>Ga0182024_10017234_pt1 | contig 13594 bp, 6 predicted proteins | sample P32metaG_FD_120480 | JGI IMG/M metagenome (GOLD analysis project Ga0182024, IMG submission 120480) | Permafrost microbial communities from Stordalen Mire, Sweden - P3-2 metaG (Illumina Assembly) | ecosystem: Environmental > Terrestrial > Soil > Wetlands > Permafrost | place: Sweden: Stordalen...
ACATCGGCAAGCACTGAGGCCTGATCACTGAGCGGGAATGGCCCGCGATTGAGCTCGCCCTAAGATGCCTACAGATCACGCCGTGTCGCCCCGCGACACGGCGTTTCTGTTTCAGCTGCGCCGTTCCCTCTTCCAGTTATTCGACGAGAGCCTGCGCGGCGTCGCAAGCCCCGAAGCGGCCCGCGATATCGAGGATGCGCGGGATGCGCTGCGCACCGGGGCACTTGACCTCGCGCTGCGTAGCCTCGATCGGGCTTGGCGATACCTGCCGCAGGACGCCACGACGCTGGCGCCGATCTATGGCCGCTTACTGGTGCTCGAAGGACGCGACTTCACAGCCGCTCTGGGCTTGCTGCAGCGGGCCGCCAAGCTCGCACCCGACCCCGACGTCGCCGCGCTAATCGCAGTTTCACTGCTGCAGCTGCATCGGCCCGAGGATGCCCGGCAGCAGGTTCAGGCGGCCCTCGCCGAATTCTGCGTCGTCCCCGGCGGGCTCATCTCCCAAGTGGCGGGCACTGTCATGTGTCATCCGGCTATCCAGGCCCCCGGCTGGATCGGCTATGGACCGAAGCTTGAGCTGCTTGGCGAGCTCTCATCGGATGAGCCATCGAATGTCTTGGATATCACCATAGACGGCCAGGCGGGCTTTACACAGCTTCTGCCGCGCGGCCCGCGTCGAGAGAGCCGATCGTCGTTCAGCTTTCCATCTCCGAAGCTCGGCTTGCATGCTCGCCTTGAGGTGAGCAGTTGTGGAATGCCTTTAATAGGCAGCGGAACCTGCATCCCAGCGGACTTCGCCCTCGACGGCCGCGCTATGAACAGCGGCAGCCGCATCACCGGCTGGGTTCGAATTGGCTGGTTGCCCAAGCGCCCGCTGCGTGTTCGGGTCGAGGATGAGACGGGATACCGGGGAACCGCCGCGACTTCTAAAGTGGCGTTACCGGGCGGCCGCTGGCCGTTCAAGTTTGACTTGCGCGCCGCAGGAGTGCGCGGCAGCCGCATCACGATTTCGGCGCATCTGCCCGACGGGCGCTGGGAAGTCTTCCCGGACTCGCCTCTGCTTCTCGAGCGCGAGGTCCAATCCAATCTTCTACCGCGCAAGTCGGGTGTCCGCGCCGCCCCTTCGCGGCTCCGACTCGCCGCAACGGAACCCTCGAAGTTCACGGATGTGATCATTCCGGTTTACCGGGGCCGAGAGGAAACCCTGGCCTGCATCGAAAGCGTGCTGGCAACCGTCGACCATGAGGTACGCGTCATCGCGGTCGACGACGCCAGCGACGATGTAGCGCTTGCGAACGCGCTTGATGTGCTCTCGGCCATGGGACGCATCAAGTTGCTGCGCAACAAGGAGAACCAGGGATTCGTCACGTCGGCAAACCGGGCACTCGCGCTGCATCCGACCCACGATGCCGTGCTCCTGAACTCCGACACGCTGGTCTTCGGTGACTGGCTCGCGCGACTGCGTGCTGCGGCTTATAGCGGACCTTCGGTGGGAACCGTCACGCCATTCACCAATAGCGGTTCGATCGCAAGCTATCCGAACGCGCAGGGAACGGCCATGTCGCCTGTGCACGCGGCTGCCCTGCACAGCATCGCGACCTCCACGCACCCTGGAGTGAGCGCCGAGATTCCGGTGGGTGTGGGGTTCTGTCTCTACTTGCGCCGAGACTGCCTGCGCGACGTCGGCACCCTCGATGCCGAGGTTTTCGGCAAGGGTTACGGGGAAGAGGCCGACTTTTGCATGCGCGCGCGCGAGCGTGGCTGGTCGCACCGACTTGCGGCTGATGTCTTCGTGTATCACTCCGGAGGCATGTCTTTCGGCGGCCGGCGTGCGGCGGCGCTCGATCGCAGTCAGCGCCTCCTCAATCTGCGGCACCCGGGCTACGAAGACTTCATCAGAAGCTTTCTAGCAAATGATCCGGTGCATCCTCTGCGGCGCCGACTCGATGAGCACCGCCTGTCGGCGTTCCAGGGGCGCTTTGTGTTGATCGTCACGCTCGCGATGAGCGGAGGTGTGGTGCGATTTGTCGATGAGCGCTGTCGTGCCTTGCGCGCCCAGGGATTTTTCCCGCTTCTACTCAGGCCCATCGAGGCGGGCAATACGCGCCGCTGCGAACTGTGGACCGATGCCATTGACGTTCCGAATCTTAAGTACGATATCCCGAAGGAACTCGAATCCCTGACCGCGCTGCTCGGAGCACTGCGCCTCGAGGCGATCGAGATCCAGCATTTTCTGCACCTCGATGCACGCGTCATCAATGCGGTGCGCGCGCTGCCCATCCCGTACGACGTATTTGTTCATGACTATGCGTGGATCTGTCCGCGTGTGACGCTGATCGACGGCAGTGGCCGTTATTGCGGTGAGCCGGCCGTGTCGGTGTGTCAAACGTGCGTACGCCGCAATGGCTCAAACCTGGGTGAAACGATTTCCGTACCGGCACTGCGCGCACGCAGCGACAGCTGGCTGCGCGGGGCACGCCGCATCAGCGCCCCGTCCGCCGACACGGCCGCGCGGCTGCAGCGGCACTTCAGCGACCTCAACGTGGAAGTGCGCCCGCATACGGCACCGGTTGCGGCAACGCCCACGCCCCCGCAGGTGATCCGGAAAAAATCGGTTCGGGTTGCACTCCTCGGTGCGATCGGCGACCACAAGGGATACCAGGTATTGTTGGGCTGCGCGCGCGATGCACGAGCGCGGCGCCTACCCATCGAATTCGTCGTGATTGGCTACACCGCGAAAGATGCACCCCTGCTTGCGACCGGTAAGGTCTTCGTCACCGGCCGCTACACCGATGCAGAGGCACCCCACTTGCTGCACCGCGAACAGCCCGACATCATCTGGTTGCCGTCGGTATGGCCAGAAACGTGGTGCTATACGCTCGATTACGCTCTGGAGTCGGGCCTGCCGATCGTGGCCTTTGACTTGGGCGCCATAGCAGAGCGGCTGCGCGCTGCTGGTGCAGGGACTTTAATGCCGCTGGAGCTCAAGCCGCGGCAGATTAATGACCGTATTATGCAACTCGTTGGCGGAACGCAACTTCTTGAGCTGGCAGCAGCACGTTCTGTTCAATCACAGCTGTTGCCGCAGCCCAATGACGTTAAGATGGTGGCGGCTTCCTCCGATGAGATAAGAATGGATAAAACTTCCGACGGAAACCCTGCGCAACTAGAGCAAGAAGACGGCATGAGTGCGTCGGTTCAGATCCTGCCCCTGCCGGCAGGCCTGTACCTATTCTCTGTGAAAGCTGCGCACCCGCTGCAAGCTCGAGCTGATGGCGAGTTGCAGTTGCCTGCCGTGCATGTGGGCCTCGGCCCTGGAGTGCGGCCAGAACAGGTGGAATTCATCGCAGGTCCAAATACGCACGGCGCATGGCTATTCGCGCAGGGCGATCTCCTCGTCACAAAAGTGAACGGCAGCGGCGCTGCACTGATCATGACTTCCGTGCGCGCGCCGGGTGGAGAAGTGTTGTCGATAAAGGTGGAGAGGCTTGAGGCCCGCGCCGACGCACTCGCCGTGGAAGCGGCCGAGAGTTCTGATGAGGCCGCTCAGTCAACCGCGGCTGCATCCAAGCGCGCTGCGCGTACTGCATCGGCAAAGGACCTCGTCAAAGCAGGCGTCAGTTCCGCAGCGGCGGACGTTCTCCTGCCAGTTCAGATCGTGGTTCATGTGCGCGCGCGTGGCGACATGACCTTTGCCGATGCGCCATGGGCAGGGCGCGTGGCGCCGGGCCTATGGATTGAATCATTCGCCGTGCGGCCGATGCGACTCCTGGGTGCTCATGACGTCGAGTACAAGGGACTCACCGGCAGCGGATTCGAGACTCCCTGGTTAAGCGACGAGAAGATGTGCGGCACGAAGGGCATGGCAGTACCGCTGGTCGGATTTGCGGTGCGTCTGAAGCCGAGTGCCGCCACCGCAGGCTACGATTGCGAATACAGCGGATATTTTCAATCCGGCGTCACGGTGGGCCCGTTGCGTAACGGCGCCCCATGTCGCTCCACGGTGGCAAACGATCCGCTTGAGGGCATCCAGGTCCGAGTGACGAAACGACCCTCCGCAGCGCTTCCCGCAGGTCCGACGGCGACCGCCGGCGGCGCGAAGCCCGGCGAACGCGGCATCGGCACTCGCAGTAACCTAGGCAGCGCAAACCCGACCCGCCGGCAATCCACTCGGCGTCCGTGAGCGAGCCGCGGCGGGAGCGCGTGCTGGTCAATGTTGGCTGCGGTCCGCGCAACGCCAGCGTCCTACCCGGTTACTTCGACAGCTGGAAGCAGTTGCGTGTGGATGTCGATGCATCAGTCCAGCCGGACATCATCGCCGATCTGACTGATCTGTCGCCGATTGCCGACGGCAGCGCCGATGCGGTATGGGCCGCGCACTGCATCGAGCACCTGTACGCGCATCAGGTCCCACTGGCGCTGGCGGAGTTTCGGCGCGTGCTTGGCGAGGATGGCTTTGTGTGCGTGATCGTGCCCGACCTGCAAATGGTGGCGCAGTATGTGGCCGAAAATCGGCTCCATGATCCGATCTATCACTCCCCAGCCGGCCCCATTACGGCGCACGACGTTTTTTTTGGATTCGGCGCGGCCATTGCCGCCGGCCGCACCTCCATGGCTCATCGCTGCGGTTTCACGCCCGCAAGCCTGCAGCGCTCCTTCCAGCAACACCCCTTCGGCGAGCTTCTCGTGCGGCGGCGCAACGCAAGCTTCGAACTTGCGGCGGTGGCGCGCGTTACTCCGGCCAAGGATGACGCCGATCGCGCAGCACTCATGAGTGCGCTGGGGCTATGAACTACCTTTTTATCCATCAGAATCTTCCCGGTCAGTACCGGCATATGGTTCGTCACCTGGCGAGCGAACCGGGAAACCAGATTTATTTCATCACGCAGCCGAATGAGAATTCCATGGCGGGGGTGCACAAGGTCACCTACCCCAAGGATCAGCGCGGGCCCATCAATTGTCATGCCTACGCAGTGGAGCTGGATCGCGCCATTTATACCGGGGCGACGGTGGCCGACATCTGCCGTGGGCTGCGCGATCAGGGGTTTCGGCCGGACCTCATTGTCGGCCACAGCGGCTGGGGCGAGACGCTCTTCGTTAAGGATGTGTTTCCCGACGTGCCGCTCTTGGCTAACTTCGAGTTCTACTATCACGCCCACGGCGTGGATGCGGATTTCGATCCCGAGTTCGTATCCATCTTCAACGACCCCTCGCGCCTGCGCGCGCGCAACGGCATCAATCTCCTCGCCTTTCAATCCGCAGACTGGGGCCACTCGGCCACGCAGTGGCAGCGCAGCCTGTATCCGGAAGAAATGCGTTCCAGAATTACGGTGGTGCATGAGGGCGTGGATACGGATCTCGTGCGGCCGAACGAGAACGCGAGCTTCACTTTGCCAGCATCAGGCCGCACGTTCACTCGGCGCGATGAGATCGTCACTTACGTGGCGCGCAACTTGGAGCCTTACCGGGGATTTCATGTGTTCATGCGCGCGCTGCCGCAACTGCTGCGCCGGCGCAAGCGCGCCCATGTGTTTATTCTGGGTGACGACGGCGTGAGCTACGGCGCGCCGCCGCCGCCAAGATCCACCTTCCGGGAAATGATGCTTCAGGAACTCGGCAGCAAGCTCGACCTCTCCCGTGTGCATTTTCTCGGCCTGACCGACTATCACGCCTATCTCAACCTGCTGCAGATCTCCTCAGTTCACGTGTATTTGACTTACCCATTCGTTCTGTCGTGGTCGTTCGTTGAGGCGATGGCAAGCGGATGCCTGATCCTGGGTTCCGCGACCCCACCGGTGCTCGAGGTGCTGCGCGACGGCAGCAATGGCTTGACGGTCGACTTCTTCTCACACAAGCAGCTCGCGCAGCGCTTGGAGGAGGCGCTCGATCGGGGCCGCGAACTTGAGCCTCTGCGCCAAGCGGCACGCGCCACCGCGGTCGAACAGTTCGATCTCAACCGCGTACTGCTGCCGCGTTGGACGGCGCTGTTTGAGGATTTGATGCACGGCCGTCGCCCGACGGAAGCGCTGCCAATGCACCCCGCACGAGGCCTGCCTCCGCGCAGAGCCTCAGCGCGCGTATTCCGAAGAACGACTTAGCTCGGCCTCAATACGCCGCACTTCCTGTGCGGCGTCGGGAAGACCGGCGCTCAAGGCTTGCCGATAGAGCGTCAGTGCCGCCGCAGGATCGCTCTCCACTCCACGCCCCCCCTCATACAACTGTGCGAGCGATGCCATTGCCGCTGGATGACCCGCATCGGCGGCGAGCCGGTACCAGCGCGCAACCTCCGCCCAGTCCGCATTGCTGCGGGCGCGTTCGGCCTTAAGACCGCCCAAGGCGAGCTGGGCGGATCGATGCCCCTGCTGTGCCGCAGCGCTGTAAAGCTGCTCCGCCTCAATGTCGTCCGCCGCGACGCCGAGCCCGCGCCGTAAACAAACGCCGAGGTTGTACTGCGCATCGGTATTGCCCTGCGCCGCGGCGCGTCGAAATAAATCCACCGCTTCTGCGTGATCGGACGCAGCGGATGATTGCTGCAAAAGGAGTCCGCCGAGCAGCACCATCGCCGGCAGGTGACCTTGCAACGCAGCCGCCGTGAGCCAGCGGCGCGCTTCGGGCACCGACGACTCGGTACCGATGCCGCGCAAATAGAAATCTCCGACCATGTACTGCGCACCCGCCTCGCCCTGGTTTGCAGCCTGCAGCCATAGATCAAATACCGTGGCGAGCTCGTTGGTACTGCTATCCGCGGCGATACGCAACGAAGTGAGCGCCGCGATCGCACCCGCGTGGCCCTGCAATGCGGCGCGTTCGTACCAGAGCGCGGCCCCTTCCCGGTCTACCGGAACTCCCTTGCCGTGGACCATGACGTCCCCGAGCCAGGCCTGCGCAAAGGCGCTGCCCCCCTGCGCGGCGCGCGTGAACCAGCGCAGTGCCTGTCCGGGATTTTGCTCGACATGCTTGCCTTCATAGAATAGGAGAGCAAGCGATGCCTGCGCGTCGGCATGCCCATTGGCGGCGCAACTTTGCAAGAGCTCCACCACGCGTTCCACGGCAGGTGCTTCTGCATCCGCGCGCTCAAGTTGCTGCGCCAGCAAACATGCGGCCGCTGAGCTATCGAGTTCCGCCGCGCGCATCAGCCAATCGGTCGCTTCAACAGGGTCGACGGGAACGTCCTCACCGGTGGAATACTGATGGTAGAGCACCCACGCGGCCTCGACGCTGCCACCGTTGGCGGCTTCTTCGAGCAACTGCACCGCACGCGCCGTGTTCTGCGCCACTCCCAAACCGCGCAAATGCAGGAAGGCGAGATTGTAAAGTCCTGCGGTGGCGCCCTGACTGCCCGCGAGCGAATACCAGTGTGCGGCAAGCGCGTAGTTCTGGCGTACGTGCTGACCGGAAGCATACAGAACGCCGAGCTGCAGGCTTGCGGCCGCATTTCCCTGGGTCGCCGCCTGGCGGTACCAGCGGCGTGCGGCGCGCTGATCGCGCGGCACACCCAGGCCGCCGAGCTGCAGCGTGCCCAGATGATAGAGCGCGTTAATGCTCCCCAATGCCGCGGCGCGATGAAACCAATCGGCCGCTGCCTGAAAATCCTGTGGCAGGCCCAGGCCCTCGGCGTACATGGCCCCGAGCCGAACATAAGCCGCCGTCACGTTTTGATCGGCCGCCTTGGCGAGCCAGCGCGCAGCCTCCGTCGCATCGCGAGGCAATCCCGCGCCGGTCAGGTAAAACTGGCCGAGGAGATACTGGGCCTCCCCGTCGCCAAGATCCGCGGCCTGACGGCACATCACGGCCGCAGTATTGAGATCCGGATCGGGGCCTGAGCGGAAGAGGTGCACCAGTGCGAGCCACGCCTTGAGATAACCGCGCATGGCCGCACGACGCAGCCAGGTCTCCGCGACTGAAGCACTCTGCGCGACCCCGACGCCGCGTCGGTAGAGCTCTCCCAGATGAAACATCGCCGCCGGCTGGCCGCCTTTTGCCGCTTCCTCGAGGAGCGCAGCGGCGCGCGCCTCATCCCGCGGTATGTCGCCGTACAGGAGCAACATCGCCAGACACAGCTGCGCCGTGGAGTTACCGCCCTCCGCGCAGGGCTCTATCCACTGCAGCGCCCGCTGGTGCTCACGACGTTCCCCGTAGCTGCCTGCGTACAGCATCCCGAGCCCGAGCTGTCCTGCCGGATGATCCTGCTTCGCAGCGGCGTCGAACCAGAACTCTGCCTGGGAGAGGTCGCGCGCAAGCCCGAGGCCGCTCGCATATTGATAGCCGAGACGCGCCTGCGCCCCCGCATCGCCGGCGTGCGCCGCGCGCGAACTCCAATGGGCGGCCTGCTCGAGATCCTGGGAGACGGCAAGTCCCCCGGGATACAGACGCTTCAAAAGCGATTCCTGACCTGCGCTCTCACCCATTTGCTCGAGCGCCGCCTTAGTTGCGGTATCGGGCGCGGCCATTCCTGTCAGGTAGATCTCACCGAGCCGCGTCAAAGCGCTCACCGAGCCCTGCTCACCCGCCGCGCGGTACCAGCGCACCGCATCCACAAAGCTCTGCAATACCCCTTCGCCGGTTTCGTACATCTGCGCCAGGCGCAACTGCGCGTGGGCCGAGCCGCCCTCGGCGAGCTCGCGGAACAACACCGCGGCATCCGCCTTGCGGTCTTGCTCATAGGCTTCTTCTGCGCGCTCGATCGTCGGCCGACGCTTGAACGAAGAAGATAGGAACGACCGGATGCTCACGCGAAGCTTTGCCTTAGGTTTGTGGGCCTGAAAATCAAGTGTACTACCGGTGGATAAGATACCCGGTCCGGGGTCCCGAGACTGCTCTCCTGCATCCTTATGTGAAATCTGTTTGAAAAGTACGGCCGCGCCAGAACGTGCCCTGCGGCGGCTTTCGGCCAGCATTTACGGCGTGAGCGGTCTTGCCTGCGACGCTCTGGGTGGCAGAACGATCATCGCGCGCGCGCCGGATGAGGAGGCCGGCAGCGTCAATTGATGAGTGTCCGGCTGACAGTTCCAGCGCGGACTGCAGCGGCTCAGGTTGGAAGGACTGCGACGACGATCTCTGTTAATAGCAAATGAAATCGGTTATTTATGCCATACCGACAGCAACGGACACTTCGAATGCCAGCAAAGAGCGCTAAGGCGACGGTCAAACCCGGCAACAAGTTTGCGCAAATGCGCAAGCGCGTGGAATTCAACGAAATGCGTGCGCGCGAGATCGAATCTCAGGCGCGTATCCTGGAGGCCCGGTTGCATCTGGCCGATGTGCAAAAGAGGACTCGCGAGCGCTTTCCCGCCGGAGAACCGCCGAGCCCCAAATAGCGCCTTTTCCGCCTGAAGGTTGCGGCTTCTCGCAACCTCCTTTCGCAACGCGCGAATAAAACCGACGCCTAAGGCGCGACACCGGTTCCGGAGAAGGCCACCGTCTTGGTTGCCCCACCGCCGCCCGCGATGAAGCTCAGCCTACCCGTTTTAGTACCGGCCGCGGCAGGATTGAACACCACGCTGATTTGACACGTCGCCTTCACCGCAAGCGCTGTGCCGCAATTATTAGTCTGCGAGAAGGGATGCGGACTCGCCGTTGAGAGTGTGATGCTCGAAACGGGCACGGCGATGGAGCCGGTATTCGTGACCGTAATCACAGCAGGCGCACTTCCCGTGTTCGTCGTCTGACCGCCAAACGCCACAGTTCCAGGCGAAAGCGTGTAGAGCGGCAAGAGTCCGTAGACGGCCACCTGGTTGGACGCGGTCGCGACATACACCCTGCCATTTGCGATCAATGGCGGCACGAATTTCGCAAAATTTCCGAAGGCGTCATGCGACGGATCCATCGCCGAGTTCCACAATTCCCGCGAAACGTTATCGGCATCGAATGCGAGGAGCTCACCCGGCACCGGGGGATTGTTCTCAACGTCGCCACCGGTTGCGACGGTCGCCCATAAGACGCCCGTGTCCTGTCGCTGGCCGTAAGCGGACAACGCGAGAATGCCTCCGGGCCAGGCTTGGGTGCCGCTGCCCTGAGAACTGGGGGTTTTGCCAAATTGGCTGCCGCTAAATGCCCATGCCTTCACCCAGTCGCTCGCGCCCCAGTTGTACAGCAACGAGCCGCCGTTCGCAGCGGATCGCTGCCAATATACGGGGCCACCCCGGATCTCCGACGCACAGATCTGCTCCTTCTGAACGACCTGAGTGTCGTTGGCGTTGAATTTTCCAAGACTCGCGGTGTTGAGCACGTAGAGCTCGCCGTTCTTGCCTCCTCCGGCGAGTAGATTCGTTTGCGGGATCAGGAGCGGTCCGGAACTCGACATGTCGAGGTCCTCATCGTCGAGATGGCTCCAGTTGCCCGGCGTGAACCAGCTCTTGAGCGCAAGCCCGTTCGCCGGATCAAGCTTCAGTACGCTCTCACTGAAGTCGTGGACGCCGTCATAGCCATTGCCGTATCCATTACCCGTGAATAAGTAGACATGGCCGCCGCTGTCGACCGCGGCTGGGCGGCCGGACTGCCACACACCGCCGCCTCGACTGCCGGTCGTCACCGTCGCAAAGACGCCGCTGGGGTGCAGGGTGAGTTTGTTGTAAGCCATCACCCAACCCACGTACCCGCCCGGATATTCCAGTTCGACGGCGGCAAAGCCGAACACGACCTGCTCGGCCGAGAGAACGAGTGACACGCGCTGCGTCTGATATCTCGCATCGAACGTCGAGCCACCGTAACTGCCCGAAATCAGCACGCCGGGACCGTACGGCTCCGTGCCGGTCGTGATGTCAACTGCATGCAGGCGATACGCCAACGTGTTGTTCTCGAGCGTACAGGCGACGAGATACATGATATTCGTGATCGGATCGACGACCGGCGTACTCAGGATGCCCAGATTACCGATGATATTTTTGTTGCCTGAGAACGTGAACTCGGCGATCGGCACCGGAGTTGCACCGACAAGAGTTGCGAAATTGACCGACCACAGCGGTGTACCGCCGGCATCCGCGTCGAAGGCATAGAGCGTATCGCTCATCGTGGCGATGTACGCGACATTGTGAGTTCCGGCGCCTGGAATGACGACATTCGGCACGTACAGCGGCTGCGCGTAGATACTGTCGTCCACGGGCAGCTTGAAGACGAGGCCGAACTTATTTGGGGCGACGTTATTCGTGTTGAGCGTGGTCTCTTGCAGGTTTGCGCCGGAAAGACCCGGGTCGTAGCCACGCTGCAGCACGGACGGCGCCGCCTGCGCGACTGAAACGAATGCCAGAGCGACCAGCAGGCTGCCCATCGGCAGCGTCCACGAACCTGACCCAAGCATTCTTACAGCGACATCGCGCACACGCATGGCTTTCGCCCTCCCCCGAGTTCTTTATTCTTACGCCAGCATCTTAAGGCCTCGGCGAGCGCCTTGATTGATGTTATTGACATAACATCGCGCCCCAAACGATCTTCCTGCACACGGCCTCGATGATGGTGTGAGAGCGACCGCGGCGATGCATTGCGTGCAAGCGCGTCTTCGCGTGCCATCGACCTCGCAATCGAAGTCTCGGCAAGTGCAGGGATTCTGCGAACGTTACCCGCGCGCGCGAGTCGACAGACCCCGCGTTAACTTAGAAAGTGCCGCAGCAATCAGATCACCCAGATACTGCCAAGCCTGAAAATTCGGCAATCCTTTTGACCCAAGTTTTCTTTCGCGTACCTTTCGCACACGAGGCAGTGCAAGAGCTATTTCGCCGAGCCACCAACGGATCAAACGGGCCCACTGAACGTTTCATCGTCGCGGCACCACAAACGCCGAAGCTTTTCTCCCATGTCTGACCCGCCGCTCGTGCCGATAAAAAAATCATTCGTACGGCTCGCGCAATTTTCGACCTAAAAACTCAGTTCGCGCCCAAGCATTTGCAACGTTTGCCCCTGCTGCGGCGATTCCACGGCCGCTGCATATGTTCAGCGCAGGTGCATTACATATTGCTGCGATCGCGCCGCCGCTCGCGGCGGCGTCGCTGCGCATTCGGGCGGCGCGGGATTTCACCAATCGCGTTGCCTGACCCAGCGTCGAATGAGACCATATCGGAAGTGGGACAGTTCTCGGCATTAGAAGTCCCCGCCGGATCAAAGTCGCTCGAAGGGGATCATGACGCGAGGTGTGAACATGAAGCCGTCACGTGTCCTGCGCACGGCGTGCGTACTCAGCGATCCGTCAGTTTTGGCGCGCAATCCCGCGTCCGCGACTAAATCCAGCGTCGCGGGTATTAAAGTTTGGAGCGTAGATGTTCACCGCCTACCGTAAGGTTTTTGCGCTGTTAGGCTTAATCCTGATCAGTTCGAGTGCGCATGCCTCGCTCGCGATCGCTTTCCCGATCCCGAACCCGAACGGAGAGACCTTGTGGCCCAAAGTCGGCGCGGTCGCAACAGTGTTCTATGTGATCGATTCGGCGTCAGACCCGAATGCCACTTCGAAAATCGACGCCGCCATTACAACCTTCAACGCAGATTTCCCGAATGTCATCCAGTGGGTTCAGTGGACGAATTCCTCTCCAAGCCCGAATTACGTCGATATCAATCTGAGCGCAAGTGACACCAGCGGCCAGTGCGAAGCCAACGAGGGATACGAAGCCAAACCGGCGCAGCCCATGACGGGTTCGACCGCCTGTACGGTCGGCACGATTCTGCATGAAATGGGACACGTCATTGGCTTGTGGCACGAGCAGTCGCGTTCCGACGCCGCGAACTACGTGACCCTCAATTACAACAATGTTATCAAGGGCTCTTGGTCCAACTTTCAACCCGTCACAGATAATGCGCAGATTCTGGGGCCCTACGACTACGCATCCGTGATGCAGTACATCCCATATGCCTTCACGCGCAACGGTGAGGCCGTCATTGAATCGATTCCCGCCGGGATTCCACTCAGCGGCTATGAAGGAGTACCCCCCACGCAGGTCGGCACTAGCGGAGCGCCGGCGCAGCCGGCGTTTGACTATTCAGCCGGAGACAAGGAAACGATCCTGCGCCTCTACGGCGCGGCGCCGACCAAGGTCACCGTCACTTCCAACCCGGTGGGGCTGAATGTCATTGTCGACGGCCTGACGATCGCGACCCCGCAGACTTACACGTGGTCTTTGTTCTCGAGCCACACACTGGATGTACCCGCTGAAGTTCAGACGCTGTCCGGATTCGTCTTGAACAGTATCGGTAGCAAGTACGCGGCCTCGTTTTACTACACCTATGGCCGCTGGAATGACAGCACCGCACAGATGCATACGATCACGGTCGCACCCGGCAACGGCAGTCCGACGTTTCCGACGACGGCGCCCCAGATTGCAACGTACTCTGCAAACTTTATCCAGCTCGTGCCCTACTCCGCCGCCATCTCCCCGACCGGCACCGGGGAGTCCACGGTGTCGCCGCAGCCTCAGACCTACTCCGGCGTCGCAGGCCAATATTTCGTCGCGCGTCAGCAGGCCACGCTGTCGGCAACAGCCAACACAGGCTGGAACTTTTACGAGTTCAACAACGGTCCATTCTGGCTTCCAGGCGGCTTGGGCGCGAATCCCAAGACGTTTGACGTCCCCGACTCCGGCAATCCGGTCAATACGACCGTTGAGTTTTCCAA
>Ga0182024_10017235_pt1 | contig 13594 bp, 17 predicted proteins | sample P32metaG_FD_120480 | JGI IMG/M metagenome (GOLD analysis project Ga0182024, IMG submission 120480) | Permafrost microbial communities from Stordalen Mire, Sweden - P3-2 metaG (Illumina Assembly) | ecosystem: Environmental > Terrestrial > Soil > Wetlands > Permafrost | place: Sweden: Stordalen...
CGCCGGCAAAACCGGCCCGGATCAAAATCGGCTATTTCTCGGCGGTGTTTCACAATCATGCCGTGATGCATCTGATGGCGAAATTGCTCGAGGTGCATGACCGCTCGCGTTTCCAGGTGCATGCCTATTCCTATGGGCCCGACGCGGACGACGAGATGCGTGTCCGCGCGCAAAAAGCAGTCGAGGTCTTCCGCGATGTGCGCGCCCATGACGCCAGGGACATCGCCGAACTGGCGCGCAGGGACGGCATCGACATCGCCATCGACCTGATGGGCTATACCGAGAATGGGCGAACGGAAATATTCGCGCACCGGGCCGCGCCCATCCAGATCAACTTTCTGGGCTATCCCGGCACCATGGGAGCGCCCTTCATGGATTACATCATCGCCGACAGGATTCTCATTCCCGAGGAAAGCGCGCGGTTTTATTCCGAGAAGATCATCACCCTCCCGCATACCTACATGCCCAGCGACGACACACGGGAGATTTCAGGCCGGGCGATGACGCGGACCGAGATGGGCCTGCCGGAACAGGGCTTCGTGTTCTGCTGCTTCAACAATATCTACAAGATCGCACCCCAAGAATTCGCCATCTGGATGCGTCTGCTCAAGCAAGTGGAGGGCAGTGTTCTATGGTTGAGCGGAACCAATGAATGGGCGGCCAACAATCTCCGGAAAGAGGCGAAATCAAGCGGCGTTGCCCCGGACCGCATCATTTTCACCGAGCGCGTCTCCATGCCCGAGCATCTGGCCCGCCATCGCCTGGCTGATCTTTTCCTGGATACGTTCCATTACAATGCCCATTCGACCGCCAGTGACGCGTTATGGGCCGGCTTGCCCCTGATCACAAAGCCGGGCGAAGGCTTTGCCGCGCGCGTGGCCGCCAGTGTTTTGACCGCTTTGGGGCTTCCCGAACTCATTGCCGGCTCGCCCGAAGCCTATGAGCGTCTCGCGCTGGGCCTTGCGGCGGACCCTGGCAAGCTCGCCCAATTGAAACAAAAACTTCTGGCGCAAAGGGATCGCGCCCCTCTTTTTCAAACAGAGACGTTTGCCCGGCATATCGAGGATGCCTACACCCGCGCCTATCAGCGCTATTTCGAGGGCCAGCCGCCCGCGCCGCTTATGCCGTGAGATTGTAAATAAGCCCGAACGGGTCTTGTACATAGCAGCGGGGGAATTCCGGTTCGTTCTTGATGACGATACAGCCCAATTCCGTCAGCCGGCGCCGCGCGGTTTCGACATTCGCCACCGTCACTTCCAGCACTGGTCCCATTTTCGGGCCCGGCTCGATGAAAAGATTGATGTTGGGACCGGCGAGGCCGATCATCCCCGGGTTGGCGTCACTCACCGTGAAGCCCAAGGCCTCGGCATAGAAGCGCGCCGCTTTTTGCGCATCTTCGGCCTGGATGAGGATGTCTTTTCCGAAACTGTTGGCCATGGCTCCCCCCTTTTGGGCGGACGCGCGCTAGATCTTTAAATCCCCCGGTCCGCTCACCGTCGCATCGAGATCCTTCACCAAACCGGTCGCGAGCGAATAGACCCAGCCATGCACCGAAAGGCTTTGGCCCCGCGCCCAGGCATCCTGGACAAAGACGTCCGAGGCGACATTTCTCACTTGCCGGATCACATTCAACTCGCAAAGCCGGTCATTGCGCTTTGCGGGGTCGGCAATGGCGTCCAGCTCGGCGCGATGCTCGTCCGCCACCTCGCGGATGGGATGCAGCCAGTGATCCACCAGACCGCGCCGCTTGCCGTCCACCGCCGCGGCAATGCCGCCGCAACCATAATGACCCACCACGATGACGTGCTTGACCTTGAGCACATCCACCGCGAATTGCAGCACCGAAAGATAATTGGCGTCCTGCGGCGGGGCGAGATTGGCGACATTGCGATGGACGAACATCTCGCCCGGCGCCAGATCCACGATCTCATTGGCGGGAACCCGGCTGTCGGAACACCCGATCCAGAGATATTGCGGCCCCTGCTGACGCTCCAGCCGCTTGAAGAATTCCGGGTCGCGCGAAACCATGCGGTTCACCCAGGCGCGATTATTGGCTTTCAGATCGTCGAGCATGCGCGCCCTTCTAGTCGAAGCGGAAGGGGGTCCTCAAGTAGCGAAGCGGTAGGACATAAGAAAAGCCGTCAAAAACCGTATTCCGGCCGCCGCCAGATCAGGAGTTTGACGATGAAAAGCTGGACCACTTCGTCTTTCTGGTTTTTGGTCTCGCTTTTGAGGGTGACGAAGCCGCGCTCGGGCCTGGAGCGTGACGGCTTCACCTCTAGGACTTCGCTCTCGACCCGGAGGTCATCGCCGGGCCTGGCCGGCAACGGCCAGGACAATTCCCCGCCCGCGCCGATCATACCGCCGGAGATCATGGGTCCATTCTCGACCTGCAACCGCATGGAGATGGCGGCGGTGTGCCAGCCGCTGGCCGCCAGGCCGCCAAAGAATGTGTCCTTGGCTGCCACCTCATCGGTGTGAAACGGTTGCGGATCATATTGGCGGGCAAATTCCTTGATCGCGTCCGCGGTGAGCCGGTATGAGCCGGTCACGAAACGCTGCCCCACAAACACGTCTTCCAGATAAAGAAGTTCGCTCACCGGATTTTGCTCGGTTGGGGCCTCATGGCTCCCCATGAAAGCCCGGAGAGCGTCCTCAATTCAATTGATCTTTGCGCGCAAGGCCTCGGCCACTTTCGCAACTCTGCGTCCCTGGTGGCGCGCGACCTCCAACTCATCGGCGGTTGGCCCGGACGGCGGATTGCCCGACACCACGCTGGCGCCATAAGGCGTGCCCGCGCCCTTGAACATGGCCGCATCGGCATATCCCGTGGGCACGATGATCATGCCGAGATGCGCCAGGGGGTTGAACAGCGAGATGATGGTGGATTCGTTGCCGCCATGGGGCGTGGCGGAGCCGGCGAAGGCCGACCCCACTTTGCCGTTGAGGGCGCCCTTGACCCAAAGCCCGCCCAGCCCGTCGATATAGGCCTTCAGTTCGGACGACACCGAGCCGAAGCGGGTGGGCGTTCCGAATATGATCCCGTCGGCCCATTCCGCGTCTTCCACCGTCGGGGCCGGGTAGCGGGCATTCATCGCTTCGGCGGATTCCTTCCAGCCCGGCACCGAACTCATGATGTCATGACCGATCAGCTCGCGCGCCCGGCGCAGCCGGACTTCCGCGCCCGCTGCCTCGGCGCCTTCGGCTATGGCCTTGGCCAAGCCTTCGATGGTGCCGGTGCGGGAATAGAAAGCGATGAGAATCTTGGCCATAGGGTCCTCCAGGCATTATTCGGGAAAAACACTATCGGATGGCTGGTTTGTTCTGGTAATCACGATATTATTGAACTTTGTGTTCAGGAATCTCGAACGGAGCCATCGTGGACCCTCGGCCCCTACCCTGGACCAGATCTCGGTCTTCCTGGCGATTGTGGAAACCGGCAGTTTCGCGGCCGCCGGCCGCAAGCTGGGGCGGGCGACCTCGGCGGTGAGCTACGCCATCGCCCATCTGGAAAGTCAGTTGGGTCTCATTTTGTTCGTCCGGGCCGGCGCGGCCAAGCCACGCCTTACCGAAGCGGGGCGCGCGATCCTGTCGGACGGCAGGGGGTTGGCGATCGCGCTGGACGGCCTGATCGCCAAGGCGCGCGGCCTGACCCAGGGATTGGAAGCGGAAGTGCGCCTGGTGGTGGACGTGATGCTGCCCGCGAAATTGCTGGTCCGGGCGTTGGATGATTTCCGGCGCAAATTTCCCACCGTGGGCGTGCGTCTCCAGGCCGAAGCCTTGGGCGCGGTGACCGAAGCGGTGCTCAGTGGCGGCGCCATGTTCGGCCTCTCGGGACCGTTGGAGATGTCCAATGATCTTCTCGTGCGGGGGCCGGCGGGATCGGTCAAGCTGATCCCGGTTGCCCATCCCGACCATCCTTTGGCCGGCATGGGCAAAGTGACGGGCGCCATGGCGCGCGATCATGTCCAACTGGTGCTCAGCGACCGTTCCTCTTTGACCCAGGGCCGCGATTTCGGCGTGCTGGCAGTGAAAAGCTGGCGGCTGGCCGATCTGGGCGCCAAACACGCGCTTCTGCTTGCCGGGCTGGGATGGGGATCGATGCCCAAACCGATGGTGTCGGACGACATCAAGCGCGGAAGGCTGGTCAAGCTCGCCATCGATGCATGGGATCATGCGCAATATCGTTTCCACACCGTTCATCGCAGCGACATGCCGCCGGGACCGGCGGCGTCCTGGTTGATGGAGCGCCTGGCGATGGAGCGCTAGGAACGAATCAAAACACTCGCCCGTTCAAGTCAACACGCATAAACTCGATTTCCAATTTGAACGGAGCGATCCATGGCCAAAGCGAAAAAATCCAAAACCAAAAAATCCAAAGCCAAGACGTCGAAGGCCAAAAAGACCAAGAAAGCCAAGACCCGCGTCGCCGCCGCGCGCGGCCAAGCGAAAAAGAGCAAGGCCAGAAAAGCCACCCGCAAGCCCGCGAAGGCGAAAGCCAAGCCAGCCGAGAAAACCACCAGCAAAGCCGCGCCCAAGAAGAAGAAACAGATCATCGGCGAAGGTGATTACCAGGCGTCACGCCGCTTCCTGAAAGACGAAAGCAATTTCGTAAAGCGCCACTCGGCCCAGATTCCGGCCATGGGCAAGGACGCCGAAGCCGCGCTGGAAGGCCCCCAAGGGGGAGAGTTGCGCGCCGCCGAGGAAGAGGCCAAGAGCCACTCCAAAGCGGCCGGCGAATAATTTTCACATTTTTGTGAATTAAGGCCGCTGCCGACGGAGGCAGCGGCCTTTTCGGTACTTCTGTTCCGGCGCCCCTTACTGTCCTTCGGGCTTAAAATTCAGCGCCGCGCCGTTGATGCAATAGCGCTCGCCGGTGGGCTGGGGCCCGTCCGGGAAGACATGGCCCAGATGGCCGCCGCAGCGGGCGCAATTGACCTCGGTACGGGTCATGCCGTGGCTGATGTCGCTTTTGGTTTCCACGGCATCGGGCATGGGGGCGTAGAAGCTGGGCCAGCCGGAGCCGCTTTCATATTTGGTGCCGGATGGGAACAGCTCGGCGCCGCAGCCGGCGCAGAGAAATTCGCCTTCGCGCTTTTCGTGATTGAGCGGGCTGGCGCCGGGCGCCTCGGTGCCATGCTGGCGCAGCACCCGATAGCGTTCGGGCGTCAATTCCCGCTTCCAATCGCTGTCGCTCTTTCCGGTCTTATCGATGGTCATTTGCTTTCCTTTCGCCCCTTATTCGCGGTACGCCATCATATGGTTACGCTTATGGCGCTTCGCCAGTGACGGTCTTGAGCGTGTCGCTGAGCCGGCCGGTATTGCCGAACTGAAACCCCCCGCCATAAGCGATGTCGTCCACCCGCCAGCCCTGGGGCGTATTCACCAGAAGGAGGGTGTCGGTCCAATTCGTGGCTCTGCCGGCCGCGCTCGCATGGGTGAAAGCGACAGGGCAGCGGGCCTCGGCACCGCTCACGGCGCAGACCTGAAGCCGCGATTGGGTCGCACCTTCGAACAGGGACGAAAAAAGATCGCCTTCGATCAGGGGTGGCGAATCCTTGATCTTGGCGGAGAAGCGCGCTTGCGCCGCGGCGGCATCAGCCAAGGCTTTGTTCAAGCCGGGCGAAAGATAAGGCGCGAGCCGCGCGCGCCCGGCGCTGTCGGGAATGCCGTCCGAAGGATGGAAACCGCCATAGACGGACAGAAAGCCTGACGCGGCCGCGTCGGGGCTGGTCTGCGCCGCAAGCGGAAGCGGCAGCAGAAGAAAAGCGAGAAGGCCGAAAAATTCGGGCCTCTTCATCCCCTGGCCTTCAGGCTGTCGCGGATCTCGCGCAAAAGCAGAATTTCCTCGGAAGGCGCCGGCGCCTTCTCGGTGGACGGGCTGGGCGCCATCAGCTTGTTCATCTGCCGGAGCAGGATGAAGAGAACAAAAGCGACGATCAGGAAATTGATCACCGCATTGATAAACAGTCCGTAATTGATGGTCACGGCCTTGGCGGCGGCGGCGGCGGTCAGCGTATCCACCGCGCGGTCACCTTTGATCACCACGAAGAAGTTGGAGAAATCCACGCCCCCCAAGGCCAGGCCGATGGGCGGCATGATGATGTCCTTGACCAGCGAATTGATGATGCCGGTGAAGGATGCGCCGATGATCACGCCCACGGCGAGGTCGATCACACTGCCGCGCATCGCGAATTTCTTGAATTCCTGGAACATGCGAACCCCGCTTGAACCGCTCGAGTAACGGAAGGCTAATCAGGGGCGAGGCGGCCAACAAGCGCGGGGCCCGCGCAGCGCCACCCAGAACATCGCGCCGACGGCCGCGCCGGAAAGGGCGCCGATCGAATTGGCGGTGAAATCAAAAATATCGGGATCCCGGCCGGTATAGCCCTGAAGAATCTCCAGCGCGCCGCCAAGAAAGATCACCCCCAAAATCGCCCACACCAGGCGGCGATTCAGGCCCAACGCCATGGTGGCCATGCTGGCGAGACCGAAATAGGCAATGAAATGCTGGGCTTTGTCCCAGCCCAGGACGCTGCTCAAATCCGGCGGGTTAGGCGTCAATTCGCCCCAGACGATCAGGGCAACCCCCGGCCAGAAAAGCCAGAGCGACAAATTTTGCAAAGCTTTCAATGTCTTGGTCTTCCACATGGAGACGCTCGGGGGAATTTCAGGGGTGAATATGGCGAGGTTCAGGCGGTTCTTGCCAGCCGGCAAGGGTCAGCCACCTGTCCAACGTCATATGACGAGAAAAGTGTATGTATATCAATATATTACGCGGAGGAAGCTTAAATTCTCCGATTTTACGAAACCAAATGTTCCCTGCTAAGTTTGCTCACAATGAGTAATAGGGAGGTTTCGGTCATGACCGATCTGGCGCGTGGCGAGCGTCTGCAGATCATGCTCACCGCGGAGGAGTTGGCGGCGTTGGACAATTGGCGCTTCGCCTGCCGCATGCCCAGCCGCGCCGCCGCCGTGCGGGAATTGCTCAAGCGGGGCTTGGTGGCGGAAGGCTTCGCTTTGGCCGAGGGCGGCAACAAATCCCAGGACTTCAGGGTAACGGGCACCTCGTCCGCGTCGCCGACGCGGGACCGCAGGGGCGACGGGGAGAATGGCGGGGCCTGAGCGTTTCGGCTTTGGTTTTGGCTTTGGCCTTGCCTTTTTACCCCTACCCCAGATAGAACCCGCCCTCTTTCGAGCCGCCCGGCAGGGCATGCCGTGGCGGCTCATGAAAGCATCCGAGCCCTTGAGGCTCCACGAGGAGAGCAAAATGCCCAAGATGAAGACCAAATCGGGCGCTAAAAAGCGCTTCAGTTTCACCGCGACCGGAAAGCTGAAAAAGGGCCAGGCGGGCAAGCGCCATGGCATGATCAAGCGCTCCAACGAGCAGATCCGCAATCTGCGCGGCACCTCGGTGGCATCCGAGTCCGAAGTCCGGCGCGTCAAGCGCTGGATGCCCTACGCGTAAGGAGGCCCGACCATGTCCCGTACGCCTCGCGCCGTACCCAGTCACGCCCGCCGCAGGAAGGTCCTCAAACAGGCCAAAGGATTCCGCGGCCGCCGCAAGAACAACATCACCACGGCCAATGCCGCGGTCGACAAGTCGCTGCAGCACAATTACATCGGCCGCAAGGAGCGCAAGCGCAACTTCCGCGCCTTGTGGATCCAGCGCATCAACGCGGCCTGCCGCGAGCATGGCGTGACCTATAGCCGATTTATCAGCGGGCTCGCCGGCGCCGGTATCGAGATCGACCGCAAGGTGCTTTCCGACCTCGCCATCCACGAGCCCGTCGCCTTCAAGGCTCTGGTGGATCAGGCGGGCTCGGCGAAAGCCTGATATCAAACGCCATCGGAGCGAATCGCCGGGTCGCATCCGGCGTGATCCGTCCGTGGGGTTTTCATGACCGATATCGCTTCGCTTCAATCCAAGATCTTGGCTGAGATCGCCGCCGCGCATGACGAAGCGGCGCTGGAGAATGTGCGTGTCTCGGCTTTGGGCAAGAAAGGCTCGGTCAGCGAGAGACTGAAAACGCTGGGCGCGATGAGCCCGGACGAACGCAAGATCCAAGGCCCCCTGATCAATGGACTGCGCGACGCCGTCAGCGACGCCATCGCCCGGCGCAAGGCCGAGTTGGCCGACGCGGCGCTGGACGCGCGGCTCAAGACCGAAACGCTGGATGTGAGCCTGCCGCCCAGGCCCGAGCCGGAAGGCAGTATCCATCCCATCACCCAGGTCTTGGACGAGATCACCGCCATCTTCGCCGACATGGGATTTGCCGTCGCCGAAGGCCCGGACGTCGAATATGACGATTACAATTTCACCAAGCTGAACATCCCGCCCGATCATCCGTCGCGCCAAATGCAGGACACGTTCTATGTCGCGCCGCAGGCGGACGGCAGCGCTCATGTTCTGCGCACCCACACCTCGCCGGTGCAGGTCAGGGTGATGCTGAAGCAGAAGCCGCCCATCCGCATCATCTCCCCGGGGCGGACCTATCGCGTGGATTCCGACGCTACCCATTCGCCCATGTTTCATCAGGTCGAAGCCCTGGTGGTGGATGAAGGCATCCATCTGGGCCATCTCAAATGGACGGTGGAAGAATTCTGCAAAGCCTTTTTCGAGATCGACGATCTCGAACTGCGCGCCCGGCCCAGCTATTTCCCTTTCACCGAGCCCAGCCTGGAATGGGACATGCGCTGCGACCGTTCGGTGCCAGGCAAGATCAGTTTCGGCCACGGCAATGATTGGCTGGAGTTGGGTGGCTCGGGCCTGGTCCATCCCAAAGTGCTGGCCAATTGCGGCATCGATCCCAGCCGCTATCAGGGTTTCGCTTTCGGCTTCGGCCTGGACCGGATGGCGATGCTGAAATACGGCATTCCCGACATCCGCAGTTTTTTCGAGTCCGACCTGCGCTGGCTCAGGCATTACGGCTTTGCCGCGCTGGATATCCCGACCCTTGATGGAGGGTTGAGCAAATGAAGTTCACTTTATCTTGGCTGAAGGATCATCTGGACACCAAAGCCGATGTCCAGGCCATCGCCGACAAGCTCACCAGCATCGGGCTTGAAGTCGAAAGCATCGAAGATGCCGGCGCGCGGCTGAAGGATTTCACGGTGGCCGAAATCGTCAGCGCCGAGAAACATCCCAATGCCGACCGGCTGCGTCTTTGCATGGTCAATTCCGGCGACAAGGATCTGCTGCAGATCGTTTGCGGCGCGCCCAATGCGCGGGCCGGACTCAAGGTGGTGCTGGCCAGGCCCGGCATGGTGATCCCCGCCTCCGGGGAGGCGCTCAAAGTGGGCAGCATCCGGGGGGCGGAATCGCGGGGCATGATGTGCTCGGCGCGCGAATTGCTTCTGGGCGAAGACCATGACGGCATCATCGAGTTGGCCGCCGACAGCAAAGTGGGAACGCCCGCCGCCGCCGCGTTGGGTCTGACGGATCCTGTCATCGATGTCTCGATCACGCCCAATCGCGGCGACGCTGCCAGTGTGTTCGGCGTGGCGCGCGATCTGGCCGCGGCGGAACTCGGCACACTACGCACCAAGAAGGTCGAGCCGGTGGCGGGAAAATTCGCCAGCCCCAAGCGAATCGCGCTCGACTTCACGCCGGAAAACAAAAATGCCTGCCGGCTTTTCGCCGGCCGGTTGATCCGCAATGTGAAGAACGGCCCTTCGCCCAAATGGGTGCAGGACCGCCTCAAAGCCGTGGGCATGAAATCCATTTCCGCCCTGGTGGACGCCACCAATCTGATCGCCCAGGATCGCGGCCGCCCCCTGCATGTGTTCGACGCCGACAAGCTCTCCGGCAATTTGCGCGCGCGCATGGCCAAAGAGGGCGAACAAGTCCTGGCGCTGGACGGCAAGAGCTACACCTTGGACAGCGAGACCGTGGTGATTGCCGACGACAAGACCGCGCAAGGCATTGCCGGCGTGATGGGCGGCATGGAATCTGGTTGTTCGCTTGAAACAACGAACGTCTTTATCGAATCCGCCTGGTTCGATCCCACCCGCGTGGCGCGGGCCGGGCGCAAGCTGGGCATCATCTCTGATGCGCGCTATCGCTTCGAGCGCGGCGTCGATCCGCAGTTCGTGCTGCCGGGACTGGAGCTGTGCACCCATCTGATCCTGGAATGGTGCGGCGGTGAGCCGTCCGAAGTGGTGATCGCGGGCGAGTTGCCTCCCCCCCACAGGCATATCGATTTCGATCCCTCGCTGGTTGAGACTTTGGGCGGCATGGCGGTGGGGACCGATGAAATCATCCGCATCCTGTCGCGGCTGGGCTTCACCGTGATCGAGCATGGCGACATCCTGCATGTGACGCCGCCCAGCTATCGGCGCGACATCGATGGCCCTGCCGATCTGGTGGAAGAGATTGTCCGCATCCATGGCCTCTCCGGTGTGGCGTCGGCGCCGCTGGAACGCGACCGGGCGGTGGCAAAGCCGGTGCTCACCGCCGCCCAGCGCCGCAGCCGTACCGTACGCCGCACCCTGGCCGCGCGCGGCTTCAATGAATGCGTGAGCTTTTCCTTCATCGCCCGCGATCAGGCGCGCCTGTTCGGCGGCGGCGACGATGCGCGCGAATTGTCCAATCCCATAGCCTCTGACCTCGATGCGCTGCGGCCCTCGCCCCTGCCGTCATTGCTGGCGGCAGCCTCGCGCAACGTGGCGCGAGGTTTCCCCGATCTGCATCTGTTCGAGATCGGGCCGGCATTCCAGAGCGGCATGCCGGAAGCGCAAACCACCAACGCGGCCGGCGTCATCACCGGCGCGGGTATGCGCGATTGGACCAAGTCAGGCCATGCCGCCAATCTGTTCGACGCCAAGGCGGCGATGATCGCGGCACTGGAAGCGGCGATGGGCGGTCCCATGACCGCGCCGGTCACGGCGGGTGCGCCGGCCTGGTTTCATCCCGGCCGCAGCGGTACGATTGCGCTGGGCCCGAAGCAGCTTGCCTGGTTCGGCGAACTGCATCCCAGAATACTGGCGGCGTTCGATCTGAAGATTCCGGTGGCGGGATTCGAGATCAATCTCGACGCCATTCCCGAACCCAAAGCCAGAAAGGCCGGCACCGCCTTTGTGCCCTCACCTTTCCAAGCCGTCGAGCGCGATTTCGCCTTTGTGGTAGACGCCAAGATGCCGGCGGGCGACATCGTCAAGGCCGCCAGGATGGCCGACCGCACGCTGATCGAAAGCGTGGCGGTGTTCGATGTCTATGAGGGCAAGAATCTGGGCGAGGAAAAAAAGTCCATTGCCATCGCCGTGCGCGTCCAGCCCAAGGACAAGACCCTGACGGAAGTGGAAATCGAGGCGCTGGCCGCGAAGATTGTCGCTGCCGTGACGAAAGCTACTGGAGCTTCTTTAAGAAGCTAGCGCGTCCACCAGTAGTTTCGGCGCAACACCAGTTTCCTTCACAAGCTTGTCGAACTCGGCGCGGGCGCGGGGATTGGCGCGCTGAAGACGTTCGGCCAGGATGAATTCATTCTTGAGGGAATGTTCCAAGCCCGTCAGTTCGGTGATCCGCACCTTATATCCTTGCGCCTCCAGAAATAATCCGCGCAGCACATTGGTGAGATGAGCGCCGAATTCCCGCCGCTGAATGGGATGACGCCAAAGCTGCGCCAGCGGCCCGTTCATCTCTTCCAATTGGTGCGCCACTTCCGCCTGGCAGCAGGGCACCAGCGCGACATATTTGGCCTGATGCTTCAGCGCGAACAGGATCGCTTCGTCGGTCGCGGTGTCGCAAGCATGGAGCGCGGTAACGATGTCCACCGGCCCCAATTCGGTATCGGCGATTTTCGCCTGGACGAAATCCATCCGTGAGAAATCGCTTGCTCCGGCGATCTTTTTCGCCGCGGCGATCAATTCGGGACGCGTCTCCACCGCGGTGACCCGGCCCCGACCCGCGGGACCGAAATAAAGATCGTAGAGAATGAATCCCAGATAGGATTTGCCCGCACCCAGATCGGCCAGCACGGGTTGGTCTCTTTCCTTCAGGACAGCGTCGATTGCGGGCTTTATAAGCTGCGCCAGATGCTGCACCTGTTTGAGCTTGCGCCGGCTATCCGCGTTCAAGCCGCCATTGGGCGTAAGGATGTGCAGCGCCTTGAGTAGCGGCACGGATTGCCCGGGCCAGATATCCGCTAATGCCGGTGCGCTCATTTGAACATGTCCAGGGCGTGGGTGACGCCGTAATAGTAATTATAGCTCCGCACGGCCCAGCTATTCATGTCCGCCCATTGTTTGGGTGGGGTGAGATCGTCCCAATCCGGCGACAGCGTCCGGGCGATGCGATTGGCCATATAGATGCGCCGGCGGCCCTGCCAATAATGGAGGAAGGTCTGGTTGATCTCCGCGATCCCGACTTGGCTCAGCCGCAGCGCTTCGGAAAGCGCGAATTGCTCGATGGCCGGAAATTTCTTGGCGCGGCCGATCAGCGCGTCGATCATCGCCAAGGTATCGTCCAGCAGGGAAAGGTGTGCGGGCTCCATGCCGATCAGCCCGCTGTTGAACATCCAGCTATGGGCGACATCATAACGATAGGCGCCCAGATGCGGCAACTGGGTGCGAAAGCCTTTGAGCGGCGGATAGGGATTGTGTTTCTCGAAGCGGTTCATCACCACTGAACCCGCCATCTTCTCTTCGGCCTCGGCATGAAACCCGGGGCGGATGATGGAATCGGAATCCAGGAATAACACTGGCTCGGCGAATGTGGTGAGCGCCTCGCGTACCAGGGCCGGCTTGATGCGGTGATAATAAAGGCCGTCGCTGGACCATTCCCGGATTCGGGGCGCGATATCCATCACCGTCACCGGCCAGTGGCGATAGAGTTCCGGCGCGTCCGACGCCACCGCGATCCGGGCCCGGGCCGGATCGAGTTCGGCCCGGAGCGAAATCAGGCTGTATTTCAGCTCGGCCCGGTGGCGGGCGCGGCCGCCATAGTCGAGATAGAGGTAATTCAACATCTTAGGACCAGTTTGGCATGGCCGGACCGCCCGGCAAAACGGCTGTTGAGACGGCAAGGCGGGCCTGCTAGACCCCGCGCCTCATGGCCTTAACCGGCCGAAGGACCCCATGCCTGATCTCGCCCAAATCCGCAATTTCTCCATCGTCGCGCATATCGACCATGGCAAATCCACCCTGGCCGACCGGCTAATCCAGGTCACCGGCGGGCTGACCAATCGCGAGATGAAGGATCAGGTGCTCGATTCTATGGATATCGAGCGCGAGCGCGGCATCACCATCAAGGCCCAGACCGTGCGGCTGGATTACACCGCCAGGGACGGCAAAACTTATGTCCTGAATTTGATGGACACGCCCGGCCATGTGGACTTCGGCTATGAGGTGAGCCGGTGCTTGGCCGCCTGTGAAGGCGCGCTGCTGGTGGTGGACGCCAGCCAAGGCGTCGAAGCCCAGACCCTGGCCAATGTCTATCAGGCGATCGATGCCGGGCTGGAGATCGTGCCGATCCTGAACAAGATCGACCTTCCCGCGGCCGAGCCCGACCGGATCAAGCAGCAGATCGAGGATGTGATCGGGCTGGACGCGTCCGAAGCGGTTCCGATTTCGGCCAAGACCGGACTCAATATCGACC
>Ga0182024_10017236_pt1 | contig 13593 bp, 16 predicted proteins | sample P32metaG_FD_120480 | JGI IMG/M metagenome (GOLD analysis project Ga0182024, IMG submission 120480) | Permafrost microbial communities from Stordalen Mire, Sweden - P3-2 metaG (Illumina Assembly) | ecosystem: Environmental > Terrestrial > Soil > Wetlands > Permafrost | place: Sweden: Stordalen...
CGACGATGTATGGCAACGTCACGGGACTCCAAGTCAGACCGAACCTGCCAGCACTCCCGAAGCTATTCAGGACCAGCAGTCAAGCGGTGGACCCTCAGAGAAGTATCAATGAACTGGGACACCTGCCATGACCTCAGGAATGAGACGGCGATCCGTCGAGCCTTATTCGCTGCGAGCGACAATGCGACAGGGAAGCTCAGTTTTTTCGTTCAAGTGGTAGCTCGCACAGACCCGGTGATAGCCGTCGGCCACCCACAACGGCGAACCTTGGATGAGTAAGACGGGGGAGAGCTTCTCGCCATGCTGGACCTTTCCGAGATCGACGGCGACCTCCGAGTCCTCGGGTCCCAACAAAGGCAACCCGGAAGCTCGCAAGATGTCCTTGGCAGCAAAGTAAGTCAGACCCTCTTGTTTGCGTAGAGCTTTTACGAATTTCGACGCTCTCTCGGATCCCACCAACAGTGACAGGTATGACCGAGCAGCCGGATAGTCCTCCTCATCGGGCTCGTCTTTCCAATATTCGGTTGTCATGTTGGTCGAGCGTAGCCATTGGGAGAACGGGCCGAGTCGCCACCAGTCCAGCGTACGGGGGCATCCTCTCGGTACCTTTAGGGCAAGGTCAGGGGATCGTCTCGTTCGTCGGCCGCGGGATCAAAGTTGCCAGTCGGTTGCTCTTCGACAGATCGCTGTACGGGGCAACGACTCATCGGTATGGTTGCCAAGACGGTGGCTTCGACGCGTCATTCGGTCGTTGGGGGATTCATGACTTGGTGCTTGAGGTTGGCCGTCGCTTCGACGGCGACCATGTTGACGTCAACGCTCTTGGTCTTCGGCGGTACCACTGTATCGGCACAAGCTGCCAACGCGTTTGGAGCTCTAGACGTGGTCAGCTCTCCGGTGGCCGCAGGTAGCACCGCCGTTGTCATCACGGTCAACGCCTCGCACGCGCTGCAGCTCACCGGCGTCGATCCTGTCAGCCACAAGGTCTTGTGGCGCATGCCTTACTCGGCCTCGGGCGTGACGCCAGGAGAGTACCTGGCGCCGGCCGTGGCCAACGGCATCGTGCTCGACGCTGCCCCTGCAGCGAAACAGTCGAACCCGGTCGTGAGACTCTCGGGTATCGATGCGGCTACCGGCAAGAAGATGTGGAGCCTTCCGTCCGCCCTTCTCCTTTCGGACAATCCCGCACCCTGCGTCGAGAATCAGGACTTCTGCGTCACGGGCTACAACTCGGACCAATCGACCGAATTGGCGATCCTCAACGCATCGACCGGACAGCCGGCAAACATAGTTTCGGGTCCGAGTCGGGCCCTTGGCCCCAACCTCTACCAGAGCGACTCCTCAACACCTACGCTCGAGCAACTGACCTCCGCCGGGGCGATCGGCTGGACCCAGCCCGCCTCAACCATTTTCGGGCCCGGATATGACCCCGGGGACGGATGGAACATCTGGCCGGTCGGCTCGCTCAACGTCGGATCACTTGGCGCAACCGCCTCGGGCAACTCCGAGAACTTCGGCGCCATCAAGACGGTCGGCTTCTCGATCGCAACCGGAACGGCTCTCTGGACCGTCCCGGGTTCGTACATGTGCATGGGGCCGCTCATGTTCTTGAGCACCCAAGTCGCATGCCAATACTCCGGGACGGTCAAGAGGCCAAAGGCGGGGGCCACTTTGTCGCTCAAGGGCGTCTCTTTGAAGCTGGCCGGATTCAATCCAGCTTCCGGTGCGGTGGCCTGGACGCAACCAGTGAGCGACGTCAAGGCGATGACGTCGGGCAATGGGTTGCGCTTCTTGGACGGAACGCGATTGGTTGTAAAGGTTCCAGGCGGTAAATCCGTGACCTTGGATACGGCGACGGGCACTACCTCGCCGGTCAAGTCAGCAACGACCCTCTGGTGCCAGAAGCTTCCGATCTACAAAGTGACGGCCTTCAAGGGCGAAGAGGGCGGCGGAATGCGACAAAGTGCGCCTGTCCACTATCCATGTACGTCCAACGGAAAGCCGACTTCGAACCTTCCAGCGAACTTCCCGACCACCGTTGGAGCGACGGTCAATGGTGTCTACATCTGGGCGTCACCGAAGGGTCTTCAAACCCACACCGTTGGATTGAGCCAGACCACGGCGTGATGCTGGCTGGACTTCCTCAAGTGCTCGCGGAACACCTCCATCCCGGCGATAAGGGGCACCCCCGGCCGGTGGGACAGGGACCGGGGCTGAGACAATGCTCGTTATGCGCCGCATCTTCTTGGACACCGAGTTCACCGACCTGCCCTGGTCGGGGAATTCGGAGCTGCTCTGGGTGGGCCTAGCTGATCAAGACGGCCGCTCGTGGAGCGCCGTAAGCGCAGAGGTATCAACCGAAGCACACGTCAGCGAGTTCGTCAGAGACGTCGTCGTTCCCTTGATTCCGGCCGACGAACCGCGACTTGGGCGCAGAGAGCTGTCTACCGCCATCGTGGAGTTCTGTGCGGAAGTCGATGAGTTTTGGGCGTGGTGTCCGACGCCCCAGATGCTGTCCGACGTCTTTGCACTGGGAGAAGAGGCCGCCAGCGCCTACGACCGGTACTGGGACTGGGATTTCCAATTGCTGAAGAGAGTTGTGGATCCATGGCCCGAAGGTTGGCCTCTAGCACTTCAGGACCTCCATCGCGTCGTGCGCGAGCGACGGATCGAGGTGCCTCCGAACGAACATGCGCACCACCCAAGATCGGACGCCTTGTGGGACCTTCACGTCTGGGGCCTGCTCGACCGTACGTGACACGAGGAGGGGGCTGCTCCGATGTGCCTGCAGGGTGCGCCCCGGACCGGCGTACTGGGAGACTCGGCCCTCAAGAGTCGTGGCGGCTCGGAGCGATCTCCTAGTGGACCGTGATGACGTCGCCGTCTACACGAGATGCTGACGGGTTGGCGGGTTGAAGCTCTTGTGAACTATTTCCAGGTGGTTGCTGTCGAAGTCAGCGATGTTGGCTGCGTAGTAGCTCGGGCCGAAGTACGCGCGTATCGCTGGCTCGCCCTCGCTTGTTCCGCCCGCCTCAATCGCTGCAGCGTACGCGGCGTTGACCTCGGCCTCATCGTCAGCAACAAACCCTACATACAGTCCGGTTTCACCGGACTGACGCTGGCGTAGCCAAATACTGGAGCCGACTGCGATTCCAGAGCCGTAGGCCCCGTCGGCCAATCCGTATAGATCAGGAACTTCCGCGGGTCCGGTGGAGGAGTCGTAGCTCCCGAGTTCTCTCCACCCCAAGGGCTCCAGGGTCGCCGCATAAAAAGCCAGGGAGCGCGGCACGTCGCTTACCGAGATGTAAATGTGGTCAAGCACTGTTCTTCCTCTTGGCGAGTGGACTGTGAATGAGATTCTTGGGAGTTGGGCGTGTTACATGACGCCATGTTTGCTGCTCCCGGCCTAGCCCGAGTGCCGAAGTGTCCCACCTACCCGGTGCGTACAGGGACATATCTAGGCACGAAGTCAGTCAGCAGAGTCAGGAAAACTCAGTGTCGTTTTCTTCCTGATCTTGAGCAAGGCCAGTAAACACGTCATCACGCACTTTGTGCCGGCCTTCAAGTGGTCGCAAAGATGCGAAATCATGACCGGCGGTGGTTTTAGCCTTGAGGTCCGGCCCGAGGGCGCAATCCATGCAAAGCAACTCCCCTCCCGTGGAGAAGACATACACGTCGCAGTCGTCACCAAAGCGGGCGTAGGCCACGCAAATAGTCAAGCAGGCCGGGCAACCTCGTGGGTTCGAGCCTGTCCCACCGTCCCGGCGTACCGGCGTAACAGGGGCACCCTTCGGGGGCGGTGGACCGGAATAACCCCTCCCGTCTCAGGCTAGCTACGGCCCCCCACTCAACACGTAGGTCTCCCATTGGGAGCCGCCGGTCGGGATATATAGCTCCATCGTGCAGACTGCGTCTGCTGGCGGATGCAACGGGGCGACAACGGCATAGATGGACCGGCCACTGAACGTCCATGAGAGAAATGTCCACTTTGCACCACTGGCACTGTCTTGCCCTTTGAAGGCTGCAGGATTACCTGCTTGGGCGCCCTGGTCGAGATACTCCCGGCCGCAATAGTTGATGTGCTTGGGCCGTGTCCAGAAGGCGGGAGTGCCGTAATCCTTGGCACCGAAGATGGCAACAATCACCGCAGTAACTCCGACAGCGATTACGGCCAGCAGGATGCCGAGTGATATTCGGTTCGCTCGGGAGCGAGGCGGCGACTTGTCCCCGGATGCGTGAGGCGTCATCCAAATCGTGTCGTCAAGACCGCCGACCTTGCTCACGGGTCAAGCGTAGGCCTTCCGGTTGCCCTCGACGCCGGGACTAGGTGTCCCCGTCTCGGCGTACGGAGACAGGTCTAAGCGGCCAAGCGATGACTACGTGTGTTGAGTCAGCTCAATCACGTTGCCGTCGAAATCCCTATAGCGTCCGCTTCGACCCCAGGGCTCCGTACGTGGTTCGTGGAGGACGTGAGCACCCGCACGTACCGCTACCTCATGAGCGCCGTCGATGTCGACGACAGATAGTGCGATCTGCGCACCAGAGGTCGGCTTCTCCTTCGCCGGATAGAGGGCAAAATGAAGGTAGGCCCCCTCCTGCCAGGAGATCTCTGCGTGGCGTCCGCCAATCCAGCGGTCGTCAACTCCATTGTCGCCCGGATGGAGATCTAGGCCGAATCCATCTCGGTAGAGCGCCTCCGAACGGTCCAGGTCAGAGACCTCCAAGATGACCGCCACCAGCCGACTGTGTTCGGCCATCTCACCTCCCTTTCCGATCCCTATCCGACTTACCCTATGTCTCCGACTACGGTCGGTGGATGAAGCCCGCCCCTATCGTCGAGGTGCCGAACAGTCCCACCGTCCCGGCGTACTGGGCTACCCCCAGCGGAGGTGAATCTCGAGGTCAGCTTCGACTATTCCGGGCCCTGAGTCCCCCGCCAAGTGAGCCAACCAACCCGAAGCTGGCTCGTCGAGGTCGAATGTCCTGGCCTCTCCCGGCTCGTCTTCGTCGGTCATGCAGTCTGGGCGATCTGCGATGACGGTTAGCTGTGGGTAGGTGGCCGTGATCTCGTCGGGACTCTCGGCGATGATGTACGCCCAGACACCTCCGGTGCCGTAGTCATAACAAAACCAAGTAACGCTGCCTCATGCCACCATCCTTACCCCAGCAGGCTGGCTTTTGAGTTTCGTGCAACGCCGCAAGTCCGGCGATAGGGCTACCTACTCTGCAACGGGTTCCGAGCCCTCTGCACCTTCTGCAAGTCGGTCTTCGGACTCTTGCAAGATGGCCTCAGCCTGTGCGGTTGGGTCATCGCTGGATTGTTCCTCCGGTGGGCGCCCTTCAGCACGACTGGTCACGTCCTCGGCATCAGGCCTGCCGCTAGGCGGCTCAGCAACCTCGTCCTTCGAGTCTCCTTCGTTGCTCATGAACGTTCCTTTCAGAGCTTTCTGTTGGTCTACACCCGACGAAGCCAGTGAAAAAATTCTCAGGCCCGGCGTTAGGAGACAGCCTTAGCGCGATTGGCCGACGCGCGTTATGGGACATTCACCTTGCAACGCCCCAGATCTGTCGTTCGGCATCAAGTGCCACCCGAGTTGGCCTGGTATTCGGGATGACCTTCTACATTCGCGACTGCCCTGAGAGGACACCTATGTGACGCGTTTCAGAACCCCTGGCCACGCGCATTAGCGCGCACTGGGCTTGTAATCCGAAACGGTCCGAGTCCAACGAGCAACAAACCCTCACAGAAGTGCGCGAGGGGATGAGCTGGCCGATACCAGACCCCCTGGGAACGCCTCCCCCGTTTTATTTCTGATCACTCGATCGGTGCGGGCCTGCCGAGATGAAACCCTTGTCCGAAGTCGACTCCTTCTTGGCGGAGAAAGTCCCACGTCTCTTGGTCTTCGACACCTTCGGCAACGGTCTGAAGATTGAAGGCTTTGGCCACGCCGACAATGGCGCGTACAAGAGCCCGATTGGCCTCGCTTGTGAGAAGTTCGCGTACGAAGTCGATGTCGATCTTTAGGTAGCGGATCGAGAGTCTCTTGAGATAGGTGAAGCTGCCGTAGCCAGTGCCAAAGTCGTCTAGCGCAACGCCGCACCCAAGCTCAGCCAAAGCCTTGGTGAACTGCTCGCCCGCTTCAATGTCGCGCATGAGGGACGTTTCGGTGATCTCGAAGGTCACATTGGCCGGATCGGCGCCAGTTGCAATGAGTTCGTCCTCGATCATGGGAAGGATATCGAGGCTGCCAACGCTTGCGGCCGAGAGATTCGCTTCCACCCGCCGCCCGCTAGCGGCGAGACGAATGGCTTGGACCACGACCCAACGGTCGATTTCGGTAATGAGCCCGTATTTCTCGGCGACTGGGAGGAAGGTACCCGGCGGGATGACCTCGCCCGTCCGGCTGATCATGCGAAGCAAGAGCTCTTCGCTCGGTACGCCCTCGCCGGCTGGGATGATGGGCTGCGAGTACAGGACCATGCGGTCTTCATCGAGGGCATCGCGGATGCGTCCCAGCCAGCTGAGCGCCGCGAGATCACGCTGAACCCGGCCGAGCTCGGTATGCTCTTCAGTAATATCGCGGAAAACCACGACAACACCTTCGATGCTGGCGTCATTGCATAATGGAGTCGACGAGTAGGCAGTGGGGAAGATCGACCCGTCCTTGCGGGTAAATGCATCAGAGGTCACTCGGACGGACTGTCCAGTCGAGTTCACCTTGAGCATCGGGCATTCGGAAGCAGGCACCGGCGTGCCGTCTGACTTTTGGAAATGGATTGTCTCATGCATCAGCTTGCCCAGCAGTTCCTCAGGGGCCCAGCGGAGCATCTTTGAGGCGGCTGCATTGACGTAAGTCACCCGCCCTTTCACGTCGAGGGCGTAAAGGCCCTCGGCCATGTTCTCCATGACGACAGAGCGGAACTCTTCATTGCGCTTGTGCTCGCTCACATCTGCCATGACCATCCCGACGCCCTGAACCTCATTTTCCACTAGGACCGGGAAGTAGCTGGTCAACCAGTGACTCGGCAATCCGTCAGCACCCGGCCGTGCGACATCGATGTTTGCGATTGCCTTGCCGGAGTTCAGCACCTGCTGGTAGTGAGCTTGGACCCGGGGCCATATCGACCCCAACACCTCGGCGAGAGTCCGACCCTGGGCCTCTTGCGGCGTGGTCCCGTTGAGCCCTGCCATCAGCTCGTTCACATGCACGATTCGGAGTTCGCGGTCAACGAATCCGATTCCAATGGGGGCGGTCTCTTGCAGCGCGTCCAAGATTGCCAACGACGCGGCCACTCCGCCCATGCCACCGAGTTTGTCCTGAATGTGCTTGATGTCGTCGATATCGGTCCACGTGCCAGCCCACCGGACAACCTCGTCGTCAAGCCCGAGTACCGGAAGAGCCCGGGCGACCATCCAGCGGTAGTCACCACTAACGGTCCGCACTCGGTATTCCACCTCGAAGGGAGTGTCGTCGCGAAGGGCGCTTTGCCATGCCACCCGGGTCCGGGAGACGTCATCTGGGTGGAGGACGCGCAGCCATCCCCAACCCGATGTCTCTTCGGGTGTCAGGCCGACGAGGTCATAGCCACGACGATTGAAGTACTCGGTAGAGCCCCCAGCGTCGGTCACCCACACGACATGGGGAATCCACTCGGCGATCAGATCCCACGGTGGCGTCACGTCAGAGTGACCCTCGCGCATCTGGCCTCTCTCACTCGCCGGGACGTCATGACGCGAAAAGATAGCCAGTCGGTCGAGCCGTTAGGCCTAGATAACGGTCCTATTGTCTAGACGAACATCTAGGTGAGTCCGTCGGGAGCCCTGAGGAGCTTCGCCAGGAGTTGAGTTTGGGAATGAACATCGAATTTCTTGTAAATGGCGGCGAGGTGGTTCCGCACTGTGCTGGGGCTCAGGTAGAGGTCGGCCGCAATTTCTTCCACTCGTTCGCCGCGTACGAGCCGCGTGAGAATCTCCCACTGTCGCGTTGAGAAATTCCCGGACGGCATGTGCGAGCGAAGCTGGTCCATACCGTCGAGCACGCCACCACCGAGAACAGCGAGTTGGCGGTGAAGCTCCGAGGTCAGCTCAAGGCCGAACTCAGACATGGCGGCGATAGCCAGACCGAGACGAGGGGGTGAGTGTTGACACATCGCCACGACCATGCACCAAACATCTCGCCAGTTGGCATCGCCATCACGAACGTGCATCCGCAGCGTTGCTTTGCTTTCATCGGCTCCGACTCGGGCGACAGCCGACAGGAAATTCTGGACGTCGGCGCCCTGAAACAGGCCCAAGAGGGAGGAGCCCTTGAAGTCCTCAGGGCTACGCCCGACTATTCGTTCGATGTCGCTACTGACTAGTTCAATGGTCCAGTCATGGTCGGTCACGATGCCCGCGATGGTGATGCTGGCGTCAAAGAGCGGCCAAGGAACAGCCGCGGCGCCACGCTCGATGATGGCAAGACCGAAGTTGGCACCATGTGTGGGCGTGAGTCGCACCCACACATTCGCCTCGAACTCCGTGCCGTCAGCCTTGCGAAAGTGACGGACCGCCCTATAGCCCTGTGTCGCTTCCGATGCGAGCAGTGCCCGCGCTGCCTCCACTTTGGGCTGGTCGACTGGGCTCAGAATCTCAAAGAGAGAGACACCGTCCAACGAATTGGGGCCCCAGCCGAGGAGCTCGCAAGCAGCCTCGTTCGCCCCGAGAATAATCAGGTCATCGAGGTCGAAGGCTATGAGTGGGTACCGGCTTTGGCGCAGGGCCCTAGCGACTTCAGACGGCGTTGGTCCGCTTGACATCGCAACCACCTCCCGTCGAGCGCCGTCCGCGAATCTCGCGCCCAGTATCCCAGACCATCCGCACTCAGAGATTCTTGACGGAGATCCCGCAAATATTCGGCGATCTGCACGTGGATAGGTGCCCCATAATGTGCGCGCCATTGCGGGCCGAGAGGTGCCCCCAGGGTGCCGCACGGTGGCACCCCGTCCCGGCAAAGTGGGACCGGTTCTGAATCGGCGGATCGTTATTACGATTCAAGGCATGGCAGCTAGCACTTGCTCATGTTGCGGTCAGTCGGTTGAGGGAACCGTCCAGCTCCACTCGCATCCAGAAATCAAGATCTGTTACCAGTGCCTCGATTGGCTCAACATGAGGCGTGACAGGCAGGTCGCCGCCAGGGGCGGCGGGTGGAAGGTGATCGGCATAGAGCCAATCCTCCATGTCACTGATCTGGAGCGTTCGGTCGATCACTACACACGGCTCGGCTTTTCGATTGCTGACCATGACGAGACGTACGCATTTGCTCATCGGGACGACGACCTGACCGTTCATCTAGTCCAGGCTGACGGAGAAGCAACTCCGAAGATCGGATCGCTCTACATGCACGTCTACGACGCGGACCAGCTCGCCGACGACTGGCGGAAGGCAGGGCTGGAGGTCGTCGGCCCTGAGGACTACGACTACGGCAAGCGAGAAGGGTCACACACCGATCCAGACGGAAACCTCATACGGTTCGGATCGCCGCTGCGAGAGTAGGTTTCGCTTTAACTCCCCGCCGCCGGTCCGATGTTCCGATGCGTACGGGGGCAGGGCGTCGCTCCGACTCAATGATCGAGCGGCTCCAATGGCCAGAGATCAGCCACCAACTCGGCTTTGCCTTTGAGGGCGTCTCTGAGTTCTGCAACCAAAGGGGGCGGCTTCTTCGGCCCACTTGCTCTTAACTTCCTCGGACTGCCAACCCCTCTCCCAGTGGCAGTTGGCATTGAAGTAGTCGTTCCAGGCGATCAACCTCTTCGACAGGCCGAGGTATGAGCGCATCGGTGTCGTCTGACTAAGGAAGTACAGGAACAAGACCTACGACCCATTCCGGGAAGAGGCGGAGCACGATGGGCTGACCGTCAGAAAACCACTCATGCGAGGGTCTACCTTCCGCCTCAAACGAGGGAGGTTCAGGATCACCCTCTGGGGTCGTATCTGCCACGGCCATAATCATGCCTGCAAACAGGTGCTCCTTCCCGGCGAAGTCGGATACCTGCTGAAGTGAATGTTCGCTGGTAACCGAGTGACTGAGCGAAGATGTGACGGTGACGCTAATCGGGTACTGCGTGACTTGCGGAAGGAAAGTTGGCTTGGTCGCGCCGTGCCGGTGTCAGAACTGCGGTCACGAGTACTGGAGGAATCCCAAGCCCTGCGGAGGTGCGTGTGTTGTCAACGACGAGAAACTCCTACTGGTCCTTCGGGCCAATGATCCAGGTGCGGGCCTCTGGGACATTCCCGGCGGGTTCTGCGATCCAGCAGAGCATCCATTGGCAACAGCTCATCGAGAGGTGCAAGAAGAGACGGGACTCACCCTCCATTCAATGAGGTTTCTCGGGATGTGGATCGACACTTACGGCAACGAGGATCCACCAGAAGTCACACTCAATATCTACTTCTTGGGCCAAGCCCACCACCCCGAGCTGGCGCGTGTCAGCGATGAGGCAAGAGAAGCTCGGTGGTTCAGTTTGGAGAACATCCCCGTAGATACCCTGGCTTTCGCCCACGTCGAACAGGCCATCCGCTGCTGGTCTGAGGCACGGGACGGTGAAGGAACGGACTAGCCCATATGTGCCGAAGGGTGGCACCCGGTCCCGGCGAACGGGGGCACCCTTGGCGCCCGAGCGACGCTCTCGGACGGCGCAATACGATCACACTTCGTGAGTCACGGCATCGTCGCCTTCTGGCACAGCGAGGATGGTTGGGGCGCTATCACGGCTTCAGATCGCCCAGGCCTTGGCTTCGTGCATTTCTCGAATCTTCAAGGCATCGAGGGTTATCGGGATCTCGTCCCCGGCAGCTCAGTCGAGTTCAAGTGGCTGGATGACTTCAAGCAGGACGGATGCCAGTGGCGAGTGGGATGGGTTCGCCCAATCTGACTCGGACGAAGGCCCTCAGTCCCGGCGGACTGGGCTACCCAACCCCAAGGCCGCTGTCGACGGTCATTTAAGCCGGGATCGTCCACTTCGCAACGCTATTACCGCTTGTGATGCTGGCCGTCGTACCGACGAACTCGACATACGTGGGTGTCACCCCTTTGGGCATATCAAAGATGATCCACCCACGCTGGCACTGTCCAGCAGACACACCGGAGGTGGACGATCCCAACTGAGACTCTGAAGCAATGGGCCGAATCGTCATATTCCCGACAACCGTGTCTGACTGTGCCGTAGAGCCATTCGACAGAAGAACTGAAAAGTCACTGGGATCGACGCCATTGCTTGCGCCACTGGGACCTGCACACTCACCAGCATCGACAGCACCATAGGTATCACCCGACGGCGGTTTGTCTACGTTGGGGTGATCGGTTGTGACGTTCGGATAAAACCCGTAGGTGGCCGCCTTGTTGATGCCGTTAACGTTGATGGGGACTGACACAACGGTACCCATGGAATAGACCCCATTCGGTGCCGCGGTCGTTGTCGGTGCCGTGGTCGTTGTGGTGGTGGCGTAGTAGCTCGCCACCTTCGCCTTGTAGGTGGGGCAGAGGACGGTCGCCGCTTCCACCAAGATCGCTTTTTCTGTACCCGAAAGGACCCTAGCCAGCCTCTTGACGCTCGTGCTCAACCTCAAGTCGGTGCATACCTCGTTACCTAGCTTGACTATCTGTTTATTTGAGGCGGTGGCCGCGGTCGGGTCCAGATCGCGGACATCCTTGACGAACTTGGTCTGAGACGACGACATTGCGCCCGCAGGAGCCGCCGCTGCCAACCCGACCCCGATTAGCACGAGCACGGCGATGAAGCCGACGCACACGGCCGGGAACCCGAACTCAACCACACGCTCTTGATTTGGCAGCGGTGCTAGCTGAACTGCTGGCTGAGGTGCAGCCAACTGCTCCGTGGTCGGCTCGCTTGGGTAGGTCATTGTGAACCCCTTGCCTAATGCTCAAAAGGGACTGTGAGAGGTATCGGCGGGTAACGGGGAAGCTTGAACATAGGCAGGAAATGCCAGATTCCGACTGTTGGCAGCTAGCGCCGCCACCCCGTCCGGAAAGTGCCGAAGTGTCTCACTATCCCGGCAAACTGGGGCACCCTCAGGTAGGAGCGCCGGACGCCTGCCTACCCAAAACCGCCCCAATGGGTCGCGACAATGAGCAGGATTCCGGCTGCGGCGAGACAGCCTCCTGCGACGAGGATTCGGAACTTATGCCACTTGACGGCACCAAGAGCGGCCATCTCTGACGCCACTAGCCACACACCGGCGATGAGGATCAGCAGGAACCCAACTTCCGCGAGCTTGATACCAGTTGCGTGCGTGATCGCGACGATCATTGGTTATGCCCCCCCTTGTCGGTTCATCGCACCTCAACCCTTGCACACAGGCCCCTCGACCATGGATGGTGGCGTGATGAGACGGCGGCGAGTCACGAGAGCGATCGCACCAGACCGGCGTTCGGGGGCATCTCTCAATCGGGACTGAATAGCCAAGCATCCCCGTTGGGAACGACGCGGCCACCAGAGCGAATCGCAAAATGAGTGCCAATGACGAGAGCATGAAGCTGCGACGCCTTGGAAATCATCCTGCTGCGAGTCTCGCGGGCTAAGTCGACATCGTCGTCGGCGATCTCGCGAAGGCTCGGTTCCGCAAACTGAAGTGGGTGATGCATGAAATCACCTGTCACTAAGCCCACCTGGCCGTCCGATGCGAGCCAGATAGAGACGTGTCCTCCGGTATGGCCCGGCGACGGTGCCAACGAGATCCCCCCGCCTAGGTCGTTGTCGCACTCGACGACATCGGCCAAGCCAGCGTCGAAGACAGGCGATAAGGCGTCCCGCCAGACCTCACGTCTATCAGGGTCCCATGACTCCTTGTGCCACTCGATCTCGTCTCGGACGTACAGATATCTGGCGTTGGGGAATGTCGGTGTCCAGACACCGTCTTGAAGGTATGTATCCCAGCCAACGTGGTCGGCGTGGAGGTGCGTGTGAAGCACGATGTCCACTGACTCCGAACTGAACCCCGCCGCAGCGAAGCGCTGCATGAAGTCGAACTCCTGCATGTGCCAGTTCGGGAGGAACCGAGTTCGCCCATTGCCCACACAGGGATCGACAAGAGTCCGACGATCCGGTTGGTCAATCACCAATGCTTGAATCGACCCGTTGATATTGCCCCCGGAATCGGCATAGTACGGGACGAGCCAGCTGTGTCGCTGAACCAACTCGTTGGTGGCATCCGGGAACAGGAAGCTTGGTGAGGACCAGTCGAAGGCCTGTTCGACCACACTGGTCACCAAGATGTCGCCGATTCGCCACTGATTCGAATACCCCGGTGCGTCCATGATGGACCGATGGTATCGGGAGCGTCCCCGTCAGGTGCTGGAGTGCGACGGGTTGGGAGCAGTGGCCTAGCCCTGAGCACTGAGATCCCAGGGTGCGCCCATATGTGTGCCGGACTGTGTCACCTTCCCGGCGATAGGTGACACCCTCGGACCGGGATTTGGGGACGCGTGATATCGGGCGTCACTCGTACGCGCGTTCTGCGTGGCCCGCGCTCTGGCAATATGGCGCCAGAGCGGGCAATATGCGCTCGTGTATCCCGATCGAGACCTCGCGTCC
>Ga0182024_10017237_pt1 | contig 13593 bp, 11 predicted proteins | sample P32metaG_FD_120480 | JGI IMG/M metagenome (GOLD analysis project Ga0182024, IMG submission 120480) | Permafrost microbial communities from Stordalen Mire, Sweden - P3-2 metaG (Illumina Assembly) | ecosystem: Environmental > Terrestrial > Soil > Wetlands > Permafrost | place: Sweden: Stordalen...
GGAGTTTGACTCCTTGAGCGAACGGGAGAGGGATCATTACTTCGATCTGGTCGAGGAGAGAGCGAGCGAAAACGAGTTTTGGCGAAAGATGCTGGCAAGCGGAGGCGAACCTGCGGAAAGACAGCGCCTGTCCATGGCCATCCACATTTTCACGGAAGACAAGAAAAGCAAAGATTTAGTTCCAACCTTGGCTTAACCGTGGGCTCTCCTTTGAGATCCTCCGGGCCTTCATAAACGTTATCTCAATACGTCGGCCAGACTCATCTGAGACTCCTTTCGTTCCTGGGCCACTTCTTGTTGGGGCTGGAGCGTGGCAATCGTCGTCCTGAAACTCAAGGAACCTGATGAAGCAATGCACCATGTGCTTGCCGTCTTGGAATGTAGACTACGACGTGGAGCCACGGGTGTTCACCACGCTGTTAAAAGGCGGGCCACATTCCTACAACGCGGTGGAGGGCATTGTCTTTCAAAGCGGACGCCGGTGGAGCAACGGGCGGACATGGCTTCGCACCCGTTTCCTGCAAGAGTATGAAAGACGCGGATGATGATTCATGGGTTTTCACGCTGCCTTTGGATGTCATCTGGAAACATCAGATGGGGGAGCGTTATTGCACCTGGCCCCGACTCGTGGCGCTCACGTACGTCATGTGCTTTGCGATAATGATGATGGCTCTTTTCTTTCTCAGCAGTCCAACCCTGCTGAGTCCGAAAACCCCCAAATTCATCGGGGCCGTCCTCGGATTGATCGGATTCTACGGCCTGCCGCTTCTCATGTGGATTTTCGGAGCGAAGAACATTGCGGAAATCGGCCAGCGCAAGAAGGCCGGGGTTCAAGTGCATTCGTATTACATGGGCACGCCGCGCTTTTTGTCTGACAAAGAAATCGTGCATCGTCTTGTCATTCCTGCAGGCAGCATCCTCGCCGGGGCGGTGTTCTTTCCGTTCCTCGCGCCCTTCGGGGCCTACATCGCCTTTATGGGCCTGTGCCAGTTTTTGACGTGCAGCGACATCCGCACCCAAAACCAGACGCGCAAGATGGACGAAGAAGATCGAAAAATGGCGCGGGAAGGGCCTTCCTCAAACCAATGAAGGCGGCAAAGTGGTTCAGGAAACGGCGGAGCAAGGGCAACGCCGACACACAATTCATCTTGATCCACCGATACCCGGCCAGTAAACAGCGGAACTACTAAGCCTGAGCCTGAGGAAGCACCTCTCGAACCAGCCCAAAAAACGCATCGGTCGTATATGGGAACAGCGGCTCAAAAGGGGAGATGCGTGGAGGAAGCGCAGCGGCCTCCGGTGCAGGATTGATCGGCATTAAGAGATCGGCAGGCTCTGGACTTTCTCCATCCACTCGACGCAACCATATTGCAAAAATATAAATCTGCGGCAACGCCAGGATGCGAAAATAGTAACTAGCCCGGCTTTGCAACGCCTCCGCTGCTTGGAAACCAATCATCGAGCCAACCACAAAGCGCCCTATGTTGAAATAAACTAAACCGGATTCGCCCCGGTGTACCCACATGATGCGGGCACCGAGAAGCCCGTCATCCGTCCACTCAAAAAACCGCCAGCCGACTTCAATTGCAAGTCCGAGCGGGTTCTCTGAATTCAAGTCCGCAAATAAGATGGTATATTGTTTGTGTGGAGGAATCCTCGAAATCGGAAGATTGGAAAGCATGGACGGAATCGGCTTGAAACATGAAAAAACCTTCGTATCCGGGATATTGCATTTAAACGCTTGCCCTCTCTCCTTGTCCACTAGCTCCGGCGGTTTCTCGACAGCAATATTCATTGGCAGGCAACCATCACTGGGTTAGCGTTTTGTAAAATACGTGCGATCCCAAGAACCGATAGGGGTTGAACGTGGATTTGATTGATAACTGGATTTCATTGTCAAATGTTCAATGATTACTTGACCATAATCCGGGTCTTCAACCACCAGCCTCTGAAGGTGTTTGTTCGAGACGCCGGTGATTGCAATAAAGTGACCGCGAGTACAACCCGCCCATTGGATTCTGACGCCTATCGGCTGATCGAGTGTTTCCACTTCGTTATCACACTTCGTAAATGGCGGAGCCGTCGAAGCAGGCACTCCACTCATGTGGCCCAGCGACAGAAGGGCACTCTGCAAATTGTAGCTCAAATTACAACTCGATGGCGAGGCGCAACAGTCGGTCGGACTAAATGCCGTGCTCGCCACGCTGCATTGCGTAATTGCAGCCCCAGGACTGTAATGCTCCTTCACGCTTGCCGCGACCGCTGCCCAGCACCAATTGGTCTGGCTTTGCCGCTGTCGTCCGTATGTTGCCACACAACTCATTTTGTTCTCCAATTTCCGGTTGCAATCACCGTCACACGGTAAATGCCTGTCAAAACAAGACAAGCACAATGATAAGGCTGCCCCTCTGTACGCAACGGTCAACCTTTAAATTGAGTTGACGAGGGGCAAAATCCGGCATATTCCAACAAAAATCGGCATGGCAATTATGCCTATCCGTAATTAGGATAACTTATGGCAAATGACTCTCACGAACTGTTTCGTAAAATTGATGAACTCAATCCTGACGAAGTTCAGACGCTCCGATCTTCGCTGGAGCTAGACAAGGCTCGGATTTCAGCAACAGGAGGCGGAGGGCTGGCTCCGCTTGCGGCGGAAGCAGGAGCGGAGCCTCCCGAAAAGGTCGTGCTTGTCGCCCAGGGCGACTCATGGTTCGATTATCCTCCTGGATTAGACCTCATCTATTGGCTGGAAAAGGAACATAATTATTACATTGAGAATTTCGCAACCGCAGGTGACACGCTCGAAAATATGGTTTACGGCACCAAATTCTCAGAATCAAATTGGCGGCGTTATCCATGTCGAATGAACGAGGTGATAGAAAAAGTTGCAAAGTTGCGTCCAAAGGGAGTCCTCTTTTCCGCTGTTGGCAACGACTTCGCGGGCGACCCTTTGGACAGCTATTTCAATCACGCATCAAGCAATTTGCCTCCTGAACGGAACACCTATATGGACTATATGTTCGACCACTTCTTTTTTGATGGCTATTGTGATTTTATTGAGCGCATTTGTGCCGCCTACGGAACGACTCCTGGCAAAGATAAGTTTCCAGTGATTGTGGGCCATAACTATGCAAACGCCATTCCTGATGGAAGAGCAGTTGTCAATTTCGCCGGTTTTCGGTTTTTCGGCCCTTGGCTGCGCCCGACTTTCACTAAGAAAGACCTTGTCGATTTAGCTTCTACAATCGGTCTGGTTAAGAACCTGATCGGCAGATTAGAGGATATGCTCGCAAAAATAAGAAAGAAATACCCCGACAACTTTGATTATGTGGATTTTCGCCCATTGGTGACTTATGATGATTGGGCCAACGAATTGCACCTTAAGAATAGCGCATACCGAAGATGTGCGTCGGAACTGGCTGCAAGGCTTAAAGCCCACGGCATTTAAAACTCGTGTTGCGCGGAAAAATAACAAGCCCTTAAAGGCGTGCTATTAAAGCCAACTTCGACGATGCTCCACTTGGATGGTGCCTCGTTACGCTTCCCAAAATGCCTTCCTTCCAGTGCGTAATCTTTCACTGTGAGCCACGCGCTTCTGCGGGGATTATAATCCGCTCATTGGCGCGGGCCTATTTGTTTGGGAAACGGGGGCGGTTCAGAGGGAGAAAAAGCGCGTCGGACGCCGGACCAGCGTGCGAAGTCCAGTGCCGCGAGCGGGCTGCTTTGGGTTTTCTGTTTTGCTTTTAAGGTGTAGTGCTCTTGACAGCCGGCGCGACGGCGAAAACTTTAACGCGTTCCTTGCAGGCGGGGCCGTCGGGTGCGAGTCAGGCTGCTTCTGTGCTCTAGCGCTCCGATCGTCGGGCCTTTGCCCGCCTGTTTGCAAGAACGCGGCATGGCTGCCTCTGGCCCCTTGGCCCATGTGATGGTCAGCAAATACTGCGATCATTGGTGCTATATCGCCGGGAACAGATTTACGCCCGGCGCCACGGCTTGGACCTGCCGTGCCAAACCCTGGCCCGCTGCGTGGAGTTGGCCGCCGACTGGTTGCGGCCCACTATGAAGCCATCCGCACCGGCGTCATGGCCGGCGGCTGCGTGCAGATCGAGGGATTTGACTTTATGCAATACTGGCGAGAGCCTTTGACGTGGCTTTTGATCGTGAGCTGTTGAAAAGGAATGCGGCGGAACTTGCCGCAAGGGGGGTATTCATCGGCGCGTCTTCCTGGAAATACGCCGGCTGGCGCGGAATGATTTACGACGAAAGCCGTTACATGACACGGGGCAAGTTTTCCGAATCGCGGTTCGAGCGCCAATGTTTGTCGGAGTATGCCGAAACCTTCAAGACGGTTTGCGTTGATGCCGCATATTACCGCTTCCCCGACCCCCGCTACATCGAAGGCATGGTATCGCAAGTGCCGGCCGATTTCCTTTTCACATTCAAAGTCACCGACGAAATTACCGTCAAAAAGTTCACCCATCTGGCGCGCTTCGGCCAACGCGCCGGAAAACCAAACGAGAATTTTCTCAATGCCGACTTGTTCGCATCAGCTTTCGTCAGACCTTTTGAATCCTTCCAGCGGAACGTCGGCCTGTTCATCTTTGAGTTCTCAAAATTTTATTTGAGCGATTATCCGCACGGCAGAGATTTTGTCGCCGATCTGGACAAGTTTCTGGCGGGCGTGCCAAAGGGCTGGCCCTATGGCGTGGAACTGCGCAACAAACACTTTTTGCAGCCGGAATACTTCGACACGCTCAAGCGACACGGCGTCGCGCACATCTTCAATTCCTGGGCAGACATGCCGGCGGTCAACGAACAACTCGCGCTTGCGGGCAGCGTCACCAATCCCGAATTTGCAGGTGCGCGCTTTCTGCTCAAACCGGGCCGAAAATATCAGGAAGCCGTGGATTTGTTCAGCCCTTACGACAAGATCAAGGAGCCTTACGAGGAAGCTCGGACCGCCGCCGCCGAACTCATCAGGCGCGCCTTGGTGAAAACCGCTCTCCGCAAAATGTTTCTCTATGTGAACAACCGGCTGGAAGGCAACGCGCTGCTGACCATCATGGCCATGATGGAAGCCGCCGGGTAATTTTCGCCCCGACATTCGGGGTTGACACCCTCCGCGCCGAATACTACTTGTATAAGTAGTATATGAACGAGCCCACCCGCGCACAGCGACGAGTCCTGGAATTTATCCAAAGCGAAATCCACGCGGATCGGCCCGCGCCCACCCATCAGGAAATCGCCGAGCGTTTCGGGTTTCGCAGCACCCGTGCGGCGGCTTGCCATTTGGAAGCGCTTAAACGCAAGGGATTCATTGAATCCGAGCCGGGTAAAGTCCGGGCGTTGCATGTCATTACTCCCCTCCAAAAGCTCCGCAGCCGCGTCGCGGACATTCCCCTGTTGGGCACCATTCCCGCTGGTTTTGCGGATGGACGGAAGCAGGAGGCCAAGGGCTGCGTCACCATTGACATCGGCACTTTGGGTATCAAACCGTCGCCCCGCACCTTCGCCTTGGAAGTGCGGGGTGATTCCATGATTGGCCGGCATATTCTCGACGGCGACGTGGTGGTGGTGGAACACGGCCAGACTCCGCGCAACGGCGATGTCGTGGCGGCCTTGATTGATGGAGAAAGCACGCTCAAGACCTATATGGCCGAAAAGGGCAAACCTTATTTGCGGGCCGAAAACCCGCGTTATCCCAAGCTGATTCCCGCCGGGGAACTGGTCATTCAAGGCGTCGTGGTCGCGCTGATACGCAAGCGCAAGTGAAAGGCATTCATGCCAAAGGCCATTGTCCATCTGGACGCGGACGCCTTTTTTGCGTCGGTGGAGCAGGCGTCGGACCCGCGCCTGCGCGGAAAGCCCGTGGCGGTGGGCGGGGAAAAGCGCGGCATCATTGCTTCCGCCTCCTACGAAGCCCGGAAGTTTGGCGTTTACACACCCATGCCCACGGCGCGGGCGCGAAAACTGTGCCCCAAGCTGATTGTCCTGGCGGGAGACTTTGACCGTTACGAACATTTCTCGCGGTGGATGTTTTCATATGCCTATGACTTCACGCCGGATGTGGAGCAAACCTCGATTGACGAGGGTTATTTCGACCTGACCGGCGCGCGGAAAGCGCCGGTTGACATTGCCCTGGCCATCCGCAAGGCCATCGGGCAATCGCTTAAAATCACCGTCAGCGAAGGCATCGGCGCCAACAAGCTCGTCAGCCAGATTGCGTCCAAGCTCACCAAACCCGCCGCTTTCTTCCAAGTGCCGCCCGGCCAGGAAATATCCTTTCTTCATCCGTTGCTGAACAAATGGCTGCCCGGCATCGGCCCCAAAGCCGCCGGCAGGCTCAATGCCGCGGGATTGGCGCGCATTGGCCAGATTGCCGGAACGCCGTTGGACCTGCTGCACGTGCTCATGGGCAATATGGCGCGCACGTTGCGCGAGTATGCCAACGGCATTGACGAGCGGCCCCTGTTTTCCGCGCGCGAGCCGCAAAAGTCCTTCAGCCAGCAGGAGACGTTTGCCAGCGATTTGACAGACGAAGAATACCTTGAGGCCACATTGCGACGAATGGCGGACAATCTCTTTGCCAAAGTACGCGAGGAAAGGCGCAGCGTCCGCACGCTCACAGTGAAAGTTCGCTACAACGACATGGCCGAGGATCAATCAAGCGAAAGTTTGCTTGAGCCGACGGATCTTGAAACGGAAGTGTATGGCCGCCTCCATAACATGCTCCGCACGGCTTGGAAACGGCGGGTGAGTGTGCGGTTGGTGTCGTTGAAATTGTCGAACGTTTATGATGGCCGGTTTCGCAGCGAGTTGGCGCTGGAGGTTTCGGCGCAACGGCAGCACGCTCATGAACGGCTAGCGGTCGCGATTGACGAACTGCGCAGAGCACGCGGGCACACCGTCATTTTGCGCGGGCATGATTTCCGCTTGAGGGATGCGCCGCGCGAAGTTGTGGCGCGTGAGGTTCCAAAAACCATTCTTCCTGTTAGTCACCGGAGAATTTCAGCCCCTGCCCGCGTCGGCAGCTACGTTCCATTGCGGGCGCATAGCCATTATTCCTTTCTTGATTCCATCCTTTCCCCTACGGCGATTGTCGAACTGGCGAAGCGGCACGGCCTGCCTGCCGTCGCGCTCACGGACACCGGCAACCTGCACGGCGCGGTCGAATTTGTGCTGGCGGCGAAGCAGGCGGGCGTCAAACCGATTCTTGGGGCGGAATTAAGCGCGGCTGGTAAGCCGTTGCTGCTTTATGTTGAATCGGCACGAGGGTATCACAATCTTTGCCGTCTTCTGTCACATCATGCCGAAAAAGTGGCGACAAAGAGCGATGAAGCCTCTGTCGCCGCACAGCAACGCCTCCCCTTCCGCCGCGAGGAATTCGACGGATTCACTGAAGGATTGGTCGCTGTCAGCGAGGATGCGCGCCTGGCGGAAATGTTTCCGGGCCGGTTTTACGTCCTGGTCACTGGCCGGGAAAGCGCAGCTTCCGCAGTGGCCTGTCCGGCCATCCGTTACGCTATGCTGCAAGACCGGCAAAAATATGACATTGTGCAAAGCATTCGCACGCTGACCTTGTTGCGTGAAGAACACCCGGAGAAGCGGCGCGGCGGGGGCTTTCATTTCCGCACGGCCGTTGAAATGGCGGCGGCTTGCCACGAACACCCGGACTGGCTGCGTTACACGCTGGAAATCGCGGACCGGTGCAATTTCGATCTGCCCTTTGGCAAACCGCAATTCCCGGCCTTCACGCCGCCAGACGGCTCGCCGCCGCATGAATTTTTGCGCCGTTTGGCGATGCAGGGTTTGCAGGAGCGTTACGGGGCACGCGCCAGCCAGTTTCAACCGCAAGTGATGGAGGAACTTTCCATCATCATGGAAGTCGGTTACGAGGAATATTTTCTGATTACCTGGGATTTTCTCCAAGACTGTCGGAAGCGCGGCATTGACTGGATAACACGCGGAAGCGCAGCGGATTCGCTGGTCTGTTATTGCCTTGGCATCAGCAGCGTCTGTCCGATCCGGTTCGATCTTTATTTCCGCCGGTTTTTGAACAAGGACCGCATGGCGCTCAACAAACTGCCGGACATTGACATTGATTTTGCGCACGACTTCAAAGACGACGTGGTGAATCTGATTTTCGAGAAATACGGCCGGGAACATTGCGCGGTGGTCGGGGGGTTCTCAACTTTTCAGGCCCGGAGCGCGTTTGCCGAAGTGGCCAAAGTCCTGGGTGTGGCGGAACGCGAAGTGCGAAAGTTCACCGATCATTTTCCGTGGAGTTTTGGCGGCGGCTGGGTTCCTGCCGAACACACAGGCAGCGGCGGCGCCCGGCTGGTTGAGATGCTCCGCGCCAGTCCCGAAAACCGGGACTTGCCACTGGACGAGGAACCTTACCAGACGGTGCTGCAAATGGCCGAATTCCTCGACGGCGTGCCGCGATACCCGAAAATGCACCCATGCGGTCTTGTGCTCTCCCGCCCGCCTATGCACGAGTTGACGCCGACCTTCATCGCAAACAAGGGATACGCAACCACGCATTTTGACATGGACGCCGTGGAAGCCATTGGTTTGGTGAAAATGGACATTCTGGCGCAAGGCGGTCTGGCGGCGATGCGCGACGTGAAAGCGATGCTCGGCCAACGTGGAACGGAAGTTGACCTGGAACGTTGTCTGGCGCGGGACAAAGCCGACGGCCGGTTGCTCGTGGGCAATCCACAAGCGCCTGAACCCTGGCAGGACCCGGACGTATGGGAGATGATTGCCAGCGGCGGAGCGCGGGCGGTGCATCATATTGAATCCCCTGCCATGACCAGCCTTTGCCGCATGTGCAACGTGCGGGAGATTGACGGCCTGGTTGCCATTGTGTCTGTGATTCGTCCCGGCGCGGCCAACGAAGGAAAGAAACTGGCCTTCACGCGCCGTTATCAGGGCTTGGAACCGGTCACGTATCCGCATCCTTCATTGGAATCGTGTTTGCGGAGCACTTACGGGCTGGTCGTTTATGAGGAGCACATCCTGCAACTCAGTGAGGCGTTTGCGGGACTCAATCCGGGCCGGGCGGATGTGCTGCGCCGGGCGCTCAACAAGCAGAATCATCCCCTGATTGAGAAAATCTGCGGCGAATTCTTCCAATCCGCGCTGGCGCGCGGCCACTCGCCGGAAAAGACGGCGGAAGTGTGGGCGTTGGTCACCGGGTTTGCCGGCTACGCCTTTTGCAAGGCGCATAGTACGGCTTACGGTGTGGAGGCGTATCAATCCGCCTGGCTCAAAAGACACTTCCCCGTCGAATTCATGGCGGCGGTCTTGTCCAACGGCAAGGGGTTTTATCATCCCATCGTTTATGTGCTGGAATGTCATCGCCTGGGGATCAAACTCCTGCCTCCGTCCATCAACCTGCCCGGCCCATTGTTCCAGCCGTCCGGCCAATTCATCCGCGTGCCGGTTCGTTACGTTAAGGGACTCACAGAGCGAACCAGCGAGCGCATTTTGACCGAGCGCGGCCGGGAACCATTTTCATCCCTGGCCGACTTCCATCGGCGCATTGCGGCTTCATCCGAAGAAATGGAATCGTTGTTGCGCGTGGGCGCGTTCGATGAGTTTGGCCGGACGCGCACCGCGCAATTTTGGGAATGCCAATTTCTCCAGCGCGCCTTTGGCAGCGCAAACGGTTCGCGGCAGGGCTTGTTGTTGCCGCCGCCGGGTCTGGATCGTTTGCCCGACGTGCCGCTGGCGGAACTCACCCGGCGCGAGCGTTTGGAATCTGAAAACGAATTATTGGGCTTTCCGGTGAGCGGCCATCCGCTGGAACTGCACGATCACATCGCCTGGGATACCTACTGCCCTGTGGCAAAACTGGGCGAGCATGTCGGTGAAGAGGTCGTGACGTGCGGATTAGTGGTCGAACAACGGACCCATCTCCAAATCACCGGCGAGCCGATGAAATTCCTGACACTGGCCGACTGGACCGGCATGGTCGAAACTGAATTATTTGCACAGACGTACAAGCACTATGGACTGGCGACGGTCCGCTATCCGGTTTTGGAAATCGCGGCCACGGTCGAGCCGTTCGAGAATGGCCGCGGGTTTTCGTTGCGGGTGCTGCGGGTGGGAAAGCCGCGAACTTGATTTGGATGGAGCAGACCGTCACCAGGCGCGATGATCCGTTGGCCAATTATGCGGCAAACCAGGCCGGGTCAAGGTCGTGCGCCCGCCACCCCGCCGCCTCCACCTCGAGCCGCCCTGTCTCACCGGGGAAGACCGGCACTTAGGATTCATCCCGCGGAGAATATCAGAGTCGAATGACAATCGAGAGGGCAAATATTTTGGGAGAGGTTGAGATGATGCACGCCTCTAATTGTGGGAGGTGGCAAACCGTCCCTTGTGGCAGTCTGTATCCGCTCCGGCGCGGCGGCCCGTCGACATTTTGACCACCAATCCTGCAAAAGAGTGTGTCCGCCACCGCCAGTGGCCTCCGTAGGTTTTGGCCAACACCGGCGCGGTAATTTTCGGACTCATCCCCCGGTAACCCGGCCTTCCGACAGGGAAAACTTGCAAGCAACTGGCGTGGAATCAGGGCAAGCGTTCAAAGTCGAACCCATCTGCCTTCCTCGAAACCGTACAGTCGGGCAACCGCTCGGAATTTCTCGGACTTTTTGGATTTGTTTACGAAGTCTTTTGCCTCTTGCTCGGTGTCAAAAGTTTTCACGTCGGCGTCAGACGGCCATCCCAGAACCACAAACGGCTTTTGGGCTGTAAATGTGGCTGCGGCATCCATCCTTCCGGTGTATTGCGTCGCCATTTTCAGAATTATAACACATAGGCAGAAGCATGTGAAGTGCGCGAAATCGTTCCGGCCCGCGGAGAGTCGCAACCGAATGCTCCAACAGGGTCAATACGCTTCGTCAGGGGTTGGAAATGATTGTCGTGGGGTTCGACCCCGAACGGGAATTGCGCGACAAATAACATCAAGACTTCCTCCCGCCAGTTCCCCTGGGCGAAGATGTTGCGGCGATGGTTGCGCAGGAACGTGACCGCCCCTTTGCGGACGCGCCCGGAAAGTCTCTCATGGCTGCGGCGATGCGCCGCCAGCATTGAGCCTTGATGCGGCTCAATTCTGCGTCCCTTTCGGCGGCTTCATTCAACTCTCGAACATGTTTTTCGTCTTCGTCCTCCTTCATATCACGGTCCTTTTTTCGCCTCCCGGAGGAGGGCAGTTATTTTGCTGAGAATGGCGTTCACCCCGAATGGTTTGCTCATGTAATCCGACGCCCCGACTTTCAACGCCAAAGCCTCGTTTCCTTCCGGTAGGCGCCCCGATATGAGAATGATCGGGACGAGGCGCAATTTGGGATTCTGTTTGATGCGGCGGCAAATCTCGAACCCGTCGATGTCAGGCAAATCAATGTCGGAAAGAATGAGGTCGCAGTTCTGTTCTTCGATGAGTCGCAAGCCGCCGGTGCCGGTCGCCGCCGCGCAAACATCAAATCCGTGGCTTTTTAAAATTTTAAGCAAAAGGATTGAGACGGCGGGTTCATCTTCGATCACCAAAATTCTTGATTTCGTCACAACGCGGGAAATTTGTTCAATCGGTGCCTTCATGTATGGTTTCTTTGGGGCGAAAACTGAGGCACGAAAATAAAAAGGGCGCGAACTCAACGCGCCCGACTGGAAGGCCCGGCAAGAGCCTGTCATCAAAGCGCGCCGAGCCGCGCCCAAGTGTGGGCGTACAGCTCGGATACGAGTTGATGACTTTTGAGAAACTTGCCGGTTTTCCAGTCAGTCCGTAACCAAGATTTCGTAAAAAATTTAGAATCGTTTTACATATCTAAAAAGCAAAACCAGTTTACTCCGGTCATGGCGAAATACCAGCCGGGAATTGCCGTTTGCGGCTTTCCCCCATTGCGCTTCGAGGTTGGGAGGTTGGCGACAAAAAGTGGAGCGGTTCTGCAATGGAGAGTATAACGGAATGAAGGAAACGCCAGTGGCTTGCGCGGCAGGCCGAGGTCAGGTTGATTTTGGGGGCGTTATGAGTGCGGAAGTTTCGGGAAGGCCCTGATGCGCGGCCTGCAGGCTGATGGGGCTTTGCGAAAGCTTTCACTCTCACACCGCCGGGGTACGCCTGTCTTCGACGATTCGAGACGATGCAACGGAGCGCAATGGAAGAGTCTGGCGGTGGAGCGGTTCACTGACGGCACTGCAAAGGAGCGGAGTGGAGACGGTTTGAATTGGCGGAGTCAGGCCCTAAAACCGGTCGATGTGTCGTTGAAAGTTTCTTTTGGCGATTCACCGGTGTTTCAACGGCTCGTTGACATCTGAAATGAAGCCGTCCGCAACACCACATTCCCATCTTACTTTGTGGCTAAACATCTGAAACGCATTGAATTAAATGTTGCGCGGAGTAACATAAAAGAAGAAGTGGCTCGATAAATCTTCGTCGCTTGGGACGCTTGGTAACTCGACCGGCTCGTGCTGATGGGCTATCGTCTTAACGAGAGTCACCAGTATCACATTTAAGGCCGTTGAAAAGTCATGAAATACCTCTACTGCGATTGTATTGACAAGATGCTCGATGACCTTGCGCCAGTCCGACAAGCCAAGTGACTCCGCAACCGCAGCGATGCGGAGCTTGGTGGCATAGTCGAAGTAATTATTGCCTTCGGCGAAAAGGTAGGCTGTATGCGAATCGTCGTCTTCGAGAAGCTGGGCCGTGGTGCGTATCCTGTCCGGAGAATGGTGGTACGAAAAGTCGTTTCGGAGCTGGTTCGTAATGCTCGTTTTGTTGAAGTGGTTCCCGAGCCGCTTGAGAATGTCCTGCACATCTACGGGGAGTTGAGCGTTAAGGGTCTTGGATAGCTTTGTGCCGTAATAACAGCTTTGAATCGCCTCCCATCCCTCTTTTAGCTCGCCAGCAAGCAAAAGGAGAAACTCGAAGACGCCGAAGAGTGCCGCATCTCGTTCGACGCATGAACGCTGTTTATCCATTGCAGTCCGCCACTGGCTGAAGACCTGAGCTTCCAGGAGTTTGGTTCGGTTCAAGATGTGTGCGAACACGTAAAGCACCTTCTTTTGAGCATCACAAAAGTGCGCCAAATCAGCTTTAGTGAAGGTAATTTTCACGCCGGAGATCGGTTTCATATGTTTTCTTATGAATGCACGCTCATTTTTCTGACCGTGAATTCTGGGCGCGGGAAAGCCGTTCGTCAAGAGTTGCGCAGCATCGCTTCCTGACGCAACGTGGAGATAATCGCGACACAGGGAAGTGTCTTTTTGAAGTTGTGCTTGCCCAGTAGATAATAAACGCTGCCCCCCATAAGAGGGGCGAAAATTATACCACCAATCGTCGCTGTTGAAACGCTCCAAAGCCCCACAGCAAACATCGCCGCATGGGCAAGTCCAAGGTGGGTGACAATGATTCCCGTGGCGATTTGTGTTCCCGCCAATGTTCCAGCACCCGCCAGGCCCCCGGCACGCAGATAAGAGAGGGGCGATTGGGTGCCTATTTCCACGCCTTGTTTCCTCAAAAATGAACTTAAATCTTCGTTGAATTTCGCCTTTTCTGGCTCGGAGAGGGATTCGATCTTCTTCAGA
>Ga0182024_10017238_pt1 | contig 13592 bp, 14 predicted proteins | sample P32metaG_FD_120480 | JGI IMG/M metagenome (GOLD analysis project Ga0182024, IMG submission 120480) | Permafrost microbial communities from Stordalen Mire, Sweden - P3-2 metaG (Illumina Assembly) | ecosystem: Environmental > Terrestrial > Soil > Wetlands > Permafrost | place: Sweden: Stordalen...
CAGCATCGTTTCCCACGGGGCATCCCAGGTCAGCAGGTCCGCATACTCCTTGAAGCAGTCGGGGAAATGCTCCTCGCTGAACCGGTCGAAGATGGCCGGGTCCGCCGCGTTCGCCTGCTGGATGAATGACTCCGGAGGGTGGTAGTACTCCTCCTCGCGCCAGTGCACAGCGATCTGCGACTCGGAGACCTGCGACTCCGGGCTTTCTGTCATTGCTTGTCCTCCAGCTGCAAGATGAGTCCCGTCAGGCGGGTTCGTACGCTAGGAAATGCTCGCGCGGCACTGACCGGGTGCGCGTCCCGGATACTGCGGAACCCAGCCACGGCGGAGCAGTGCACGGTGCAGCTGCGGTGCACGACGACTGCATCGCACACCGGACGCTCGCTGACAACCTTGCCACGCGGCCCTCGCACGCTGGGAGACGATCAATCGTATCGCCGCCGGACACAGGCGAACAGGGCCCGCCCGGCCCGCTGATCCGCCCGCGCCGCCGGGCTGCCGGGACGGGTTGACATCACGGCGATCGACGGTATGTTTCTTGCCGTCCAGCACTGGGCCAGCCGGCCGGGGCGGTCAGTCGTTCCGGCTCCGCTGTGCCATGGGGCAGGGATTTTGCCCAGGCCTCGTGCCAGGCGCAGCGCGAGAAGGCTGCTCCGCCCCGGCTGGGCAGGGGGTTGGACCAGGGGAGGGGCCCGGGCATCCAGTAGACAACGGAGACCGAGCCCGTTTCCGGCGGGACGGACTCCGGTCCGAAGGGTTCCCGGGACCCTCTTCCCGGACTGCGGCCGATGAGGTACGTGCTGGCCCGGCCGCGCTGCGCGGATCCGGTGCGATGCACGGATCCGGCGGGATCCGGCACAGATCCGCTGAGCTGCGCGAATCGATGGCTCTCGCGCACCGGTAGCCTGGCCTTTCCGCGACTCTGGCAGGCAGCTGGGGAACCTGCTTGACGACGCGCGCGTTTGGCGAGCCGGAAGCCCGTGATGTCAGGACCAGCCTGAGGCAGGAAGCGTGACAGAAACTGACCGCCCCGGCGGCCCGCTGGGCCGCGTGGCCGTCATCGTGCCGACCTACAACGAGCGGGCGAACCTGGAGCAGATCGCCGCCCGGCTGCGGACCGCGGTCCCCGAGGCCGATCTGCTCGTGGTCGATGACAACAGCCCGGACGGTACCGGCGAGGCCGCTGACAAGCTGGCAGCCGGGGACTCCAGCATTCACGTGCTGCACAGGCCGGCGAAATCCGGCCTCGGCTCCGCCTACCTCGCCGGTTTCCGCTGGGCGCTCGAGCGCGGCTACGGCGTGCTCGTCGAGATCGACGCCGACGGTTCCCACCAGCCGCAGCAGCTGCCGGGGCTGCTGGCCGCGCTGGAGGCAGGAGCGGACCTGGTGATCGGCTCGCGCTACGTGGCCGGCGGCACCGTGCTGAACTGGCCGAAGTCCAGGGAGATACTGTCCCGCGGCGGCAACACCTACGCGCGCGTGATGCTCGGCATGAAAGTAAGGGACGCCACCGGCGGGTACCGCGCGTACCGCGCCTCAGCGCTGCGGCGGATCGCGCTCGAGGAAGTGGAATCGCAGGGCTACTGCTTCCAGATCGAGCTGGCGCTGCGCGCCATCCGGGCCGGCCTGACCGTGGTCGAGGTCCCCATCACCTTCGTGGAGCGGACCCGCGGCGCGAGCAAGATGAGCCGGGCCGTGATGGCCGAGGCCCTGTGGCGGGTCACCCAGTGGGGGATCGCCGCCCGGCTGCACGGCCGCAGGCCGACCAGTAAAGCCCTCGGCCAGTAAGGGCGCCAGCGGCCAATGGCGTCGGCTGATCCGGGGCGGTCCGGTGACCGGTGCCTTATGCGCTCTTGCGCTGGCGGCGCGCGTGCGCGGTCGCCACGACGTCATCCTCGATGCCGCGCTGGCCCCTGATCACCGCGAGGCGCTCGGCGAGGACCTCCTCCAGGTCCGCGACGGAACGCCTTTCCAGCAGCATGTCCCAGTGACTGCGCGGCGGCTTGACCTTCTTTGGCGCCGGAAGATCGCCGGCCGTCGTGAACGCGGTCGCCCCGCATACCCGGCATTCCCAGGTAGTCGGTATCTCTGCCTCAGCCGCGAACGGAACGGTAAACCGGTGGCCTTTCGGGCAGTCGAAAGCCACATCCTGACGCGGGGCCAGATCAGTGTTACGGTCATTCTCGTAGCTCGTGGCTCCGAGTCTGGTACCGCGAAGAGAGCGTTCGGCCATCAGTCTGCTGCCTCCCAGCGCTCAGCCGTCCTACATGGTAACGGTGAGTTCCCGGTCAAGATTCCCGCCACGGCATGCTTCCAACCCCCGACGGGACGCCGGATCCGCAGAATGCCCGGAAGGCGGCCGCGGATGCCACTGCCCGCGCGATGCCAGCAAGCCCAGGTAGCCAGGAAACGCGCAGGGCACCAGGCCCAGTAGGAACAACGGATAACAGCATGCCGGTCAGCCGTGCGACCACTCCCTGCGGCGCGCCTCTGCCAGCGCGATCGCCGCGGCGGCGGCCACATTCAGCGACCCCACCCGGCCCGTCTGCGGGATGTAGGCGACCACGTCGGCGGCAGCCAGCAGCGCAGCGGAACAGCCGTGGTCCTCATTGCCGAGGGCCAGGCACACGTCACCGGACAGCGGCGCCTCATGCAGCGGGACCGCGCCGTCGGTCAATTCGATGGCGATGACCCGCAGGCCGGCCGCGGCGGCCGCCGCGGCCGCCGCGGCCGCGGACTGCTCAATGTCGCAGCTGAGCAGGCGCTCGGTGCCGAGCGCGGTCTTGCGCGCGGACGGATGATCCGGCCGGGCGCAGTTGCCGCAGAGCCAGATCCGCTCCACGCCGAGCGCGGCGGCGGTCCTGATGATCGAGCCGACGTTGAATGGCTGGCCGACCGAGTCGAGGAGCAGCGCCAGCCTCGCCTGGGTCAGCCGCCGCCAGGACCGGTTCAGCCGCTTGATGTCCGTGGGCCGCAGCTGCCGCGGCCCCCCGGCGCTGGTCATGCGCCGGCCCCGAGCACCCGGTATCCGGCCCGGGCCGCCAGCCTCCGGGCGGGCCAGCCGGCCTCGGCCAGCCAGCGCTGCAGCGAGTCCGATCCCAGGTTGCGCTGCACGACGAGGTAGGCGGCGCCGCCGGGCGCGAGCCTGGCCAGCCAGGCCGTGAGCAGCTCGTGCAGTGCGGCCTTGCCCACCCGGATCGGCGGATTGGACCAGATCAGGTCGAACTCGGCGGGCAGCGCGGGATCCTCCGGCGCGGCGCAGCGGACGTTCGGCAGCCCGGCGCGCTGCGCGTTGCCCGCGCACAGCGCGAGCGCGCGCTCATTCACGTCGACTGCCCAGACCGTGGCGCCAGGGGAGCGGGCCGCCAGCACCAGGGCCAGCGGCCCGTACCCGCAGCCCAGGTCAAGCAGGTGGCCGGCGGCCGGCGGCCGCGGCGCGGTCTCCAGCAGCAGCCGGGTACCGGCATCCAGCCTGCCGGGCGAGAACATGCCGGAATCGGTCTGCAGGTCCAGGTGCACGTCCGGCAGGACGACATGCACCCGGCCAGGGCGGTGGGGCGCGGCCGGCTGCCCGGTGAAATAGTGCTCGCTCACGGGCCGGCCTGGCCGCGCTTACCGGGTAGGACCACGCCTACCAGGACTGCGGCCGAGCCGGGGCCGGCACGCCCGCCGCGCCGGGCCCGGCCGCCGTCGCGAGCGCCGGGTTGATGAACCGGCGGGTCACCCAGCGCTCGACGACGAACGTCAGCACCGGGATCGTGCCGGCCAGCAGCAGGAGCACGGTCTGCGGGCTGCCCAGCTTCATCCCCAGCTGCCGCGAGACCAGGTACGCGGTGCCCAGGTAGATGATGTAAAGGATGCCGTGCGCGGTGCCGACATAGTTCACCACAGCGGCATTGTGCGCGAACACCTGCAGCGGGATGCCGACAAAGCACAGCACCATGAGCACGACGCCGGTCACGTACGCCATCACCCGGTAACGGAGCACAGCAGCGCGCACCGCAAGCACCTCCTCTATCGCAGGCCGTGCCAGCGGCCGTGGCCCTGCACCTGCTCGTTGAGCCGGGCCAGGTACGCGTTGTAGGCGGCGAGCTCCGGATCCTGCCCGGCATCCTCAGTCTCGCCGGACGCCAGGCTGGCCTGCATCGCCGGGCCCGCCGCGCCGGGCAGCTCGATCTGCTCGCCCTCGTCATCACCGGCCGGATGGAACTCGTCGTAGATCGTCTTCATCCAGAACACCACGCCGAATATCGTGAAGAGCGGCCACTCGAACGTGTATGCCCAGCTGAGCGCATTCCCGGACTCGGCGCGGTGGAACTGCCAGTCGCCCAGCCACAACATGCCCCACCCGGCGAAAACCACGAAAACGTGCCAGCCGAGCCACCTGGGGGAAACCAGGAAAAGCCACCGGGGGGCCGGCCGGACGCTGGACATGCTCAGAGCCTAGCGCCGCCTCCGCAGCGGCCCGTGCCTGGCCTTTCCGCCGGGCACGCACCGTAGCCAGCGCAGTTCCGCGAGTCACCGTCCGGGCTGCGGCGGCGGTCAGCCATAATCGGACCCATGTCGCTTGCTGATCTGCTCACCAGGCGGAACGGGCCCGGCGGCCGGCTGCCGCAGCGGCTTGACGAACTACGCGGGCCGGTCCGGGGCGTCATCGTGCTGCCGCGGCACCTGTCCTGGCCGGGGATGCGCGAGTTCGATGTCTCCGACGACAGGGTCCGCCGCAGCATGTACGGGATCGTGCTCAGCCAGGGCAGCCGCAACGACGTGGCCCGGTTCCTCAACCCCGGGCTGCTCAGGGACGACTGGCCGGTCATCCGCGCCTCGCTCGACCCGAGGCTGCGCCGGTGGTGCGAGCGCCGGTTCGCGCTGTCCGGCTCCGGTGACGTCCCGGGAACGCGCGCCTGACCCCGGAACGCGCGCCAGGGGTTAGTCGAGCACCTGCCGGGCGATAGACAGTGGCTGGCGGCCGGCCACCACCCAGCCGGCTAGGGCGGCGGTGACGGGCACGGCGATGACGATAAGGGCGAGGTCGAGGAGCGGCACGCGGCCGAGGGCGCTGATGTCGCTGAGATGCGCGGCGGCCAGCGCGAGGTAGGCGTCGGCGGATCCGAGTAGCGCGCCGAGCAGGGCAAGCGCGCCGGCGGTGACAGCGGTAAGCGTGCGCCGGGTTGTCCGCGTGGCTCCGGCGGCGGTGAGGGTGCGCAGGTCGCCGGCCGCCTCGGTGCGCATCAGCCCGACGGTCATCGCCAGCACGCCGAGGGCGAACAGCGCCCCGGCGGCCGTCGCCGCGGCGCTGATCGTGGCCAGCGACGCCTGGCTGTTCCTGGCCTCGATGGTCAGGCCCGCTCTCGCCGCCACGGCCCGCGCGGCCGCGAGCTGCGCGGCCGTCAGGGGCTGCCCGGACTCGACGAGCCAGCCGGACTGTATCTGCGTCCAGCTCCGCCGGTGCAGGCCGCCCAGGGTCATCAGCGAGGTGGGCTCCGAGGTGTAGCCGGGGGCCTGGATCCGCTGCACGTGGGTGACGTTCGCAAAGAAGGAGGCGGTGTTGACCACAAGCGGCCCCGCGTGGACGGTGAGGAAATTGGTGGCCGGGGTGATCGTGGCAGGACTGATCCCCAGGTAGTGCAGCACGGCTGGCGTGGCGACATACAGGTTGATCCCGGTATAGACCGCATTCCGGCCGCGAGCGGCCGGGTTCTGCGGGGCACCCAGGGCGGCTATCGGCTGTCCTGCCCCGGGTTGCAGCTTGTCGGCCGGCCTGACGGGCATGTCGAGGGCGATCACTGCGGGGTGCTGCAGCGGTCCGGCGATCTGGTGCACCGCGGTGGCCAGGAAGCCCAGCTGGGCGGGCGTCCGGACCGGGACGACCGGCCCGTCCGGGCCATTTCCGCCATCTGGCTGGCCGATCCAGACCAGGATCTGGGTGCCCGGCAGGTTGCCCGCGCTGGCGGCGGCCGTGGCGGCGCCCGAGCTGATCACGATCGCCACGGTGATCCCCAGGGCCAGGCTGATCGCGGCCAGTGCCGCGCCGGAGCGGGCCTGGTGACGGGCGAGGTCCCGCAGCGCCAGCCGTACTGCGACCGGCGCCCGCCCGCTGAGCGCGGCAGGTGCCCGGATGGCCAGCGGGCTGATGAACAGGAGCCCGAGGGCCATCGCCAGCGAGCCGCCGATGATCAGCGGGGGGCGGGCCTGGTTAGCCAGGCCGAGGCAGACGGCGCCCGCTACGATCATCGGCCCGGCCAGCATGGCCGGGCGGCGGGCGGGCCTGGGCCTCGGCGGCCGGCCGGACAGGGCGAGCATGACCGGGAGACGGGCGGCGCCCCGGGCCGGCCACCACGCCGCGGCGATCGCCGTCAGGACTGCGAGCAGCATGCCGAGCGCGACCAGGCTCCACGGGATGTTGAACCGGTCGATCCGATGATCGGCGAACGCGTCCAGCCGCGGGGCGGCCGCGATCCACGCCGCCAGGCCGACGGCAGTCCCGGCCGCGGCAGCGATGGCGCCCACGACGGCTCCGCCGGCGACCATGACCATCCGCAGCTGCTTGCGCGTCGCCCCGACGGCGGCGAGCATGCCGAGCTGGCGCTGGCGGCGCGCGGCGACAACGGCGAAGCCCGCGGCCGCGACCAGGCAGACCAGCAGCAGCAAGACCGTGACAAGCGCGAGCACGACCGCCGCGACCGCTCCCTGGGTGCTGGCACCCCGGGCCTGCGACAGCAGGCCGGGGAATGCGGTGCTGAAGGCACCGAAGCTGGCCGGCCCGGCGTTCAGCAGCACTGTCACTGACTGCGGCGGGCCCGCGCCCGAGGGCGAGACAAGGGCGAACTGGTCGTTCAGGTCGCTGGGATTCTCGACAATGCCGGTCACCGTCCGGTGCTGACCGCCGAGGGATAGCCGGGAGCCGATCCGCAGCTGGAGGGTCTGCGCTACCTGGCCGGTGACGGCGACCTGCCCGGCGCCGGAGGGGTAGCGGCCCTGGGTCAGGGCGAGCATCGGGCCGCTGAAGGGGCCATCCGGGTCCTCGGCCCGGAACTCGAGGGTCTGGGCCGAGCCGGGGATCGCCACGGTCCGGCGGCCGATCACCTGAATGGTCCCGAACGCCTTCCTGGCCGCCCCGATGTCCGCCGCCAGTGCCGTCGGATCGGACCCGTCCAGCTGCAGCAGGTGATTGGCGGAGCCGAACTGCGGGCCGGGCAGGGACGCCACGTTGTAGGCGGCCGACACGCTGAAGGCCGCCGCCGCGACCGCGAGGGTCAGCAGTGCCACTACCAGGATCTGCTGCCGCCACTCGCGGCGCAGCAGCCGCCACGCCCACCGGGCCACTGCCCGGCGGGCAGGGACGCCGCCGCTGGCAGGCCCGGCCAGGACCGGCCGGTCACGCAGCGTCGCGCTCATCGCTGCGGACCCGGCGTGAGCAGCGACTCGGGCCCCGGCATCGCCCGCGTCTGATCGATGATGCTCCCGTCCCGCAGGAACACCACCCGGTCGGCGCACGACGCCAGCTGCGCGTCGTGGGTCACGACCACGCCCGCCACGCCGCGCTGGCAGGCGGCGCGCAGCAGCCGCATGACCGCCTCGCCGTTGACCGAGTCCAGGGCGCCGGTCGGCTCGTCGGCGAGCAGGACCTGGCGGTTACCCACCACCGCGCGGGCGATCGCCACCCGCTGGCGCTCCCCGCCGGACAGCTCATCGGGGAGGCGGTCTGCTCGCTCGGCGACACCGAGCTCTGCCAGCGCCTTCATCCCGGCGGAGCGGGCTGCCTTCACCTTGACGCCGTCGAGTTCCAGCGGCAGCGTGACGTTCTCGACCGCGGTCAGCCCGGCGAGCAGGTTGAAGTCCTGGAAGACGTAGCCGATCAGGCGGCGGCGCAGCTTGGCCTGGTCGTTGTGCGAGGCACCCGACAGGTCAGTCCCGGCCACGAGCACCTCGCCGGTGGTCGGCTCCTCCAGGCTGCCCGCGATGGTCAGCAGCGTGCTCTTGCCGGAGCCGCTCGGCCCCATCACCGCCACCAGCTCGCCGGCGCCGACCGACAGGCTGACCTGCCGCAGCGCGTGCACCTGGGCCGCCCCGGTCCCGTAGACCTTCGACACCTCGCGCAGCTCAAGCACCGCCGTCATCGCCGCGCCCCCGTTCTCGGCCTCGCCGCTGGAGCAGGAGCCTGCGCAGGTCCAGCGGCCTGGGCAGGCGCCGCATCCGGAGCAGGCCCCACGGCCTGGGCAGGCGCCGCATCCGGAGCAGGCCCCACGGCCTGGGCAGGCGCCGCGACCGCCGCCGGCCGGGCGGCCGGAGCGGGCACCGGAAGCAGCCTCAGCCGGGCGTCGGCCGCATCGAGCCAGCGGATGATCCCCTCCAGCCGGAACAGCTCGGCGTCGGCGATGAGCGCCAGCCCGACGTCATCCTCGGCGGCCGCCAGCTTCAGGTGCGAGTACCGCTGCATCAGCTCGATCATGTGCCGCCGGTGGGCCTGCACGATGTCATGCACGTCGGCGCCGGGCACGCGCAGGCTGACCAGCACCTTGATGACCAGCTCGTCCCGCGGCGGGGTGGCGTCCTCGGCCGGGGTGCGAAGCCAGCCGTCCAGCTCGGCGCGGCCGGCCGGGGTCATCCTGAACCGCTTCTGCGTACCCGCCCCGTCCTCGCCGTCAGACTCCACCAGCCCGGCCCGCTCAAGCCGCTGCAGGGTCATGTACACCTGCCCCACATTGAGCGGCCACACCTCGCCGGTCCGCTCCTGGAACTCCTGCTGCAGCCGCAGGCCGTACTTCGGCCCCTCGCTCAGCAGGGCCAGCAGCGCGTGCCGGACGCTCACCGGCCCGGCCGGTCACTGCGGCGACCGAGCCGGGCACGCTGATCGAGCCGGGCACCACATAGATCAAGCCAAATGTTGTACATACTGAGTATGTATACTCGTTATACCGCAGTGGCGCAAGCCCAGCTGGCGTGTTTCCCGGCAACCGGGAATTCCGGCCCGCCGTCATCGGTGCCCTCACGCGGCCGCGCCGGACGCCGCGTGCCAGAGTGGCGGCATGCGTAAATACGTCATCATGGGCGTGCAGGGCAGCGGCAAGGGCACTCAGGCTGCGATGCTGGCCGAAGATCTCGAGCTTGTGCACATCAGCGTCGGCGAGATCTTCCGCTTGAACGTGCAGCAGCACACCAAGCTGGGCGCGCAGGTCAGGCGAACCATGGCGGCAGGCGAGCTGGTCGGCGACGACCTGGTGGAGGGAATCGTGAAGGCCCGGCTGGCCGAGCACGACTGGAACTTCGGCTTCATCATCGACGGATTCCCCCGCAACGAGCGGCAGGCCGAGTTCTTCCTGGAGAGCTACGACATCGACGGGGTCATTCACCTCGACATGCCGGACAGCGAAGTCCGCCGCCGGGTGCTGGCCCGGCGGCTGTGCTCGGGCTGCGGCATGGACTACAACCTGCTCGCCAGCAGCCCGCAGGTAGCCGGCAAGTGCGACGTCTGCGGCGGCGAGCTAATCCCCAGGGAAGACGACACCGAGGAGGCCCTCGCCGTCCGGCTGCGCGACTATCACCAGAAGACCAATCCGGTGCTCGACATCTTCCGCCGCAAGGAGTACGTGGTAACGGTCGATGCCCGCCCGGACCGGGAGATCGTGCAGCAGGCGATTCGCGGCAAGCTGGGACTCCCGCCCCGCGCGATGCCGGTACCGGCTCAGGCCGGCCTGCCGGACGGCCCGGCAGGCACCCTGCCTTCCCGGCCCGGCGGGTAGCATGCCCGCCGGGCAGGGAAGCGGCCAGCCGGGCCGCAAGCCAGGTGGCTGACCAGTGCGGATCGTCATCGCGCCGGACTCCTTCAAGGGCAGCATCGGCGCGGCCGCGGCAGCCGCGGCGCTAGCCGGCGGCTGGCGCGATGCTCGCGGCGGCGATGAGGTCACCTGCGTCCCGCTGGCGGACGGCGGCGAGGGCACGCTCGACGTGCTCGCTGCCGCCGAGCCGGGCGCCCGCTGGCACCGGGCCCGGGTCAGCGGGCCCGGCGGGCAGCCCGTCAGCAGCTGCTGGCTGGAGCTTCCCGGCCGGACCGCGGTCGTCGAGCTGGCCCGGGCCAGCGGGCTGCCGCTGCTGGCCAGCCCGGACCCGCTGCGGGCGCAGACCACCGGGACCGGCGAGCTGATCGGCCGCGCGCTGGACGCGGGAGCGGCGCGGATCGTGCTCGCGCTCGGCGGCGTGGCCTCGACGGACGGCGGCACCGGCGCCCTCGCCGCGCTGGGCGCGCGGTTCACGGACGCGGCAGGTAGCGCGCTGGCGGCCGGCGGGGGAGCCCTGGCCGGGCTGGCAGCGGCGGACCTCAGCGCCCTGCGGCCGCCGCCGCCCGGCGGCGTGACCTGCCTGACCGACGTCACGGCCCCGCTGCTCGGGCCGCTCGGCGCGGCAGCGGCCTTCGGCCCGCAGAAGGGAGCCGGCCCTGGCCAGGTGACTGCCCTGGAAGCAGGGCTTGCCCGGCTGGCGCAGGTACTCGGCGGCGACCCGGCCGCGCCGGGGGCCGGGGCCGCGGGCGGCACCGGATACGGGTTCATGACGGCCTGGGGCGCCGTCATCGTGCCCGGCGCGGCCGAGCTGGGCCGGATTGCCGGGCTGGGCGCCGCGCTGGGCCGTGCAGACCTGGTGCTCACCGGCGAGGGGCGCTATGACCGGACGTCGACGGCCGGCAAGGTGACGGGCACGGTGCTGGCTGCCGCCGCCGCAGCCCGCGTTCCGGCCGCGCTGGTGGCCGGCTCGATCGCGGCTGAGCTGCCGGCCGACTGCCGGCCCGGCATCTCGCTCGCCGAGCTGGCCGGCAGCACGGCCGCGGCACAGGCTGATCCGGCGCGCTGGCTGCGCCTGGCCGGGCGCCTGCTGGCGGCGGACTGGGGGAGTGGCGCCGCCGCCAGGTCATAGGACCTAGCCTTAGCTCGTGCGGGAGATCGCAATATTCAGCGGCAGCGCCCATCCTCAGCTTGCGGAGGAGATCTGCGCCCGCCTGGAGGTGCCCAGGCGGCCTGTCGAGACCAGGCGCTTCGCCAACGACTGCCTTGAGGTTCAGCTGCAGTCCAACTGCAGGGAACGCGACGTCTTCCTGATCCAGCCGCTCAGCCCGCCGGTGCAGGAGCACCTCATCGAGCTGCTGCTGATGCTGGACGCCGCGCGCGGCGCGTCGGCCGCGCGCGTCACCGCGGTGATCCCGCACTACGCCTACGCACGCTCGGACAAAAAGAACATGCCCAGGGTGTCCATTGGCGGCCGCCTCGTCGCCGACCTGCTGGTCACGGCGGGGGCGAGCCGGGTGCTAACCGTGACGCTGCATGCGCCGCAGGTGCACGGGTTCTTCTCGGTGCCCGTCGATCACCTGCACGCGCTCCGCGAGCTGGCCGGCCACTACCGCGACCTGGATCTCTCCAATGCGGTGGTGGTCTCGCCTGACCTGGGCAACGCCAAGCAGTCCGCCGCGCTCGCCCGGATGCTCGGCGTGCCGGTCGCGGCGGGCGCCAAGGAACGGCAGACCGACGAGCTGGTCACGATCAGCTCGATCATCGGGGACGTGGCAGGCCGCGACGTCATCATCCTGGACGACGAGATCGCCCGCGGGTCCACCATCATGGAGCTGCTCGCCCGGCTGCGCGAGCACCGCGTGCGGTCAGTGCGCGTGGCCTGCACGCACGGCCTGTTCAGCGATGGCGCGCTGGAGCGGATCGCTGGCCAGCCCGACGTGCTGGAGATCGTCACCACGAACACCGTGCCGATCCCGGAGGGCGAGCGCAATCCGAAACTGCACGTCATCTCGCTGGCGCCGGCGCTTGCCGAAGCGATCCGCCGCATCCACGAAGGCGAATCGGTCAGCGCCCTGTTCGACGCCCCGCTGATGACCGGCCCGGAGTGGCCGTAGGTAGCGCTATCCCCCCGCGGGAGAGGGCCGGTAGCCGGATCAGCGAACCCACATAACTCGCCTCAGGCCACCGAGTGCAGGCACGACCCCGCGGCGCGGGTCGTAACTCATCGTTATCTCAATATAACTTAAAGTCACATCTATCGCAGGCTGACGCGCTAGGATTCTCGCCTTCGCGCCGGTCTGCGCAGCCCCCGTGCTGTAGAGGCCAAGTACCCCGGTGTCTATCTTGGTAACCGCCATATCCGACTTCGTCCCGCCGCGGGCTGCGGGCAAGAGCAGGCAGGAACAGCCGAATGTCTGAGGCACCCGAGACAGAGGATTTCAACAGCCGCGTGATCAGGGAATTCCGGGCCAACGGCGGTGAGGTGGGACCGCCATTCGAGGGTGCGCCGCTGCTGCTGCTCACCTCTACCGGGGCGAAGAGCGGAGCGCAGCGAACGCACCCGATGATGTACCTGGCGGACGGACCGAGGCTCGTGGTCTTCGCCACCAAGGCGGGCGCGCCCACCAATCCGGACTGGTACCACAACCTGGTTGCCCACCCGGAGGCCACCGTCGAGGTGGGCACCGACCGTTTCGCGGTCACCGCACAGGTGCTCAGCGGCGCGGAGCGGGACGAGTTGTACGAGCGGCAGGCCGCGCTGTACCCGGGCTTCGGCGAGTACCAGGCCAAGACCAGCCGTACGATTCCGGTCATCGCCCTGGAGCGAACCGCCTGACCAGGCGGGAGAGCAGGAGAGGTGCGCGGTGAACCACCCGGCTGACGACTACCGGGCCGAGCTCGACTTCGAGATCACCTTCGCGAATGGCGGGAGCCTGCGCGGCCGTGAGTTCCGTATCGATATCGCGCACCCGGGGATGACGGAAGAGGAACTCGCCGCGGCGCTCGTCCGTGATCTCGGCGTGGTGACGGCCGAGAGCGTCGACATCCACAGCCGCCAGGTGATGCGCGCACGGCACCTGCGGCCGGATCAGGCCACCGCGGCGGAGGCTCCGGCAGGCCCGCTGGCTCCGGCCAGGCCGCCCGCCCCGCCGGCGTACGCTCCGGCCGGGCGGACGGCTCCGGCAGCGTACGCGCCCACGTCGGATGACCAGCCGACGACGCCGGGGCTGACCCCGCCCGAGCTGGCCTCGCCCGAGCTGACGCCGCTGGAGCCGCTGCCCGAGCCTGCGGCCTGGGAGGACCTGCCGGCCCAGGAGCACCTGCCGGCCCAGGGAGTGCCGCCGGCCCAGGAGCAGCTGCCGGCCCAGGGAGATCTGCCACCACGGGAAGAGCTGACTGCAGGGGGAGAGCTGACTGCAGGGGGCGAGCCGACGCCCCAGGGAGATCTGCCACCACAGGGAAGGCCGGCTGCCCGGGAAGAGCTGACTGCGGGGGGAGAGCTGACTGCGGGGGGAGAGCCGCCGCCCCAGGGGGAGCTGGCTGCCGGGGATGACGGGCCGGACCAGGCGGTCGGGCCGGACCAGGGGGGCGCGCCGGGCCGGGAGGACTTGCCGGGGGACAGCCAGGCTCCGGAGGACGTGCCAGGCCCGGCGGACCTGCCCGTGCGGGCGGACCTCGCGGAAGCTGAGGCCGCGCCAGCGGGGCAGGAGCTCAAGGGGGACGAGGCCGCGCCGGCGGGGCAGGTAACCGCGGGGGACGAGTGCCCGGCGGTCTCAGCCGGCCACCCGGCGGAGGCGCCGGCCGTCCGCCGCG
>Ga0182024_10017239_pt1 | contig 13591 bp, 15 predicted proteins | sample P32metaG_FD_120480 | JGI IMG/M metagenome (GOLD analysis project Ga0182024, IMG submission 120480) | Permafrost microbial communities from Stordalen Mire, Sweden - P3-2 metaG (Illumina Assembly) | ecosystem: Environmental > Terrestrial > Soil > Wetlands > Permafrost | place: Sweden: Stordalen...
AGATAGGCAGCGCCGGCCAGGATGTTGTCGTGCGGATCGTAGGGGTTGGCGCCAAGGCCGTAGCGAAGACGCAGACCGGACCACGTCTGCGGCATGATCTGCATCAGGCCCATCGCACCCTTGTCCGACAGAGCACGCACGTCGCCGACGCTTTCGACCTGCATCACGGCGCGTATCCAAGACGCCGGAATGCCGAACCGCTGCGAGCCCTCGGCCACGAAGGCTGCAAAGGGATCGCTCGCCGCAGCACTACCCAGCGGCTTCGCGCTGACCGGTTCGGCATAAGCGACGCCGCTGACGATCAGCAGCACGATCGCCATCCCGCCGCAAAGGAGCGGTCGCAATCGAGGAATGCGGCAGTCCGTCGGCCGGCGATCGGCAATCGGCGAAATGGCCGGGAAGGAGGAAGAGTGGAGCCAGGTCGTTTGCCGCGGGATGGGCGCGCGAACGCTAATCGTTGGCATGGTCAGTCCTCCTCATCGGTCCAGAGAGGATCGGCACGGCCGACGATCGTCGTGGCCGGCAGCGGGCCGAAATACCGGCCGTCAAGGGAGTCCCCCGACTGCCAGTTCATCAGGAAGACATCGCCGGCGACGACGACGCGACAGCCCTGCCAGCCGGGCAAAGGCCGTCCCAGATGGTCCCGGTCGAGCGCGTCTCCCATCGCGACACCGTCGACAGTGATCGTGCGGTCGGTGCGGCAGACCGTCTGGCCTGGAAGGGCCAGAACGCGCTTCAGCAGCGGAACCCCCTTCGGCAGATAGCGGCGTTCGTCGAGAAACGTGGCGAGCGGTTCCGGTGGCGCGACCACGAGCAGCTCGGTGACGTGCAAGGCGCCCGTCGGATGCACCGCGTAGAGTCCGACCGGGACGCTGGCACTGGCGTTCCAGATCAGCTTCGGGACCGGATGAAACAGCGTCGTCAGCCCGATGCCGAGCGTCGCGAAATACGTCGTCATGACCCAGCCGAAGCGCGTCACGCTTCGATCCTCCGGCGCAGAAGCCAGGCGCGATGGCGCTCGCGCGTGTAGGGGCGCGGCGCATCGCCGGACGCGAGCCGGTTCAGGACATGCCGCCAGTGATCGGGACAGGCGTCGGCCGGATCGATGCCGAGTTGCTCGACGGCGTCGATCGCCTGCAGTACGCGCTCGACCTTGGGCCAGCCGGAGAGGCGCAAGAGGATCTCGCCGCCGGGGTGCACATAGGCGACGGTCGAGAAGGCCTCGCCGGGACCGATAGCGCGCAGGATGTCGATGCGCGAGACGACGGTGCCGTAGTCGTTCGCCGCCCAGCGGACATAGGCGAAGACGCTGTTGGGTGCGAAGCTCAGGATGCGCCGGCGGCAGTCGAGAATCTGCTCGGCGACGTCGCGACCGAAGCGGATCCAGTGCTCGATCCGCTTCTCCAGCCAGATCAGCTCGACATGCGTGAGGGTGTCTGGCGCATGCACGGTCATGGCGCAGTTTCCCCGCCATCGGGAAACTCACGGTCCAGCAGCGCGCGGAGCATCTCGGCAACGGTGAGACCGCGCTGAAATGCGGTGATCTTGATGCGGCCGCGCAGCGCCGGCGTTATGTCGATCGTCAGGCGCGCCGTGAGGTCGGCGTCAGAGGTGCGGCTGATTGACAATTCAGCTGTGCGAACCCAAGCATCGGGATCGCCCGGTCGAGCGGCGAAGCCGCGTCGCGGACCGCGTTTCGTCATGGCGCAAGCCCCTCGACCTCACGAGCGAGCGCCGCGATCTCGTGGGTTGCGATGCTGGTCTCGTCGAGCTCGGCGACGAGACGGCCGGACTGCGCCGCATTGGCGAAGGCGACGCGCTGACCGATGCGCGCGGCGCGCACGGGCGGGTCATTCTCGGCGAGCGCCTGGGCTGTCGCTCGGGCGATGATCGTGTGTGCCGGACAGCGATTGAGCACGAAGCGGGCGACGAGCTGCGGGCGGAAGATGCGCGCCTCGTCGATCAGCTTCAGTATTTCGCCGGAGGCCCACCCATCGAAGGGTGACGGCTGCGCCGGGATCAGCACCATGTGGGCGGCGAGCAGCGCCGAACGCATCAGACCGGCGATGCGCGGCGGCCCGTCGACAACGACGTGCTCGGCATCGCGGGCGAGTTCGGGCGCCTCCCGGTGCAGCGTATCGCTGGCAAAGCCGGCGACGCCGAACAACCTTGGCCAGCTCTCCTTCAACCGCTGCTCGGAGCAGTCGAGCGCCGAGCCTTGCGGATCGGCGTCGACCAGGGTGACGCGCTTTCCTTCCCGGGCCCATTCGCCGGCGAGATGCAGCGCGAGCGTCGTCTTGCCGACGCCGCCTTTCTGGTTGAGGAGCGCGACGATCATCGCTCGCCCCTCGCGGTTTTCCACCGATTGCGGCGGTCGCCAACAACAGAAGGGTTAGATTCTTTGAGGTTAGTATCTAAGTTAGGCGGCTCGGAATCGATTGATCGGCTTGATGAATTTGGCTGTTCGGGTTCCTGATAGCACGCGGGTCCGGTTCCTGATGGCACGTGCTCTTCGGTTCCCGATAGCACGTGCGCTTCAACAGGTTGTCGACAGGGGCCTGTGGATAACCGTGCGCGCGTAAACGCCAGCAGTTCACGGCCGCTGGTCTCGCGTTCGATGAAGAGCCGATAGGCCGGCAGCGGCTGCCGGCGTGCAATGTCCCGCAGCTCGAACGCGAAGCGCTTGAACGGCGAAAGGCTCGCCGACTTGATGTAAAGGTGACGGAAATCAAACCGCCAGCCGGTGCGCTGGCGGCCGGCGTGCTTGCGGACGAGACGATAGAGCCAGCGTTCCAGTCCGCCCGTCAGGCTGAAATACGCAGGGTCGATGGTGAGTACCAGCGCGTCGTCGAGGACCGCGCGATAGAACCAGTCCGGCATGATGAGATCGATGCCATCGGCATTCCCGTGCGCGTCGGCGCGCTCGGTCCATTCGTTGATCCAGGAGAAGCGGTGCATGCGCCGCTCGTTGGTCTGGCGCAGCGAGGTCGCCACGGTCGTCGATTGCAATCGATCCAGCGCCGCCTTGAGGCGGTGATAATCGCGTGCGCCCGTGCCGCGGCGGGTGAAGGTGAGAATCTCGCGCGGGGTCGCTGCCATCAGGCGCGAGGTGCGCAGGCCGGCGTCGCGCGCTTCGACGATCTGGCTGGCTGCCCAGATCAGCACGTCGGCATCCCAGATTGTGGCCATGCCGTGCTCGGGCACCGCCTCGACGCGGATGGCGATTTCGTTCATGCGGAAATCGATCGGTGTCGTGCGGTGGGTCTTGGCGAGGCTGAAGAACGGATAGGCCATGAGGTCCTGCGCGTCCCTCGGCGCGAGGTCGCCGGGCAGAGCCCGGAAGAGTTCGAGCTGCTCGCGTTCGGAGCGGGTGCGATGGCGCACGGACATGGCGGGTGGGATTCAGCGGCGCGCCTGGCCGGCACGGGCCGGCGTGACGGGCGTGTGGCGCTTGGCCGGCAGCACGGTCCCGACACCAGGGTCCGAGGTTGACGCCTTGGCGCCAAGTTCGACCCAGGCTTGGAGGTCTTCCAGCCGGTAGACGACGCGGCCGCCGAGCTTCGAATAGCGTGGCCCCGTGCCGTAGATCCGGTGCTTCTCCAGCGTACGGATGGACAGGCCGACGAAACGTGCGGCCTCGGGCGTGCGCAGATAGCGCGGCGGCAAGCCGGCGAGACTTGGGGACATGGAAAACCTCCGTGATCCTGTCGGGGGCCGCCGGATGACGGCGGCTGTCAGGGATCACGGTGGCGGAGAAGGTTTGCGAAGAGGGATGGTGATGTCGCTCGGTGGTGAGATCGCCACCCCGAGACGTGACGCGCGCTATGGTCGGCGGCGATAGGGATAGAGCAGCAGACGCCGATAGCCGCCCTGCATCATGTCGAGGCCGAAATGGACGAGGCGTATCGTGCGGTCGCGCAGATCGTGACCTTTCCAGCCGCGCTCGGACACCTCGCCGGCGCTGAAAAGCGCGCCGGCAATCTCGCGGTAGCTCGCGTCCTCGAGCCGTCCGTCTAGCGCGCGCAAGGCGAGGATGAGTCGGTCTCGGCGAGCCTTTGACAGTGCGGCCGGATTGGGAGTGGGGTTGCTGCCGATCAAGCCGCGCCAGAGCCGGATTGCGGCGGTCGCGCGGATCTCGAACAACTGGTCGAGCGGCAGGAGTACGGCGGGCGGTTCGGCGCCGGCCTCGTCGATGTGTACGCGGAACAGGGCGCCGCGACGTTCGACGAGGTGTTCGGCGCCATCGCGTGCGAGGCTGGAGTCGGGGAACAGTGGCGGAAGCCGAAATTTGGGATCGGCGAGCTCAGCCGGGAGCCTAGTCAGAGCGATCACGCTTGGGAGGGCGTGTGGCGCCCAGAGAACCGAGCCGGGGCTGCTCGTCTCGGCGGTGCTCAAGAAATCGCAAGCCCAGCGCCGGGTGAACGCAGCCACCTCGGCTGGGTCCAGAGCGCCTTGGCGGGCGGTTCGTTCGAGCTTCCGACGCTCCTGCAGGAAGTCCGCATTACGGCGAAGATATTCCCAAGCGAAGCCGGGCGCGTCGAGCGACCGCAGATCCTCGTATGCGCCCGGCGACCGCCAGTCGGCGCGGCTCATGGGCGTCCTCCCTACTGGCGAGTTTGCCGATCACTCGGCCTGCCAGGATGATCCGCGCTCAGCTTAGCACGGTATTATGACAACGCCGCGTCAACGCATGTTGCCGTGGCGGAATGGAACTGAAGCTCGGTTAGTGTGGCGCGCCCCCGCGTAGCAGGTGCCGATAGCCGTTCTCGGTGATCCATCGGGCGCGTGCTAGGTGCGATTCCCAGGCTCGCCGCGCGCGATCCGGCTCGCGAGCCGGATCAACGTGGAGGACGATCTGCGCGACCTCCCGCCAGTCGGCTCCTTCGGCTTCCGCATCGAGCAGGCGGAGGTAGGTGACGAGGTGCTCCTCGTCGTACCCCGTGAGGACTCCGTCGCAGGGCGCCACATCGGAGACGGGCGGGTCGAGCGGTGGCGATCGCATGCGTCAGTGCATCCAACTTGCGCGCAACTGGCGCCGATCCTATGTACACTAAATTGATTGATAGCGGGACATTAAATCAATTCAGATCTAACTGCGGATGCGCGACGTCCGCCTGACAGGCTGAGCCGGTGCCTCGTTCAGCAGCATGACGCCGCGGCCCCGGTCAGAATCGACGAACAGCACGCCCGTGGCCTCGAGCGCGCGACGCACCTGATCGCGTGTGCCCTCGTGCACCGGGAGACCGCGTTCGGACTCCAGGCGTTTCAGCGCGGTCAGCGCCACGAGGGCTTTCTCTGCGAGCATTTCCTGCGTCCAATTCAGCAGCGCTCGCGCGGCCCGAACTTGTCGGCCGGTGATCATCCATGATCACCTCCAACAGACGACCCGCGCGCACCAGGAATACGACTATAATAGTCGTTTTAGGTCCGATCAATGGAGTTTGGACAATGCCCCCGGGGAACTTCAGGGTCGTTCCGACGTATCCTCACCCCCCGATTCGGTAGTTGATAGGAGGATGTTCACGATGAAAGCGGGGCCGCCAGGACCGGCGGATCGGAGTCCGCGGTAAAGGCGCTGAAGCGAAGGCGGACAGAGCCATAGAGCCGCCGATGCACGAAAGCGGATTGGCAACAATCCGTAGAGGCGGCGCTACGGCAGCCGGTTTTGCGCTCGCAAAGGCGCGGCGGCGCCGGAGGAGGCGGGGTCGCCTTCCCCGCCACGCGGAGGGCCTTGAAATCGTCGAGCTTGCCTGGCCGTGTGCCATGCGAAGGCCCCGCCCGGGGTGGCCGGGCGGGGCGTTGCAGCGGGTCCGGCTTAGTCGCTGTTCGGCTTGCGGCTGCGCGACCAGATGAGGGTGTAGCCTTCGCCGTCCTCGTCGTCGAAGAGGTTGGCGTAGATCGGCGCGTTGAACGAGGGGTCGTCCAGCTTGACCGAGAGATAGTCGCGGCCCTCGTTGGAGCGCTTCGACCAGGCGGCCCCGATCTCGGCCCGGCCGACATAGACCCGATGGCTGGGGGCGTTGTCGTTGGCCCGGTTGGTCTCGGGGACGATGCGGACGCCCTTGGTCTGGACGCTCAGGGTGACAATCTCGCCCTGGAACTCGTTGCCGGACTTCTTGAAAGAACCGATGTTGGCCATGTCACTTCTCCTTGCTGGTTTCGAGCCCGCGACCACCGCGGCCTCGATGGCGATCGGGAGGCCGGAGGCGATCGATGACGCACCCGCTCGCGGGCCGGAGCGCAGCGGAGGATGGCGGCGGGGGGACTTTCTTGCCTCGCGAGGAATGGGCGAACCGGGGTCCCCACGGGGCTTGCCCCGTGGGTGGAAAGCCCAGGGGAAGAAAGTCTCACCGGCGCTGTTGCGGCTCAGGCGATCGAGGCGCAGCCGTCCTTCGGCTAGATCAAGCCAAGGAGAGGCCGTGTGGTCCGCGTGCCGAACAGCATCCTCGGGAGAAGACGTGGCGGACGTTGAATGCCCTGCACAAGGGGTCCGGCTTTCCAGGCGAAGAGAAAGAAGCTCTGGCGTACAGAAAGGACGCCGTCACGATCGGATCGATCAAGACTGACGCTGGCGCTACCCGCAGGACATGGTTCTGTCTGACTGGGGGGCGGGGCCGATCTATCCAAGCGCTGCAAGCGGCGCCTCATGCCCTGTCAAGCGGACGATCCAGTCATCGCGCCGATATCCAACCGATAGACAATGAGGTGCTGGCTCACCCCTCTCTGGTCGCGCCCGCCGGGGAAAGCGATGCCGGACCTCCCGCAACCTGCCGCCCCGCATTCGGCGGGATGAACAGCGTCATGCGCACCCAGGCCGTGCCGCCGATCAGAATAGCGCCCACCACCGCGAAGGCCTCGCGCCAGCCTTCGGCCGGCACACCGATATGCGCGAGCGCAAGCGTCGCATGGTATCCGGCGATCGTGGCCGGCACGGCATAGAGGAGCCCGATTGCTGCTCGGAGGAGCGGCGATCGAACTGTCGCGAAAGCGATTTGTCCGATCGCAAGGGTCGCGGCGCCGGCGAGGACGGCGACAATGATCGCGCCGATCACGCCCGACCCGCTGTGGTAGGCGGCGAGCGCGGCGGTGACGCCTGCGAAGAACGGGAGCGCGTAGACAGCGAGCGTGAACAGCAGCCAGCAGAAGAAGCCGAGGCCAAAGACGCTCAGGACAATGCCGATAATGATCATGGTGGTCTCCGTGACAAAGGGTCTAACGGGCGCGCCTTCCACCACCACCACGGCGCATTGCGGAGTATAGCCGAAGACGATCGGTGGCGGCAGCGGAAATCCGGTCCGGGTCTCGGCGCCGCCGGGCGTGACCGTCGCCCCTTCAGGGTTGGAAGGGATCGAATTCGTGGACGATGGCGGCGCAATCGCCGTCATATTCGGCGGACGGCATGATCACCCTGACCCTACGCAGCGAGCCCTGGGCTAGCAATCGCACGTTTTCGGAGAGCGCATCTTTCGATACTGTGGCTTTTCGTGTCCTTGGCGGCAGTGGGGACCGCTTAACCGCCTGTCCCGCGGGAAGATGTCTCAGATCGTGGAACAGTGATTTCCTCATTGAACGTGAACCAGCTAGAAGGAGGAGCGCTTAAATTAATGACGGTTGAGGAGCTTCTCGAGAAAGCCAAGGACCAACGACAGCGGGGCCGTCTGGACGAGGCGCTGATTTCGGCGCGGCACGCGACCAGGTTGGAACCGAAAAATGCGGATGCATTCTGGCAGGTAGCGTTGTGCGAGCTCGACGTCGATGCCGCGGGCAAGGCTGTGGAGTCACTTGAGAAAGTGACGGCGTTGGCGCCTCAGTTCGCCTATGGCTGGACTAAACTGGGCCTGGCGCATCAGAAGACTGGTAATAATGATCAGGCCAAAGAATGCTTCGAGAGAGCGACCGAGCTCAGCCCCGATCAGGTAGAGGCGCTTATCGCACTGACCCAGATCTATGAGCGTGACAAGCAGCCTGATGACGAGATGAGAGTGTTGCTTGCGTTGGAAGGTCAGGTTGACCTGAGCCCATATAATTTAAATCGGTTGGGCATTCTGTATTACAATGAGAAGAAGTTCTACCCCGCCCTTCGGTACTATCAGCAAGTCGCAGCGAAGGCTTCTGATGCGGTGGGCTTCTTCAACCTCGGCTTAGTCTTCAATGCGCCCGAGATGAGGCAGAATGCTGATGCCGTAGATGCGTGGCGACGGGCGCTAAGACGTCAACCGGGTTTTGAACGAGCCACGACGATGATTGCTGGGCTTTTGCCCAGACTGAAGGAATTGCGGCTCAAGGTCATGGCGACGGGGGAGACGGCTCTTTACCCAGATCAGTGGTACAGCCAATACGTTAATCCGCTCGAACTGCTGGGGGTGGACGCAAACAAGGCGTTGGATGAGATCGATACTAAATCAATCCAGCGGGCCAAGAAGGTACTCTTTCATGAGATCGAGATCGAGGACGGTCTGGTCGAATGGATGCCGGGTTTGGTTATCGACCGCTCTCGGGCGATTAGCCTCTGCGACGAACTCAACAGCGCGACCAAACTCCGCTACCACCATCACGTCTTTCAGAATAATTTTTTATTAGCGTTCCTCCAGCATGGCGATCTACGGCATTTCCTCGTGGACGAGTCGACGTCTCCTCTTGAGACCATAGAACTTCTAGAGAGCGACCCTGAAGGTTTTGGAGCGTGGTTGAGCCCCATTTTTGCAGCGCAGTTGAATTTTGTACTTACTAAGACGATAGAACTTCTAAACCTTCCAGGTCTCATTAAGGAAATCGATCATCAGGCGTTGGCAAGCATCGAATGTATACTCAGTGGCCGGCGTTGGGTACGACCAGAGGACGTGGATAAGTGCTTCGAAGGAGCGCACCGCCTGATTGATCGCTTGTTAGAGCCGTTGCAAAGGGCTGCACAACGGTCAGAGAAAACGAAGCCAGTTATGGCTGACGTGGAAACGCTACTGAGCGCGGGCCACCTGCGCGAAATCCTCGGCGTACTGCCCGTGGCCTTCTACGCAGAGCAGCAGGTAGCTGCGAAGCTCGTGCGTGACATTTCGGTTAACACCCACAACCACCACGGTGACGCGGACCTCGCCAAATCTATCCTGTTGCTGAGCCAAGCCTTCGCGACCCACTCGCCCTCGTTGCAGGACCAGATCAGGGATGATCTAGCAACGCTCGAAGATCGCATCAAGGCAGAGTGCAAGGATGAAGCGCATGTGAATTTTGGCGATAAGGTATGTAACATCACTCGCAAGGGCGTGCGCTTTGGACAAACATTTATCTCGGTCGATGATGCGAGGACATTGCGCTGGGGTTCGATCACCACCCGCAGCGGGGTGACGACGAGCATTGCCTTCAAGTTAGTGGTAGGAGACCTCCGCGGGACCGTGATCAAAATAGAGTGGACAACAACTCAGAACCACGACGCACAACTGAAGTATTTCAAGGACCTCACTAATGCGGTAGTGACCTACCTACTACCGCCCGTTTTCGCAGTGATCCGTAAAGATTTGGATAGCGAAAAACGCGTGCCCATCGGCGGCGTCGAGCTCACGAAGGAGGGCGTCGCACTCGTTGTACCTGGTTGGTTCACATCGAAAACGATCGTCTGCCCGTGGTCCCGAGTGAAATCTGAGATCGTGAACGGACACGTAATAATTTCCGATACGTCGAACCCCAAGGCGACCGCTAATCTTCCGCTGGCGGAAATCGATAATGCCGTTGCCCTGCACCTGCTAGCGCAGCGCACGTGAACGAGAGACTCAGCATGATCCGTGCCCCAATCCTAGAAGTGCCTCAATGGGTTCTACAGACGCTCAACAATCTCTACGACATCGACCGAAAGCTCATCATGCACGGTGATCCCGGAAATATTCGACGCAATATCGACCGGATCAAGGACACATTCGAGTCAGAGAAATTATTCTACGAAGACCCGATGGGGCAGCCATTTAGCGAGACAAGAACGGATTTAGAAGCGTCGATCACGGGCTCCGGCACAGAAGACCTTGTTGTGGTCGAAGTGATTAAACCAATCGTGCGTCTCGGTGAACGTTCGTACTCAAGGGTGGTTCAGAAAGGCATTGTGATCGTTAGATCCAAGGCAAATGAGGGGACATGACATGGCGTCCACAATAAACTTTGGCGTCGATCTGGGCACGTCGAACTCTTTGATTGCCCGCTTCGAAAAGGGCGACGTGGTGGTGTTTAAGAACCCCAAAGGGTTCAAGGAGACCCTGCCGTCAGTTGTGGGCTTCCGCAACGATCGTATTCTGATTGGGGATCCAGCGCGCAACTACTTGGAGCGTGACCCCAAGAACGTAGTAAGCCGCTTCAAGCGCAAAATGGGGACGTCTGAGACATTCAAGATCAAGTCTCTGGGGACCTCAAAGTCTCCGATCGAACTGTCATCGCTTGTTCTGAAGGAGCTTAAAACCTTCGTACATAGCGGCGAGGAAGTGGACGCTGCTGTCATCACGATCCCGGCGTCTTTTGATACCGTGCAGAGCAATGCGACAAAGGAAGCCGGCGCCATGGCCGGCTTCAAGATGGTTGTTCTATTGCAAGAGCCGATCGCAGCCAGCCTTGCTTACGCGAACAAGGAGAAAAACGTCGACCTGCGCAACAGTCAATGGCTGGTCTACGATCTAGGCGGCGGCACCTTCGATGTGGCGCTGGTTCGTATTGTTGAGGGCGAGCTGACAGTGCTGGATCACGAGGGTGACAACTACCTGGGCGGCACTGACTTCGACGCGCTGATCGTTGAGAAAATTATCGTTCCCGAGTTGCAGCGCCGGGGTAGTTTTGAGGACCTGCTCGGAGAGATGAAGAGCGAGAGCGGCCGCTACAATCAGCTGTGGTACTCTCTGCTGAACAAGGCCGAGGTCGCGAAAGTCGAGTTATCGAATGACACCGCGGCCGAAATCGAGCTCGACCTTGAGGACGACGCCGGCCGCCGACTCGAAAAGCCTGTTATAGTAACCCGGTCAGAGTTCGAAAGTCTGATCAAAAATTCGATCGACCGAACGGTCGAAATGATGAAGGAGATTTTAACGCGCAACTCACTACAGTCGAGGGACCTTAAATTTATTCTCATGGTTGGCGGGTCAACCTACATCCCGTACGTGCGTAATCGCGTTGAAGAAGTAATGGGCATTTCGGTCAACACAAGTATCGATCCAACCAATGCGATCGCGGTGGGCGCGGCCTATTTCGCCGGAACGAAGGAGAAGGGCAAGATCGACGACGCGGGAAAGCGCCGGGCGGCCTCTGGCGTAAGGATCAGGGCCAGCTACAACAAAACCTCTCAGGAAAGCGAAGAGACCTTCAGCGCTAGATTTGATGGCGATATATCGAGCCTACAGTACCGCATCACCAGTGAGGATGGCGCTTACGACAGCGGCCTGAAGAGACTGAACAGCCGGATCGCTGAGGACCTTCCGCTGCGAGACGGCGCATTTAATCTCTTTACGCTCAAGCTTTTTAATGCCCAGGGCAATCCGGTTCCCTTAGACTTTGACGTCATCCAAATCGCACAGGGCCGGTACAGCGTCGCGGGCCAAATGCTCCCAGAAGACATTAGCCTCGTGAGGGATGATCTGGGAGCCAAGGATACCCGGTTGGATGAGCTCTTTAGAAAAAATACAGTGTTACCCCAGAAGACAAAACGGACGGTCGAGGTCGCCAAAACCATTGTTAAGGACTCTAACGACGAAATCCGTATCGTCGTTGTGGAGGGCCCCTCTAATCGACACTCATCAACCAATAAGGCGATTGGAGTTCTTTCAATATCTGGAAATCAGCTAAGCCGTGATTTGATCAAAGGTACTGAGATCGACCTAACCTGCGAAATGTCGGAGTCGCGCGACCTCACAGTGTCCGCATATCTGAACGGCACTGGCCAGGAGTTTTCGCACGTTTTCAAGCAGTCGGAGCGCAATGTGTCGAGCCGGCTGTTGGCATCTGAGATTCTGCTCCTGGAGACGAAGATCCGGGAAGAGATTGAGGATGCGGAGAAGAACGGCAATCGCAATACCGCTGGGAGCCTGGAGACGGTGCTGACCAACGTGGAAACTCTCATGGGCGACGCCGCTTCGCTAAAGGAGGACGATGTCACAGATAAGAAATTCCAACTCGATGACACGAAGCGGCGGCTGGCGCAGGACATGTTCGAGCTGACCTCGGGCAAGCGGCTCGACCAGGCCAGATTGGCCTACGAGGAGGCGCGTACTGAAATTTCGCAACTCGTTCGCGAGTCAGGGAACGATCGAGAAAGACATGTCCTGCAGGAGGTGGTTGCCCGCGAGCAGGCGTTCATCAATTCGACGAATCCGGTTAGGATTCAGGGAGCAACGACCGAACTCGAGCGGTTGCGTTGGAAGATCCTACTTAGGACCCCAGGGTTCCTGGTGGGCATGTTCAAGCACCTCGTGGATCGGCGGGCCTCCATGAATGACGAGGTGCAGTGCAAGCAGCTGATTGAGAACGGCAAGCGTGCGGTCGAGAAGGAGGCCTGGGATGAGCTGCGGCAGATCAACGACCGATTGTGGGATCTGCTACCAGCCAAGGAGCAGGCCAGCGAGGAGATGCGCATCTACACCGGGATCGTCTAAACAGGTGAGTGACACCGGTGGAGCTTTTTTAAACGCGGACATAGCACCCAATAATAGCCCCGGAAGTCCGGGAAATGGCAGTTGATGCGGTAGGGTGACTGGCGATGTACGAGCGCGGCGCCAGGGCGATGGGGATGGTCGGGCCTTTACTGGATGGAGCCTCTAATGCGCACCAGCAAGCCGCAGAAAGGCTCTGAGGAGGAGATTGTCGAGCCAAGGCGATGTGGTATTCCTGGAGCAAAATGGCTGCCCTATTTGCGATCACGGTGACACTACCCGCACCCGCACAAGAGCTAGTGATGCGACCCGATGACAGGCTCACTCCTGGTGTCGTAGCCTCGATCGATCCGGCCGACGTGTGTGGCATCGTCGGCGGGCTGACTTATAGTAGGCGTCACCGCCGGACCCCGCTGGAACTCAAGCAGGAGGTCTACGCCGAGTACGGCGTCAATCCTGTAGGTAGAAGATTCGAGATGGATCACCGCGTTCCACTCTGCATCGGCGGGGCTGACATCCGCGAGAACCTCTGGCCCGAAGAGGGATGGGAGCACCCGAGCTATCACGACAAGGATTTTCTCGAGGAAGCGGTGTGCCGACTTGTCTGTCTGGATCGGACGATGACGCTAGAAGAGGGACAAGCGATCTTTCTCGGTGATTGGGTGGTCGGCTACCAGCGGATTTTCGGTCAGAGCCCATGATCCATCACTTGCTGAGATGTTCCCAGGGGAGTGGCGTGAGGATCGGCTTTGAGCCGAGGGCAAACGTAGCCCGGGTTCGCAGCTAGCGGCGCTCACGCGCCGCCGCTGCCGAATTTCCAGACCGGGATGCCGAGGTTCTTGGCCTTGTCGGCGAGGTTGCCCTGAATGCCGGTGCCGGGGAAGACCATGACACCGATCGGCAGCACATCGAGCAATTGGTCGTTGCGCTTGAAGGGTGCGGCCTTGGCATGCTTCGTCCAGTTCGGTTTGAAGGCGATCTGC
>Ga0182024_10017240_pt1 | contig 13590 bp, 9 predicted proteins | sample P32metaG_FD_120480 | JGI IMG/M metagenome (GOLD analysis project Ga0182024, IMG submission 120480) | Permafrost microbial communities from Stordalen Mire, Sweden - P3-2 metaG (Illumina Assembly) | ecosystem: Environmental > Terrestrial > Soil > Wetlands > Permafrost | place: Sweden: Stordalen...
TCGGGTTGGCAGCCGCGGCTATCGCCAAGAACCACGGTGCCTTCGTCGCGGCGACGACTCGCAACCCCGAACGCAATAAGCTGTTGCTGGCGAGCGGCGCTGATCAGGTATTCATCGATACCGGCTCGATCGCCGAACAGGTCAGAGAAGTCTGCGCCGGGGGTGTCGACAAAGTGCTCGAACTGGTGGGCACGACGACCTTGAAGGATTCGCTGCGTTGCGCCAAACAGCGCGGGATCGTTTGCATGACGGGTATCGTCGGAAACAAGTGGTCGTTCGACGATTTCGCCCCGATGGAGGCGATCCCGACTGCAGTCAGCCTCACCACCTATGCCGGCGAATCGGAAGATTTTATGCGGACGCCGCTCGATGAACTGGTCGAGCAGATCGCAGCGGGCACGTTGCACGTTCAGGTTGGCAAAACCTTTTACCTTGACGAGATCGTTGAGGCGCATCGCTGCATGGAAGAGAACAAAGCGGGTGGAAAGATCGTGGTGCTGACCTAGCGTCCCTCGAACGATATTTGGAAGGTTGTTTTGATTACCTCAGGGGTAGTTGCGAGCCTTGGGCACTCGATCGCGATCCGAGCGGGTCCTCGAGAGGGTCCTCCGCGGCCGTGGCCACGGACCTCGCTTACGGTGCCCTCGGCACAGACACCGGCGGGTCCGTGCGTTTGCCTTCGGCCTACTGCGGTGTTGTAGGAATCAAGCCAACCTCCGGCCTTGTACCGATTCGTGGCATCATTCCCCTGGCGTTTTCCCTCTGGCCTGCCCGGTTTTTTGTGCCAGCGAGATTGTTAGTGTAGCGGAGATTTGAAGGGCCTTGATCGGAAATGTTTCGGTAGGAAATGCCGTGGCAAACCTATTCAATGGAAGCGTACTATCGAACGGAGGCCAGCCATGTATCTCACGCGCGGCGTCATCTCACTATTGCTGCTCATTGCCGCTGCTTGCGGTCGTTCCGCTTCCACGCTTTGTGCGCAGGCAGTCGGCTGGAATGGCGGATGGGCGCGGATGGAAGACCCTGTTGAACACGCGTTCACCTTGGAGGTTCCGCGGGGTTGGACTCCGACCGGTGGTGCGTACCGTCTCGGCTACGGCGATGTCCGCGTCATGGTGGATATATGGGTGCCCGACGGCAAGACCAACCTCCGGTATGGTGACCTTTGGTTCTCGCAATCATACGCAGTTCCGAACCAATACCACCGCGAAGGCGAATCGCAAGACCTCGGGGCTCTAGGCCAAGGGATCTATGCAGCCTACAGGCCAGGGCAGGGATTTGCAGAGCTTTACGCCCGCGAGAGCTTCCGCGGCGCTTGCAGGAGTCTCACCCCTCAAAGGACAGACTCATCATTGATACGGGACACTTCGATGCACCGCCAGGGTAGCAGTCAGTTCTCCGAAGGCGAAGTCACTTACCGCTGCGAGACTCCGCAGGGCCTCAGGATCGCATATGCGTATGCAAAGACCACATTAACCACAAGTCAGCCTCTCGCAAACCTGCCGCCCACTACCGGCTGGACACCTTTGCTCGTGAGCTATCTCGCTCCTCCAGACCAGGTGTCGATCGCGGGAGGTATCGCTCGTCATTTTGGTGAGTCCTTCAAGGTGAACCCCAAATGGCAGCAGCATCAAGACGAAATGGACCGTCAGGGAACCGCCTATGCGATCGCCCGAGCTCAACGAAGGACTACGCAGCAGCAAGAGCAGTTCGCTTCCTTTACCAATCTAATGAACGAACAGGTGAAGCACTTTCAACAGGGTCAAGCGCGGCAGCAAGGACAGGTGGACAACTTCCTTCAGGCTCTGAACGGTGTTGTTCCAACCAATGACCCGACTCACCCCACGGTGCCGCAAGGTACCCATCAGGGCAAATGGAATTGCGGCGGAACAATAGTCGACTCGGACCTCCCGCCCGCTCCGGGCTGCAACCGAATTAATTGACCTCCGCACCACTTGCATGAGAGCTGCTGGAGCAGGATTACAACTTGCTCAACTGCGCATCTTCCTTCGCGCCATCCCTTGCTCCTCTCATACCAGTTTGTCTCACTTCTACTAGTACGAAAGGCGCCAGGAACTCCAGGCTGGCCGAGCGGATATGGTACCGTAACCCTACAACATCAGCTTCCGCGAGACGTTTTACGCCTCAGCGGACTGAGGTGCCGAGTGAGCGTGGGCCCTAAACTCTGGATGTGGGCCGCATGAGGTTGGATGGGTATACAGATTGCTCTGAATCACCGGACACAGTACCGATACGACAAGGAGATATCTCTCGGTCCACAAGTCATACAGTTGCGTCCCGCACCACACTGCAAAACGCCCATCCTTAGCTATTCGCTTGACGTTACTCCTTCAGAGCACCTTCTCAATTGGCAACTGGACCCCCACTACAATCACCTGGCGCGGCTATTATTCCCCCACAAGACGAATGAGTTTGTGGTCGAAGTGAATCTTGTCGCGGACTTGTCCCCGGTCAATCCATTCGATTTCTTTCTGGAACCAGGAGTCGAAGCGTACCCTTTCGCGTACGCGCCTGATCTGGCCAAGGATCTTGAGCCGTATAGGTCTGTGGATCTGAGTGGCCCGCTGCTTCAGGCATTTCTTGAGAATTTCGTCGCCGAAAAGCGCGGGACTAGTGGAACGATCAGTTTTCTCCTCGACCTGAATCGGAAAGTCCGCGACGAAATTGGTTATGTGACAAGGCTGCAGCCGGGTGTCCAGACCTGCGAAGAGACGCTTGAGCTACGCTCGGGATCGTGTCGCGATTCCGCATGGCTGCTGGTGCAGATCCTGCGCAATTTGGGGATAGCGGCAAGATTTGTCTCCGGGTATCTGATTCAGCTAGCGCCCGACGAGAAGGCGTTGGATGGTTCAAGCGGTGCGCAGGCTGACTCCGCCGATCTGCATGCCTGGGCGGAAGCGTTCTTACCCGGCGCGGGTTGGATTGGACTTGATCCAACCTCGGGTCTGCTCGCTGGCGAAGGTCACATCCCGCTGGTGTGTACTCCTCATGCGTCGAAGGCCGCACCTATCGGAGGCACGATGGAGCCGGCGAAGGTGGACTTCAGCTACTCCATGTCCATTCTCCGATTGAACGAGGCACCCCGGCTTACTAAGCCATTTACAGACAAGGACTGGGCAAAGGTCGAACAGGTCGCGCACAGCGTTGACGCGGACCTGGAGGCTCAGGATGTACGGCTGACCATGGGTGGAGAGCCTACGTTTGTCGGTATCGACGAGCCTGAAAGCCCACAGTGGAACATTGATGCCTTGGGACCAATCAAGCGGACGCGCGGACTGGATTTAATCCGGTGCATTCGCGACAAGACAGCACCGGGCGCACTGCTTCATTACGGACAGGGTAAGTGGTATCCCGGGGAGCCGCTGCCGCGCTGGGCGTTGAGCTGCTATTGGCGAATCGACGGTGTGCCCGTGTGGGAGAATCCAGATCTGATCGCTCGCGAAGATCAGCGTGGAGATCATAACCCCGCCTATGGCGTGGCCGATGCGTTGCGGTTCGGCGAGGCGCTCACCAGAAGGCTGCAGGTGAGCCGGGAAAACCTGCTTCCCGCCTACAATGCGCAAGCCGCCGATGCAACCGACCCCGCAACGACCGAACCGGCCGGGTACATTCTGCCCATTCGCCGCCGCCAACCGGATGGCCGGTTAGGCTGGTCGAGCCAGCTATGGTTTCCTCGGCCAGAACGTCTGGTGCTGATGACAGGCGATTCGCCAATTGGGTTTCGCATTCCAACCGAATCGATGCCCTGGGTGGCCCCGGATGAGCTTGATTACGAGTATGATGCTGCGCCGTTTGCAGATAAGGTCAAGTTGCCGTCGAGCGCTACTCGACGCTTGGATCTCTTCGAGGTTGAGCCTGCTCCCGATTCGCTGCCTCCTCTCTCCAACACTGCCGAGACAGCGACTGTGCTGATCCGGACAGCGTTGTGTGTGCAGGCGCGCGAGGGCCGCATGCACGTATTTCTGCCCTTTGCGTCCGAACTCGCGGACTATCTCGACATGGTCGCGGCCGTCGAAGATACATGCGAATATCTGCAGATGAGGGTGTGGGTGGAGGGATATACGCCGCCTTCCGATCCTCGCTTGCGATTCTTCAGCGTCACGCCCGATCCGGGCGTTCTTGAGATCAACCTGCCGCCGGCCAGCAATTGGGATGAACTCGAAGCACTGAATACATTGCTCTTTGAGGAGGCGCGCACGAATAGGTTGACCGCTGAAAAGTTCAACTACGACGGCAGCCATGTGGCTACAGGCGGCGGGAGTCATATTGTGATCGGCGGAGCGACGGTGCTGGACAGCCCCTTCCTTCGTCGCCCCGATCTGCTGCGCAGCATGGTGGCATTCTGGCAAAACCATCCTTCGCTGTCGTATCTATTTTCCGGCATGTATGTCGGGCCGACCAGCCAGTATCCACGGGTCGATGAGGCGCGCCTGGATGCGTTGTACGAGTTGGAAGTAGCCTTTGGGGATTTGCCAAAAAGCGATTGCGCGCCGTGGATTGTCGATGGATTGTTTCGCAACCTGCTGGTCGATGTTACAGGAAACTCGCATCGGGCGGAGTTCTGCATCGACAAGCTTTATCCGCCAGGGGGGCTTGGACTGCAACTTGGATTGCTCGAATTGCGGGCATTTGAAATGGCGCCCCATCTCAGGATGAGTCTCCTGCAATCGCTACTGATCCGCGCCTTGATCAGCATGTTTTGGAGGACTCCATTCGAAGGCAGCCTGGTCCGCTGGGGCCCTGCACTCCACGACCGATTCATGCTGCCCCATTTTATCCAACGTGATCTCTCCGAAGTGCTCGCTCAACTGAGGCAGTCGGGCTGCGATTTCGAAGATAAATGGTTTGCGTCGCATTTGGAATTTCGCTTTCCGAAAATTGGGTCGATTTCTGGGGATGGCGTCGAACTCGAACTACGCCAAGCCCTCGAGCCTTGGAACGTGCTCGCTGAAGAGACTGTTTCCGGCCGAACGGTTCGAAGCGTGGATTCCTCCATCGAGCGGATACAGGTGAAGGTGTCCGGAATCACAGCGGAGTCCCGCTACGTCGTCGCCTGCAATGGACGCCGAGTACCTCTAACCTCCGCGGTGGAGTCAGGGGTGTTGTTGGCGGGCATCCGATATCGTGCACGCCGGTTGTCTGCAACCTTACACCCGACTATTCCCGTACATGCACCGCTCGTCTTCGACCTGATCGATACCTGGAGAGAGCGCTCGATTGGCCAAAGTGCCTACTATGTCGGACCACCAGATGGTCGTCTGTACGAAGCCCGGCCAGCCAGCGCTGCAGAGGCCGAGGATAGGCGCAAGGAACGCTTTCAAGTTACGAATCACACGCTGGGCCGCATGGCCGCGCCAGAGGAAGAGACAAACCCGATTTTTCCGATGACACTGGACCTGCGGTTGCCGAAGCCGGGGCAAATAACTCGCATTGAAAGGCCCGGTCTGATGCCATGACTTTCGATCTGGATCAGACTCCGCTGCGCTATGGCGCAGCCTATGACGAGTTGTCGGCCGACGGCGTCACACCTCGACCGCACTGGTCGCACCTGATGGAGTCGCTGCGGGCAATCGGGTCCGAGGAGCTGGGACGGCGCTGGGGTCGTGCCGAGCGCCGCATTCGCGAAAACGGGATCACGTACAACATTTACAGCGATCCGCTGGGAGCAAACCGGCCGTGGAAGATCGATGTCATTCCGTTTCTGATTTCGGCCGAGGAATGGCGCTTTATCGAAGCTGGCATCATTCAGCGCGCCGAGTTGCTGAGTCTGGTTCTCAAGGACCTTTACGGCGAGCAGAACCTCGTCGCGAATGGGCGCTTTCCGGCAGCGCTTCTCTATGCGAACCCCGCCTTCCTTCGCCCGCTGGTCGGTGTGGGTGTTCCCGCGCACAGCTATCTTCATATGCTGGCGGTCGATCTTGCCCGCTCACCGGATGGCAAATGGTGGGTGCTTGCCGATCGCACACAGGCTCCTTCGGGCAGCGGTTATGCGTTAGAAAACCGCACGATTGTCTCCGACGTCCTCCCGGATCTATTCCGTACCTCAAACGTGCTACGTCTCGCTCCTTTCTTCCGCGCTCAACGCAAAGCATTGACCAGCCTGGCTCAGAAGGACAATCCGCGCATCGTGCTTCTGACTCCGGGCCCGCACAATGAAACCTACTTCGAACACTCGTACATCGCGCGATACCTGGGATTCACTCTGGTAGAGGGGGCGGACTTAACCGTGCGCGATCGCTGCGTGTATCTCAAGACCGTGGACGGCTTGGAGCAGATCGACGTCGTTTTGCGCCGGGTGGATGATAGCTTTTGCGATCCTCTCGAATTGCGGAGCGATTCACTCCTTGGTGTGCCGGGGCTGGTAGACGCCATCGTTGCGGGCAATGTGCAGGTCGCCAATGCCTTGGGAAGTGGCCTGATCGAGACGGCCGCGGTCATGCCTTTTCTACCCGGCCTCTCCAGTCACCTGCTCGGTGAAAAGCTCAAATTGCCGTCCGTCGCAACCTGGTGGTGCGGGCAGGAGTACGCGCTCGACTGGGTGCTCAACAATCTCCATTCCGTGGTGGTGAAACCAGCATTCCCCTCGCGCGGAATGGAGCCGGTCTTTGGGGCCGAAATCCCGCTGTCGGAAAAGCGAAAATTTGCAGATCAATTGCGCGCCCGGCCTTATGAGTACGTAGCGCAGGAACAGGTTGCCTTGTCGACTGCTCCAGTGTGGGAAAACGGACACCTGGATTCGCGCAGCGTGGTACTGCGAGCCTACGTCCTCAATACCGGCAGCGGCTGGGCCGCGATTCCGGGCGGATTGGTCCGGGTTGCCGAGGCCAAGAGCTCGGGTAACGGATCAGTCGTATCTATGCAGCGGGGCGGACATAGCAAAGACGCTTGGGTTCTGTGGGACAATCCGGTCGATACGTTCAGCATGCTCCGCCCGCGCAGTGAGCCGTTGGATTTGCGGCATGTCGAGCGGGCCGTGCCAAGCAGGGTGGCGGACAATGTTTTCTGGTTAGGCCGCTATGTAGAACGGGCTGAAAATATTGCGCGGATCACACGCACAATGATCTCGCGCGTGCGACGCGCTGACCTGGCTGAACTGGGGTGCCTCATCCGGCTGCACAGTTGTCTGGAGACAAGGCACAGCAAGTTGCCAAAGGCGAAAGGCAAGGTGGCGACCGCAATTGAACTGGAACAGGAGTTAGTCTCCGTCTTGACTGATCTCAAGCGGCCCGACAGCCTGGCCTCCACTTTGAGAGAGGTGTCCAGGGTTGGAGGAAATGTTCGCGAGCGTTTATCGACCGATATGACCTTTCTGCTCGGTAAGCTCAGTGATTCGATTCAAATCGATCCAGGTACGCACCTTCTTGAGTATCCGGCGTTGCTGACCGCTTGCCTGGAGCTTCTTTCGGCTTTCTCCGGAATGGAGCGCGAAAACATCAATCGCGGATTCGGTTGGTTGTTCATGAGCCTCGGCCGGCGTCTCGAGCGCGCGATCTTTCTCACCCGGCAGCTACGCGAAGTCACCACCCCGCTTGCGGAGGACGATTGGTCGCTGCTGGAATGTCTGCTCGAAGTTGCGGACAGCTCGATGGCGTACCGGACGCGATACTATACGACCCTGCAACCCCTGGCTCTGCTGGATGTTCTCATGGCCGATGAGAAGAATCCCCGGTCGTTGGACTTTCAACTGGATCACCTCGCAGATCTCTATGAAAAGCTCCCTCGTCACGAGCCGCAGGACTTAAAGGCAATGCGAGAAGCTCTGATATTGCTGCGCGCTATCGATTTGCGAAAGCTGAGCTATCCCCTGCCAGGCGCGTCGACTGTGCCGAAGGATGTCGAAGGGCTCGCCCAGCTTGAGCGCTTCTTCAGGGATATGGAAATCCTGCTACCTTCGTGGTCGAATAACCTGTCGAGCAGGTACTTCAGCCACGCTCGCTCTTTGCCAATTACCATAGGCCAATGATGTATAAAATCTCCCATCGAACCACGTACAAATACAAATATCCGGTCTCGGTGGGAAACCATGTGGCATGTCTGAAACCGAGAACTTTGCCGCACCACCAGTCGGCGCACAGCGAATTGCATATCCATCCGACTCCGGCAACACGGACTGAGCGGATTGATTTCTTTGGGAATCTGCTCTGCTTTTTCACCATCCAGGAGCCACACAGGGAGTTGGTGGTTGAGGCGCGAAGCGAAGTAACGATCAAAGGGGATGGAACGCCGCAGCAGCAAAATAGGCTTCCATGGGAAGAGGCAGCCGCTTCGCTCCCGATGGATCAAAGCCGGGAGGGGATAGATGCCTATCAGTTTGGATTTGAGTCGCCCCGCATTCGGATTCGGCCGGAGTTCGCCGCCTATGCGCTCCAGTCGTTTACTCCCCGGCGGCCGATGCCGGAGGCGCTACTGGACCTGACCACTCGCATTTACAGGGACTTTCGCTTCGATTCCAAAGTGACCACCGTACGAACCCCTCCCGAAGAGGTCTTCAAGAAAAGGAGAGGAGTGTGCCAGGATTTCGCTCACGTGCAAATCGCCTGTCTTCGATCTCTCAACCTCGCAGCCCGTTATGTCAGCGGATACCTGCGAACCTATCCACCGCCGGGTAGGCCCAGGCTAGTGGGAGCCGATGCCTCCCATGCGTGGGTTTCTGCGTACTGTCCGGGTAGCGGCTGGCTTGACGTGGATCCCACCAACAACGTTGTCCCCTCGGATGGACACGTGACGCTCGCCTGGGGCCGGGACTACGGCGACGTAAGTCCTCTGCGCGGCCTGGTCCTGGGTGGCGGGGCGCATACGCTCAAAGTCGCCGTTGACATGGAGCCACTAGGTTCCTAGCTGCTGGCGGTGATCGATCCAGCATTTCCGATTAGTGGCGAAAGTTAGTACTCGGCGGGAGCAGGTTGCGGTCAAATAGCCCTACGCCCGATTTGCCTCATCAAACGCAGCTGCGAGTCCGAAGCTGTTGCCCCATTCGAGCCAACCTTCTTGAAGGTAGACCACGTGGCGCAAACCCAGGTGGTTAACGTCCAAATTTGCTCGCCGCAACCTCTTGAAAACAAACATTTGGGCATGAGTCAAAGATCGTCTTGAGGACCTTGTAGTCGATTCTGTATCGGTAATTTCCTCGAAAAGCTATAAGGTTCAACAAGGCCGTCTCTGCAAGTGGTTGATAGTAAATGAGTTGCTTAGGGTAGAGAACATGGTCCCGAACCAGCGCCGATTACCTGTTGAAAGCTGTTGAAATCGATGGGAAATAACTGATTTGGATTGAATGAGTTACGGCGCTGCTATTGAAAGCTGTGTTTCTGTTGTGTTCTGGGAGGCTCTGACCGCTACGATTTCTTCTACAGTCCTGCAGAAGGCGCCCTACATCAAATTGCCGCACCAGGAAGCGGATGAGCTCAACAGGCGGCGTCGAGTGGATTCGTCACATCGTCGACTACGGCAGCCACATGGGAGGCGGCATGCAAATCGTAGCCGCAGACATGAACGGCGACGGCACCCTCGACCTGGTCAGCGGCGGCAAAGCCGGCCTCTTCCTAGCCGAAAACCTGACCAAATCCCAACATAAATAAGGGCAGTCTCACCCGCCGAAACTGCCGGTCTGAACTGCCAATATGATGGAAACAGAGCAGTGCTGGCTGCCCTACATCTCGCGTCCCGGGATCCCCAACGACAGGTCCTCGTCGTTGGGGTGGTCAAGATTTGGGACCAAACTCGTACGCAGCGCAAATCCTCTTGCTCGACCCCATAGCCCGTAAGCATCTCACCGGTCAAGGAGCTTCGCCCGCCATGCATCCATTATTGAGACACACCATCTTCTCCGCTTCCGCCGCAATCGCTCTGTTCTCCACCGCCAGCCAAGCCCAGCAATACAACGGCGTAGGCCTCAAGGTCCTCGGCACCCGTCCCCCCGACACGCCGCCCATCGCCGGCCAGCCGCTCGAAACACGTCCTCCGCAAGGCATCGGCCAGCAGCCCGCATTCCCCGGCCAGACGCGCGCCGTAGCCGTCATCTCCAAAACCCTGTGGCAGGCCCAGATCGTAGCCCATGGCCTCAATCAGCCCTGGAGCTTCGCCTTTCTTCCCGACGGCAAAATCCTTGTCCTGGAAAAAGTCGGCGCCATGCGCCTCGTCGACAGCGCCACCGGCAAAATCGAAGGCAACGTAGGCGGCGTTCCACAGGTCCGCTACGGCGGCGACGCCGGCCTGCTCGACGTCGTTCTCGACCCCGCCTTCGCACAGAACCGCATGCTCTACTTCACCTACGTCGAGCCGCGCGGTGAAGAGAGCGGCATCGTCGTCGCCAAGGCCAAGCTCGCCCCCGATGACAGCCACCTGATCGACGTCACCTCCATCCTCCACGTCGAGCCATCCGTCCGGCCGCTCGCCCACTACGGCTCGCGCCTGCTCTTCGACAAAAACGGCTATCTCTTCGTCACTCTCGGAGAACGCTTCTTCTCACCCATGCGCGATGAGGCGCAGTCGCTCTACTCCTATCTGGGCAAAATCCTGCGCATCACCACCGACGGCCAGCCCGCTCCCGGCAATCCCTTTGAGCGCCCTGCCAACAGCCCTCCCGAAGAAAACGGCTATCTGCCCGAAACCTGGACCTACGGCATGCGCAACCCACAAGGCATCGCCATGAACCCTGAGACCGGCGAAATCTTCGAGTCCGAACACGGCCCGCAGGGCGGCGACGAAATTAACTTCATCCAGCCCGGCAAGAACTACGGCTGGCCCGTCATCGCCTACGGCGTCAACTACGACGGCTCCAAAGTCGACAACGGACTGACCCAGAAAACCGGCATGGAGCAGCCCATCTACTACTGGGACCCGGTCATTGCCCCCAGCGGCATCACCTTCTACGACGGCAAGCTCATCCCCGAATGGAAAGGCAACCTCTTCGTCGCCGGACTCGCCGGCCAGCACGTAGCCCGCCTGGTCTTTGACGGCCACAAAGTAGTAGCCGAAGAGCGCCTGCTGCTCGACCAGCACCAGCGCATGCGCTGTATCCACGAAGGCCCAGACGGTGCCCTATGGGTAGTCACCGACAACCCCGACGGCCGTCTGATCCGCATAGCCCCCAGGTAGCGCACCAACTCATCGCCACTAACCGCATCACCTGGAAACACAAAATTTGTCATCCTGCGCAAAGCGAAGGACCTGCTTTTCTCTCACCCAGATAGAGCGGGTTCTGAGTGTCAACGACCTTCATCGGGTCTCGACTCTGCCCAACGCACATGTCGTCCCCCAACGGGTGTCGTGGATTGAAACTGATTTCGCGGGCGCTGAACGGAATCGGCTGGCCGCGCGAGAAGGCCCTTCAATCCGTCAACACTGCACTGATTGATCTGTACTGGTAGGTAGGGGCGACGATCAGCCGCAAGATAGAAGCTGCAGAATGGGGCGACGGGGTGGTTGACCGGCTTGCTCAGTTCATTGGGCGAATGGAGCCTGGTCTACGCGGCTTCACGCGCCGCAACTTGTTTCGAATGAGGCAGTTCTATGAGGCTTATCGCGAAGATCCAATTGTGTCGCCCTTGGTGGCACAATTGCCGTGGTCTCACCACCTCATCATCCTTGGGCAGAGCAAAAGCCCGGAGGAAAGCAAATTCAATGTGCGGCTTGCCATCCGCGAGAGGTGGAGCAAGAGGGAACTAGCCAGTTCAAAACCGCCCCCTTCGAACGTGCTGTGCGCAGTCCATAGTGCGCGGCCACTAGGTTCATCACTGCGGTAGGATGCGAACTGCTGGGATTCATCTGTGCCGTCGGAATCAAGGCGGAAGTGGCAAGCAAGCAGCGAATGCCAGATTGACAATAAGCAAAAGCAAAGACTTTCCAAAGAATGAAAGACAAAGACGACCCAACGAATAAACGATCGCGCTAACCCCACAGATTCCCAGGAGTTGATAGGGTAACTCCATATCAGTGATTTTGCGTCAATCGAATACTGCACGAGAAACCTCGATATTTATAGACCGATTCTTATGACTCGGATGTTCACTTCCGCACATCGCTGTGAGTTAGCAGGGATATTTTACTCGTTCAACTGACTAATATACATAGACTTAGTTCCTGCATTATTTCTCTGGATCCATTTCTCCCCAGACGCAAACCTGTTGCGTTGAGGCCCAGCTTGGTCCTTGCCCTCGTGCATCAACTAACTTGCAGAAATAAGTCCTTGATAACGTGAAGGCTTAAGCGCATACTTGCGACAATCAACCATCCCTGGCATTTCATCGGGGAAGGCATCTTATCGGGGTATAGTAGAAGCCCGGTTTCATCTTCTTGCGCCGAGCTTGCAACTTTCTTCTCTCATCTGTTTTCCAGCCAAGGTCCTACTGGCCGGCGGATTTATCCCTAGCCGTTTGCGGCCATGCCTTAGTAACAGGTAGCCCTAAGGTAGAAACAGCGGGATGCCAGCAAAGGAGCAAGCCATGCAATGGACAAGCGAGGCAAGACCAAGAACCGCAACGCACTCGGTTATCACGAGGATGGCTACGAAGTAGGACCGCACGGATGGGTGGACAGACAACGCGACTTTATGCGAGCCACGGGAATCATCGTGTCGTGGCCTATTCCGATTTCGGAGATGTCGTAGCGCGGAGAAACGGTCGGTAGCTCATCTGGCTTGAAGGAGATAGAGATGAAGAAGGGCTGGACTGTAAAGCAACGTATCATCATTGGATTCTCTGCTGTCATGGTAATCATGGTCGGACTGACCATATTCGCGTATGTGCGGATGCGTAGCATCGAAGCTCAAGCTTCCATGCTACGCAGCGACTTGATTCCTGGCCTTTATATCATCGGCAGGCTGAAGGCTGTCTCGATTGAGACCTACACTTCAGTCCAACAACATATTCTGGAGGAAGATCCTGCAAAGATGGAACAGATCATGTCCTTCATCCAGCAGAAGACGAAGGAGCGCTTAGACCTTCTCGGTCAATATCAATCCATCATTACGACGCCAAGGGAGAAGGAGCTGTTCGACGCGACGCAGGAAGCACTCCAGCCCTATCTAGTCGTTCGAACCCAGGTTCTGAAGTTGAGCGCGAATCCGAAGACGAAGGCGCAAGCGGCAGCACTGCTGCACGAACAACTTGAGCCGCTCTACGGAAAACTGCAAGACGCGATAAGTGCCGAGGTGAATCTCAACAAGAGCAACGCAGATGAAGCAGGTCAGCGGATCCAGGAGGAAGTCACGAGCACGCGAACAGCACTCTGGGAAGGTCTATTGATCGGTTTACTGATCGCCCTGGCTGACGGATACCTTCTTATTCACGCCATCAATCGTTCGCTAACCAACCTGGTTTCCGCCGTGGAAGTCACGCAATCCGGGAATCAGCTGCAGTTGAGCACTGCGAATGAGATTGCCGCCACGACATCAGAGATTGGCGCCACTTCGAAGCAGATTTCCGTGACATCCAAAGAGTTGGTCCACACGATGAAGGAGCTCGCGAGTGTGGCCGAAGTAACCGCAACGTTGGCGAACAGTGGGCAGGCAGGGTTAACCCGCATGAAGGCAACGGTTCAACAAATCGTAGAGGCGTCCGCGTCTATCAA
>Ga0182024_10017241_pt1 | contig 13589 bp, 12 predicted proteins | sample P32metaG_FD_120480 | JGI IMG/M metagenome (GOLD analysis project Ga0182024, IMG submission 120480) | Permafrost microbial communities from Stordalen Mire, Sweden - P3-2 metaG (Illumina Assembly) | ecosystem: Environmental > Terrestrial > Soil > Wetlands > Permafrost | place: Sweden: Stordalen...
AAGGCGCGCTTGGCTTCGAGTTGCGGGACGTCATCGCAATGGAAAGCGAAGTGATAGAACGCCCCCGGCAGATTCTGCGCGCTGTTGATGTCAGTCGCCCATTCCTCCGGGATGCCCGGCACTTTCTCCGGGCACATGAAGGCGATCAGCGTGCCGTCGCCAGTATCCATGAACACATGCTTTATTTTGCCGCCCTGGGCAGGCTCGATGATGTCCGCCCATGCGACTTTGCAATCGAGTTTTTTCGTCCAGAAATCGACGGTGCGATCGAGGTCGAGAGTTGCGAGCCCCAGATGATGGACGCCGTTCTTCATAGCGTGCCTCCTGCGCTGCCTGAACGATGGTTCAGATCTAGTCGATTAGTAGCACTCCTCCGGCAAACGCGCAATTTCTAATTCGATCGGAAACGATTTTCCCCACAAATCAAAAAGGTCTATGCGAGTCCAGTTTCCGCATGAGAGGGCCTCGATGCGCCGATGCGGTCTGCCGTCGGTTTGGTGTCAGGCACTTTCGGAGCGGCGAGCGCGAGCAGCTCCCTGCCCACATTGAGCAAGGTTTGATGATCGAGCGGCAGCTCGAGAAATCCGTGCAGGAAACTGAGCGACATCAACATCGTCAATCCCGTTGCGCTGTCATTAGCGTATAGCCACAGCGTGACTATCCACAGAGCGACGATCGTGAGCGCGCGGGCTGACGAAATGCGATTCCATTTGATTATCGATGTCTTCGAGAACCAGTTCAGGTAGTGGTGCAGGTACGCGAATGCGATGAAGCGCATGACGGCGAGCCCCTGTGGCGATTGATACACCGCATCTGGCGAGCTGGCCGTCGCCAGATGGAAGACCCTGAATATCATCAGGTTCAGATGCTCAAATGGCGCGTATGCTTCGCGGGCGTAGCTCGAGATTGCATAAGCGGGCGACGAGGGAACGTATAGGAAAAAACTCATCGCACAAAGTAGGAAGACCGCCAGCGATGCGAGGCCCGATCTGCTGCGTCCGCGCAGCGCGCCAAGCGCGATGAACGCACCGGTAAAGATGAACACGTGAACAATGGTTGGAAGAAACACACCAACAAAAATGCGGCAGAGCTCAGAATGCTGGGCGACGAAGAACGAGAGCAAGATCAGCGCGAAGGCAGTCACTTTGGTTGCGGTCGTTCTTGCCACTAACAGCACGGCTGCGCCCGCGAAGGCTGTGTAGTTAATCAGCGTCGTGATCTCATTTTTCCGTTCCGGCGACCAATGCGTCAGAGAGACGAAGAGCAGCACTACACAAAGGATCACCAAAGGAAGGTGATCGTGTTGGTCCTTAAGGAAATAGCTTCGGTCATGCAGCCATGAGATCTCGGTGAGGTAGTGGAGCGGGCCGAGCACCGCGTATGCGAGTAGGAAAACCTCGAAAGGCAGGATGAACGCCGCGCCCGCTGACAGCAGCATCAGTACAACATTGAGATAGTTCAACCGTCCGGTCGCCATGGCCAATGCGTCTTCTATGAGTGCGGTCGCGAAGAAAACCCATTGGATGCAGCAATGGCGATGCCATCGACACGGGCTACCTAGGCCCTGTCACTGTCACGCAGGGGAAAATCCGGTGCAGCGGTGCTACCGTACCTCGGCGCAATCGGAGGAGGATGGTGCGCGCGTGAGACCTTGCGAAGGCGCTTAAGGCGATTTTTCGGGCAACGAGAACTTGCCGAAGAAGTGCCACATCACCTGGTTCGCATCGATCAGATCGGTGCCGCGGCCGAGCAATTTCGGATAGCGCTGCTCTCCTCCGGGCCATACGTGGCCGGAGCCGGTAAATTTCCAGAACACCACTTCGGTCCCCGCCGCGCAGGGACTCCAAGTGTACTCGATGGCGGTAATTCCTTCATTCGGACTTCCCGGCTTGCCGGAAAGCGTGGGCGCAACTGCGGGGTCCGCGGGGCATTTATCGAAGGCTCTCCACCTGGCCAGCATCGTTTCCACATCGGGATGCATGACGCGATTGTTGGTGAACGGAAAAGGAGGCCCGAGCCCGCCGTGGTAGAGAGCGCGCGGATCGTCGACGCTATGGATGTGCAGGATGGGCATCGGACGCGACGGATGGAAATCGGTGACGACCATTGCGCCAGCTACCGCGGCAATCGCTGCAATATGATCGCTCGCGTCGGCAGCGAGACGGTACGCCATCATCGCACCGTTGGAATGGCCGGTCGCGTAGATTCGCTTTCGATCTATCGGCGTCCTGGCGGCGAGGTCGTCGAGCAACGCCAGCGTGAATCCGACATCATCGATGTCATGGGTCATTGCGTAGCCGCAGCAAGTGCCGGCATTCCAGGTCAGCAGGCGATCGCGCAGGATGCCGGTCCCGTTCGGATAGACCACGATGAAACCGTCGCGGTCTGCGGCCGGATTCATTCGGCTAAGATCTCGATGACCCGCTGCCGAGCCACCTCCTCCGTGGAAATTCATTACAACGGGTAGCGCGGCGTCGGGTTGATGCGGAGGCACGTGAATCAGGTAGGTACGGCTTCGCCCATCGTGCATCAGCGAAAATTCGTAGTCGCCGGGTTGAAGGCTCATTTGAGGGGCCGTGATTTGTGATCCAGAGCGCGCGGTCGCCGTGGGCAATGAGAAGAGAGCCCCGGTGCAAACGAGTGCAACAATCAAGCGGCACGCGATTGATGATGCGGCAAACGGTCGCACGCTCACGATCGGTAATCGATTCGGACCATCTTGCGCGCAATCGCGTAACGAACAATGGCGGCGGTACTACGCAAGTTCAACTTTTGCTTTAGGTTATCGCGATGCACCTGGGCAGTCTTCGGGCTGATATTCAGCCGCGCAGCGATGTCCTTGATGGTCGATCCTTCCGCGATCAGGCGCAGCACCTCCCGCTCGCGCTTAGTGAGGCCTTCGTGGCCTCCCGTCGAGGATGGGTGATTCATCTCATGCAGGACGATCGGCGTGATCGAAGGACTTACAAACGGCGAGCCCGCGTGCACGGCCCGGATCGCAGGAAGAATTTGATCGGCGCCGTCGGTCTTGAGAATGTATCCGGCAGCACGCGCTTCTCGGAGCGCTTCCATCACATACTCTTTGTCGTCGTATTGGCTGAGCACAATAACCTTGGCGCCGGGCACTTTGCGCGCGAGTTCATGGGCCACGCCGAGACCGCCAATCCCGGGCATTATAATGTCGAGGAGGATGACGTGGGGCTTGGTTCGAAGCGCGAGCGCGAGAGCAGTTTCGCCGTCCTCGGCCTCACCAACGATGTCGCACTCCTCGGCAAGCGCAGATCTCAACAGATCGCGGAACATCCGATGATCCTCCGCGATTAGGACTCTGATCCTATCGCTCGGGGCTTGCGCCATGTGAACCTAATGTGGCGCGGGCGCGGAATTTTGTCCGAGATCCTGACCTAGCTGCTGCATCTCACTTCCGAACTCGGTCCAGTTGCCCGCACTCAATGCCCTGAGCGCGCGATTGTAATGATTGGCCGCCCCTGAAGACGAAGCTTGCGAAGGAGGTGGTGCGGCGCCCGCAGAAGTCGGCGCCTGTGGGCTGATCGCCGCCACCACCGGAGGAGCAGCGCCTTCGCGTCCGGTGAACAACGATGCCAAGGTCGCGGGAAGCGTCTCGCCCATCACAACTTGATCGCCGTAGGACGCGATAACTCGCTGCAGTTCGGGAAGCTGTCCGTTCTCGGCGCGGATATAGAGAGGCTCGACATAGAGCAACGAATCCTGCACCGGGATGACCATCAGATTTCCGAGGATGACCTTGGACCCCATCTGATTCCACAACGATAGTTGCCTCGAAATCTCCGGACTCTGATTGATGCGCGCCTGAATCTGATAAGGTCCGTAGAACAAGCTGTCTTTCGAAAACGCATACTCGAAGAGGTGGCCATAGTCGGCGCCGTCGCAGCGCGCCGCCATCCACGCGATCATGTTGTCGCGCCCCTTCGGCACCATCGGCAGCATCAGGATGTATTCCTCGTGCGCCTCGCCCGGCAGCCGCATGATGATGTAGTAGGGCTGCATCGCGCTGGTCATGCCCGCGTAGTTCTCCTTGGCGACATCCCACTGATCCTCGCGGTTATAGAAAACCTGCGGATCCTTCATATGGTAAGTGCGATAGATACCGGCCTGCACCTGGAAAAAATATTCCGGATAACGGATGTGACTACGCAGCTCGTCCGACATCGCGGAAAGGGGCTTGAACATAGTCGGGAAAATCTTTTGCCAGGTCTGAATCAACGGATCTTCGGCGTCGGCAACATACAGCGTGGTGGTGCCGTCATAGGCATCGATGACAGCCTTGACCGAGTTGCGAACGTAATTCAGCCCGTCGATATCCTGCGAGTACGGATAGCGATCGCTGGTGGTATACGCATCGACGATCCAGACCAGTCGTCCATTGAGCAGCACGGTGTAGGGGTCAGCATCGAGTCTCAGAAACGGCGCGAGATAGGAAAGACGGGTCAGGATGTTCCTGCGGATCATAATCTTGCTCTGGTTGACGATATTCTCCGTTACGAGAAGATTGATGTCCTTGAAGAAATAGCTGAACAGCATTCGCCGCCAGAGCCCGCTGACCGGAATTCCGCCCTCGCCCTTGTAGAATGAGAATGCGTTGTCGGCGCCCTTCGGATAGTCAAATTCCGGGGTCGCCGAATCGACCACAGCGTAATTATCGGCCTCCTCGCCGAAATATATGGCCGGATTTTCTACCTTGAAGCCAACGCTCGATTCCGCCGGGATATTCTTGATGTTGAATACCGGCAGCCCCTCGCTATCTTTCTCATTGACCGGGCTCATCACCAGCCCGCTGCCATGCGTGAACTTCAGATGCTGATTGACCCAGGTCTGCGCATTTTCCGGCAGCAACCCGACGTTCAACTCGCGCGGCGACAGCATCACCTGCGTATAGCGTCCATCGATTTTGTACCGATCGATATCGACGTCGACAAAATCGTAATAAAGGCGAATCTCCTGCAACTGCTTGTAGGTGTCGATGAGCGGGCGCGGGTCCCACAGTCTGATATTGCGCAGCGTCGCCTGATCGGTGTCCAGTGAGGCACGCGTCAGGGTGCCCTTGCCCGCGAATGGTTTGACGTCGACGTTGGCGAGTTTGTACGCCGCGCGCGTCATTTCGATATTCGCCGTGAGGTAGGGTTTTTCGATCCGTAGCTCGTCGGGCTTGACCCACAGCCTCTCGATCACGGGTTCGATGAAGCTCAGCAACAGCGACGGCCCGAACACCATCACGAATGCGATCACGGGAAGCCGCACACCCCGCATGCCGACATTTGCAAAACACAGCGCCGCGGCGGCCACCGAGAGCGCCACCAACAGCCACAGTCCGGGCTGCCATAGCACATGGTCGACATAGCGCATCCCGTAGACGACGCCATTGGTGTGGTACAGAAGCCCATAGCGAGAGAGCCAATAGCTGACGGCGCGCTGAATAAAAAAGAGCCCCAGCAGCGCCGAAATGTGCGATGCCGCGGCCGGCATTATGCGCGGTGGCGATTCGCGAAAATCCAGCGACCCGCGCATCCAATGAATCCCGACCCCAACCGCGGCGGCGAAAAACAGGATCAGGAGGAACAGGTCGCGAAAAGTTTCCAGCAGCGGCAGCGTGAAGACGTAAAATCCTACATCATGGCCGAAGGAACGATCGCTGAGGTGAAACGGCACCCCATACATCGCTTTCAGATAGACGTCCCACCCGGCCGCCTCGCCGTTCGCCACGAATATAGCGAGCACTGCCGCACCCGCTACCACCAGCAGGCGCCATGGAATCCGATCGCTGAACGCGCGGATCAATTCGGGCAGATTGACCTCGGTCATCTCGTCCGGACGGCGCACGACCCGCAACCGTTCGCGATCGCGATTCGGGCCGATAGCCGCAAAACCGCTGGCCGCTATCGCGATGAATGCGAAGAGCCACACACCCGCGAATATCGCCACTTGCGCGCCGACGATGCGGTCGAAGACCTCGCGATATCCCAGCGAGCTGAACCACAGGAAGTCGATTAGGAAGGTATCGGCCACTCCGAGGACGATCAGCGTGACGATGATGATCGCCGCGACGATTGCAAGAATTATCCGAAGTCGCATTTTCCGATTATTGACCGTGCGCGATTTGTCCGACGTGCTCACGAACCACATCGGCAGGGCATAGCCATACGAACAGCTTGAGTGCGATGTATGCGGCGAGGATCCAATCCATCTCACCGATGACTGGCACGAAGTCGAGTTCGATGGCGGGCGGCGAGAACATCAGGAGCAGGATCAAAAACGGCGCGGCTTTAGCGAAAATGGAGACCCGCTCGTCCTTCATCAGGCGATAAAACACGCGCACGAATTTCGGCAGATGGGTAAGCATCCCACCGACGCGTGCAGGCGTGAGCATTCGCATGCGCAGAAGTCTTTGAAACATAGGCGCCTTTCTTTCGCCCTCATCCTAGCACAGCAAGGCGGGACGATTACCACGCCATATGTAATCGAAAGAACCAACCCTCAGGGATGCGCGCGCGTTGCAAAATGAAACGCGGCGTCGACCTTCGTAATGGCCGTTCGCGCGCTTCTTCGTAGGGGTCGTTCGCGAAGGGGAGCTTTCCTCAATTGACACCACGGATAGCTCGTGCTAGACATGGGTTTCAGCGCGGCAGGCTGGCACGTTCGATGCGTGTTTATTTGGAGCGTTTCCGACGCCGCCGCTGGCGCTTCGGAAGCGGTGGAGTCCGAATGAGACTCTCGATTACCGCGTCGAACGTCCTGTCATCGGTGCCGTCGCCGAATTGGAGACCTTCACGTTCGGTCTCCTCGCGCAGTCGGGCGAGTATCTGTTCGTCTTCTTTGTTCACGATTAGAACTCACAATTCATATGTATTTTCTCTGCGCTTTGGGTTGGGTGGGTTGGGTGTCGGACGCAGAATCCGATTGGCGTTATTATCAAAAGCTTGGGGCGTCCCTTTGTTTGGCACTGTCCAAAAAAGTCTTGGTGGAAATGGCCTTATTACTCTGATGTTGCGCAGATCGGTTGTCGATTCACGTGGCAACGTTAAACTCATATCCGGAGCTCGTTCGTCAAACTCGGCCGCCACGCTTGTTTCTGTCCCATTCCGTTCCTTAATGTTTAGGCCAATCGGGCCGCCAAAACACTGGTCGGCAACCAGCCAATTATCATCGTTCATTCTCTTTAAAGCCTTAGGAGGCTTGGGACACTCGAACAATATTCTGACTGTGGTTTCGCCGCCATTCGCGGGTAGCTGCGTCGTGAGATCATGGCCAAAGTTTTCGGAAGGGACGTGGTACGCCGTCCCAGGGTGGCCCATTACCGAATACAACTCCAAATGCTCTTTTGGAATCTCGAACGGTGATATCCAGTGCCCGTCTTGTTGCTGAGTGACGAAAGTATAGCTTTCGATGGTCACGGCGCTTGATTGCAAATTGATCAGGGTGAATTGAAATATCCAATCGATAGGCGAAAGCGTGTCAATACCATCAAAGCGATAGCGGACCATGCAGTTACTAAAACGGCAGGTGAAGTCCAAGATCGTTATTAAACAGTTCGCCAACGAGTCGAAAGCGCATGGGTGCGGAAGTCGGTTCGAGGCTCGGCACGGACGAGTAAGATGTAGGAGCGCTGGCCGTCACATTGCTGGAAGGCGTTATCTTTCTTTGAATCAACAACGCGATGAAGAACATCACGACGGCTGCTGCGCCCACAAAAGCATAGGATAAGGCTCGCAGCCATTCGGATGAAAAATAGCTATGAAGAAACAGCGCAAGCTCGACCCCTGCAATCAGGAGTGTGCACAGGCCTGCCCAAACGGCCAACGGAAAGCTATACAGTCCGGCCAGCGCGGTCAGGATGGTGCCGATCACGATAATGCGCGTGAGTACATGATTAGCCGTATTAATGCCTACCATATCGTCACCGCTATTTTGCTGGCTATCTTGGGCGGCTTGATCGCGGCGAATCTTCTCTTCCGCGTTTTTAATTCGCCTTTCTCGATTGCGCCGTGACATCTAGGGAAACAATTTCAACTGCTCAGGGCGTCTGACTTCGGTGGGAAGTTGAGGTTCCCGCCAGCGAGGCTGCCTCAGCATCCTGCTATGACTTCTCCGAACATGTCAGGGTTTTTCCGATTGTTAAAGCGGAATTGAAATTCCGCGAGATACAGTGGTAGATACTTTGTGCTCACGTGATGAAAGTTGCCCATTACGCCACGCTTCAAGAGCGACCAGAACGATTCGATGGTGTTGGTAAGCACGATGCCGCGCACGTATTCATTCTCGCCATGCTTGATTACTTCATGCGCGCGCCCGCTATCGACTAGTGTCATAGCCATGGTGCTCATCGGTCACGACCAGCTTGACATTGCGGTCTACGGCCTCGCGCACGAATCCCATCATGTGTCCCGATCCGCTCGCTGGATCATTTGGGCCACCACATTGCCCTTGCGAGCAATCGCGCCGATCACGATGGCCTTTCCGTTGCCCGCCGTGTTGTGCGGATTCCGCTTGCCGAGATGTTTGTTCTTCTCTTTGCCGCCGACAAAGGTTTCGTCGATTTCGACAACGCCCATCAACTTAGCAAATTCCTTATCCTTCATCGCGGCGCGAATGCGATGGCACATATACCAAGCAGTCTTTTCTTTCTTGAAGCCCATGATCCGCTGAACGTTCAGAGAACTGATTCCCTTCTTTGCGTCCAGCATCAGGAGCGCGACGGTGAACCATTCGCGCAACGGGCGCTTCGTATCCTGAAAGACCGTTCCGCTGATGACAGAGAATCGGTAGCCGTTGCGACCACCGCAGTCTCGCTGCTTGCATACCCAATGGAACGGACGATGCGTGACGTGGAACACTTTCTCACTGCCGCATTTCGGACAGCGGACGCCATTGGGCCAGCGCTTCGCGGCCAGATAGCGCTTGCAGGATTCCTCATCAGGGAACTTTTCAAGGTGCTCTTTGAGCGTCAAGATACGAAGAATGTAGCGTTTTTCGAGTGTGGTGTCAATTGGGGGAAACTTCCCTTCGGGAACGACCCGCAGCGATGACTCAATCGCAACGATCTCTCAGTTCGCCCCAAATCGTTGCGGGCGGTTTACGAACCGCCCCTACCAGATTGCATTCGAAATGTTCGTGAGATGATGAGTGACTGGTGTGATACAACGCGTCCAGGCAGAACAAACGTCAACGACAAATGGGCTACTCTCGAGAGAGACCAAAACGATCGCCTTTGGCGACCCGATCCATCTCCTGCCAACTTTTGTAAGGGATCGTTCTGGCGATCTTGCGCGAGATCCGTTCGAACTCACGCTTTGCCGCGGCCTCGGACATGCTCGCCGAGCCCGGGTTGCGTGCATCGATCTGACGCTGGAGGCTGCGGTATATCGAATCAAGAGGCAAAGCGCCCGCGCTCAATTGGGTTCCGGAAGCGAGAGGCCGCGGCAAATCTTTGCGGCGAGCCGGTTTGAGATCTCGTTGTGTCGTGGCACCGCTTCAACCGCGCCAGTCGCGGGATTGCACCATAAGGAGTGGGCGCCGCCTTCGCGCTTCAGATAGCAGCCGTGGCGTCGAAGGTGGCGGAGCAGGTCCCCACGCTTCACTTGACGGTTACGGTTTCCTGCATCGCATCGGAGGGCAAGCCTCGAATCGCGTCCTCGCGACGATCCTCAAGCACCAGCTTGATAGCGTCGGCCAGGCTCTGTACGGCCTCTTCCTTGCTCCGCCCTTGGCCGTTTGCGCCCGGAATTTCCGCGCAGTAAGCGATGTACCAATCGCCGTCACGTTCGATGATCGCGGTAAACTCGCTCGCCATAAGAATGCTCCCGAAGGGCTCCTCGCGCGGAGAATATCACAAGGCGGCCACTCTGTCGTTCTGCCGTGGCGATGGTAGTAAGTCGCCTTTTCGCAATGTGGTAAGATGTCTCCGGCACCAGGGAGCATCGAGACTTGAAGCGACATATGAAGCTGGGCGATTTTCTGGTCGCCTACCTGCGCAAAATCGGCACCGAGCACCTGTTTGGAATTCCCGGCGACCTCGCCCTCAAGCTGTTTTTCTCGCTCGGGCGCAAGCACGGATTCAAGGTCCATACTTTCTCGCATGAGCCGGGCGTCGGCTTCGCTGCCGATGGCTATGCGAGGGCATCACGCAAAATCGGCGTGATGTGCATTACCTACGGCGCCGGCGGTTTTAACACCATCAATCCGGTCGCGGGATCTTTTTCCGAGCGGGTGCCGATTCTGATTTTCTCGGGCGGCCCCGGCGAGGAGGAACGCAAGCTCGGCACTCTGATTCATCATCAGGCGCGCGATATCGAATCGCAGCATCGTATTTTCAAGGAGGTCACCTGCGCCTCCGCCGTGCTGACCGACCCGCGCCGCGCTGCGCAGGATTTGCATGATGTGGTCCGCGCGATTTGGGCCGAGCAGCGCCCTGGCTATATCGAGATTCATCGCGACATGGTCGATCGCATCGTCGAGGTCCCTCCGGAGATCATCGATTGGGATGGGTATCTGCACTTCCAGCCTTCCGATTCGGGCAAGGTCGGCGAAGCGGCGCGCGAGACCGCGCAGATGTTCAACGAAAGCCGCAAGCCGGTGCTGATCGCCGGCATCGAGATTCATCGCTATAAGTCGTCGGCCGAGCTGGTCGCGCTGGCGGAAAAACTCGGCGCGCCGGTCTGCACCACCGTGCTCGGCAAGGGCGCGTTTCCGATGGACCATCCTTTATATATGGGCGTCCACATCGGGCCGATCAGTCCGCCGCCAATCGTCGCGCGCATGGATGAGGCCGATCTCGTGATCAACCTCGGATGCCTCAAGACCGACATGAATTTCGGCAACCGGCCGCCGCACATCATTCAGGGCCGGAGCATATGGGCGGTCGATCGCAAAGTCGACGTGAAGTATCACACCTATACCGATGTCGGGGTGCGCGACTTCACCCGCACGCTGCTCAAGCAGGATCTGAAGACCCATCATGAGAAGGTCACCTATGCCGACAACCTGCCCAAGGAGTCCTCGCGCGACGGGCGGCAAATCAAGGTGGCCGATATTCTGCGCACTGTGAATGAGTTCCTCGCCGCGCACAGCAAGCACCTTGTGGTAGCGGAATCGGGCGACATGCTGTTCGGAGGCCTGGACATCCGGGTGCCGAGCGGCGGCAATTATCTCGCGCAGGGATTTTATGCATCTATGGGATTCGCGGTGCCTGCCGCATTGGGTGCGCAGATCGGTTCGGGCTTGCGGCCCATCGTGTTATGCGGCGACGGGGCGTTTCAGATGACCGGACAGGAGATATCGCATTCGCCGAAGTTCGGCACCAATCCGATCGTGCTGGTCATCAACAATGGCGGATGGGGCATCTTCCGGCCGGTGGCCGAGCGGCGCGAGTTGCTCGATATTCCACTGTGGCCGTATGCGAATCTCGCGCGCGAATGGGGCGGCGCTGGTTTTCAGACGCAAACTCCGGCGGAACTGCGCATCGCGCTGGAGAGCGCACATCGGGAAAGGAAATTCTCGCTCATCGATGTACGCGTCGAGCGCGATGATCTATCTCCAGTGACGGTGAAGTACATTAAAGCTGCGGCTAAGCGCTCGCAGGCGCCGGCGGAAAAGAAACCTAAGGCGCGGGGATAGCTACATTACCGAAATGGACACCTACGAAAAGACTTACAAAGAGTTTCGATGGGATACGCCCGAGTACTTCAACTTCGGCAACGTCATCGATAAGTTCGCGGCCGATCACAATCGCGTCGCACTGTTATGGGAGGATCAGGAAGGAAATCGCGCGCGGATGACCTTCGGCGACTTCAAGGAGCAATCCAACCGCATCGCCAATGTGCTGAAGGATCTCGGCCTCGGCGCAGGCGATCCAATCCTGCTGGTGCTACCGAGAATTCCCGTGTGGCAGGCCGCCTACATCGGCGCGCTCAAGGTGGGCGCGATCGTGATCCCGTGCACTGCGATGCTGCGCGAGAAGGACCTCGTCTATCGCGCGAATCATTCGGGCGCCAAGGCGATCATAGCATCGGTGGACAGCGCGACGATGGTCGGCGACCTGCGCAATCAATGTCCTACGCTCAAGCATTTTCTAATCGTCGGAACCGCGCGCAGCGGATGGAAGAGTCTTCCCGAGGCAATGCAAAAAGCGACGCCCAAGTTCCAGGTTGCCAAGACTCGCGCCAGCGACCCGGCGATTTGTTACTACACCTCGGGAACTACTAAAGAACCCAAGGCGGTACTTCATTCGCATAGCTATATCTATAGTCATAAGTTCACGGGGCTCAACTGGCTCGACCTAAAGCCTAACGATGTGCATTGGACAACCAGCGACACCGGATGGGCTAAGGCCGCGTACGGCGTGATCTTCGGCCCGTGGATGAATGGCGTGACAGTTTTCATGTACAACGGGCGCTTCGAGCCGGCTAAGGAAATGGAACTCCTCGCGCGCTATGGCATCACCACATTCTGCGCGCCGCCGACTGAGTATCGGATGCTGGTGAAGGAAGACCTATCGCAATACAAAGTACCTAAGCTGCGCCATTGCGCCGCGGCCGGCGAGCCGCTAAATCCCGAGGTCATCGAGGTGTGGCGGCGCAACTTCAACCTCACCATTCACGACGGCTACGGGCAGACCGAGACCATTATCGTCGCGTGTAACATGCCTGGCACTGAGGTGAAGCTAGGCTCGATGGGGCGTCCTTTCCCAGGTCACGACGTGCGCATCGTCGACGAGGATCTGAACGAGTGCAAGGAGAGCGAGGTTGGCCAGATCGCGGTACGCGTGAAGCCTGAGAAGCCGCCCTCGATCATGCGCGAGTACTGGAAGAACCCCGATGAGAACGCGCTAGTGTTTCGCGGCGACTACTACCTCACCGGAGACAACGCCTATCGCGACGCCGAGGGCTATCTATGGTTCGTCGGTCGCGCCGATGATGTCATCACTTCGGCAGGCTATCGCATCGGGCCGTTCGAGGTCGAAAGTGCGCTGCTCGAGCATCCTTCGGTGATGGAATCGGCGGTGGTCGCCAGTCCCGATGCCGATCGCGGTCACATCGTAAAGGCGTTCGTCAGGCTCAAGCCCGGCGTCACCGGTGACGACACGCTCGCGCACGAGCTACAAGAGCATTGCAAGCGCATAACAGCGCCCTACAAGTATCCGCGCGAGATCGAGTTCGTCGAGGATTTGCCGAAAACGGTGAGTGGCAAGATTCGCCGCGTCGAGTTGCGCCAGCTTGAGGAGCAGCGCAAAGCGACGCCTCCGAGACCTAACCCCTAACCCCTTCCCTTGAAGGAAGGGGAACAGAAAAGAAGGAAGAGCCTATCTTCTGCCTGGCGCCCCTTCCCTAAAGGGAAGGCGCCGGGGGTTAGGTCGGCTGCTCTCTCCACTACTTTTCTCTCCGAGGAAACTTCATGCAAAAACGTGAGTGGGCCACGCTGGCTGACTGGTTCGATGAGAATCAAGGCGACGAAGGAGACGTATGGCATCGCACGCTGATTTTTCCCGGAATCCTAAAAGTGATCGGGCAAATCAAAGGACGCGAAATCCTCGACGTAGGATGCGGCAATGGCAGCCT
>Ga0182024_10017242_pt1 | contig 13589 bp, 9 predicted proteins | sample P32metaG_FD_120480 | JGI IMG/M metagenome (GOLD analysis project Ga0182024, IMG submission 120480) | Permafrost microbial communities from Stordalen Mire, Sweden - P3-2 metaG (Illumina Assembly) | ecosystem: Environmental > Terrestrial > Soil > Wetlands > Permafrost | place: Sweden: Stordalen...
AGCGCGGAAAAACCAGGGAAGCTGTGGTTCAGTCTGGTTTCTCTTTTTCCCCCCACCTACCATGACCGGGCGAACGGCAACCGCACTGATCTGATGGAAATGCTGGCCGCTTTGCACCCGGCATTTTTACGCTTTCCCGGCGGAAATTACCTGGAAGGCAACCATATCGACGAACGCTTCCAATGGGAAAAGACCATCGGCCCGCTGGTAGATCGCCCTACGCATCCGAGTCCCTGGAACTATCTTTCCTCGGATGGGCTGGGGCTGCTCGAGTTTCTCGAGTGGTGTGAAGACCTCAAGATGGAACCGGTGCTCGGAGTCTACGCCGGCTATTCATTGAGGCAGGAGTATGTGCAGCCCGGGAAGGATTTGGAGCCGTTTGTCGCGGAGGCTCTCGATGAGATCGAATACGTAACCGGCAGCGCGAGTACCAAATGGGGTGCCGAACGGGCGCGGGATGGCCACGCCGCACCGTTCCATCTGACCTATGTCGAGATTGGAAATGAAGATAACCATGACGGCAGCGGGACCTATGATGGCCGCTTCGCTCAGTTCTACAAGGCGATCAAGGCAAAATATCCCGACCTGCAATTGATCGCCACAACTCCGGTCAAAAGCGTCACCCCGGATGTAGTCGATGACCACTTCTATCACTCCGCGTCCCAGTTCTTTGACGATGTGGGGCACTATGACAAAACAGATCGGCAGGGGCCCAAAATTTTCGTCGGGGAGTGGGCTACCCGCGAAGGGAGCCCAACGCCCAATTTTAATGCTGCGCTCGGGGACGCAGCCTGGATGACCGGCATGGAAAGGAACAGCGACATCATCCTGATGTCCTGTTACGCACCCTTATTCGTGAATGTGAATGCAGGTGGCATGCAATGGGAATCCGATTTGATCGGCTACGACACACTGACGAGCTATGGCTCCCCGAGCTACTACGCCCAGGTGATGTTCAGTAACCATGTCGGCGATCAGATCCTCGAAGCCACGCTTGAGGGCGCCGCATTGAGGTTCTTTTACTCGGTCACGCGCGACTCGAAAGACGGAAAGCTTTACCTGAAGATGGTGAACGCAACCGCATCTCCGCGACCTCTGACCATTCGGCTGAACGGCGTTTCGCAAGTGAGCAGGAACGGAAAAATAATCAGCATGAGCGCACGCACAACCCAGGCCACGAACACCATCCTTGCTCCCACGAGGATTGTTCCGAACGAAAGCACGATCCACAACGCGGCCAGCCAGTTTTCTCACACTCTGCCGCCCTATTCCATTCAGGTGATGGAATTGCAGGCCCACTAGAGTCGGGGACCCTCTGCAGGGGTGGATGCTGACCGAAGGCGTTCACCCCGGTGGGCGAGACTATCTTCCGTTCACTCGCAGCATCAGCTGGGTTCTACCGTCCAAATGCACATTCCGACGCCGCGAAATAATCACCGATCCCCCGGTTGCGCTTGCGGTCTCAGGGCTCAACTCCAACCCGTCGATCCCGAGGACGCCATGACAGCTGGGAGTCAGCCCGCCCGTCGGGGAAAGCCCCGATGGCGCACCGTATGCGGAATTCGTCGAACTCACTCGACCGGGAGTGCCTGCATTCGGATCGGCCCGTGGCCCCATCGGTGCCCCGGGACCCGGGACCGGGGGTGCTCCTCCGCCAGACTCATTTGCCATGGTTGGGGTTTCTGCCATATCCGAGGGATTCACCGACTGGGCGGGCGCTATCGCCTGAATTTCGAGGGCCAGCGGGATCTCGCGCCCATCCTTCAAAACAGCATGATCGAAGGCGATGCCTACCGCCGACTCCGATTCTTCCTTCGTTCTGGCCTTGGCTTCGGTCACATGACCGACAATCTTAGAGCCCCGCGGCACGGCAATCTGTCCCCCGGACTTCACATTTTCTGTGGTCTTGGCGGTGACTTCGTCGCCAACCTTATTCTTCCGCGCATCAACCCCCTTTTCCAACATTGCAGGGATTGTGCTACCCGCCGACAATGGAATTGACTCCCCGACCTGCGCGTGCGCGGGAGTCCGCGCAAAACAGGCCAGTATGGCTGCGCCAAGGACAGAAAGGCTTGCTTTATTCAAGACAGATCTCCTTCTCGAGGCACCGTGTGCAAAAGTGTCGAAGAGGCCCGCATTCTCCGGGCGGCTGATTTCCCGCGCTCCAACCGCCGGCCTACCATGATACCGCCGTGCGAAAACACCGCGCCTGGCTCGGGGCACCGCCAGCAACCAGGCAATGGCTGTAGTTTACGACATCATGCGACGAGACATCGGCAAATCCGCAGGCTTCTCGGAGAGGTTTTGCGAGCGCGGGCGGTTCATCTCGGCGGCACATAAAAATAGTAATCGGCGGTGTAGCCGCTCTTCAGTTCAACATTCTGCTTGGAGGCGTTGCAGTCGGCGGCCGGCGGCGGCAGCCCGGCATGGGTGTGGATGCGCTGGATGCTCGAGACACGGCTGAGCACGCCATCCCCCGAATGGCCAGTGGCGGTCAGCAGGAGCCACGGAATGGAATCTGAATCTGGTGAATCAGCCCGGGCGACGGCTTTTCCGGTGACTTCACTCCCATCCCTGTGTTTCCACGTGGGCCCGGCGTAGTGGCGGCCGATGATCGTGCCTTGCTGATCACGCAGCTCGGCATCCGGTGCCTTCAGCGTCCAACCGAACTGGCTGTCCGTGCCTGGCTGACAGGTATAGATCTGTGATCCCGAGGCGTGAACCTGCAAGACCACTTCCTCGCCGGCAGGGGCCTTCAGTTCCGCGGGTACCTGGGGACGAGTAATCCCTTGTCCGCTTGCCGGTGTGACCAATCCGATCAGAACGGCGGTTTGCAGCCATCGCGCCATCACGCTCAGAAGTCTACCACCGCGCCTGCCGCCGCGGCCGTGTTGGACGACCCCGTGACGGTCGCAAAGGGCGGCCGGGTTACGGCACTCGAGCCGTCCTCTCGCATATAATCTTTTCGTTTTCACGGTGGGCTTTTCAGGGAGATCCATGAAGGCTTCGACAGCCACGCCCGACGGGGATTTCAGCCGAGTGGTGCTCCTTACAACCGACGAGGACGCGCTCTCGGAATTCCAGCAAGTCCTAACCCCGTCGCTCGAAACCGTATTAGTGGGCAGTCTCGAGGAGATGGCGGAGACGCTCCGCCAGAGCTCGATCGACGCCGCCATCCTCGACTTGGACTTGATCGCCTCCAACATGAACGAAGCCGTCGCTCGCCTGCAAGAGTTGCGCGCCACCAGCCGCGACCTGGTGATCGTGGCGCTTACTCGTTCGAAGAGCCGAGCAGAACGGCTGAAGGCACAAGAGGCTGGCGCCGACGAGTTTTTCCAGGCTCCGATTGACGCGCACGTGCTGCGGGTGGTGCTCGAAAGAGCCATCAGCAAACGCCGTGTGGAGATTGAGAGTCGCGAGTTACGGGAACAACTGGTACATAAATACACCTTTGGCAGCCTGATTGGTGGCTGCGAGGCGATGCAGCGCGTGTACGATGCCATTACCCGCGTGGCCAAGAGCAGCACGACCGTGCTCTTGCTAGGAGAAAGCGGCACGGGCAAGGAACTGGCCGCCAAAGCCCTGGTGGACCACAGCGCCCGGAGCGACAAGCCTTTCATCAGCCTCAACTGCGGCGCTCTACCGGACAATCTGGTCGAAACCGAACTGTTCGGTCATGAGCGCGGGGCCTACACCGGGGCGGATACAGCGCGCGCTGGGCACATCGAACTGGCCGACCACGGCACCCTCTTCTTGGATGAAATCTCGACCCTGGGTCTCGGTTTGCAGAGCAAGCTGCTGCGAGTCTTGCAGGACCATACGGTGACCCGCATTGGCGGCAAGACGCCGCGCAAAATTGATTTCCGTCTGATCGCCGCCACCAATGACGATCTGGAGCAGCTCGTGGCCGCGGGACGCTTCCGCGAAGACCTCTACTATCGCATCAATGTAGTGCCGATTCTCCTGCCGCCGCTGCGGGAGCGGGAGTCCGACATTGCCCTGCTGGCTGACCACTTTCTGCGGATCTACTGCGCGGCCAACGAGATCGCCCTCAAATCCATCGATCCGGAGGTGGTGGAGGTTCTCGATGAGTACGCTTGGCCGGGAAACGTCCGTGAGCTCGAAAACCTCGTCCAACGGCTGGTGCTGATGGTTCCGGATCCTGTCGTTCGCCTGAAGCACCTGCCGCAAAGCATTCTGTACGCCAGCAGCACAAAACGGGAGGCTATGTTGATTCCGGAGGAGGGTGTTTCCTTTGACGAAGAGATTTCCCGCATCGAAGTTGCCTATCTACAGGCAGCTTTGCAACGGGCGGGGGGAAAAAAGTCGGCAGCGGCGGCCCTGCTAGGTATTCCTCCTCAAAAAATGAAATACCTGTGCCGCAAATACGGCCTACAGCAGCCCGGGTGATCGGATAGGTTAAAATCTAACCCATGATGGGTTAAATTATGACCCGAGGCAAATTCTCAACCCGCCGATACTCCGGGGAGAAAAAGCTGGCTGCGCCTATCCCGCTGAATTCATTGCCTGCGCGTTTGTCTCAGCTCGCGTCCGAGTTTGGCAATGCTCTTGCTCGATGGAAGGACAGATCGGCGGCAAGCGATCGAAAGATTAGCAATAAAAATACTTCCCAGGAGATATCAAAATGGCAATCCAGAAAAAATCCCTGATCATGAACCTGAGCGCTACCAAGAAGGCCATTGTGGCCAGCAATTTGGTCGTCCCCACCTCAGAATCGGCTACGAAGAGCCCGGCGTCGCGCACCCCGGCCACGCGCACTCCGGCCACGCGCACTCCGGCGACGCGCACTCCGGCCACGCGCACCCCGGCAATGCGTACCGTTCTCTAGCATGATTGCGCTCCTCAGGAGCCGCGCCTCGGATATTAAAAGGGCGCCAATCGTAGGAAGGCTGCCGCGGTGGCCTTCCTACCACATTTTGCGGCCAAGGAAGTTCGCAACCGTTCTCCACGCCAGCGCAATCATAGTCTTACGGGGGCCGTACAAGCGGGCGGTACCAACCATTCCCGGCCGGAGGTTCCCTTCCGGGTTCCTGACCACGAGGTCCACTACATAGAACTTGGGTGGGTTCATACCCTTGTACTTGGTCATGTCGATCAAACCGGGAGCCGCTTCCGAAGATACCGGCGCAACGTCGGCGGCCGCAGCCTTCCGTATCCCGAACATCCCCTCTATTTGCAGGCGTCCATAGGCATCGGATCGAACCTCGTCCATGTCTTGCTCGGACACATACAGCCGCGCCCGCAACATGCTCAGATCGGCCACTTCGAATAGATCTGTTCCTGCTGCCACATACGCGCCGAGCCGGTCCGCTACCCGAGGGGTCACGACGACCCCCGAAACCGGGCTTTTCAGTTCCAACTCCGAAGTGGCGTCGGCAAGCTGTCGCGTTTGTTCGGCCAAGCGTCCTTGATCCTGCGCTAGAGCCCCCAAGTCGCCGTGGGCTAGCTCCGCGGAAGTGGTGCGCGCTGCTGCCACTTGGTAGTCCGTGCGGCTACGGGCAAATTTCGACTCCAGGGAAAGACTCACGAGTCGCGCGAGCGGCTGACCCGCCGAAACCGGCTGCCCTTCACCCACATAAACCGCGGTTACCGTTCCCGGAACTGTGCTGCGAACCATCGCCTGGTTCGTGGCCTCCAGCAGAAACGGCCCTTCTGCGGTCTCATGCCACAGTGGAAGCAACAGGAAGATTACAAGCGCCGCGGCCACGGCCAAGGACCGTTGGGGAGTGAACCAGGCGCGGACGCGGTCTTTCTTATCAAGGTAGACGAACTTCATAAAGTTCACCAAGGTTCGGATGCGAGATCGGAAGATCAGGCCGGCGGTCGCCAGCTCGGGAACGAACGACCACTCAGGATTGAAGTTGCGAAAGGCATTGCCCACAAAACGGGCGAGGACATAGAGGACGGTATAGCTATAGATGCCAGACAGGATAGCGTACACAGTAAAACCCACGCGGCGCTTCTTGGGGACATAGGGCACTTCCACCGGCAAGCCCCAGACGTGTCTCTTCACCCAGGAAGACACATAAATCGTGGAAGCCTCCTTTAGATCCGCGATGCCCAGAACTTCGCTGAGCATGTAGTAGCCATCGAGCTTCATCAGTGGATTCCAGTTGATTAGCACTACACCGATTCCGGTGATCAGAATGACCACGTAGGCAAGATCGTGAACGGCAGTTCCCGGCGCACTCGCCCACCAAAGAGGAGTTGCGATGGCGCAGACCATCAGCTCTGACCAAACCCCCGAAACGCTGATCAGCAATCGCTGACGACGATCGCCGGTCACCATCCCCTCAGTCGTGTCGGTATAAAAGGCTGGGCTTAGATAGATCAAGGCGAAGCCCATCGAGCGGACACGCCCTCCGAAGTGTTTGCAGGTAAGCCCATGCGCCATCTCATGGATGGACATCAACCCTGTCGCCAACAACCAGAAGGCAGCCAGGTCGGCTAGGCTCTTGTCTGCAAAGTTGTAAAACTGGAGGGTATCTCGGCCGATCTCGCCCCAGTGGACAATAAAAATACCCGCCATGAACGCGAAGACCCCGAGGGTTACCAGCGTGAACCACCACGAATAAACAAACCCAATCTTCCCATTCAACCAGTCCAGGAAGCGATCTGGGTTAAAAGCTGGGAAAGCTATAAAGGAGAGATCCCCCGCTTTCTTTTTTTGCTTCAGCAATTTCCGGCGGTCTTCCGCGGTTTTCTGCATTAAGGCAACGTTTTTTTCCTGGGGAGTCTTGTACCAGAAGTCGATCGATTCCAGGTTGTCTGCCATTTCGCGGACCTGGTCCGCCCCGTATTGGGTTCCACAGGCCCGCGCGTACAGCGCAGCGACCTCTTCGTAGGAGCGCTGGCCGTTGAACAACCGGGTTAGTTCCCAATTCTGTGGAGTGAAGCTGTACATGGCCTCGACGTCGGGCACAAAAACTCGTACGACGGGCTCGCCCTGCTGCAGATGTTCCTTGAAGACCACGTCGGGATGCAGGCGCGGATAGTGCCGGCTGACGATTCTTGCCGGTATCTCCGGCAACACTTGATTCAGCGCTTCAGTGATGTTCATTGCAGATTCGCGATGAGAACGTTGCTGGTCATGCCGGGGCGAAGGTGTCCCGGCTTGCCCATCAGTTCCGCCAGCACTTCTATGGTGCCGCTCGCGGGATCAACGACCGGGCTGATCTCGACCACGCGCACGGTATGCTTTTCGTCGGGCAAGTCCGGGGTTGTAAGCGCCAGCTGCGCGCCTCGTTTCATCCGGCCGAGATACTTCTCCGGCAGGGTGAAGCGGATGCGCAAGGGAGCTTCAGCCGTCACCCAGAAAAGCCGGTCCCCTTTGGCTACCTGCTGCCCCACTCCCACGTAGCGGCGCGCGACAATGCCGGAAAAAGGCGCGGTGACGCGGGTTTTCTCCAGTTCCAATTCGAGAGATCGCTGAACTTGCTGGGCATTGACCAACAGTTGCTGCTCGCGCTTTACGTCCCACTGATCAGACTCCGCCTGATAGCGGGCATGGTCCAGCTGTTCCTGTGAAATGATGTGATAGTCCCACATCTTTTGCGCGCGGTCGAAATCGGCCTCGAGAACCTTGGCTTCGGCCTGCCAATTTTTCAGGTCTGCTTCGGTGCTGAGAGTTTTGGCGCGAGCGGCATCCAGGTCAGCGCCAAGCTGGCGATCGTCGAGCTTCCCCAGCACTTGCCCTTGCTTGATCTGGGTTCCCGGCTCGGCGAGAATGGCGGAAACCACCCCATCGCGCTGCGCTGCCACGTCCACTTGGTGTTCGACGATGAGCGGGCCGGAAGCCACAAACGAATCATCCGCTGCCGCCGCAGCGCTCTTCGCCGGCGCCTCGGGCGCCGGCGGGGCGGCTGCCACTTCACGGGAGCCGGCGTCGCCGCAACCCTCCAGCCCGAGGGAGAGCCCCAGAAATAAAAAGATCAGCAGCTCTGTCAACCTATATTTCATTGGCCCGACTCCCAGCTTCACAAAATCGTCACCAGCCAAACCACGCCCACAGCTTCGAATAGATCCAAAGGACTGGGCCCCGGAACAGCACATACCCGGTCGGACGCCAACCCACGCTCACCTTCCCTCTGCCTTCCATGCCGACGCGGAGCACATTGTCGGGATTGGCAACCGCAACCCGCGCGAAGAAAACATGGCTGTCGCCCTGAGCTTCGCCCTTGGGACTGACGAGCAGCACATTTCCGTGAAAGGTGCGTGTGGGAAAGCCATTGAGTTTTATCGCCGCCGGCTGGGCCACGCGCAAAAGTGGGACTTCGGTGTCGTCCACCGCCACATCCACAATGGTGTGCGACGCGTCTACGATCTCCGCGAAACTGTCGCCCAGCTGCAAGCGCCGGCCGGCGAAATTCTCCACGTGCGGCGTGGCCACGACTCCATCAATCGGTGAGCGCAGCTGAGTGTGGTCCAGCAGTTCGCCGGCCCGACCCACCTCCGCCTTCCAGTAGTCCGCCTGCACGCGCTCGACTCCCGCTTCGGCACCATCGTGAGTCGCGAGGGCGTGGTCCATCCGCAACAGCGCAGTCTGATAACTGGCTTGGGCGGCAGCCAGCGCTGCGCGGTAATTCCAGGGTTCCATCGCCGCCAGCACCTGCCCGCGCGCTACAGGTTGGCCCTCATGAACAAAGACTTTCTCGATCACGCCTTCAGCTTCCGGCTGCACCTGGGCGCTATGCAGAGGCGCCACTGTGGCGTCTCCCTCGATGCGCATGGGGAATGGAACAACGATCAAGAAAACCACAACCGCTGCGGCCAGAAATAAGGTAAGCGCCCGCCTGCGCTTCTCCATGGCCATGAACCTGCGCTTCCTCTCGAGCACCGGTTCCAGCACAGAGATGAACGGGACCTCCTTGTACATCTGGGCATTGCGCAGGGCGACGGTGGCCTGTCCGGCGAGGACCTTGACGATTTCCAAGTGTGCCGGAGACAGGAAATCGGGATCGGCGCTCTCCATGGCGAAAACACCCACTCGGCCGGTGTCGTCGGCCAAAGGAGTCACGTAAAACCCGCGCATGCCGGTTTCCGCGAAATACTTGTGAAACTTAGCGCGGGTCTCCTCGCGAGGGTCGTCAACTTGATCGTCGCGCTCACCGACGTGAAGTTCTTCCCCGGAAAGCGCTGCCCACTGTAAGATCTCATTCAGCGGCGCAATTTCGGGGTCATCGGCATTCACCTGCGCACGGCCGGTGATGGCGCTCAGGCGAAACCGTCCGCGCTGCTCCAAAGCAATGGCCGCACGCTCATAGGGGATCACGGCTTGCGGCGCGTTCACAATGGTCTGCAGCATGCGCTCCAGGTTCAAGGTAGAGGTAATCTCATGGCTGACCGTGACCAGGGTTTCGAGAATTTCTACCTTGCGCTCGGCCTGCAGAAGATAAGCGTTATGCAGCGCGCCGGCGGCGGTTTCCGCGAGCGCGACCAGCAGGGACAGATCATCTTCGTCAAAGCTCTGGCCGTCCCTGCGGTTGATGACTTCCGCCACGCCGACCAAGGATTCGCGATCGATCACCGGAGCGGCCATCAAGGAGAAAGCGGTGCCTTCTACGACCCCGGCATTGCGCTTCTCGAGGCGTGGATCGTCGCTTGAGTCGATCAGCACGGCTTCGCCGCTCTCGGAAACTTCGCCGGGAACGCCTCCCGTCGCGTCTTGCAGAGCTCCCTCCGCGACTCCCGGATCGACTCCCGAACGGCTCACCAACAACAGGTTTCCGCCGCCCTCCACCATCCAGAGATTCACCGCCTGAACATTCAGGATTTCCCCGAACTTGGAGGCTATGATGGGCAGCAATTCGTCCATTTCGAGGGTGGAGTTCAGGACTTTTTCAATGTCGTAAAGCTGCGCGATGCGGGAAATGGACCGCAGGTTCGCATTCCGTTCGCGCTCATAGCTGAGCGCCGCAGCGATGGCCACCGCCGCCGGCTCGGCCAATTCGAAGATCGACGCCAGCGTCGCTTCCTCCAGAGGAAATTCGAAGGAGGCGATTTCGATGGCTCCGACCAGGGTTTCCTGGACGATGAGCGGAACATAGGCCAGGGCCATCAGAGTGCGCCGTACGTCGAGATGGGAGTAATCTTCGCGAGTGAGTGCGCTCGATTCCCAGGCGAAAGGCTGTCGCGTCTTGGCCAGCTCGCCGAGCGTTCCCGACTCAAACGGGACTCGGCCGTGCGCGACCCGCATCTCTCCGAGAATCGCTTTGGCGGTCCATTCCGGGTTCTCCTGGTCTTCGACCGCATAGACGACCACCGCCAGGCCGGGCAGGAGTTCGGCAATTTTGGCGGCGATCCAGCGGGCACGGGGCACCACTTCACGTTCGCTGAGCAGTCCAGTGGTGAACTCACTCAGTAAGAGCGCCGAATCTGGGATCTGAGTCGCCATCAGAATGCTCTCATGATGAGAAGAAAACGCGAACTCGGAACGGGCAAAAGAGGCGCTGCGCTTGCAATTTCCGCTGCATTACCGTAACGTGACGGGCACTGTAACAAAGCAGTTGGACAGTGTCAATGTTATTACTATTCGCGATTTGAGGGATTCGACTTCGGCTCGCGGTAGAATGCCGCCCTTTTTCGACCTCGACGTGGTGGAGAGCACATCTTGGACATTAGCGCTCGCAAGCAGTCTGATTCCCAACTGGTGACCCTGCGGGGGAATCTCAGGCTCGGCCCGGAAGCCGATGCGCTCCGCAACCTTTTCGACGAGTTTCTTCTGGCCGACGAGACCCACATTGTTCTCAACCTGGCCGAGGTTCCGAGCATGGATTCGAGCGGCATTGGAGTCCTGGTCCGGGGCCTGACGGCGATGAAACAGCGGGGCGGCTCGATCAAGCTGGTGCACCCCTCGAAAATGGTGCTGCAGACCCTGAAGCTGGTAGCCGTGCTGAACTTGTTTGACGTATTTGAAAGCGACGAAGAAGCGGTGCAATCTTTCGGCTAGGTCGACTTCGGTCGCCACAAACCTGGCGTTTCAGGGCCCGGCACGGCTCTTCGACCACTCCGGCCCACCTGGGGAAATCCTCTCTTCGGCACCCCCACGGGCGCTCGAGCGCAGCGGTAAGAACCGCGGCCGGGCTGGCAATTGGCCCACCTTTCTGCTACGGTGACGTCGGGTCCTGCCCTGGAGATCAGCCCGGCAACGCAGGGCCTGAGGAAACGCGTGCCCGACCGTCAGAACGTGCCTGCTCAAAGCCTGATCCAACCCCATTCGATCGATCCACCCGGTGGGAGTTCCGGTTCAGCCTGTCTTTCCACCGGCCGGCACTGCGATTGGGACGGAGCATGCGCTCCGGTTTAGGCCGGCGGCCAGGCCAGCATCCCTCGCGGGTTTGGTCATCCCCGAGGCTCCGGCCGAGCGCAACCACTGGCGGTTCGGTCGAGCGAAGGCTATGCTTTTTCTTTGGAACGGTACCCGATGAGGGTTTTCGGCGATGTATTCCTCGCGGCGGCGCTGATTCCCTTTGTTTATTACCTGATCGTCCTATTCAGTTCCTGGCGATTTTTCAACCAAGAGTCCGCTCCCGGCCCGGACCCGGCCTTCACTCCCCCGATCAGCAACCTAAAGCCGATTCGCGGTCTCGATCCTGACGCTTATGAAAACTTCGCCAGTTTTTGCCGGCAAGATTACCCGGCCTATGAACTTCTTTTCTGCGTAGGCAGTCGAGACGATCCCGCAGTCCCGGTTCTAGAGAAGCTGGCTCGCGACTTTCCCGAGCAGCCGATGCGTATTCTGTTTGAGGCCGGGGGCAGTGGAACCAACGACAAGGTCAAGAAACTGGATCGCCTGGTGGCGGAAGCGCGGCATGAGATCGTAGTCATCAATGACAGCGACGTGCGCGCGCGCCCCGATTACTTGCGCAGCGTGGTGGCTCCGCTCGCCGACCCCAAGGTGGGCGCGGTCACCTGCTTTTATCTGCCGATCGAAGAACATGGATTTGCGGAAAGCCTGCAAAATATCAGTATGCTGTCCGACTTCTATGCCGGCGTTCTGGTGGCAAAACAGCTCGACGGAGTCAAGTTTGCACTGGGCACAACCATCGCCACCCGGCGAAGTTGCCTGGCAAAGTTCGGGGGCTACAAGGCGATCGAGAACCGCCCGGGAGATGATTTATTGGTCGGCCGATTGATCGCCGAACAAGGCTACGAAGTCAAACTTCTGCCCTATACCATTTCGACGGTGGCGGACTACCAATCGGTCCCGGATCTGTTGCACAAGAGAATGCGCTGGTTGGTGGTGATGCGGCATATGCGCCCCTGGGGGCATTTGGGTTTGCTGCTGACCCAGGGACTGCCCTGGTCGCTGGCCGCCGTCGCCTTGCATCCCAGCTCCGGCGTGGCTCTCGGCTATCTCGGGACTTATTTGGGCTTGCGCTTTGCGATTACCTGGTCGATCGGTATCCGGGGGCTGAAGCACCCCGGAGTCTGGAGCCGAATGCCCCTGGTGGTGGTATGGGACGCGGTGGCCTTCTTTCTCTGGGTGGGAAGCTTCGGGAGAAATAGCATCCGCTGGCGCGACCAGGAATACTTCATCCGCAACGGCAGGCTGGAGCCTGTAATCCCTAATCCGTGAATGAGCCGGCGGTCCGCCCAGATCTCGTGCGGGTCATGGAAATGCCCGGGGCACGGAGCGCGGGCTCGGATTGGACTGGGCGCCGGCGGTTTCGCAGTCCTCGGCGACCCATCGCGGTTCGCTCCATTCCTGCCGCCCCTCGGGGCTTGAAAAGTGCTCCTCGGTCAAATTGGGAGCGGCCCCCCCGGCCGGTTGGGAGCGACGCTGGTTGCGAGGTTTGCGCCAGTTGATTTGCGGAGCCATGGTGGAGAGATCGATCCGGTCGCGATATTTGACGGCGATATTGATCAGCGAGTCCAACAGGGAATCGGAGAGAAGGTGAGGCTGCAGGCCGAGCTCGATCAGCTTCGAGTGCTTGGCATTGTAGTAGTGCTGTTCGGCCTCAACCCGGGGATCGGCAAGGTGACTGATTTCCACCCTGAATCCCAGCTTCTCGGCGGCGGTTTGCACCAGGTGCGCCAACTCTAGAACCGAAAACTGTTCGGTGAACTGGTTGAAAACGCGGAATTCGCCTTCGAGCGCGGGGTTCAGACAAGCGATTTCAACGCAGCGCACCGTGTCGCGAATATCAAGAAATCCTCGGGTTTGGCCGCCCTTCCCGTAAACCGTAAGCGGCTTCCCGGTCACCGCCTGCACACAAAACCGATTCAAGACCGTTCCGAAAACTTCGTCGTAGTCAAAGCGGTTGATCAGCACCTCATCGAGCGCCACCTCGTCGGTCACGGTTCCAAATACCACACCTTGATTCAAGTCAGTCGCACGCAACCCCCAGGCCCGGCAGGTGAACATGATGTTGTGGCTGTCATGCACTTTGGAAAGGTGATAGAAGGAGCCGGGTTGCTTGGGATAGGGAAGAACATCGCGGCGGCCATTGTGCTCGACGGTGAGGTAGCCTTCTTCGATATCGATATTCGGCGTGCCGTATTCACCCATGGTTCCTAGTTTTACGAGGTGACACTGGGGATTAAATTCCCGGATCGCGAACAACAGA
>Ga0182024_10017243_pt1 | contig 13588 bp, 15 predicted proteins | sample P32metaG_FD_120480 | JGI IMG/M metagenome (GOLD analysis project Ga0182024, IMG submission 120480) | Permafrost microbial communities from Stordalen Mire, Sweden - P3-2 metaG (Illumina Assembly) | ecosystem: Environmental > Terrestrial > Soil > Wetlands > Permafrost | place: Sweden: Stordalen...
GCAGCGGCCCACCGGCGCGCTCATTGCCGACCGTCAAGGGCCAACGACAACTTACGCGCTCAACGGCCTGCAGGAACGCGGAATTCTTTTTCTCGGAGCCGGCGTGGAGGTTTACGAGGGCATGATCGTCGGCGAGCATTCACGCGACAATGACCTCGACGTAAACGTCGTGCGCGAAAAGAAATTGACCAACATGCGTGCGTCCAGCGCTGACGACGCCCTCCGCCTCGTACCCTACAAGACGCTCAACCTCGAGCAGGCCATCGAGTTCATCGCCGATGATGAGTTCGTCGAAGTCACTCCCAAGTCGCTGCGCCTGCGCAAGAAGGTTTTGGCGGCGAACAAGCGCCCCAAGGGCTGGGAAAAGACCCGGCAGCCCGCGTCGGTTTAGCTTTTGGATGTCATCTTGTGTGTCCGGCGCGGCATCGTCTTGGAATTGTCATCCTGAGCGCAGATCGCGCAGCGATCGAAGTCGAAGGACCTGCATTTACTTTTCTGAAGCCGAGCAGCTCTCCGATGCGCGACGCAATTAAAACGGAACGTCTCTTGCTGCGCCGCTGGCGCGATTCCGACCGGATTCCCTTCCAGCAAATGAACGCCGATCCGCGCGTCATGGAGTTCTTTCCCGCTCTACTTTCACCCGCGGAATCGGACGGGCTCATCGACCGCGCTCAGGCCCACTTCGATCGCCACGGTTTTGGACCGTTCGCCGCCGAGCTGATCGAGAATCACTTCTTCATCGGCTTTATCGGGTTGTCCATTCCAAATTTCGACGCGCCCTTCATGCCCGCGGTAGAAATCGGCTGGCGGCTCGCATTCGATTCCTGGGGACGAGGATTGGCGACCGAAGGCGCGCGATCTCTGATCCGCTACACCTTTGAGGATTTGGGCCTCGACAGCCTCGTGTCCTTTACGGTTCCCGCAAACTTGCGTTCCTGCCGCGTAATGGAAAAGATCGGAATGACGCACGATCCGCGCGACGATTTCGACCATCCCAGCTTGCCGGAAGGCCATTCAATGCGCCGGCACGTGCTTTATCGGCTGAAACGCTAGAGCCGCTTTTTCAATTTGAGCAAGTACATTTGCGCCTGGCCTACTAAAATTTCGCCAAATTATGAGCGGATTGGTCATCGACATCTTCGTCGCGTTCTTTGTGCGGTGGGCCATTATCTTTTGGCGGAGAGCAGTGAGCCATGGCTGGTCGGCCGTGTCGGGCATGGTGGTCCGTTCACACCTTGAAATGCCAGGCTACGGCTGCATGTACGTCGCACTCCAGTACAAATACAAATTCAATTCTGAGCGCCATGAAGGCGTTTTGAATAAGCCATATTTAAATGCGACTAACAACGCGGAAGCCTACGCGCGAGACCACCCGGGAGGAAGCGAATTGACGATTCGCGTCGATCCGAAAAATCCCGCCCGGTCTTTCCCGATCCTCGACTAAAGTCTTTTCTTTGCTTCCAGCACCCGCTCAAGCGCTTCTTCCGCAGTGGCTCCCGTCGCCGACAAATGCCCCATCTTGCGCCCTGCTCGCGGCTCTTTTTTCTCATACAAATGCAATCGCACTCCGGGAACCGCCAGCGCCGCGGCAAAATTCGGCTCGCCCTTCAGCCATACATCGCCGAGCAGGTTCACGATCGCCGCCGGACAAATCAGCTCCGTCGCCCCCAGCGGCAGATTGCAAACTGCGCGCACAAGCTGCTCGAACTGGCTGGTCACGCAGCCCCGTTCGCTCTGGTGATAGCTGTTGTGCGGCCGCGGCGCCAGCTCATTAATGTAGAGTTCGCCGCTACGCGTGATGAAGATCTCCGCGCACAGTAGCCCTTCGATGCCAAGCTTCGTCACCAGATCCGCAGCCAAAGCTCGTGCCCTTGACTCAATCTCCGCCGGCACTCCTGCGGGCATCACGCTCCACGCCAGAATCTGATTCTCGTGGTAGTTGCGCGCGGCGGGATACACACGAACCTCTCCAGACGGGCTTCGCGCGGCCATCACGCTGATCTCGCACTCAAGATCGAGAGCCTGCTCCGCTACTGCGGGCTTCGCTCCGATCGCGCTCCACGCTGCCGAAGTCGTCTCGCTCGTTGCAGTCGAATCCATCCCGATCCGCGCCTGTCCCCGCCCGTCATATCCGCCATGGCCAATTTTCAAGAACACGCGTCCACCGAGCGCAGCCACCGCTTCATGCAATTCCGTTTCGCTGCGCACAACCCGAAACGGCCCAACAGGAAATCCATTTTCCGCGAGCCACGTTTTTTGCAGCGTCTTGTCCTGAATAATGCGAACCGGCTCCACGCCGGGCCGCAACTGCGCCAGCTGCGCCACTTCGCGCAGCGCGTCCACGCCTATCTGTTCAATCTCCAGCGTCACCACGCCCGCGCCCGCCGCCAGCCGCCGCGCAGCCTCAGCGTCACCCCAGCGGCCCACAATCGTCTCGTCGGCAACAAAACTCGCCGGGCATTTCGCCTCTGGATCCATCACGCGCACGCGATAGCCCATGGTGCGAGCGGCCATCGCCGTCATGCGCCCCAATTGGCCGCCACCCAGAATGGCCAGCAACCCGCCTGGAAGAATTTGCGTTGGTTTTGAACTGGCGCCGGAGCTCACCCAGGCTGCTCCTCGCACACTTTCTGCCCAAGCACTTCCTGGGTCCGCGCGGCGCGCCACGCAGCAAGGCGCTCGTAGAGCGCCGCATCGGTCGCCGCCAAAATCTCCGCTGCAAGCACCGCAGCGTTAGCCGCGCCTGCCTTGCCAATGGCCAGCGTTCCGACAGGCACGCCCTTGGGCATCTGCACAATTGAAAGCAGCGAGTCGAGCCCGTTGAGCTCCGTGGCAGAAACGGGAACTCCAAGCACGGGAACCAGCGTTTTCGCCGCCAGCATCCCCGGGAGATGAGCCGCGCCGCCGGCTCCAGCGATAATCACGCGCAGGCCGCGCTCGCGTGCCGTCTCCGCGTATTTGAAAAGCAAGTCGGGCGTGCGATGTGCGCTCACGACCCGAGCCTCATGAGGAATTTTCAACGCGCGCAGAACTTCCACGGCCGCCGAGAGCACTTCGTAATCGCTCTTGCTGCCCATCACAACGCCCACCAGCGCCTGCTCGCTCGCCTGTCCGCTCATGCGCCAATTATACGAAGCTGCTCCGCTGAAGCCGGCTTGGGCCGGCTCACCCTAGTGCCGGTGCCACGCCTGAACTGCCACCTCAACCACCGCGAACACCACGCTGATCGCAGCCATAAATCCCTTGGCTCGCTGCCAGTTCTGCTCGTGGCGATCCATGCGCCGCTCAAGTTCCACCAGGCGGCCGCCATTGCCATCGCCCATCAAGCCGGCCATCTGCGATTTCAGCACGCTAAGATCGCTCAGCACCTGGGCCTCGAATTCATTGATCATGCGCATTTACCTCACCCCATTGAGGCCCTCATTTTCGTCCGCGCTCTGTTTCACGAGCTCAGCGGCAAATTGATAAACAGCGCCGTCGAGAACTCCGAGTAATTTGGCGGCGCGGAACCGTCGTACATCCGAATGTAAAAACGGTCGCTCGCTGATACGCGCGAGAATGTCAGGCTCGTTCCCGATCCGCGCAATACCAATGTCGGATCTTCGCCGGGCATGAAAGCAAAATCTCGCAGCCGAATTTCGAATCCGCCACCGCTTGGTGGAGTTACTCCGGTGTTCACAGTGACTGTACTGCCGCTCAGCGCGGTTACTGTCAGCCAGTCAAGATTCGCCAGTACAGTGGGAGCGATCGCCGCGGGTAGCCAGGCGTTTTCCGGCACCGTGGTGCTGGTCTTGATCGCTAAGTCATCGGCCCAGTCGTTCGCAAATGCAATCTCGTAGTTCACTAAGTATGGATAACTCGCGCTGTAAGTCACCTTGACCGTGCGCACCACAACCTGTGAATTCAAGCTCGTCGAGGGCGCGTTAAGAAGCAGCGCATCTCCGGGCCAAACATCCGTCGCGAAGCTCGTCCGAGTTCCCTTATACGTTCCGCTCCACAGTGCGCTTACGCTGGCTGCCGCCTGCTCCATTACCGATGCGGCGTTGCGGCAATCTGCCGAGCACCGCGCCGGGGGACGCGTCACCGAGCCAATCCATGTAGCCACGGATGGCGAGCCTGCTGCCGCCAGCGCTGCTTGACTGGTGGAGTTGACCGCTCGCCCCACAGCCCGCCCAATCGTGCGGTAACTCGCCGCGATGTGCTCGCCGGCAAGCGGCGTGTAGCCGGTGTAGAACGTAAGCCTGCCGGTGCGCTCCAGATGGCACTCCGCGGCTTCAGCCGTTGTGCCGACCCTGCGCGTATACGCACCGCCACCAGGGGGTGTACTTACCACCCAGCCCGATCCAAGATTTGTCAGGTTCACTGCGCGCATGGTCCCAATGAGATTGATGCTGCTCGCCGGCGCAACAGAGCAAACTCCCGGCAGGTAAGTAATAGCGCTGTCATAGAGTGTTATCGGAGTCCCTCCCACGCCATCGACGAACTCTTGAATCTCCATTTGGATCTTGCCGGGAGCGATTGCTCCGCCCCCGCCTGCGGCGATGAGGCCGGAATCGCCGAATGAGTAATAGACCGCCTGAATGCGGTTACTCTCCGGGCAATGCACTCGCACGCGCAGCGTGTATTGGTTCGCCAGATTCAGCACGAGTGTCGTTCCCGCGGCCACGCCCTGCACAATCGGTTGCAGCGTTACCGCTCCCGTACCTACCGCCGCCGTAGCCTGAAGGCCTGCAATGCAATTCGGCGCCGTCATGAAACCGGCAAAGAATCCGGCCAATATGCCGGTGCTGCCCGGTGCAAGCGTCACGCCCACGGTTTCAAGCAGCAGCGTTCCAACCATTTCGATGGGATTGATCCATTCGAGCAGTGTTTCACCATCGATCCCGTTGCCCCCATTCATCGCCAGGCCGTTCGGACCGATGGTCAAGTAACCGGAACCACCGGTATCGCCCCACACGGCCTCATTGATTTGCGCCTCGTTGAATAGCTCGCTGATTATCGTGGATTGTGAAGCCGCGGGAAAGTATGGGTCGGCCGCCAGATTGAATTGAGTTGTTAATCCGTCGCCAAGGAAATACTCGGTAACATAAGCCACCGGTTCATTTTCGCCGCAGACGGTCACATCATTCGCCAGCGCGCGTTTCACACTTGCCGTAAGAGTCAGGTTTTCCAGGCTTAGGCTGCCGTCAGTTTCGTTCAAGGGATGCACCGTCGTCTGCACCGATGACAAAGTGAGTGCGCTGCTGAGCGCGCGATAGGCTGCCCGCGCCATGGCGGCTGCTTGTCCAGCGCTTTTGCTCCAGCTCGCTCCCGGCTCCGCCGTAAAAGCTCCAACAGCGGTGCTCAGCAAAGATGTCGGCGCGGAAAGGGCTGCCGATCCTGTGTGCGCTACAAGAGCAGCAAGCAGCGTGCCCGCATTGTCCGCGGCGATTGCCGAGCTTGGTGGCATCAATAACTGATCCAGCAGAATCTCGTCGCTCACAGCCTGAATCGCAAGCCGGTAGCGTGGCCCTTCAAGGCCCATCCCTGAGTACTCAGGAAGGGGACTCACTGCGATGTAACCCGTGAAGTAAGTTGCCCCATCATCGCCGGTGACCGCAACTGATCGAAAGCGCGCGGGCGCCGCGAGGCTCCCATTCGCCGGCAAGCTCAGCCAGAACTCACAGACAGATGGTTCATTAATTTTGCGCTCGATGGTCAACGGACGCACGGCATCAAGTGCAGCCGTGTAGTCCAGCCCCTGGATCTTGATCTTCATCGCATCTCTCTACTTGATGACTTGAGTTTGATAACTTAGCTGCGTCGTCGCGCACTAAACGAGTGCGTTGGACGCAGGCAGGAAGCTCCGGTAACATACCACCCGTTCACCATCCAATGGATCCGTAACCGGCAACGCCAAAAATTGTCCCTTGAGCAGAACTCGCGATTGTCCGCTCTGATTTTTAGGATTGAGTGGGGAAACCGCCTCTTCCGCACCTGTCATAGTCTGTAGCCTTGGATAGTGGAAAAAGATTCTTTCTCCCTGGCTGCCTTCCATCACGAAAAGTGCTGACCACTCCTGATAGAAGCTTCCACCCTCTCGATCCACAAAACCAGCCACCGCCTGTACTTTCGCGCCTGCTGCCGGCGCTCCGCCGGGCAATGGTGCGGCCAACGCCAGCCCGGTCGCGGTAGATTGCGATACAAGCGCGACATTAAAAGTTATTTGCCGAACGTAATCCACATCCGTAAGCGTCTGGCGCACATAGGCGCCCGCCACCGGCGTACCCACATAACCGGTCTGTCCCGTGTAATCCACGTCGACGGCGATAATGGCGCCTGCGGCGAACTTGGCCGCATCTGCAGTCGCCATCGGAATCGACGTGCTGGTCGAACCGCTTTGCGGCGTCACTGCGGCCGCCGCTTGCGCTCCATCGGCCGCGGCAGTCGCCCCGCTCGCTGACGCAAGAACGTTCATATGTTGAGAGCCGGTAGCCAGTCCCATCGTCAACTTCGTCCAGCTTAGAAATTGAAGACTTACTTGCGCTTCGAGGGTCTCGCGAACTTGCTCTAGCGGAGCTGCCGGAATTCCCGTCATCAGCGGCGATGACTTACTCGCTGTTTTGCGAACAAACTCCTGAACCCATCCCAGGCTGATCCACGGAGCCGGCGGCGCGTCGAAATTGAATGTGCCCTGTTCCGACGGGTCGAACAGAACGGGCGTCTGCGCGGCGCGATTCACCGGCGCAAAAAATGCCCTCACCCTTCGCGTCACCGGCGCTGGCGCGGAAAACCACGTTGCCGTCATTTACTCCCCCTGCTCCTGATAGCTGTAAACCGATACTGTTGCGCTGCGGCTCAACTGGTCGCGCTGCGTGACGATGGGCGAGAACACCGGCTCGTCCCAGAAGACCCGCGTCAACATGGCGGATGGCGGCGTTGTGACGTAATTCAGCTTCGCTGTATAGAACGGCTGAATCATGGCCATCAGCTCTTCGTCCATCGTGCTTAACGCCCGGCCGCGGTCCAATCCGCCGAAGCTTTGTGTTCCGCAGGTTTGATAAACCACTTCGCATTGCTCGCCTGACATTGTCGCAGCGAGATTCATATCAGTTGCCAGTCCCAGCCAGCGCAGCACAAATACATCGTTGGGAAACTGGCTGAACGGAGCTTCCGCCTCTTCCACCAGAATTCCCGGCCGCAACGCGCCGCGCAACAGAATCGTCCGCTCAGGGTTGATCGCCGTGAGCCGCGTGCGCAGCGCCATATAAAACGAATCTTTCGCATTTTGCATTGAAATTCTCGGTTCTCAGTCTCAGTTTCTTGGTTTCAGGTGCTCGAATCGCCCGCCATCTAACTGCGCGTTTCGAACTGCGAACTACGAACTGCTTTTTCACACCGCCTGCTGCCGCGCTTCACGCAGCAATAGCCGGTAGAGATATACCTGGCCGAACGCCTCATTGGAGGCGATCGACTCGATCAGATAGTCCTGGCCCGCCACCGTCACCGCCAATGTCATGGCAAACAGAGATTGTGCTGACGGCAAATCGAGCGTGCTCACCTGCTGCTCCACGCTCGTGGCCGATACCAGCAGTTCCCACTTCGACTCTTCGCGTTCCTGCCACGTCGGCCGCAGCTTACGCATCAGAGCCGGGCTCACCGCAACTTCGGCAAATGTCGTTGCCACCAGCCCCACTTCCGACATACTTGTGTCCGTGTTCGTTCCTGTCACGCGCAGAAGCGCCGTCGTGCCCGCCGCACTACGCAGCAAAGCATCGGCAAGCATCTGCGGCGCGCCCCTCGGGTTGCGCGGCGCAGTATCGCTCATTGCTCACCCCAGCCTGTTCGCAACGTACGGATTCAGCCACGCCTGCACCGTCTCGTCGACCAGCGAACTTGACAAATACTTCATCTGCATCGTGTCGATTCTGCTCATGCTCGTATTCAGCGACGGCGTCGCCTGCGCATTGCGCACAATCTGCGCGCACGCCGATTTCACGTCATCGCCGATGGCTGCCAGGCCAGCCGTATACGTCGCCTGCACCTCGTTGAATGGCAGCCCCAGCACATTCCACGGCAGCATCAATTCCCCCGTGTTAGGGTCAAAGTCCACCAGCGTAGGATCGATCGACGTCCACTGTCCCGGCAGCGCAAACGCCCAAGCAATCTCAATCAGCGGCTCCTGCGGAAGCTCCCCGCGCCGCGGCCTGGCGTATCGTCCTTGCAGGCTCACGAACGGTGTCGTCGCCGGCGCAAGCGGAGTAAGTGGCAAGTAACTCAGCAGCACCGTCTGTGCGCCCTTTGTTACTCGCAAGCGCTCCATGTACTGAATTACATTCAGATCGGGCCTCCTGCAGTAACTGTTGATCAACGCAGTTGCGGCCGTAACCCAGTCCGCCGTCGTCCCCGCCGGTAATCCATAATTTGTGTAATCCGCTGGCTCCAGATATGCCATCGCGCATCCTTCCGCAAAAGTTCTTAGTTCAGAGTTCGCAGTTCCTAGTTCCCGGTTCTTGTTTTCCCATTGGTAGCTCAGAGTCCGCGGTTCGCAGTCCTCAGTCCGCGCCTCACGGCTGCCGGCGTTTTCTCCGGCGGTCATAAGCTGCGAAATAAGAACTGCGAACCATGAACTGCTTTTCTTACCGGTCGACCAGCACCTGATAGTGGGCGAAGCTCGCACCCTTCACCACCGGGGCGCCGAACTTGACCGCGACATACTGGTGAGCCAGCGAGCTTGGCAGGCCGAGTTGGAAGACGCGCGGTGTTGGATCGCCCAGCCAGTGATACTCGATCAGATCCTCGGTCACGATGTAAGCCGGAAGCACTGCGGTGCCGCTTCCCGGCGTGCCCGTGTACGGTAAGCTCCAGTCGGGAATCAGAGGCAGATCGCCGGCCTGCGTCGACAGTGTCTTCACCGTGAAGCCCGCCGAAATCTGCGTGGTGTTCAGCACCACGTTGTACTCCGTCTTCATCTCCTGATCGATCAGGTCCAGCAGCACTGGGTTGGCATAGACCGCCGTCGGCCGCACCTGAAAGCCGTTATTGGCCACCATCTGCGCGATCGTGGTTTTGATCGTGTCCACGATCTTCATTGAAGTGGTCACGGTCACCGAGTTGCCGCCGGCCGCGATCTGCGCCGCGCAGCCCATGTATTGCGTGGTCGTGGGCGCGCTCAGGCTGGTGTCGTTGCCCTGCCACAGTGCCACGTCGTGCGCCACCATCACGCCGCTCACCGTATCCACAAGATCTTTGGCTTGCAGATATGCGAACTGCTTCTGCTGGTCGCCCAACTCAATGTCGAACAGGTTGTAGTTGATCTGCGCCACAACCGCTTTCAGCGGCACGCTCAGCTCGACGCGTGTCGGGCTCACCACCGTGGGGCTGATGCTGCGCGGATTCACGAAGCCCGCCGTCCCCGGGTTGGGAATCGCCGTCTCCTCGAAGAAGCGCGACGGATGGCCGGTTGCTGGAACTTGCCGGATGCGCTGCCCAAAGGAGCTGGACCGACGGCAAATATCGAAGATCTCCGTCTGGTAAAGCGGAACTTCAATTGCGCCCGGCCCGATGAAGTCTGCTGCCGCATGAATGTCTGCAAAGGTTGCGTTCATAATTTCTCTCCACCCCATCCATGGGGCCGTAGCTTGAGTGATCAGCGATCGGTCATCAGTGATCAGTTAGTGTTGATCAGCAGTCAGGGCAGTGATCGTAAGCAACTGACCACTGACAACTGAAAGCTGCCTTACGCGATTGCCCCGGCCCGCAGCAATTGCGTCTTTACCGCGATGCGCTGCTCCAGGCTCAGGCCGGACAACGCCGCATCCAGCGCGCGCACATCCACCGGCCCGTCGCCGATGCCATGCTTGGCCAGCATCTCGGCGGTTGCGGCCGGCATGGTGCGGCGCAGCGGGCTCAGCACGTTCTGGGCCGTGGCCGCCTTCACTTCGGCCAGCTCCCGCTCCACCGCCGCCAGCTTCTCAGTCAGCTCGGTTTCGCGACGGCTCTGTTCCACAGTGGCCGTAATTCGCTCTACCTCGCCGGAAAGCGCACCTTGGCGTTCTTCCAGCCAATTCAGTGTTTTCTCGAGTGCGTTGGTTGCGGCCTCAAGCCGCTCTACGATGTCCTTCTCTCCCTTTCCCATATCCTGTTCCATGTCCTTCCTCTCTTGTTTCAGCAATTTGCTTTCAGTGCCGATTCACTCGCAAACAAAGAAGCCTCCGCGAACGGAGCCTTCTATCCAACCCTCTTCCTGACTAACTCGCCAACTTACTGTCAATCTGACTTACTCGTTGACTAACTCCCGCAACTCCCCAGCGCCGCCAACCCCGCTAACTCCGCCGTCTCACCTCAACTTGCCATGCGGAAGCTTGTCGCCCGGTAAGCCGCCTTTTCCCGAAGCAAGATCGCCGCCCCGGTAAACGTCACCCGCGTCAGCTTCCAGATCTCGGCCCGCATGTCCTCCACGCGCGCATCGGCAAGCTCGTAGCTCATGCCCAGCTTTTCCGGGGCGTGCGCCACAATCGCCATCGCCACCTCGGGAAAGTCGCGCGCGTACAGGTAGCCGCGCACGATCAGCCGTGAGCCGACTACATCGGCCTCAGTCAGCAGCCCGATCTTGCGCCGCGCATCGTGCCCGTCCCATCCCGGCCGGTAATCGACGGCCATGCCCAGCAGTGACGGCAGCGCCTTTTCTGCGGCCTCGCGCGTCAGGATCACGCGGTGCCCGCGCGCCCCGGCGGGTGCTTTATCGCTGGCTGTGTTCACCACCGTCAACACGCCCTCAAAAGCCACCCGGTTGGGGTGCTTGTCCACATAAGGAATCTGTACCGCCATCGCTTCCAGTCGCATCCTCGCTCCGCTCCGCCAGGGACTCGGCCCCTGGTCCCTTCGTACCCTTGTCCCAATGTCCCTTAGTCCCTTAGTCCCTTAGTCCCTACGCCGCTCTCCGCCTCCCCTGACAGCAGCGCCGCCGGGTTCCCGCCCAGCGGAGCCAGCCCGCGCATCGCCCGCACTTCATCAATGGTCAGCACGCCGGCCTGCAGCAGTTGCACCTGTACCTGCAGTTCCGTCCCCTCATCGCGCGCGCTCAGCTCATTGAACACAAACTCGAACTCCCGCCAGCCGATGCACTTCGCAAACAGGTCACGCGTAATGTGCCCGGCCACCAACATGGCCAGCGGAGAAATCGCCCCTCGGAATGCTTCGTCGGCCATCTCCGAGGCCGTCGACTGGTTCACGTCCGCCTCCAGGCCCAGCATCAGCGGCGGCAATCCAAACGCATTCGCCACCATGCGAATCAGGAACTCCTGCCACTGCAGCCGCAGATCCGCGTCCGTGCCCTGCGCAAAGCGCAGCACCTCCGGCTTCTGTTCCGTCGAAATCAGCGGCACGCGCCCCGTGCCTTCAATCTCGTCCTGCCACCAGCGAATCAACCGGTCGTGTTGCACCGGTGTCGCCTCGTTCAGCCACAGCGCATATTGCGCTACCGAGTTCGCCGCCAGTTTTCCCGCGAACCGATTCGCGCTTAGGAACTGGTTAACGGTCTCGAACGCCACTTCCAGAGGCCCCAACCCAAAGGGCGTAAAGCTGCGCGGATTCATCCGGATGTACATCAGTTGCCGGTCGAGCAGCTCAACGGCGCCTGATTCCAGTTGTCCCGGCATGGCCTGAGCGTAGCGCGGCGTATCTTCGCTGCCATCCCACCTGGCATTGATGCGGATTGAAGCGCCATCCACCGGCCACAGCATCGCCGGCCGTTCCGGATCGCCGGTCGGCTCCATCTCGATGGCCCCGAAGCCGCCCGTCAGCGCGTCCTCGATCGCCTGCTCCACCAATGTGCGAAAGCTGTCGGTTGGATTTGGCTCCTCCAGCCTGCGGCGCAGAGCCCGCAGTTTGCGCGGCGCAAAGGCCACTTCGTCGGGCCGCACCCCGCGCCGAACCCGAATCTGCCAGTCCATGGCCGCGATGCGATCTTTGATTACGTTGATCGCCCGGCGCACCACGGGCGTCTCCGCAAACCTGCGCAGATTCGCGGGTGTGGGCTTGGGCAGGTGCTTGCCTGGAAATTGCACTGGGCTCAGAATCGCCGGCAGCGCCAGCATCCTGCGCTCTGCCTCCGCTTCAAGCTCGACCGTCCGCGCTTGCCCGCCATTCCCGGCCTGCGCGCCGTGCCGCGCCTGCCCGCCGTGGCGGGCTTGCCGCCACATCTCCCGAATTTGCTCGCCTACCTTCACGCTCACCGTCCTTCAAAAACATTTGGCAAAAACAATTGCCAAAATCCAACCGCAAAAACAAAAGGCATGGCCATCGGCCATGCCTTTTGTTTTTTTCCTTTTCTTACTGTTTCGTAATCCGCGCTCAGGCTTCAGCCCTAATCCGATCCTGCCTCAATCGGTCTTCAATCGCTTCTGGCCGCGCCTGCGAGATCCCTGATATCCATCAACAAGATTCATCCTACCGCGGAGCCTAATAATTATCGGCAAACTTCGGCGAAATTATTTTCGGCGCGTTTTCGATCGTGTTAATCGCTCAAACTAATAATCTTATGCGCGCTTTCCACTTCCGCGATTCGGCTCTTTCTTTCGTATTCCCTCTTGCCAGATCTTTACACCCGCAGTTCGCGGCGCGCCGTCTCCGCCACGCGGCCCATGTCCGAGGTGGTCAGCACACGAATCCTGTGCTCCTCCATCGTCTCCACTCCGAAGCGATAAAGCTCCAGCCTTTCCGGCTCCTCGTCCGTCGCGCCCACGCGCGCCGCCGACTCAATCACCGCCGTCAACTCCAGCTCCGCTTTTTCCACTCTCTCCACGCCCGCCCGCAGCGCCGCCGCTGAAAAAGCCAGCACCTTGGCCATCTCCAGACCCGGGTCGAAACTCACCGCATGAAACATACGCACGATTCCGTTGGGCCGGTACCCCACGTCGATGCGCAGCGGATCGCCCGGCCGCGTGTACTCCGACGCGGCGATTCTCTTTCTCAGCAGATCCCACACGCCGGCATGCTCGAACTCCGAGCGCATGCGCGCCTGGATCGCCGCGCGCCCGCTCAGCCTCGGCGTCCGCTCCCGCGGCGGCGGCTCCACGTAGAGGCGCATCAGCTCTTCCATCCCCGCCGGAAGGCTCTCCGCCAGAAACGCTTTGGGCTCGGTCATCTGTACGTTCAGCGAGAGCGATTCTTCCAAAACCCGCATCAGCCTTCCGCCCGGGTCATCGGCAAGCCGCCGCCGCAACTCGCTCTCCATCCCTTCAAGCAGCTCAGTGTCGGCATCCGGATCGAGGCAGCGCACCCGGCGCCAGTCGCGGGTGAAGCGAACCTCCATATGCGGGTTCCCCTGCTCGCGCAGAATCACCCCGATATGCACGCACTCGTTCCGCACCGCGTCGGGCACATACCGCAGCAGTTGAAACTCGCACGTACGCCGTTCAGTTCCGCCGATCATGGATTCCTTCAGTTCGCAGTACGCAGTTCTCAGTTCGCAACTCGCTGTTTACAATTCGCCGTTGATAGTTCTTAGTTCTCAGCCCCGACGACTCACTTCAATTCACCCTCATCGTATCGCCCCATCGGCCCCCCTTCCAACCCTCTTCACCCCCATCTTCCGCCCCCATCCCCC
>Ga0182024_10017244_pt1 | contig 13588 bp, 10 predicted proteins | sample P32metaG_FD_120480 | JGI IMG/M metagenome (GOLD analysis project Ga0182024, IMG submission 120480) | Permafrost microbial communities from Stordalen Mire, Sweden - P3-2 metaG (Illumina Assembly) | ecosystem: Environmental > Terrestrial > Soil > Wetlands > Permafrost | place: Sweden: Stordalen...
CCCACCGAGGGCAGTAGCTCAACTGGTAGAGCACCGGTCTCCAAAACCGGCGGTTGGGGGTTCGAGTCCCTCCTGCCCTGCTCGGAGCCTGTCGTAGCCGCAGGACCGTCGCCGAACCACCATTCGAATCCGGAGCAACCGACGTGAACCGCGAGACCAAGCGCATGATGCAGCGCCAGGGCCAGATGGAGGCCGACGGGTCCCCTGCCGCCCGCAAGCCGCCCCCCGGCGGGGGCGGCCGGCCGCCCGGCGGCTCGGGCCGCGGCGGGGGGGCCGCCGGGGCCGCCCGACCGGCCCGCCGCCAGCGCACCGGTATCATCCAGTTCTTCCGGGAGGTCCGTGACGAGCTCCGCCAGGTCGCCTGGCCGACCCGGTCCGAGCTGATCAACTACACCGCCGTCGTGCTCACGACGCTGGTGCTGATGGTCATTTTGATCTTCCTGCTCAACCTTGCCTTCGGCAAGGCCATCTTCTTCCTCTTCCAGAAGTGATCCCGAACCGATCGGTGTGACCGTGACTCTCGACGACGACAACCGCAACGAGCCCGAACCCGGGGCCCCGGCCCCCGACGGGCCCCTGGCCGAGCTCGAGGGCGAGGCCCTCGAGGGGGCCGCCGCCGACCTGGCCGCCCTCGGGGTGCTCGAGGAGGCGGTGGCCGGTGAGGTGGCCGTCGAGGTCCTGGTCGAGGAGGTGGCCGCCGAGGCCGAGCTCGAGGTGCTCGAGGACGCCGCGGCGGCCGAGGCCGAGATCGAGGTGCTGGAGGAGGCGGTGGCCGTCGAGGCCGCCCGCCAGGTGGCGGCGGCCGGGACCGACGAGGAGAAGGCCGAGATCGTCGAGGAGGCCCTGGCCGTCGAGGCCGGGCTGGAGGCCCTGGCCGGGGCGGTCAGCGAAGAGGCGGTGACCGAGATCGAGGAGATCGAGGCGGCGGTGGCGATCGCCGAGGTGGCGGTCGAGGGGGAGATCGCCGCCCTCGAGGAGGCCGTGGTCGAGGTGGCGACGGACCTGGTCGAAGAGGTCGAGGAGCTCGATGACCTCGAGGAGGAGGAGGAGGCCTACGTCCCCAGCCCCTACGACCGGCCCGGGCGCTGGTACGTGGTCCACACCTACTCGGGCTACGAGAACAAGGTCAGTTCCAACCTGAAGAACGTGGTCGCCTCCCGCGGGATGGAGGACCGGGTCTTCGAGGTCGTCATCCCCATGGAGGACGTGGTCGAGTTCAAGGGGGGCAAGAAGGTCACCGTCCAGAGGAAGGTCTTCCCGGGCTACCTGCTCGTCCGCTGCGAGCTGGACGACGACACCTGGGGCGCCGTCCGCAACACCCCCGGGGTCACCGGGTTCGTCGGGCCGGGCACCAAGCCCACCCCGCTCTCCCGGCGCGAGGTCGAGAGCATTCTCCAGGTCAAGGCCGAGGGGGTCGAGGCGGCGCCCAAGCGCACCCGGCCCCGCCTCGAGTACGAGGTGGACGAGACGGTCCGGGTCAAGGAGGGGCCGTTCGCCGACTTCTCCGGCCAGATCGCCGAGATCAACGAGGACCAGCTCAAGTTGAAGGTGCTAGTCAACATCTTCGGCCGGGAGACCCCGGTCGAGCTGGAGTTCAGCCAGGTGGCCAAGCTCTAGCGCAGCGCCGGCCGGCCCGGCGCCCGGTGAACGACGAACGACGAGTCCAGGAACGAGGAGCGACAGATGCCACCCAAGAAGCGAGTGCTGGCCAAGGTGAAGATCCAGCTCGAGGCGGGCTCGGCCACGCCGGCGCCCCCGGTCGGCACCGCCCTCGGGCCCCACGGGGTCCAGACGATGGAGTTCTGCAAGCAGTACAACCAGGCCACCGAGTCCCAGCGCGGGACGGTGGTGCCGGTCGAGATCACCATCTACGAGGACCGGTCCTTCAGCTTCATCCTCAAGACCCCGCCGGCCGCCGTGCTGCTGCGCCAGGCCGCCGGCCTGCCCAAGGGTTCGGCCACGGCCGGTCGGGAGCAGGTGGCCACGATCACCGACGCCCAGCTGGCCGAGATCGCCCGGGTCAAGCTGCCGGACCTCAACACCGACGACCTGGAGGCGGCCAAGCTCCAGGTGGCGGGCACCGCTCGGTCGATGGGGATCGCCGTCGACCGCTGACGGCGATCCGGCACCGACCCACGAGACCCAAGGACAGGACGCGCATGGCACATCACAGCAAGAAGTACAACGAGGCGGCCGCCAAGTTCGACCGGGAGTCGCTCTACGGCGTCTCCGAGGCCATCGACCTAGTGAAGGACACGGCCACGGCCGCCTTCGACGAGACGGTCGAGCTGGCGGTGCGGCTGGGGGTGGACCCCCGCAAGGCGGACCAGATCGTACGGGGGACGCTCTCCCTTCCGTCGGGCACCGGCCGCTCTGAGCGGGTGGCGGTCTTCGCCGCCGGCGAGCAGGCCGCCGAGGCCCGGGCCGCCGGGGCCGAGGTCGTGGGAGCCGACGACCTGGTCGCCCGGGTGCGTGACGAGGGCTTCTTGGACTTCGACGTGGCCGTCGCCACCCCGGACCTGATGGGCCAGGTGGGCACACTCGGCCGGGTGCTCGGCCCGCGGGGCCTGATGCCCAACCCCAAGACCGGCACGGTGACCACCGACGTCGGCAAGGCGGTCACCGAGTTCAAGGGGGGCCGGGTCGAGTACCGGACCGACAAGGTCGGCAACGTGCACGTCCGGGTGGGCAAGCGCTCGTTCACCAAAGAGCAGCTCCTGGCCAACGTCCGGGCCGTCATCGAAGAGCTGGTGCGGGCCAAGCCGGCCTCGGCCAAGGGCCGCTACCTCCAGTCGATCACCCTCACCTCCACCATGGGGCCCGGGGTCAAGGTGGACCCGGCCCGGGCCCGGGCGGTGGACGAGGAGCTGGCCACGACGGCCTGAGCGACCGTCCCGGCCGGGGGGCCGGTGGCCGGCCCGTCCCGGGCCGTACTACTGTGCTCCGGACAAGCCCGCCGCCAGCCGACCGGGTGAAGAACCGCAAACGCCAGAGACCTCCGGTGCACCACGGTGCTCAAAGGGCCCCCCGGGGCCCGCCCGACGAGGCGACAACGCTGAGCCGCCGGCCCGTGCCGGTCGGACCGGTCCGTCGCACACCGGAGGTCACGGCCCCGCCCCCGGGCGGGAGTCACCGGTGGAGGAACGATGGACAATCCGAGAGCAGAGAAGGTCGCCGTCGTCGACGAGGTGCGCGAGCGCCTCAGCGGGGCCGACGCGTCGGTGGTCACCGAGTACCGCGGCCTGTCGGTGACCGAGATGGCCGACCTGCGCCGCAGCCTGGCCGCCGCCGGTGGCGACTACAAGATCTTCAAGAACACCCTGGTCCGCCTGGCCGTGGCCGGGAGCCCCCACGAGCCCATCCGGGACCTGCTCACCGGCCCCACCGCCATCGCCTTCGTCCACGGGGACGTGAGCGCGGTGGCCAAGGCCCTGCGGGACTTCGGCCGGGGCAGCCCCCACCTGGTGATCAAGGGCGGGATCCTCGACGGGGGCGTCCTGTCGCCGGCCCAGCTGGCCGTCCTGGCCGAGCTGCCGTCCCGAGAGGCCCTGCTGGCCCAGATCGCCGGCGCCATCGCCGCCCCGCTCACCCAGATGGCGGGCCTGCTCAACGCCCTGCCCCAGAACCTGGCTTACGGGATCTCGGCCGTGGTCGAGCAGCGCCGGGCGTCCGAGCCCGCCCCCGAGCCGGCATCGGTCCGGGCCGAGCCCGGCCCAGAGGCGGCCCCAGAGGCCGGGACCCCCGAAGCCGGGATCCCCGAGGCGGTGGCCCCCGAGACCGGTGGGCCTCCCGAGGCCACGGCGGACACCGCCGCATCCGGGGCGGACACCGCCGCACCCGGACCGGACGCCGCCGCCGTCGGGGCCGCCCAGGCACCCGAGTCCGGGGCATCCGACGCCGAGGCCCCGGCCGGGGAGGCACCCGAACCCGGCCCGGCCGAGGACCCCGGGGCCTAGCCCGGCCCCCCAGGACGCAGGACGCAGGACCAAGGACGACGAGACCGGAAGACCGGAAGACCGGAAGAAGGAGAGGAACAGACCATGGCAGGGACCCTGACCAAGGAGCAGATCATCGACGGCATCGCAGAGCTGTCGGTGCTCGAGCTCAGCGAGCTCCTGAAGGACTTCGAGGAGCGCTTCGGCGTGACCGCGGCAGCGCCGGTGGCCGCCGCCGCCGCCCCGGCGGCCGGTGGTGGCGCCGCCGCCGAGGAGGAGGAGCAGACGGAGTTCGACGTCATTCTCACCGAGGCCGGCGACAAGAAGATCCAGGTCATCAAGGAGGTCCGCTCGCTGACCAGCCTGGGCCTCAAGGAGGCCAAGGATCTGGTCGACAGCGCCCCCAAGCCGGTGCTCGAGAAGGCCAGCAAGGACGACGCCGAGAAGGCCAAGGCCTCGCTCGAGGGCGCCGGCGCCACCGTCGAGCTGAAGTAGCGACGCCGAGGGGCCCGCGTGGCCCGGAGGGTGGCGGGGCGCCCCGGTGGGCTCCGGCCCGCCGGGCGGGCCCCGGATCCTTGACTCTCCGGGTAGTTGCTCCTAGCCTGTGGCCAGCCCTTGAGGCCGTGTCGCCGGCCCGGCCGGTGGCGCGCGGACCCGGGGGTTGTGCCTCGGCTCGCCCCCGGGTAGGATGCAGGGTTGCCGTGCCCTTCTTTGTTGCCTTCGTCTGTCAAAACGGCTGAATGGCGCGCGCTACGGCAAACCTCCGGGCCTCCCACCAGGCCTTCCGGCGTCTCTTTTGAGCAGTAACTGCAGTACCCGAATGACCCGTACGCACCCCAGCTGGGAGGAGTAGGCCGTTGCCCCTGCGGTCCCGAAGCCCCGAACGCGTCTCGTTTGCCAACATCGACGAGGCGCTCCCCCTACCCGATCTGATCTCGATCCAGCGGGACTCTTTCAAATGGTTCCTCGACAAGGGCCTGGCCGAGGCCTTCCACGACATCAGCCCGATCGAGGACTTCACCGGCCAGCTCAGCCTGGAGCTGGAGTTCGACCCGACCGACCCCGACCTGCGCCCGCCGCCCAAGTTCTCGGTGGAGGAGTGCAAGGAGAAGGACATGACGTACGCCGCCCCGGTGTTCGTCCGGGCCCGGTTCCTCAACGCCACCACCGGGGAGATCAAGGAGCAGACCGTCTTCATGGGGGACTTCCCGATGATGACGGACCGGGGCACCTTCATCGTCAACGGGACCGAGCGGGTCGTGGTCAGCCAGCTCGTGCGCTCGCCCGGGGTGATCTTCCAGCCCGGCCGGGACGCCAAGACCATCTTCACCGGGACCATCCACCCCTACCGGGGCGAGTGGATCGAGCTCGACGTGGAGGCCAAGCCCTCCAAGGACGTGACGGCCGGGGCCCGGGTGGCCCGCAAGCGCCGGCTCTCCCTGTTCGTGCTGCTCCGGGCGCTGGGCTACGGCGACGACGCCTTCCTGGAGCGCTTCGTCCGCCACTTCGACTTCCTGGAGGGCCAGTGGGAGAAGGAGAAGACCCTCGCCCCCACCCAGGAGGAGGCGCTGCTGGAGATCTACAAGCGGGCCCGCCCCGGTGAGCCCCTGTCGGCCGAGGCCGCCCGGCAGTACTTCGAGAACGCCTTCTTCAACCCGAAGCGCTACGACCTGACCCGGGTCGGCCGCTACAAGCTGAACCGCAAGCTCGGGCCCGAGATCGAGCGGATCTCCAGCCTGTTCAAGATCGACCTCGAGCGCCCCGAGCCGGGCCAGGGCGTGCTCAGCCGCTCCGAGATCCTGGCCTCGGCCACCTACATGCTCCACCTGGCGCTGCACATGGCCGACGGGGACTCGACCTACCGGATCGACGACCAGGACCACTTCGCCAACCGCCGCATCCGCTCGGTGGGCGAGCTGATCCAGAACCAGGTCCGGGTCGGCCTCTCCCGCATGGAGCGGGTCGTGCGCGAGCGCATGACCACCCAGGACGTCGAGGCGATCACCCCCCAGACCCTGATCAACATCCGCCCGGTGGTGGCCGCGGTGAAGGAGTTCTTCGGGACCAGCCAGCTCAGCCAGTTCATGGACCAGAACAACCCGCTGTCGGGCCTGGCCCACAAGCGCCGCCTGTCGGCCCTCGGGCCCGGCGGCCTCTCCCGTGAGCGGGCCGGGTTCGAGGTCCGTGACGTCCACAGCTCCCACTACGGCCGGATGTGCCCGATCGAGACCCCCGAGGGCCCGAACATCGGCCTGATCGGGGCCCTGGCCACCTATGCCCGGGTGAACGAGTACGGCTTCATCGAGACCCCCTACCGCAAGGCGGCCAACGGCCGGGTGACCGGCGAGGTGGTGTACCTGGCGGCCGACGAGGAGGAGGAGCACGTCATCGCCCAGGCGAACGCCTCGATCGACCAGAAGGGCAACTTCACCGAGGAGCGCGTCCTCGTGCGCCGCGGCCCCCAGGGCACCGGGGTGCGGGTCGGGGTGGCCAACACCTCGTACGGGACGACCAGCGAGATCGACTTCGTGCCGCCCTCCGAGGTCGACCTGATGGACGTGTCGCCCAAGCAGATCGTGTCGGTCTCGACCGCCCTCATCCCCTTCGTCGAGCACGACGACGCCAACCGGGCCCTCATGGGCGCCAACATGCAGAAGCAGGCCGTCCCCCTGGTCGTCCCCGAGGCGCCCTACATCGGCACCGGGGTCGAGGCCCGGGCCGCCCGGGACGCCGGTGACGTGGTCCTGGCCGAGGGCGAGGGCACCGTCGGGGAAGTATCGGGCGACCAGATCGTCGTCGAGTACCGCTCGGGCCAGAAGGACCGCCTGGGCCACCCGCTGGGCAAGAAGATCTACCGCCTGGCCAAGTTCCGGCGCTCCAACCAGAACACCTCGATCAACCAGAAGGTCCTGGTGGCCGAGGGCCAGAAGGTGGGCAACGGCGACCTGCTGGCCGACGGCCCGTCCACCCACAACGGCGAGCTGGCCCTGGGCAAGAACCTGCTGGTGGCCTTCATGCCCTGGGAGGGCTACAACTACGAGGACGCCATCATCCTGTCCCAGCGCCTCGTGCGCGACGACGTGCTGACCTCGATCCACATCGAGGAGCACGAGGTCGACGCCCGGGACACCAAGCTGGGGGCCGAGGAGATCACCCGGGACATCCCGAACCTCTCCGAGGAGATCCTGGCCGACCTCGACGATCGGGGCATCATCCGGGTCGGGGCCGAGGTCGGCCCGGGCGACGTGCTGGTCGGCAAGGTGACCCCCAAGGGCGAGACCGAGCAGACCCCCGAGGAGCGCCTGCTTCGGGCCATCTTCGGCGAGAAGGCCCGCGAGGTCCGCGACACCAGCCTCAAGGTCCCCCACGGCGAGGAGGGCAAGGTCATCGACGTCCGGGTGTTCTCCCGGGAGGACGCCCACGAGCTCCCGCCCGGGGTCAACCAGCTGGTCCGGGTCTACGTGGCCCAGAAGCGCAAGATCTCCGAAGGCGACAAGCTGGCCGGGCGCCACGGCAACAAGGGCGTCATCTCCAAGATCCTGCCGGTGGAGGACATGCCGTTCCTCTCCGACGGCACCCCGGTCGACATCATCTTGAACCCGCTCGGTGTGCCGAGCCGGATGAACGTCGGCCAGGTGCTCGAGTCCCACCTGGGCTACGCCGCCCGCTGGGGATGGGAGGGCGTGGCCACCGACAACGAGGGCGACGGGACGGGCAAGGACGCCCCGCTGCGCAAGACCCGCCCCCGCACCGACCCGGCGGCCTGGGTCGCCACCCCGGTCTTCGACGGCGCCCACTGGGACGAGGCGGAAGACGCCGGCAAGCACCCGACCATCCAGCGGCTCTTCGAGACGCTGCACTCGGACTCGGCCAACGGCGACGTCCAGATCCGGCCCACCGGCAAGGCCACCCTGTTCAACGGCCGGACCGGCGAGGAGTACGACAACCCGATCTCGGTCGGCTACGTCTACATCCTCAAGCTGGCCCACCTGGTGGACGACAAGATCCACGCCCGCTCCACCGGCCCGTACTCGATGATCACCCAGCAACCCCTCGGCGGGAAGGCCCAGTTCGGGGGCCAGCGCTTCGGGGAGATGGAGGTGTGGGCGCTCGAGGCGTTCGGCGCCGCCTACGCCCTCCAAGAGCTGCTGACCATCAAGTCCGACGACGTGCTGGGCCGGGTGAAGGTCTACGAGGCCATCGTCAAGGGCGAGAACATCCCCGAACCGGGGATCCCCGAGAGCTTCAAGGTGTTGATCAAGGAGATGCAGTCCCTCTGCCTCGACGTCGAGGTGCTGGCCGTGGACGGCCAGGAGATCGAGATGCACGAGATCGACGAGGACATCTTCCGGACGGCCGAGGAGCTCGGCATCGACATCAGCCGGCCCGAACGCGGGTCGGACGAAGAGGACGAGCGGCGCGCGGCAGAGAGGAGCTTCTCGTAATGGCACTGGACGTGAACACGTTCGACCAGCTGAGGATCGGGCTGGCCACCGGAGACTCCATCCGGGGCTGGTCCAACGGCGAGGTCAAGAAGCCCGAGACCATCAACTACCGGACCCTGCGGCCCGAGAAGGACGGGCTCTTCTGCGAGAAGATCTTCGGCCCGACCAAGGACTGGGAGTGCTACTGCGGCAAGTACAAGCGCGTCCGGTTCAAGGGCATCATCTGCGAGCGCTGCGGGGTCGAGGTCACCCGTTCGAAGGTCCGGCGCGAGCGCATGGGCCACATCGAGCTGGCCGCCCCGGTCGTCCACATCTGGTACCTGCGGGGCACCCGCAGCTGGCTGGCCTACCTGCTCATGGGCACCGAGGCCCGTGAGGAGCTCAAGGCCAAGCAGCTCGAGAAGGTCATCTACTTCGCCGCCAACCTGGTCACCTGGGTCGACGAGGACAAGCGCCACGAGGACCTGGCCACCCTGGAGGCCGAGCTCCTCGAGGAGGTGTCCGACATCGAGCGCCGGCGGGACCTCGACATCGACCGCCGGTTCAAGGCGCTCGAGGACGAGCTCAAGGCGCTCGAGGGCGAGGGCGCCCGGGATGCCGAGATCAAGGCCCGCCAGAAGGCGGTCGAGAAGGAGATCTCGGCCATGCGGGAGCGGTCCGACGACGAGGCCGAGCTGGCCCGGCGGGCCTTCGACGAGTTCAAGAGCCTGCACGCCCGCAAGATCCTCGAAGACGAGCTCTTGTGGCGCGAGCTGCGGGTCCGCTACGACGATTACTTCGAGGGCGGCATGGGGGCCGAGGCCATCCAGCGGCTCATCGACCGGATCGACCTGGACGCCGAGGAGATCAAGCTGCGCGAGATGATCGACGCGGCCGACGGCCGCCGTCCCCTGTCGGCCCAGCGCCGCCAGAAGGTCATCAAGCGCCTCAAGATCGTCACCGCCTTCAACCGGCGCGACGAGCACGGGCGGCGGGTCAACGACCCCCGGGCCATGATCCTCGAGGCGGTGCCGGTCATCCCGCCCGACCTGCGCCCGATGGTCCAGCTCGACGGTGGCCGGTTCGCCACCTCGGACCTCAACGACCTCTACCGCCGGGTCATCAACCGCAACAACCGGCTGAAGCGGCTGCTCGACCTGGGCGCGCCCGAGATCATCATCAACAACGAGAAGCGGATGCTCCAGGAGGCTGTCGACGCCCTGTTCGACAACGGGCGGCGGGGCCGCCCGGTCACCGGGCCGGGCAACCGCCCCCTCAAGTCGCTCTCGGACATGCTTAAGGGCAAGCAGGGGCGGTTCCGCCAGAACCTGCTGGGCAAGCGGGTCGACTACTCGGGCCGGTCGGTCATCGTGATCGGGCCGACCCTGCTCCTGCACCAGTGCGGCCTGCCCAAGCTGATGGCCCTCGAGCTCTTCAAGCCCTTCGTCATGAAGCGCCTGGTCGACGCCGAGCTGGCCCAGAACATCAAGTCGGCCAAGCGCATGGTCGAGCGGCGCCGGCCCCAGGTCTGGGACGTGCTCGAGGGGGTCATCCGGGAGCACCCGGTGCTCCTCAACCGGGCCCCGACCCTGCACCGACTGGGCATCCAGGCCTTCGAGCCGGTGCTGGTCGAGGGCAAGGCCATCCAGGTCCACCCGCTGGTCTGCACCGCCTTCAACGCCGACTTCGACGGCGACCAGATGGCCGTCCACCTTCCGCTGTCGGCCGAGGCCCAGGCCGAGGCCCGGGTCCTGATGCTGTCGGCCAACAACATCCTGTCCCCGGCCACCGGCCGGCCGATCACCGTGCCCACCCAGGACATGGTCTTCGGGGCCTACTACCTGACCCTGGCGGTGGCGGGGGCCAAGGGCGAGGGCCGGGCCTTCCGGCACTCCTACGAGGTCCAGGCGGCCTTCGACGCCGGGGACATCGACCTGCACGCCACCATCACCCTGCGGCCGACCGAGGGCTCCTCCCTGGCCGCCCGCCTGGCGGCGGCCGGGATCGAGGCGGCCGAGGACGCCACCTTGACTCTCGAGACCACCCCGGGGCGGGTGTTCTTCAACGAGGCCCTGCCCGAGGGCTTCCGCTACGTCGACGAGGTGGTGGGCAAGCGCAACGTGCCCATCGGCACCATCGTCGAGGAGCTGGCGGCGGCCTATGAGAAGCACGTGGTCGGGGCCAGCCTGGACCGCATCAAGGCGCTCGGGTTCCGCTTCGCCGCCCAGTCGGGGCTCACCATCTCCATCGACGATGTGCGGACCCCGCCCGAGAAGCAGGGCATCCTGGACCGCTACGAGAAGGAGGCGGAGAAGGCCGAGAACCAGTTCAAGCGGGGCATCATCACCGACGACGAGCGGCGCCAGAAGGAGATCGAGATCTGGACCTCGGCCAACTCCGAGGTCGGCCGGGCCATGGAGCAGACCCTGTCCACCCTGTCGTTCAACCCGCTCGACATGATGGTCGACTCGGGGGCCCGGGGGAACGCCCAGCAGATCCGCCAGATCGCCGGCATGAAGGGCCTGGTCTCGAACCCGCGGGGGGAGATGATCCCCCGGCCCATCAAGTCGTCTTTCCGGGAGGGCCTGAGCGTCCTCGAGTACTTCATCTCGACCCACGGCGCCCGCAAGGGCCTGGCCGACACCGCCCTGCGGACGGCCGACTCGGGCTACCTGACCCGCCGCCTGGTCGACGTGGCCCAGGAGCTCATCGTCCGCGAGGACGACTGCGGGACCACCCGGGGCATCTGGATCGAGGAGGTCGAGCCGGACGGGCCGGGGAAGCGGAGCTACCTCGAGACCCGGGCCTACGGCCGCATCCTGGTCGAGCCGGCGTCCCTGTCGGACAAGACCAGGGTCGAGGCCGGGACGCTGCTCACCGACGAGATGGTGGCCGCCCTGCGCGACGACGAGGCGGTCGAGCGCATCCGGGTCCGCTCGGTGCTGACCTGCGAGGCGGCCCACGGCGTCTGCGCCACCTGCTACGGCCAGTCGCTGGCCACCGGCTTCATGATCGAGCTGGGCGAGGCGGTCGGGGTGATCGCCGCCCAGTCCATCGGCGAGCCGGGCACCCAGCTGACAATGCGGACCTTCCACACCGGGGGCATCGTCGGGGAGGACATCACCCACGGCCTGCCCCGGGTGGTCGAGCTGTTCGAGGCCCGGACCCCCAAGGGCGCCGCCGTCCTGGCCCGCCACTCGGGCGTGGTCCGCATCGAAGAGGAGGAGGGCGGACGCCGCATCACCGTGGTGGCCGACGACGGGACCGAGGAGGGCGCCCTGGTGGCGCCCCGGGCCCACCTCGAGGTGACCGAGGGCCAGGAGGTCGGGGCGGGTGACGCCCTGGTCGAGGGGCCCAAGGACCCCAAGGAGCTGCTGGAGGTCAAGGGCATCCGCGAGACCCAGCAGTACCTGGTCGAGGAGGTCCAGAAGGTCTACCGGGACCAGGGCGTGTCGATCCACGACAAGCACATCGAGCTCATCGTGCGCCAGATGCTGCGCCGGGTGCTGGTGGCCGAGCCGGGCGACGCCCCCTTCCTGCCCGGCGAGCGGGTCGACAACCAGATCTACGCCGAGGTCAACCGCCAGCTGGTGGAGGACGCCAAGCGGCCGGCCGAAGGGCGCCCCGAGCTGATGGGGATCACCAAGGCCTCGCTGGCCACCGACAGCTGGTTGTCGGCGGCGTCGTTCCAGGAGACCACCCGGGTGCTGACCGAGGCGGCCATCGAGGGCCGCTCCGACCAGCTGTTCGGGCTGAAGGAGAACATCATCATCGGCAAGTTGATCCCGGCCGGGACGGGCATGGAGCGCTACCGGACCATCCGTCTCGAGATGCCCGACGCCGAGGCGATGCCCTTCTGGGCCACCGGGGCCGGCGGCTCGAGCGACACCGAGGATCTGGCGGCCTGGCTGCGCGACGTGGGCGGCGACGGGATCAGCAACGACCCGTTCGACCCGACCATCGACGCCAGCTGGCTGGGGGCCGCCCCGGCGGCCGAGGAGGGCGAGGCGGCGGCGTTGGCCGCTCCTTCCCCCACCCCGTCGGCCGTCCCGGGGGCCGAGGAGGGCCCGCTGGAGGCCGGTGCCTGATCCCGTCGGCCGCCCTTGGGACGGCGCCGCCGGCCGGGCGCCGGGCCGGGCCGCCGCTTGCCCGAAGTCCCAGGTTGCCGTAACATTGCTTCGCTGCACGGGGACGCGCTTGACGGCGCGGCCGGCGCGGCGGGCCCGGTCCCGCAGACCACCGTGCAGTCGTCCACCCCGCAATTCCAGATCGTCGAGGTAACGCGTGCCCACAATCGCCCAGCTGGTCCGCAAGGGCCGGCAGGCCAAGGTGACCAAGACCAAGACGCCGGCCCTCAAGGGCGCGCCCCAGCGCCGGGGGGTCTGCACCCGCGTCTACACCACCACCCCCAAGAAGCCGAACTCGGCCCTGCGCAAGGTGGCCCGTATCCGGCTGACCAGCGGGGTCGAAGTCACGGCCTACATCCCCGGCGTCGGCCACAACCTCCAGGAGCACTCCATCGTGCTGGTGCGCGGCGGACGGGTGAAGGACCTCCCCGGCGTCCGCTACAAGGTGATCCGGGGGGCGCTCGACACCTCGGGGGTGCGGGAACGGAACCAGGCCCGCAGCCGCTACGGCGCCAAGAAGGAGTCCTGAGATGCCCCGCAACGGTCCGGCCGCCCGCCGGGAGCTCCAGCCGGACCCGGTCTACCGCTCGGTCCTGGTCACCCAGTTCGTCAACAAGGTCCTGACCCGGGGCAAGCGCACCCTGTCCGAGCGCATCGTCTACGGCGCCCTCGAGCTGGTCCAGGAGCGCTCGGGAAACGAGCCGGTCGCCGTGCTGAAGAAGGCGGTCGAGAACGTGCGCCCCGAACTGGAGGTCAAGCCCCGCCGGGTCGGGGGCGCCACCTACCAGGTCCCCGTCGAGGTCCGGCCCCGCCGGGCCACCACCCTGGCCATCCGCTGGCTGACCGGCTTCTCCCGCCAGCGCCGGGAGAAGACCATGGCCGAGCGCCTGGCCAACGAGATCCTCGACGCCTCCAACGGCATCGGCGCCGCCGTGAAGCGCCGCGAGGACATGCACAAGATGGCCGAGTCCAACAAGGCCTTCGCGCACTACCGCTGGTAGTCGCGTTCTTAGAGGTAGAGCACCATGGCTGATCCGCTGCCCATCCGCGAGTTCCCCCTGGCCAGGACCCGAAACATCGGGATCATGGCCCACATCGACGC
>Ga0182024_10017245_pt1 | contig 13588 bp, 10 predicted proteins | sample P32metaG_FD_120480 | JGI IMG/M metagenome (GOLD analysis project Ga0182024, IMG submission 120480) | Permafrost microbial communities from Stordalen Mire, Sweden - P3-2 metaG (Illumina Assembly) | ecosystem: Environmental > Terrestrial > Soil > Wetlands > Permafrost | place: Sweden: Stordalen...
CTGCGCAACCACGACGAGCTGACCCTCGAGATGGTCACCGACGAAGAGCGCGACTACATGTACCGGGCCTACGCGCGGCAGATGGCGACGCGGATCAACCTCGGGATTCGACGGAGGCTCGCGCCGCTCGTCGACAATAGCCGTCGCAAGATGGAGCTCTTGAATGGGCTCCTCCTGTCGCTCCCGGGAACACCGGTGCTCTACTATGGCGATGAGATCGGTATGGGCGACAACGTTTACCTCGGCGACCGCAACGGGGTGCGCACGCCGATGCAGTGGAACATGGACCGCAACGCCGGCTTCTCGAGCGCCAATCCGCAGCGGCTGGTCCTGCCGGTCGTCATCGACCCCGAGTACCACTACGAGTCGCTCAACGTCGAAAACCAACAGCAGAATCCGACGTCTCTTCTCTGGTGGACGAAACGACTCATCGCGCTCCGCAAACGCTTTACGGCGTTCGGACGTGGAACCACGCGGTTCTTGAACCCATCGAACTCGCGCGTCCTGGCCTTCATTCGCCAACACAACGAGGAGTGCGTGCTCGTCGTCGCGAATCTGTCGCGATTCTCGCAGTGCGTGGAACTCGATCTCGCAACGTACAAAGGATCGATGCCGGTCGAGGTCTTCGGCAAAACGAGGTTCCCCGCCGTGGGAGAAGATCCCTACCCTCTCACGCTAGGTCCGCACGGGTTCTACTGGTTCGCGCTCGAGCGAGCGGGGACGCGCGAATTGGGCACTGCTTCTCCTTCTGTTCGTCCCGTACCGTCCTTCGAATGCAAAGACGTCGAAACCCTCCTGCGAAGCGCCGAGCTCGGGGACGCTCTCCGGGGCTTTCTGGAGACGCGACCGTGGTTTGCTGGGCGTGACCGCGCGATCCGTGCGTCGCGCGTTGCCGACGTCTTCAAGCTCGACGTCGGTTCGAAGTCGGTCTTCGTGGCACTCGTGGGCGTCGAATCTTCGGACTTCGAATCGGATGTCTACGTGATCCCTCTTGCTCTGGTGAAGGCGGAGATGGAGGCAGAAGAGACATCGGTCTTCGCGTACGTCGAGATCCGCGGCGACGACTCCACACAGATGAAGTGGGCGCTCGTCGACGCGCTCGAGGAACCCGTCGCGGCACGCACGCTTCTCGAAGCGTTCGCCGAGACCGAGCTTGCAAGCGGCCAAACCGGCAAACTCCGAGTCTCGGTAGCGCGGAGCGTGGCTCTCGCCGAGCCGGACCTTCGGCCTGACCCTCGCAAGATGGGACGGGAGAGCCACGATACGACGCTTCGGTACGGCGATCGCTTCGTTCTCAAGGTCCTCCGGCGTCTCGACGTCGGCGTCAGCCCTGAGCTCGAGATCGCGCAGTTTCTCGCAAGCAGAGGGAGCGACCTCGCTCCTCGCGTCGAAGCCTGGGTCGAGTTCGTACGTCCGCGCGCCGAGCCCCAGACGGTCGCGATTCTCCAAAGTTTCGTTCCGCATCTCGAGACCGCCTGGCGCTTCACCCAAGAGGAGCTGAGTCGTTACTACGAGCGCACGCTTGCCCGGCCCGCAGACGACCCGCCGCCTCCGGTGCAGTCCGGGTCGCCGCTCCTTTTGGCCGGCGCTCTGCCTCCGGCGCTCGTGACGCAGATGATTGGCAACTATCTAGATACGGCGGCCACGCTCGGGCGGCGGATCGCAGAGCTCCATGTGGCACTCGCGGGCGGCGCGACTCCGGCATTCGCCGCCGAACCCTACTCGGCGCTCGACCGTCGCTCGAAATATCAGTCGCTCCGCAATCTCAGCGGGCGGATCTTACGTCTCCTGCGCGAGCAGCTCACCCGCCTCGCCCCGGCCGCGCGAGGCGAAGCCGAGAGAGTGCTCGCCAGCGAAACGGAGCTTCTGGAGCGATTCGAACCTCTTCTCCGGATGAAGACCGGCGCCTTGCGCATTCGAGTGCACGGCGACCTTCACCTCGGGCACCTCTTGTACACCGGGAAGGACTTCGTGCTGACCGGCATTGGAGGGGCCCGCGAGCCGAGCTTTGCGGCCCCCCGCCGCAAACGCTCGCCGCTTTCCGATCTGGCCGGGATGGTCCGGTCGTTCGACTTTGCAGCAATGAAGCTCTTGCTTGATCCCGCACGTGTACGCGACGCGGACGTGGACGCGGCGCGGCCGTGGGCCCTTCATTGGAGCGCGTGGGTTTCGGCCTCATTCCTCGGTGGCTACGTCATCGCCGCGCAGGGCGCCCCGTTCGTACCGAGCGACCGCGACGAGTTCGCGCGGCTACTGGACGCCTTCGTGCTGGAACGCGCCCTCTTCGAGCTGAAGAGCGAACTCATGCAACGTGTCGATGCCATCTCGGTGGCCGTTCCGCTGGTCGGGATCTCACGTATTCTCAGCGCTCCTTTCGTTTAGCCTGTCCGGCTACAGCACGATCCCCTTCATGCAGTTCTTCTCGGCCACGCTCGCCGCCTTCGGGTCGCTCTTCTCGGCCGTCGATCCATTGGCGATCGGCTACGAGATGATGCGCGCACAGCGAAGCGCTACGCGGAGCACGACGAGGAGGCCGCCGGCTCACGAGCCAAAACGGACATGACGGGGGCACCACTCGCGATTGCCCACCGAGGCCCGAGGATTGCAATCGCTTCTCCCGCGCCACTTCGGCGTGTGTCGCACAGAGGAGAATCATGAAATACGGTCTTGCGTTCCTTGTGGGTGTTCCGCCAGTTCTGATCCTCGCTTGGTTCCTGATGAACCATTGCTAATCGTGCCGCAACCCTATGCGCCGGGCGCCGTAGGGCCGGGCGCCGTAGGGCCGGGCGCTACAAGGCGTCGACCGCGAAATCTTCCCGCGAATCGATCCTCGTTGCGCACTCCGGGTTCCCTACGGTCGCCTGGCCGTGGCACCTTTTCTTTTTTCGGATAGGCCCGTCGACGCTTTCGCGTTGGGCTATTCGATTCGCGCATGGAGGGCGGCCAAGATCGACAAAAGGCGCGAACGACGGAGCGCGGCGCGTCCGGAAAGAATCTCGGTTCGCTCGTCAGGCGTCTACTGCGGAGCGCTCATGCCACGTGCTCTTTTAGCTGGTAGACATGGCTCACAAGACGCGTACGAGTCGCTTCGAGTGGTTTCTTCGGGAACGCTGCATACCCGAGAGCGCCGGCGAGACCACCAAGGACCGTGAAGCCGGCGCCAATTGCGACCGCAGCGAAGGGCGAGCCGCCAAGAAAGAGGACGAGAGCCAACGCGAAGACGGCGAGAGCCGCGATGAGGGCGGCGATTGCAACGCCCAGGGCTATTGCAGCCCGGCAAGCGGCGCGGAGATCTTTTTCCGCTTCAGTGCGTGCGATGGCAACCTCTGCGCGGACCAACTTTTTTGCTTCCTCCATTCCTCGACTGATGAGCTCTACTGTCGGTAACTCCTCGAGCGACGTTCGTTCGGCCGTCGTCGTGTCGGTGGATGGCATCGCTGTCTTTCCCATCGTGCGAACTGTGGTGATCTCCTCTAGCTCTGCGCGGTTCTCGATTTCAACGACTCGGTCTATGTAGGTATCCCGCTTTTCAACGAGTCGACCGGTTGACAGTCCAAAGAAGGCCTGCAAGAGGTTTCTCATCTTTCGGGATAAAGAGCTCAGGAAGAACGAAAGAATGGCCATACCAAGTCCTCAGCAATAGGCGTACCAGGCAAAGGGCAAGGCCCGCCGGCGCAGGAAGCACATAGAGAGCCGCGCACGCTTGAGGCTGTCGAGTCGCCGGTGCGCGAATGGGTGACATCTTGTCACAGCCGGTCATTGCTGTGCACCTGGATGTAGCAGTGCGAGCGAGCGCGCATCCCGGCACAGTTGTCGCAGCTCGCGACGAGCCAGGAGGCGCTCGTCTTGTCCGACTCCGCGTTGCAGAAGGTTCGTTTCGTCCACGATGCGATCGAGCAGGCCGGCGTGCGCGCCGGAACGGCTGCCGCCTGACCGCGTCCCACACCTACCCGCCCGCGGTCGCGCTCGTTCCAGGCTTTTTCGGCTTCGATCATCGTGGCGACAGCACGTACTTCGCGGACCGTTTCGTCGCCGGTCTGCGCGCAGTGCTCGAAGCGAACGGGATTGTGGGTGTGCCCGTCCTATCGGTTTCTACACTCGGCATTGCGGGATTGCGCCAGCGGCAGGCCGATCTCCTGAGCGAACTTCGGGCGCTCGAGTCGCCCACGGACCGGTTTCCGCGGCTGGGCGGACCTCGAACGTGGCATCTCGTTGGGCACAGCACGGGAGGCGTCGATGCGGCGCTCCTTCTGCGTGAAGGTCCGCTTGCGCTCGCACGGGCTCGCACGGACACGACGCTCGCCGGCGAAGCGTGGGGCGAATGGAGCGATCTCGTCAACCGGATTGACTCGGTCACCACGATTGCGGCCCCTCACTTCGGCACGGGGCTGGCTGAGTCGCCGCTCGCAAGATTCGCGGGAGGACGTCCCTCCCTCGCCGCGATGTGGGACCTCGGCGTTGCGGCCACGGACATTGCTCGTCGGGGCGACCTGACGAGTCGCATTCGCTTTGCGATGGGCGCCACACCCGGTCTTGCAAAGATGCCGTATTTTCTGCTGCAAATGGCGCTCATGAACGAGCTCGCACGGGACCTCAGGCCCGAGGTTCTCGGACCTATCTCAGCGCATCCCGTGCGGCGCTCGGCCGAAGGACGAGTGTTCTCGATCGCAACCGTCGCGCCGCGGCCCGGCTCTGGGCACCCCGACAAGCTTTTCCACGACATGTGGCGATGGACTCACGATGGCCGAACGAAGCCCACGTCGCCGACGATCGCACGCCCGTTGAGGCTGGATGACATCGCTCTGCGGCTGCCTACCCAGCGGAACTTTCGCCTTCCATCGATCGATGCCGGGGACAACGATGGCGTCGTAAGCACGGACTGCCAGGTCCTCGGAGAGCTCATCGGGGTCGTGATCGGTGACCACGTCGACGTCCTTGGCCGCTATCGACGGTCGTCGCTCATTGACGCGAAAGTCATCGACCCAGGGCTCCTCACGAGCGGCGCGGAGTTCGGTGACGACGAGTTTTTCGGACTGCTCGTCCGGATAGGCGAGCGCCTCGCGAGCGCGATGCGCTGAAGCTCGGGAGCGCCCCCTCGAGACCGCCATGTCCTTGTGCCTGACCTTCCCGGGCACGGCCTCTCGGATCGGCCTGACGCCGCGTCGGGCAGCCGTTCATGACTCTCGGCACGTGGTTGGCTCACGTGTGCGCGTCGCCAAAGCTGCCACACGATCGCATTCGCGCCATGGCTGCCATGAACGCGCGCCCCGGGAGTGCGCGTGCGTTTGCGCGCACGGTGCGTAATCTCATGGACTGGGAAGGCCAGCGCGACTCTTTCTTTCACTCGAAGCGGGCTCTTGGCCCGCGATGCGCTTTCGCAAGGCGGCAATACCACACGTCGCCAAGCGAAGCCCGACTCGCGGCGACTGACGCTCGCGCCGACTTCATGATCGAGACGGTCGGGGTTCACTTTCCCCGGTAAGGGGCTCCAGATCCTTGCGCGGTGTCTGGGGCGGTGCTGCCGTCCTCTCCCATCGGTCCGGGCCAGAGCGGAGTCTGCCGTTGCTTGAACGACTCCAGGGTCTTCGCCGCCAGCTCGACCAGCTCTTCACGCGTCCCACAACCGTCCGCTCGACCATTGAACAGCCTGCGGTCGTCGGATTTCGGGAGACGGGCCACCACAGCAACACGAATGGCGTTGGGAGACGATGCGGCGTCGATACCGTATGTGCCTAGAACGGTCCGCGCCCAGAACAGAGGACTCACGCCGTCTCCTCAAGCATACGTCGCGCCATAGTCATGCGCATCGAGACTACGCACGAATCTCGCCGGCACGCCGGCAAACAGGCTGTCCGCGGCGACATCCTCGGTAACGATCGCGCCGGCGCCGACGACGGCGCCGCGACCCACCCGAACTCCAGGCATAATCGTTACTCTCGAACCTATCCAGGTCCCATCGCCGATCTCGATGGGAGCCCACTGGAGACAACCACACCGCTGCTCGGACCGACCGATCTCGTGGGTTCTGGTGAGAAGCTTGACGTCATCGCCGATGTAAACACGGTCTCCGATTCGAACCTCTGCACCCAGATCGATATGCAATTGGCCGCTAATGAAAGATCCGGGCCCGATCGAAAGTAGCTTCTCTACGGCTCCGGGGCCCGTAATGCGCACGGGACCCGCGATCGCCGCGCCGTGCCCGATGCGCACGCCGGCTCCGACGAGCAAGCGGGTCCGCAACCGATTGAATCCGTGTTGCGGAAGCGCCGACGACAGAACGCGCACGGCCGCTTTTCGCGGATCCCAGGCCACGCGACTCACACGAAGCATTTTCTCGGACACCTGGGCATGCATTGGCCGGGCCAGTCAGTGGGCGATGTGCACCGTCGCCGCTTTCCCGACAGGCAAATCAAGCTCCATTCGGTCGCAAGCTCTTGCGACGAGAACATTTCGAGTTGCGCGCTCGTAGCGGCATGCCTCTCGCATGGGCCTGATGCACGATCGCGCACCTAGAAAGCAGTTTGATGCACAGATCTCATTTCCTCGCTTGCTCGCACTCCTTCTCGAGCTCGCTATCCGTGAACTCTACCGTGAGTCCTAGCGACGAGCTCAAGGGCAAAGAATTCCGTCCAAAAAGATGGACCCATGTTGGACGATAATCTCGGAGTCGTTTTCTGTAGTCTCGTAGTCTTCTTTTGCCTGCTGGTGTGGGCGGTCCTTGTACCGTTGACGAAACGCTCGTCTCGCCGGACGCCGAGGCTCGCCTATCCCGGCCCGCGTACCGCGTCGTTCAAATTGGCTCCGGTGCAAAAACCGACGGATTCGACCGTTATCCGCGCAAGCTCCATACCCATACGCGGATACTTGGCCAGAAAAGACGAGCGGAGGAAAGAGGACATCCTCGAACAGGTATTCCACTCGCGAACCAAATAATCGGCACACTTTCGATACCTGGCAGTCGCCGTGCAATCCAAAGCCCGCAGATAGCAAGCCTACGAAGGAGCGGATCCGTGCAGATAGAACGGCGCATGACAACCCGAGATCGCAGAGAAGGAAATACACTGGCCTTGCGCGTTGGCAGCATTCTCCGCGCGCCGGTGACCGACGATATCGAAGAGGAGCCTCGGCGCCCTGCGTTCGCTCGTGAGCTCATCGCTGGAGTGCAAGCGGGCCAGGTTGCCGGCTTCGCCATGGTCGCAACACTGATGGTCATCTTCAGCGTGCTTCTCAATAAGAGCGTGTTTGATCCGTTACAGATCATCGCGGCGTCCGTCCTCGGCGAGGGCGCGATCGAGCGGCTTGACGCGCGCACCCTGGTCGTAGGCATTCTCGTGCACCAGCTCGGCCCCGCGCTCTTATGGGGCCTTATTTTCGGCGTCGTGGTGTGGCTCTTCAATCCGCGGCACAGCTTGGCTCTGATGACGTGGGGGCTGGTCGTCGGCGCAATCGCGCAGATCGTCGACGCGCATGGCTTGCTTCCGCTTCTCTCTGGGGCCTTTTCGGATCGCTTCTCGCTCTCCCTACCGCTTCCGCACGAAAACTTTTGGGCGCGGGTGCCGATGGCGGCGAGCTGGCTCGCACACCTCGTCTACGGCCTCGCCCTGTCGCTTTACCCTTGGAAGTACGATCCGATCGCGCGCAGCTTCGGCTGAGGGCCTTGAATCACCCACGTCGGACAGGGCGGCGGTGGGCCGTCAGGTGGCGCTTCACGGTCGGAACCGCGATCCGTGAAACGAGTTTCGGGAGCTACACGGCCATGAACGTGCCGAGCCAAGGCTTTAGGATGTTGCAAATCGCGCGATCTCCCTACGGCGCGTCCTCGACACGGCCAAACGCATCGTCGAACGAAGTACTCCGGTAGATCGCGAGGTCTCTTGAAGGCTTTGATTCGAGCGTGAGCCATGGGCACGGCGGCAGCGGCAGATCGACGGAGCAGACGCGAATCGGTCGATCGCGGGCAACGGCTTCGAGGTCGTCAAGCACCTTCGCCAAGCGATCTCCGCTAAACGGACAGTAGAGGAAGAAGACAGAGCCGATCGTGATGGAGCCGGTGAGGCTTACGGCATCCCCCTCGATGCACGCCACGCGCGGCATGGCCAGACGCGCCGCGAGATCGCGAGCGGCGCGGACGAGGTCAGACTGAATCTCGATACCGATGACTCCTGCCCCCGTGAGCAAGTGCACGAAGGCCGCAGCCCGTCCTAAACCCGAGCCGATGTCGACCAACACGTCCGAGGGACGCACGCGTGCCTGCTCCACCATCCGCAGCAGGGCATCGACCGAACATGGGAAGTACGGGACGCAGCCACGTGGAAGGTCCGGGCCGTCGTCAGGAAGCTCGTGGAGCCCGAGCACCAGGTCCAGCCAGGCGTCCCGCTCGGAGGGTGGCACGCGGAGAAGAGCTGCGCGGAACTCCGACGGGTCGTGCAGCTCGCGCCCGATTCGTGAGCGAATCCTCCCGGCGCTTTCGCGATGGCTCTTCTCCACGATGCCCCTGCAACCGGGCCGGGCCCGCTATCCGCCCTTTCGCTGGAGTTGGCTGAGGTCCCGCACGGCGCCGCGCGACGCGCTCGTGGTCATGAGAGCATAGGCCTTCAGGGCGACCGACACTTCGCGATCGCGCTTCGGGTGCCATCCGTCGGCTCGAGCGTTCATCGCCATGCGGCGCTCCTCGAGCGCTGCGTCATCGACCCTCAACTCGATCGTGCGCGCTGCGATATCGATGAGAATCTTGTCGCCCTCTTCGACGAGGGCGATCGCGCCCCTTTCGGCCGCTTCGGGCGACGCGTGGCCGATGCTGAGCCCCGACGTGCCGCCGCTGAAGCGCCCGTCCGTGACGAGCGCGCACGACGCGCCGAGCCCTTTCCCTTTGAGGAACGAGGTCGGGTAGAGCATCTCCTGCATGCCGGGTCCGCCGCGCGGCCCTTCGTAGGTGATGACGACCACGTCGCCCGCCACGACCCGGTCGGCCATGATGGCGTCGCACGCGGCTTCTTGCGACTGGAAGACGCGCGCGCGCCCTTCGAAGCGCCACACCGATTTGTCGACCCCCGCCGTCTTCAAGATGCAGCCTTCGCGCGCAATGTTCCCGTAGAGGACCACAAGGCCGCCGTCGCGGCTGTAAGCGCGCTCGGCGTCGCGAATGCAGCCGTCGCCCGCGTCCATATCGTGTTCGGCGAAGTACTTGTCTTGCGAGAAGGCCACCTGCGTGCGCACGCCCCCGGGAGCCGCCAGCGCGCGCTTCTTGGCCGCGACGGTCGCGGTCTTGCGACGGAGATCGTTGTCGTCGATAGCTTCGCCCAGGGTGCGCGCATGCACGGTCGTCGCGTTGCGGTGAATGAGACCCGCGCGATCGAGCTCGCCGAGGATGGTGAAGATGCCGCCCGCGCGGTGCACGTCTTCCACGTGGTAATCGGACGACGGCGCGACCTTGCAGAGGGTGGGCACTTTGCGCGACATGCGATCGATGTCGGCCATGGCAAAGGGGACACCGGCTTCTTGTGCGATGGCGAGCAGGTGCAAGACCGTGTTGGTCGAGCCGCCCATCGCGATGTCGAGTGCGATGGCGTTCTCGAACGCCTCGAAGCTCGCCACGCTCCGCGGCAGCATCGACGCGTCGCCCTCCAGGTAGTGGCGCTTCGCGAGGTCGACGATGAGGCGCCCCGCGCGCTCGAAGAGCTCCCACCGCATCGCGTGCGTGGCGAGCAGCGTGCCGTTGCCCGGAAGCGCGAGGCCGATGGCCTCGTTCAGGCAGTTCATGCTGTTCGCGGTGAACATGCCGGAGCACGACCCGCACGTCGGACAGGCCAAGCGTTCCATCTCGCCGAGCTCGGCGTCGCTGACCTTCGCGTTGCTCGACGCGATCATCGGGTCGATGAGGTCGAGCTTGCGCACGACGGGCTTGCCGTCGCGGCCGTGCGTCCCGGCCATCTTCCCCGCTTCCATCGGCCCGCCCGAAACGAAGATCGTGGGGACGTTGAGGCGGGCCGCGGCCATCAGCATGCCGGGCGTGATCTTGTCGCAGTTCGAGATGCAGATGAGGGCGTCCGCGCAATGCGCGTTGACCATGTACTCGACGCTGTCGGCGATGAGGTCGCGGCTCGGGAGCGAATAGAGCATCCCGCCGTGGCCCATCGCGATGCCGTCGTCGACCGCGATGGTGTTGAACTCGACACCCCAGCCGCCCGACGCGTCGATGACCTTCTTCACCCGTTGCCCGACGTCGTGCAGGTGCACGTGCCCCGGAACGAACTGCGTGAAGCTATTGGCGATGGCGACGATCGGCTTGCCGAAGTCGGCGTCGGTCATGCCGGTCGCACGCCAGAGGGCGCGCGCCCCGGCCATGTTGCGACCAGAGGTGGAAGTGCGGCTGCGGTAACCCTGCATGGGGCACATGATACAGCACCCGCGGAAAAACGCTGCTACCTCGCCGCCGGGGGTCGATCAGAACTTTACGCCGACCTGGGCGTGCGTCGTAAATCCTACCTCCGTGGTCGAGGTAGGGTTGCCGCCTTCGTCTTCGCCGACGCCCGGCAGAATGAGCAGGTTCACGTCCGCGCCGAGGTATACCGTTCCGAAAGAGATAAGGAGCGTTACGCCCGGTTCGACGTAGAAGTTGTCCGCGACGGTGCTTCCCGATTGCACCGTTCCCGGCCCGACTTGCAATCCAGTCGCGCTCACACTGAACCAGGCATCGCCTAGCCCGACCTGCGGCCGGAGAGTGAGCAAGCCCCGGAGGAAACGGAACCCGTACCCCAACTCCACGCCCGCTTGATAGGTGTGGATCGTCGTACTCCCCGACGCGCCCTTCGTACCGGAGCCTGTATACACGCCCCCTTCGCTGCTGTTCGCGGCGCTGCCTCCAAGCCAGTATACGAAGCTCAAGCCAGCGTAGAGGCCGCGGTAGGACAAGCCGGCTCGAGCGCCAAGGCCGAGGCCCAGCGGATTCGGCGTCACACCGAAAGGGTTCGAGCCGAATCCGACTTTCGCGCCCATTTCGAGATCGAGGCCGTCCAGCGCACGGGCATCATGCGTGCACAAAGAGGCCGCTGTACCGAAAACGAGGGCCGCAAGCCGTGAAGCCTTCTTCCGCATGAACGTGTGCTAACCGCCGTCGCCCGAAGGACCCGCGGAGGTCGATGCAGAGGGGAGAATCTTGCATTGGGATAAGAGGGGACCCGCGTTACCGTTGTCGAAGCATTGAAACAACTGGGCGCCCGTCGAGGCGCCGATGAGCGCCACCGTCACGGCGTCCTCATACGCGACCGAGTCCTCGCCCCTAGCCACTGCCGCCGCGCCCATGGTCCGCGCCTCAAGGAGGACTCCCGTCCACGGAGCCGTCAGCAGGTATCCGTTGTTGTCGATCGTTCCCGCGTCTCCACCGGGCGGCAGAGACGTCGAACCGTACGCGACGTCGGTTGCGAGCGGCAAGAACGTGCCTCCGCCCGCGTCGGCCGGCCCGGAGAAAGAGCCAACCAAGCCGAACTTCACCGCAGAAAGCCCCGGCACCGCCTGAACGAAGCGCACGGCCGCAAATCCGGCGACCGCCTGGTCGTCCTCGTACACCTCGATGCGCATGTGGGGCGCCCCTCCGTCACCGACCGCGGCACCGATCATGGCCAAGGTCGAGTACGCGTGGGGAGAGAGGGGCGGCACCGCGGTGAAGTCGGCGGACACGCCAGTAGTGCAATCGGAGCCGAACGCCACGAGTCGAACGACGTAATCGCCCGGAGCGACCGTTAGGTAAGATGTCACCGAAGGGAAAGAGAGGGTCGCCACGGCCGCGTCCCCGGCATCTCCCGCGTCGATCGCCGTCCAAGCCTGAGCGACCAGCGGGCCCACAAAGCGGCTGCCCGCTTCGCGGTCGGACAAACACACATCGTAACCCCCGGACGGCGACCCGGCGACCCAATTGGCGATGCGAACGAACGACGACAAATCCACCCTCGCGTCGCCCGTCGGCATCGTGTTCACTTCATCCTCCGGAATCGGCGAGTCCGAATCGAATGCGGAGGAGTCGCTGACCTCGTCCTCTTCCCCGCCCTCGTCAAAGTTCCCGGGCCCACTCGCCACTCCCGACGAGGAGCATCGGACGAGCGACGACGCAACGACCAAGAAACCTACCCCGCGGATACGACCGGCACGCACGTATCAGTAGGCGTACTGCGTGTACGCGTCGAGAAGGTACTCGATCGGATACTGTAGAGAATCGGTCCCATTCGTGCCGTCGTCGAAGGACACGAAGAGATCCGTGTTGAACTGTTGAATCGCTTTGAACGTGATGACATTCACGTCCTTTCGAGCCTCGACCCATTCGTTGCGCGACGCGATGTAGGCGTAGGAGTACGTGAGCTCGTCGGGGGCGACGAACGTGTACGGAACCACGCCCGGGTTGCTGGTCGAGTTGGCGCCGGCGTTGTTGACCGTCGGGTCCGTCACGTCGTACGTGCACGCTTCGAAGCTCGCGCACGTCCCGGCGCTGACCGCAATCGCTTTGAAGTAGTCGACGAGGTCCTGTATCCGTGTGAAGACGTGCCCGCCGATCCAATCCTTGGCGACGTTGTCGTTGTTCGGGTAGGAGAGCGGGTTGTTCGTAGCCTGCGCGAAAATGTCGACGGCCAGCGGAATGAAGTAATTGTAAACGGCGTACTGTCCGCCCACCATCGAGGTGACGGCACTCTGCGCGACCGAGTTGTACGAGGCCTCGCCGAAATCCTGCCATGACGAGATGTACACGCCCGTCTGGTTCGGGTCATAGTTGTCAGTGGACGCCCAGAGGTCCACGAAGTTCTGCATTGCGAAGAGCTTGTCAAGAATGATGCCCTGCTGCGTCTCGTCGCCGTAAAACGGATCGTACACAGTCTTGTACGGGCGATCGCCGGAGGCTTGCTGAATCACGGCCTCGTGGAACGCAGCGGCTGTCCGGTTCGAGACCGACATCTCGGTGGTGAACTTCTGAGTCAGCTGCTGGTAGTAGTCTTGCGCCGAGATCGCCCCGGGCGGAACCGTGATTCCGATGCGACGCAAGATCGTCCCGACCTCGCCCGGGCTCCAGTCGAACGTCCACATCGACAGAAATCGCCTCAGGTCTTGCATGGTTTCGGCAATGCCGTCGGCGTAAGCCGAATTGTCCCATACCTTTCGGTAGCTCCTGAAGTTTCTCCACTGGTATTGCCAGTCGTAGTAGTCAATCTCGTTCGCGATGATTTCGCTCGGCGTCACCCCGAGGTCCTTCTGGCGGCACAAGGGTGAGTACTTGAGGTGCGTCTCGTCGCACCTCAAGAATTGGTGCTCCACCTTGCCGGTCGCGTCGAACCCCAGAGGGTCGGCGTAGGGGTACGTGGCGTCGAGCTGCCCGGAGAGGGCACCCTTCGACGCGGCGGCCGCGTCTTTCGAAGGGTCGGACTGGCGGCCGTTGTTCGCGTATATCCACACGATGGCCCCCTGATCGTAACTACCCCACGCCGGCGTCCAGAACAGGCGATCGGGTGCCATGTTGTATTCCATGACCGACGAGGAATAGAGCGGGTAGTGAGGGATCCCGGAGGAGTCCACCACCGGCGTGGGAAAGTTCGGCAAGTCGACCGAC
>Ga0182024_10017246_pt1 | contig 13587 bp, 9 predicted proteins | sample P32metaG_FD_120480 | JGI IMG/M metagenome (GOLD analysis project Ga0182024, IMG submission 120480) | Permafrost microbial communities from Stordalen Mire, Sweden - P3-2 metaG (Illumina Assembly) | ecosystem: Environmental > Terrestrial > Soil > Wetlands > Permafrost | place: Sweden: Stordalen...
CCGCAAAGGAGGCGAATGGCTGCCCAGGATCTGGGAGCACGTCGCCCAGCGGCCGATCACGCTCTTGACGATGGGCCATGGCCAGCTCGTGGTTGCCGATCCAGAAATTCGGGTGATTTCGTTGGGTTATCTGAACGCGCTGGACCGGATCGTCCAGGCCTACAACGCCGCCGACGTCGTGCTGCATGCCGCCCCGGTGGACAACCTGCCGAACGTGGCCGTGGAAGCGATTGCTTGCGGCACTCCGGTGATCGGCATGCCCATCGGCGGCGTCGGCGAAATTGTCAAGCCGGGCGTTTCCGGCTGGCTGGCGCGGCAGGCGAATTTGCCCAGCCTGGCGGAGGCGGTCAATTTGGCGCTCGCAGCCATTCAGCAGGGTGACGACCTGCGCCAAAGTTGCCGCGCCTTCGCCGAGCGGGAATTCTGCGCCAAAGTGCAGGCCGAGCGCTACAGCAGGTTGTTCATGGAACTTGGAAGCTTCGGGCTCAGGATTGCAAAATAGGCGGCACGGTGATACAAACTGGCGGCTTCCAGTCGTCCGGCGAGCGGAGGCCGGCCACGATTGCAATTCTTCACTTTGGGCAAAGGAGAGATGCCATGGGAATCGGGCGAGGCGCCATTAAATTTCTGTTGCACGAGGCGGCCCGGAGACCCATGCGAGGCCGGGCGTTGACCCTGGGTAAGCAGGACGTCCTTTTTGACTACGCCGAATTAATCCGTGTCATGCGCGAGGTTGGCCTGGAGCCGGCGCTTGGGTCCAACGAAGAACTGAACGTGAAAGGACATATCTCCGATTCTTGTCTGTTCAAGACACTCGGCTTCACGGATTGTCAGTCGTTGGACTACTCGGATTACGAAAAAGCGGATCATGCCGTCGATTTGAACAAGGACGACCCGAGCCCCGAGCTTGATGGGCAGTTTGACCTCGTCTATGACGGCGGTACGCTGGAGCACGTATTCCACGTCCCCAACGCGCTTCATCGGATCTTTCGCATGCTGCGCGTGGGCGGACGTGTGCTGCACACCTCACCTTGCGCCAACTACCTCGACCATGGCTTTTACATGTTCTCGCCCACTTTTTTCGTGGACTTCTATTCCGCCAACTGCTTCGACATCAATGCAGTTCAAATGATGCGCCTTGCCAGGAATTCGGAAGCTGTGCCGTGGGAAATCAGCAACTATACGCCTGGCTGCCTTGACGATATGGGCGTTGGCGGTCTGGACGACGGCATCTACATGGTCGCGTGCACGGCTACCAAGACCGATCGATCAACGGGAACGATGGTGCCCCAGCAGCGGCACTACCTGGAGGTGTGGAACGACCAGCATCAACAGCAATCCTCCCGGGAACGCGGCGGGGGTCTTGTTCACGGCACGCGCCAGGTGCTTGGCAAGATCCCGATCCTGTATTCATTTGCACGATGGTGTTCTCGCACCGTGAAGGCGCCTTTTGGTACGCGCGCGCGCTCGAGTACCAGGAAGAAAGGCCTCGGGCTCGACGTCGTCGCTCGGTACTGAGCTGTCCAATTCGAATTGACTGGCGCACCAGCAGAGTTTACTATCCCGTGGTGCAGAACTTCGCTCACCAATGGATTGGAAACGAAGGTGGCCTATGCAACGACTTCAGTGGACCCCGGAGCTGAGCGGTCGTTTTTGGGACGATCTGGCGGGCAGCCAGTTTCTCGAAAAGATGAGTTTCGCGAACCTGAGCGGCTACTACCTCCTGGAATTCATCAGGCCCTATTTGCAGCCGAAGGGCAGCCACCTGGATTTCGGCGCCGGCGACGGCTTTCTCGTCGGCATTCTGCTGCGCGAAGGTTTCGCCACCGCGGCCTTCGAACCCTCAGCCCGCGCCGCTCATTTGACCGATGATTTTGGCCAGCATCCGTTTTATCTGGGAACGTTGGGACGCGATTCCGCTGGCCAGTTCGACGTCGTCATTCTCTCGGAAGTCATCGAACACCTCTTCGACGAGGACATTCCCCTTGTCCTGAACGCCATTCACAGGTTTCTGAGGCCGGGCGGCACGCTGATCGTTACGACTCCCAATAACGAAAATCGGGAAGCATCCTCGGTGTACTGTCCAACGTGCAGACACATATTCCACCCCTGGCAGCATGTGCGGAGTTTCACGGCCGATACGCTGACGGCCGTGCTTGGCGACTTTGGGTTTGAGCGTCAGGTGGTGCACCAAATGGATTTTCGCGATCATGTGGCGGCGAGCTGGGAAGAACAAGAAGCCGCCGCCGCTCGGGCTTTTCAAAAGACCGCGGAGAGAGCCCTGCGCGAAGCACCGCAGGATCTCGCCGCCCTGCTGACCAAGGCCCTTCAAGACCAGGCTGACAATCGCCGGCAATTCGAGGAAGGCCGCAGCAAGTTCGACCTCACCCATGGAGCCCGCGATCGCCTGGTTTATGTCGGCAAGAAGGGGAAGCTCAGCCAACCTGCTTCTTCTCCAATCGCCGACAGTTTCACACCGCCAACCGAATCGGTTCAAGAATTGGCGAATGCTCATCAAACCTTATTGCAAGCCTTTGGCGACTTTTCGCAGGCCAGGAAAGAATTCTGGCAAGACCATGGTCGGCAAATCGACACGATCGTGTCGCTGAAAGGCCCGTTCTTCGTGAATACGGAGGAACTTCGCGAGAGACTCGAACTCAAGCGCAGCAAAGTTCAGCATGCCGCCGTTCGTGCCGAGGCGGCCTGTGGAGATTTTCTGCAGCGTCTGAAGTCCACCGCGGTGAGTAAACACCAGCATTTGTTGCCAATGTACCTGGCCGCGCTGAAGACCTGCCCTCCGGTTGAGCCCAACACCGAGGAAGAAGAGCTGACCCGTTTGGGCCAGAAGCTCATTGTCAGAAAGCTGAGAAAGCATCCCCCGATCGCCCGGTTCTGTGCCGAAGTGGACAATCAGGATCGTGCCCAATGGCGGCGCTGCGGCGCTGCTTTTGCGCAGCACGTGGAATTGCTGCGGGACTTGTTACAGTTGCCGCCCTGCGAAAAGAGCGACGTTTTTCACAGCTACGGTCTGCTGAACAAGATGAACAAGTACAAATCGGGACTGATCTTTCGCATCGGACGCAAGCTGGGCATCGGCCGGCTGGCGCGCAAACTGGGGCTGCTGCCGAAAGTGTGAAACCCGCCGTTTACGGCTTAGCGTCCGCTCATGGAGGACCATGTGAGCATGAGTCTATCATCATCATCAGCCGTTACGAACATCAGGTTTCGGGACGCCGTGAATTTCGTTTTGGTCGGCATCTATTTGTTCACCGTCATGCTGTTTCTGTTCTTGACCCGGCGGATTTCCCCGAATCTGCGCCCGAAAGAGCGATTCCTCAAGGCGATGTCCCTGATGATGCGACCCTTTCGCAAAATGTTCTCGTTCCTTAGGCGATACAACGATACCGATCGGCGGCTCGCGACCATGACGGGCCTGGCTCGCAAAATCCTCCAGCGCGATCCCGGCCGGGAGCTGATGATCCTGGGCGCACTGGCGCGGGAAGTTTTGCCCGGATACAAGCTGAAATGGCCGCAAATCGACTGGATGTCGAGCGCCAGCTTCAATGCCTTTTTGCGGCTCTTTGAAGAAGAGTATGGCTACAACGCCGATCGCCGCTGGATGGTGTATCAGCTCGCCCGCTTGACCAAACAGGTGCCGGGAGACACGGCCGAGTGCGGCGTCTACCTGGGGGCCTCCTCGTACCTGATCTGCCTGGCCGGCGAGGAAGGCGGCAACAGAACGCACCACATCTTTGATTCTTTCGAAGGCCTGTCCGCTCCCACCGTCGCCGACGGCGGCCACTGGAAAGAGCATGACCTCGCTTGCGGGCTGGATCGGGTCAAGGAAAAACTCAAGGACTTTGCCAACGTCAAGTACTACCAGGGTTGGATTCCCGCCCGTTTCGGCGACGTTGACCATCAGGCTTTTAGCTTCGTGCACATCGACGTGGATCTTTTGCAGCCGACGCGCGACAGCATGCGGTTCTTCTATGAAAGAACAAGCTCGGGCGGCATCATTTTGTGCGATGATTATGGTTTTGGCACATGCCCGGGGGCTACCGCGGCCATCGACGATTTCTTGCGGGACAAGCCGGAGAAAATGATTTCCCTTTCCGGCGGCGGCGGCTTTCTCATCAAGGGAAACTCGTCGGGAAGCAATGGTTACAGCTAGTATCACGGAGCGACGTATGCAGACGATTCCTTGTCGAGTGAGCCAGCATCCGTTGTTGTCGATGCTGGTCTGCCCGGTTACGCAGCAGCCGTTGCTCTGCGTTGGCGATGAGCTCGTGACGCCGGATGAAAAGCATCGCTATCCGATCGAGAACGGCATTCCGCGCTTCGTCGAGAGCGACTTGTATGTTGGTTCCTTCAGCTTCGAATGGAACATGCACAAGCGGACGCAGCTCGACACCCATCGGCAGGATCAGTCGTCCGAGGCGATGTTTCAGGAGAAGACAGGCCTGACGCGCGCGCAGGTCGAAGGCAAGCTGATCCTGGACGCGGGCGTGGGCGCCGGACGGTTCACCGACATTTTGCTGAAGTGGGGCGCCCGTGTGGTGGGCATCGATCTGTCCTATGCGGTGGAAGCTGCGCATGAGAATTTTGGCCATCGGTCCGATGCTCTGATCTGCCAGGCGGATATCGGCAATCTGCCGTTTCGCCCCGGCACGTTCGATTTCATCATCTCCATCGGCGTCTTGCATCACACGCCCGATACCGCGAAGTATTTCTCGTGTCTGCCCAGGTACTTGAAGCCGGGCGGAGAGATCGCCGTCTGGGTATATCCGGATCTCGAATGGTATCTCATGCGCCGCGCCTGGATTCCATTCACGAGCCGGATTCCCTGCAAAATGCTCTACGGTTTCTGCAAGGTTTTTGTGCCCTGGGCAGTCAAGCAACCAAGAAATCGGTTGTCGCGCTGGCTGCACAAAGTGTTTCCTATTAGCGATCAGCGGTTGGGCGTCGAGAATGACATTCTTGATACGTTCGACGGCTGCTCGCCTCGCTATCATGGCGTGCATTCGACCGACGAAGTCGTCGGCTGGTTTCGAAATGCGGGCCTCGTGGACATCAAGCCCCAGGCAACGCTCACATCCGTGCGTGGCCGTCGGCCAGCGCCGCTTGCGGCGTAGCGTCGGCATACGCGAAGCCGCAAGCGAAATAAAGGAGGAGCTATGTGCGGTATCGTCGGCCTGGTCAATATCGAACAGCGTTACAGCCCCGCCGACATGCGGCGTCTGACCCTGGCCATGCGCGAGGTCCAGATCCATCGCGGCCCCGATGACGCCGGGCTCTGGCTCAGCGACGATAACATGGTCTGTCTCGGCCATCGCCGGCTGTCCATCGTCGATCTGCGTCCGGAAGGCCGTCAGCCAATGCTGAACGAGGATGGCGGCGTTGCGGTCACGTTCAACGGCGAAATCTTTAACTACCCCGAACTGCGCCGGCAACTCGCCGATGCGGGCCATCGCTTCGCCACGCGCACGGATACGGAGACGCTGTGCCATCTCTTCGAGCATGATCCGCAGGACGCGGTCGCCCGGCTGGAGGGCATGTACGCCTTCGGCATCTGGCGGCGCGATGCCCGCGAGTTGGTTTTGGCCCGCGATCCGTTCGGCAAGAAGCCGCTCTATTACGCGATCGGCCACGGATTGCTGGCGTTCGCCTCGGAGCTGACTTCTCTGGAGCAGATCCCTGGTCTCTGCACGGACATCGACGAGGCGGGGTTGCAGCAGTATTTGCTCGTGCAATACGCCCACGCCCCGTGGACCATTTATCGAGGCTGCCGCAAGATCGAACCCGGTTGCATGTGCCGATTCCGCTTCGACGGCCAAAAAATCGTCAGCGCCCGGCATTTCCGGCACTTCCAGTTTGAACCAGGCGCCCCCACGCCGCGGGGTGAGGTACTCCGAACCCCGCGGGTAGAACCCGCGGGGTTCGGAGTACCTCACCCCGCGGCGTGGCAGCAGTCCTTCACCAGCGAAGACCAGGCCCTGGAAACACTGCGACATCTTCTGACCGACGCCGTGCGCGATCGGCTCATGGGTGACGTTCCCCTGGGAGCGTTTCTGTCCGGAGGCATCGATTCGTCCATCGTGGTGGCCACGATGGTGCGCGAGCTGGGCGTCCGTCCCAAGACGTTTTCGATGGGCTTTACCGATGCGCCGACGAGCGAGCACCTGGCCGCCCGGCAAATCGCCGCCCATCTCGGCACCGATCATCACGAGATCGTCGTGTCGCCGTCCGCCCTCGATCTGCTGCCGCTCATCGCCGGAGTCCTGGATGAACCGAACGGCGATTCGTCGTGTCTGCCGGTGTATTTGCTCAGCGAGCTGACGCGAAAACACGTGACAGTGGCCCTGTCCGGCGACGGCGGCGATGAGATGTTCGGCGGCTACGAGCGTTACAAGGAAACGATGACCGAGGCCGCTCATCCCTGGCGCGGCGTCAGCATCCCGCGGCGTCTGTGGCGCTGGTGGAAGACGGGCCGACTGTTCTTCAATGAAGGACACGCCTATTATTCCAAGCTCGCCAATCTGCCCGTTGAAACGGTGCGAGCCATTACCGGGTCGCTGCATCCCGATGTCACCGAGTTGCTGGGCAGATGGCACGCCGACCTGAATGACAGGAATCAGCCGCTGATTCATCGCATGCGGCGTCACGACGTCGAAGCTTACATGCCCGGCTCGGTGCTGGCCAAGGTCGATCGCATGTCGATGCAGTACGCCCTGGAAGTGCGCTGTCCGCTGCTCGATGTCCGGCTGGCGCGCTGGGCCGCTCGCTTGCCCGCGGCCATGCTCCATGATGGCACCACGTCCAAGAAGCTGCTGAAGAAGCTTGCGAGTCGCTATCTGCCCGCGGAGATCATCCAACGGCCCAAGATCGGTTTCGGTCTGCCTGGTCAGACGTGGGCTCAAGACAATCTGCTTTCCCTGGCAAACGATCTGCTGCTGGGGACCGGGGCGCGTTTGACGTCGCATGTGGATCGGCAAGGTCTCAAATCGTATTTGCAGCGGCAACGGGATGTGCGGGCTTTTTCCGTGTACCAGGTGTGGAGCTTGCTCATTTTGGAACAATGGCTGCGCGGCAAGGCCGCGATCAAGCGGTCCGCTTTGGCCGCATGATTGGTTATTCACCAAGCCCGCATGCGAGGTACTCCGAGCATGCGGGGTTAGACTCACCCCGCATGCTCGGAGTACCTCGCATGCGGGCTTGAAGGTTGATTATGGCCGCATTCGCCGTGGGTTTCGACCGTTGGGCAGCGAGTTCGCCGGGCTATCGGCGCGTGGCCCGGCTCGCGCAAGCGTGGTCGCACATTCGGCGCGCGCCGCTCGATCCGAAACGGACCATCGTCGTTGCCGATTTTCATCCCCCCGCCGCCATGCTGCTGAACTGGCTGGGCGGGCTGCCGGCGCGGATGGCGTTGCCGTTTGTTCCCGATGATCCGTTGCCGGGAGTGGACTATACCTTGCTGAACGTGGACGTGAACCCCATGACCTGGGGAAGCGACGCCGACCGCGACGTGCCGGGACGGATCGACACCGTCGCCAGTCTGCTGACCTGGGAACTGGTGACAGGGCAAACGATGCGGCGCTGGTGGAAGATGAAAATCAAACGCGTCTGGTTCCTGCGTGAAGACCTGAAAGTCAGCATTCCTCCCGTGCTGGGCGCCGCGGGCAAGGCAGCCATTCGGCTTGCGAAGAAGGTGTGGCACGGCCCGGTTGCCCGCTACTACGAGCAGAAGAGCCGAGAGCTGCTGGCCGCGTGCCCCGAGCGAGACATTGCCCGTCGTCCGGGGAACAAGCTGCGGATCGTTCATTACATCTGGTCGCTCGATTCGGGTGGGGCGGAACGGCAGCTGTGCAACACCGCGATCGCCCAGAAGCGGGATGGCCACGATGTCCGCGTGTTTCTGCTCAGGCCGCCGATCGGGCAGCGAGGTCATTATTTACCCCTTTTGGAGAAGGCGGGCATTCCCACGCGCGGAGCCGGGACCAACGTGCGGCGCGACCTGCTCGATCGTTGGGACAGGGAGAGCCGGGAGCTGTCGGGACTGCCGCTGCAGATTCGGGAGCTGCGCGAGCCGGTTTTGGACCTGGCCGGCGAGCTGTTCGTTGAACCTGCCGACGTGCTGCAATGCTGGCTCGATGATCCGAACATCGTCGGCTTCCTGGCCGGTCGAATCGCCGGCACGCCATCCATCATTCTGTCCCTGCGCAATGTGAGTCCGCGCTGGCAGCCGCACTTTCTCCATCCGTGGATGTGGCCTTGCTACCGCGTCGCCGCCGGCGAAGCGAACGTGACGATGGTCGCCAATTCCGTGGCCGGGGCTCGTGACTATGAACAATGGCTGGGACTTGCGAGCGGCAAGGTGGGCGTGCTGCTCAACGCGTTCGTGCCGCCGGCCGCTCCCGATCCCGGCGAAGTCGCCCGCTTCCGCCGCGAAATGGGCTGCACTGGCGAGACGCCGATCGTGACCGGCGTCTTGCGTCTCAGTCCGGAAAAGCGTCCGCTCATGTTCCTGGACGTCGTGGCCCGGCTGCAGCATCGTGTGCCCGACGTCGAGGCGGTTCTGGTCGGCCACGGCATCATGGAAAACGAGGTGCGTGCCCACGTGCGCCGCCTGGGCCTGGAGAAGGTCGTCCATTTGCTCGGACAGCGCAGCGACGTGCCCGTGATACTCTCGGCCAGCGACGTGCTGCTGCTGACATCGCAGAGCGAAGGGCTGCCCAACGCCGTGATCGAGGCCCAGCATTTCGGCTGCGTGCCCGTCGCCACCGACGTGGGGGGCGTGGCGGAAACGCTCCTTCCGGACAGGAGCGGCGTGGTGTGCGGCGCCGATGACGTCGAGGGCCTGGCAGCGGCGGCGGCGGCGCTGCTGGGCGATCCGCCTCGCCGCGCCGCCATGGCCGAGGCGGGCCGGGCCTTTGTCGCCCGGCAATTCGATCCCCGAACCATTCACGCACAGACCATGGCCATGTACGTGGATGCTCTTGCCAGGAATCGGTGCAGCTCGAAGCTGGCGGGATAAAATGGCGCCGCGAAATAATAACTTGGCCAATGACACATGTCTGTCACTGCTCGGGTGGCACGCCCTGAGGTACTCCGAAGGGCGTGGCTCGTTTGCAAGGTATCCACGCCCTTCGGAGTACCTCAGGGCGTGCCACCCAAGAAATGGACCAATTAATTCTTTCGCGGTTCCTAGGACTATCAAGGACCACTCACTTGCCGTCATCCTTGGGGTTGACGGACTTGCCCTTGTCCTTGCCGACATCCTGAATCTTCTTCGGCACCGAGTCCGGTGTGGTTGCGGTCGAGGATAGCGACATCTGCTTGCCATGCCGCAAAACCACGGCTTCCACCGGCCCATCCGTTTTGATCTCGCTGGCGAACTTCTTGTACGACGTGCCCACATTGGGAACCGGCAGGCCGCCGATCTTGATGAGGATGTCGTACGGCTTCAGACCGATCTTGGCGGCGAGCGACTTGGCCGGCACAAAATCGACGACGACGCCTTCACCCTTGGTCAGCCCAAGTTGATCGACGATGATCGCACTGGGCAAGGAAACCGTCGCCCCGAGCTTGTCTTCGAGTTTATCCCAGCCGAGCGAGAATTTGAGCCCGGTCTGCTGGTTCTGATAGAACTTGCGGAAGCCGGCGACGCGATCGCGTTCTTCCTTGGCCACGTCCAACTCGGCCTTGATCTTGTCCTTCTTGTCCTTGTCCTTGGTCTTGAACTGCTCGTCGAACAGCTTCTTGACGGCCTCATCGGCCTTCTTTTCCAGTTCCTCGGCGTCCTTGATCGCCTCGAACAAGGTCTTCTTGTAATTGGCCTCGAGTTCTCTAAGCCTTTCCTTGTACGTTTCCAGCTTGGCGGGGATTTTGTCGCCTGCGCTGGAATCCGCGGACGAAAAGAGGATGGCAGCCAGACCGAGGCAGCAGACGCCGCAGCCGACCGCCAGACGAGAACTGACAAGTCTCATGGTGGAACCCTCACGAAAAAATGGTGCAGACCGGGTGGTATCACTGGGGGTGGTATTGTAGGACGGGAGGAGGAAAGTGCAATCCCACGCCGCGGGGTGAGGTACTCCGAACCCCGCGGGTCAGCGGCGCAGGATCGTGATCTCGTCTCGCTGACCCGCGGGGTTCGGAGTACCTCACCCGCGCGGCGTGGTCACGGTTTATCCGGCGGCGGGCAAAGGTTGGCAATGTGCTCCAGAAACTTGTCCAGCGCAAACGGTTTGCGGAGGTAATCATCGACCCCGAGCATCTCGGCGTACGCCCGATGCCGGCCGCCCTCGTTGGCGGTAACCATCATGACCTTGGGACAGGTGACGCCGCCGCTCTTGAGCTTTTCGAGAACGAGGAAGCCGCTCTTTTTCGGCATCATCATATCGACGACGACGAGATCGGGGTTCTCCTGCTCGGCCATGGCCAGGCCGGCGTTGCCGTCGGAGGCGGTGACCACGGTGTAGCCCTTGGTCTCCAGGACGGTCTTCATCGCCAGGAGCACTTCCGCGTCGTCGTCCACCAGCAGGATTTTTCGCGATTGAGCCATGACTGCCCTCCGACTTCTACAATGTCTCCGCGGGTGCACCGGGGAGCAACCTTTATATTAGCACATAATTGGTAAAGTTGAAAATGTCATCACCGCCCGCTTCCCAGAGTTGGCGCATGCCGGCGGAGTGGGAGCCGCACGAAGCGACCTGGATCGCCTGGCCGCACAACCGCGACGATTGGCCCGGCAAGTTCACGCCCATCCCCTGGGTGTTCGCCGAGGTGGTGCGCTTGCTGCACACCGGCGAAAAAGTGCACTTCCTGATCGACGATCGACTGCGCGAACGGCGGGCTCGCAAGCTTCTCGAACGCTCCGGAGTCGATCTGAAGCAGGTTCAATTCTTCCCAATTCGCACCGATCGTGTGTGGACGCGCGATTCGGGGCCGAGCTTCGTCACAGCGAAGGAAGGCTCGCTGGGCTGCGTCTGCTGGCGCTTCAACGCCTGGGCCAAGTACGCCAACTGGAAACGCGATTGCCTGGTCGCCGGCAAGATCGCCCAGAAACTTGGCTTGCCCGCCTGGCGTCCCAGCTGCCGGGGCCGTGACGTTATTCTGGAGGGCGGCAGCATCGACGTCAACGGCGGCGGCTTGCTGCTCACCACGGAAGAATGCTTGCTCAGTCCGGTGCAGGCACGCAATCCCGAACTGACGCGCGATGACATGGAAAACGTGCTCCAAGAATCGCTGGGCGTCAAGAAGGTGCTGTGGCTCGGGCAAGGCATCGCAGGTGACGACACGCATGGGCACGTCGATGATCTGGCTCGCTTCGTCGGCCCGCGCACCGTCGTCACCGTCGTCGAAAAGAATACCGACGATCCGAACCATGAGCCGCTCGCGGACAATGTTTGCCGGCTGCGGAACATGACGGACCTGGCGGGACGAAAGCTGGACGTGGTGCAGTTGCCGATGCCGGCGCCGCTGTTTTTCGAGGGGCGACGCTTGCCGGCGAGTTATGCCAATTTTTATGTTGCCAATAGCCGGGTGCTGGTGCCGACGTTCAACGATGCCGCCGACCGATTGGCGCTGGGCGTACTGGCGGATTTGTTTCCGGGGCGCGCGGTGGTTGGCATTCACGCGGTCGATCTGGTGTGGGGGTTTGGCACGCTGCACTGCATGACGCAGCAGCAGCCCGTGGAATTGTGATGTCCTCGTTTAGCGTTCGGCGCATCCTGCCCCGTGAAATAGGCCATTTCGCGGGGCGCGATGCGCCGAACGCTAAACGAAGACAACGCGAGGGTTACTGATCCCGTCGGGTATCCCACCCAATCCCCTGGCAACCGCAACCCGGATGACTGCATCCCTGGCCCGCCTGCGTCTGGAAAAACCGGGTCGGCACCCCGACTCGCGGCCGAAGGTCGCGCGTGTTGAAGATATAAGGTGCATCCAGCGCCTTGGTGATGCGGATCTGCGCGTCCTGCAAGTGCGACTTGGTGTACGCATCCAGCACGCTCGGCTCGGCCTTGAGCGTCTTCTCGATCTTCTCCTTGAGCTGCCGCAGCTGCGTGAGCGCCAGGTTCGAGATGGGCTTGGCCGCGGCCCCGACATCGCCGCCCGGCTGGGCCAGGTCGATGAGCCGATCGATCAGTTCCCGCTGCAGATTGCGGCGCAGGCTGGAGATCATCGGCTTGCGGGCCGTGAACTTGCCTTGCGGGGCCTTGTTGACTTCCGTGAACAGGGCCTCGGTCACATTATCCATCAGCTCGGGCAGGGTGACCGCGTCCTTGTCGGCTTCGACCAAAGCTTCGTTGTCGTAAATGCGACGCAGCCTGGTCGGGTTGATGAGCATGGTCAGCACGGAGCTTTGCACGCCCATGATGCGGTCGTGGATCGGGAAAGTCGCTTCCTGGAAGCCGAAAAAGCTTTCGTCGGAGGCGAGAAGGTCGGTCCGCATCCTTTGCAGAATGGCCGGGGTCAGGCCGTAGGATTCGTCCTTGAAAGCGCTGTCGAGCACCCACTTGAGCGCGTCGCGCTGCACGGCGGCCGACACCGCTTCGATGGGCGCCCGGTTGCCCTTGTCGCCCTTGTGATCGCGGCGCAAGAAGGCCCCGCCGACCCAGTTGGCCATCATGCTCAGCGACCGCACTTGCAAGCCCAACGTCAGCTCATAGCCGCGCCGCGCCCGGCTCCAGCTTTCGCCGTCGGCCACGAACTTCGCCAGCAGCCGTTCGCGATGATACTGCGACAGCTTCATCTGGTTCTTCGCATAATCGAGCGGATTGGAACTGAAGTCGTAACGCCGAGCCAGCGGGTCGGGGCCGAGCGTGTCCTGATCGGTGCCGTACTCATTTTCGGGCAAGGTGCTCCTGGCCAGGATCGGCTTCAGGTCCTTGTCGAAGCTGTAGCCATATTCGATGGCCCACATGTCGTAGGGCCCGATGTCGATCATGGCGTAGTCGCCCTGGATTTCGCCGTCCTTCATGTTGATGTTGATCGGCAAATAATCCATGACGGAGCTGGCAAAGGGCTTTTGTCCCTTGAGCCGGCGATTGTTCACCTCGGCCATGCTGTACAGGGCGGAGGCCTTGAAGTTGTGACGCAGCCCGAGCGTATGGCCAACTTCGTGAGCGACCAGGTCGGCGAGCAGCGGGCCGATGAAGTGGGCGGGGATGCCGTCCAGTTCGTCGTCGTCGGCCTTCACCTTGGGCTGGCCGGGATTGTCCTTGGCCTCCTGCTCGGTCAGCAGATCGCGCGAAAGATGCAGCAGGGCCATGTCGAACGCCCGGCCCTGGGCGGCCAGGCACATGCCGTTGACCTGGCTCACCCGGCCCACGAGACCATCGAACTCGTTCTTGCCCATGAGCAGGCCGGTCGCCTTACCCGACGCATGGCCACCCAGGGGTTGGGCGCCGCGCTGGGCCACCTGCGCCAGAAACTCATTGCGCTGATGGGCGGGCATCATGAGAAAGCGCGGGTCGAACTGCGGATTGCGTTCCAGCCAGGTCAGGGTATCGAGCCCAAAGCCCTCCATCGCCAGCTGCGGCAGCAGTTCGCTGAATTGCCGTTCGAAGGCCCGAATCCAGCCGTCCGTGA
>Ga0182024_10017247_pt1 | contig 13587 bp, 8 predicted proteins | sample P32metaG_FD_120480 | JGI IMG/M metagenome (GOLD analysis project Ga0182024, IMG submission 120480) | Permafrost microbial communities from Stordalen Mire, Sweden - P3-2 metaG (Illumina Assembly) | ecosystem: Environmental > Terrestrial > Soil > Wetlands > Permafrost | place: Sweden: Stordalen...
CCATGGCTCCTCGCCCATTGCAATCACCCGCCGTCGCGCCGTTGGCGTCGACGTAAAGTGAATGTGCGCCATTTTTGTCAGCGCATTCCGCACCTGGTCGTCGATCGCTCCCTGCGAAATCTCGCCGCCCTCGATGTGCGCCATTGGAATCCGCAGCGCCAAGGCCACGGATGCCGGCGCAAGCATCTCATAGCGGTCGGCAATCAGCAGCAGCAGGTCTGGCCGCCACGTCGTCAGCGCATCGGCCAGCCCCAGCATCGCCAGGCCGATCGTCTTGGCCATGCCGGTGTCTGTGTCCGAGCTCAGCAGGCACTCGATCTTCGCTTTGATCTCGAAACCATCGCGCTCGATCTCCGCAGCAGTGTTTCCAAACTCCGGAGAAAGATGTGGCCCCATCACAAACACGCCCAGGTCCACTTCCGGATGCGCTCCCAGCTCTTTGAGCGGCCAATACAAATGGCTGTAATCGGCGCGCGACGTAGTAACGACCGCAATGCGCCGACGCGCCTTCGTCGATCCCGTTTTCGTTGGGGCCTGCATGGGATGGGTCATAGGGGGCGGGAATCCGGCGCGATCACAGGAGAAGTATAGTCGCCGTGCGCATCGGTTCCTCCCGCGCCAATTAACTTAAGCAGATCGTCGTTTTGCCTTGGACAACAAACGACCAGGAGCATCACTGTTCTCCACCCAAACCCGTTCTTCGCGATCCGCTGCGTATAATCGACTCTCCGATGAAAGCAGTTCTCATTTCTTCCCGCGTTGCCATTGCCGCGCTAGCCGTGTTTGTGGGTTGTCATCGCGGCCAGTTGACGGTGTTGGATCATCCGCGCAGCTTCCCGGGGGTCGTAAGCAGGGACGTAACCTTCTATTCATCGGCTCTCGACCGCAACATGACATACCGCGTCTACCTGCCTCGAGATGTCTCCGCAGGAACGAGATTTCCGACGGTCTACCTGCTGCATGGTTGTGGCACCAGCTTCCGGGACTGGTCCAACTACTCGGATGTAGGAGCTTTTGCCGCGAGCGGCATCATTCTTGTCATGGTCGATGGTGCCTGCTCGTATTACGTGAATGCTGCACTCAACGCCAATGACAGGTTTGAGGACTACTTCGTTCACGACTTGATTTCCGACGCCGAGTCCCGCTTTCCGGTCATACGCGGCCGGGAGAATCGCGCCGTCATAGGCGTTTCGATGGGTGGCTTTGCAGCCGTGAAACTGGCCCTCACTCATCCGGATCTATTTGCGTTTGCAGGCGCCATCAGTCCAGCCATCGATGTGCCCAGCCGCGCCTTTAGTGTAAGAAGGTGGTCGCAGAGCATGCGCTTCCAGACCACCTTCGGTCCTGCGGGAAGCGAAACGCGGGCGCACAGCGATCCCTTCATTCTGGTTAAATCCGCCGACCCGGCTCGTACACCATACCTCTACTTCACCGCGGGAGAGCAGGAGGCACTTCTGCCTCCAATTCAGCGATTCGTCGCCATTCTCCAGTCGCGCAATTACGCCTACGAATTCCACACCAAGCCAGGCGGTCACGACTGGGACGAATGGGACACTCAGATTCCCGGATGTTTTGAAAGCCTTACCGCTCACATCCATCAGCCCGGGCTTTCCGAGCTCAAAACTGCCAACCCGAACAAATAGATTGGAATGGGCTCGTGGCGCGAATTCCCTGCATCCTGTTTGCCCCCTCCACCTTGTCAAAACAGCCTGCGCTGTCGCCGGTGCGTAGCGAATGTCTGGCCGTCTACACTATGGGGTCAGGCAGCGAGCTTCGAGATCGGCCGTGCCGGAGCAGGGAAGAGGGAAAAGAAACGATGCGCAGTTTGAGGGCAATTGCCCTGATGTGTCTTGCCGCAGGAACCATCGCCGCAGCGCAGACCAGCTTCGACGCGGAGGCCATCCGCCTCAACAACCGAGGCGTAGTGCAGATGGGTCAACAATTCACTGATCGCGCCGTCGTCACGTTTGCCGACGCGATGAAGAAGGACCCAAAGCTGTCGCAGGCCGCTATCAATGAAGGCATCGCGCAGCTCACTCTTCAAAAGCTCGACGACGCCAAAAAGGCGCTCCAAACCGCGCTCGCCCTCGACCCCAAGAGCCCGCAGGCCTGGTACAACCTGGGCCTCGCGCAACACGCGGGCAACGAATTGGACGATGCCCTCAAGAGCTTCCAGAAGGCCGTCGAACTCGATTCGCGCGACGCCGATTCCTATTACTTCTTGGGAGCCTGCTACTCCGAGCTTAAGCAGTACGACAAGGCCATCGCCGTCTTCAAGCAGGCCATCGAAATCGATCCGAACCACGCATCAAGCGAGTTCCAGATGGCCAAGGCCATGCAGCGCTCCGGTGACGTGACCAACGCCAAAGATCATTTCAAGCGTTTCCAGCACCTGATCAGCGCCAAGATTGGCGCGGCCATCGGGCTTGCCTATGGCGAGCAGGGCCACTACTCCATCGTCACCCCAGTGGCCGAGCCCCAGGCCGTGCAGAATGCAATGATTCCGGTCAAGCTCGTCGCGCAGCCGATTCTCTCTGAGAATGCGGGTGCCCCATCCTTGGCGACAGCCGCCGCGAAGCAAGGGTCCGCTAAGGGTGGGAGTGCGACCAGTCAATGGCTGACGACCGGCGGAGCATGCATGATGGACGCTGCCGGCTCGGGCAACATGGATCTCGTCCTCATGCAGCGCGGCGCGCACGCCATTCGTGTGCTTCACTCGAATGGCGACGGCACCTTCGCCGACTTCGACGCAGAGGCCGCCGGCCTCAAAGCTTCCGGCCACGCCGTCGCCTGCGCCGTGGGCGATTTCGATGGCGATGGGCTCAACGATCTCGCCGTCGCGTTTGAGGATCGCGTGCTGCTCTTCAAGAATCTCGGCAAAGGCAAGTTCCAGGATGTGACCGCCGCAGCCGGCCTCTCCGCGAAGAACCGGCCCACCGGGATAACGTTCATAGACTACGACCACGACGGCGATCTGGACCTGTTTCTGACCGGCGCCCCACTCACTCCGGGAGCCCAGGCAAACGTCCTTTGGCGGAACAATGGAGACAAAACGTTTACTGAATGGACCGAGCAAGTTGGGCTGGGAGGGGAGGAATATACATATTCACAATCTGCAATTCTGACCGATTTCAATAATGATCGAGCTGTCGATATAGCCGTCGCCGGAGACATGAACGCGCCGGTTCTATACATCAATCCGAGAGAGGGCAAATACCCGTCGCAGCCGCTCTATAACTCAATCGACCTATTCAAACTAAATGAAACAGACGATAGGTTTCCCGTCGCAACCTTCGGCATTGCCGTCCTCGACTTCAACAAAGACGGCTGGATGGATATTGCAGTCACCCACGCAGTCGCTCCTGGCCTCACCCTCTGGCGCAACCTTGAAGGCCCGAATCACATCGGCCGTCGCTTCGAACGCGTAGACCTGCCGATTCAGGACGCAGTTCGCGGCTGGGGCCTCACCGCCATCGACATCGACAACGACGGCTGGGTCGACCTCGCGGCCATCGTCGACACAACCGCCGGCCCGCGCGTGAAAGTCTTCCGCAATCGCGGCGACGGCACCTTTGAAGACGTCAGCAAGGCCCTCGGCCTCGATCAGGTCAAGCTTCAATCCCCACGCGGCCTCATTGCCGCCGATGTCGACGGCGATGGCGCGCCCGACCTGATCGTTACGCAACTCAATGCGCCGCCCGTCCTGCTCCGCAACGTCGGCGCCAACAAGAACCACTTCGTTCGCCTCGATCTCTCCGGCTTTGCCGACAACAAGACCGCGCTTGGCGTGAAGGTTGAAGTCTTCGCCGGGGGCCTCTGGCAGAAGTGGGAACTGGCCGGCGCTTCGGGCTACCAGACGCAGGCCCCGCCGCAGATTCTCATCGGCCTTGGCCAGGCACCGGGTATCGACCTGCTCCGCATCCTGTGGCCCACCGGCGTGCTGCAAGACGAGATCGATCTTCAGCCGGCGCTGAAGGACGGCCGGGCCGTGATCGCCATGAAAGAAGCCGATCGCCGAGGCAGCTCCTGCCCGGTGCTCTTTGTCTGGGACGGCCACGAATACCGCCTCGTCACCGACGTGATTGGTGCTGGCGTCGTGGGCCATTGGTTCACGCCGCAGCGCCGCAACATTCCCAACCCCGGCGAGTGGATCAAGGTCGACGGTGCCTCAGCCGCTCTAGTCGATGGCAAGCTCAGCATGCGATTCATGGAGCCGATGGAAGAGGTCAACTACATCGATCAGCTCCGTCTCGTCGCCGTCGACCATCCCGTGGACGTCCAGGTCAACCCGGACGAGCGCTTCCTCGACGAGCCGCCCTTCGCATCGGGTCGCGTGATCGCATCCACTGCCACGCGCCCGCCTGTTGCTGCGCTTGACGGCGAAGGCCACGACGCGCTGGCCGCGCTGAGCCACGCCGATCACACCTTCGCCAGCAGTTTCACGCCGCTGCCCTACGACGGCTTCGCCAACCTGCATGCCCTCACGCTCGACCTGGGCCCGGTGGACGCGCAAGCTCCGCTCAAGCTGCTAATGACTGGCTACGTTAACTACTTCAGCGCCACCTCGCTCTACGCCGCGTGGCAGGCCGACCTTAAGCCCATCCCTCCTTACGTCGAAGCCGAGATGCCTGATGGCGATTGGAAGCGGATTCTCGACGACGCAGGCTTCCCCGCAGGCCTTGAGCGCACCATCGTCGTCGATCTCACAGGCCGCATGCCCGCCGGAGCACACCGCATTCGCCTCATGACTAACCTCGAAATCTTCTGGGACCAGGTGCTGATCGATAACCATCCCGAGGCCGCATCGCGCTCAACCGAAGTGCCGCTCGCCTTCGCCACAGAGCACTTCCGCGGATATCCGAAACAGATCGAGGGCCCCAGCCCCGGCGATCTCAACTATGACTACGATCGTGTCAGCCTCACTGGCCCCTTCCAGCACCAGCGCGGCAACTACACTCGCATGGGCGACGTGACTGCGCTCGTGAAGGGCATCGACGACCGCTATGCCATCTTCGGCTCGGGCGAGGAGATTGCGCTCGAGTTCGATACGGCCACGCTGCCCGCGCTGGCCGCCCACTGGACGCGCGATTATTTCTTCTACGCCAACGGCTATGTCAAGGACATGGACTGGTGGGATGCCTCGCCGTTCACCGTCGCGCAGCTGCCATTCCATCACATGAGCACATATCCCTACCCGGCCAGCGAACACTTCCCGGACGTTACCGGCTCGATCGACTATCAGCTCAACTTCAACGATCGCTTCGATTCCGGCGAGCCCGTCCGCTCGTACCGCTTCAACTATCAATACCGGCCCTCAACCCCGGCAGACGATCGCTCGATTGCCCCCGCAGGCGCGGCGGTGAATGCGCCCGCCGGCCAAAACACCTCGGGTGCCCCATCCTTCACGCGTTCTGTGCGGGAAGGGTGGGATGCAACGACGCTATCCTCGCCCTCGACCGATCGGCCCACCGCGCTGGGCGCCCAGCCATGAGTCAGCTCGTTCTTGAGCCGGCGGTTCGGCAGCTTGAACTCCTTCGAGCCGGCGAGATTTCCGTCGGCGAACTCGCAGAAGCGCACCTTCATCAAATTACCCGACTCAACCCGGCGCTCAATGTCTTCGCCGATTTCGACCCCGACCGAGTTCGCGCCAATGCTGCCCGGCTCGAAGCCATCCCGCTCGAAGCGCGCGGCCTTCTTCACGGCCTACCGGTAACAGTAAAGTCCTCCATCGCCACGGCCGGCTTCAAATGCGAGATTGGCAGCCTGCTTCGCAAGAGCCGAGTCGCGACAGAAGACGCAGTCGTCGTGGGCAGGCTGCGAACTGCAGGCGCGCTCATTCTTGGAACAACCAATTGCCCCGAATTCCTGATGGCCTATGAGACCGCCAACCTGCTCCACGGCGCAACGCACAACCCCTGGGACCTGGCGCGCTCGCCCGGCGGCTCCAGCGGCGGCGAGTCAGCCGCCATCGCCGCGGGCCTGTCTGCTTGCGGCCTCGGGTCAGATTCCGGAGGAAGTGTCCGCCTCCCCGCTCACTTCACCGGGATTTGTTCGCTCAAGCCAACGCCCGGTCGCTTTCCGGGCCGCGGCCACCTTCCGCCCTGCGTCGGACCCTTCGCCATTCTGGGCGCCATCGGCCCCATGGCCCGCACTATCGCAGATGTTTCTCTGCTCTTTGGCACGCTCGGCGGTCAGGACGCCGAAGATCCGTCGAGCCCACCAATTCCTGCGCGCCCGATCTCCCTGCAAGCTCTCCGCGCCAACACGATTGGTTTCTTTGAAGACGATGGCCTGGTCCCGGTCACGGCCGAGACTCGCGCAGCCATTCGCTCCGCCGCTGCCGCACTTCGCGATGCAGGCTTCCGCGTCGAGCCGTTTCGGCCCCGCTCGCTCGAGCCCCTGCGGCTGCTCTGGGACAAGTTTTTTGTGCAGTGCGGCGCAATGTTCTACGCGCTAGAGATTCAAGGTCGCGAGCACCTGCTCAGCCCCATCTTCCGCGAGTTCCTTGACATTGCAGGCACTCGTCCAGAACTCTCCGCAACGGAGTTGTTGAATGCGTGGGCCGAACTCGACCTCGTCCGCTCACAGATGCTCGCCGAGATGGCCGCGTTTCCCGTACTGCTCTGCCCCGTCGCCTCCATCCCGGCATTCCGTCCCGGTGAGCGGTCATGGACCATCGACGGCCACGAGATCGGCTACCTCGATGCCGTTCGTCACACCCAGTGGTTCAACGCCCTTGGCGCTCCTGCCGCTGTGGTTCCGGTCGGACAATCTCCCGAAGGCCTGCCCATTGGAGTGCAGATCGCCGCCCGCCCCTATGAAGATGAAGTCGCCTTGAGCGTCGCCGCTTTCGTCGATGCGGCATTCGGCTTTCGGCCCCCGCCAATGGCGCGCGAATAACAATCCAGCGCAGACCTCAAAGCAGGATTAGAGCGGCGTCCGATTGGCAGAGCGTTCCGCAAAACTACCACCCCATCTGCCGCATACGCTCAACAATGAGCTCGGTGTAGTGGTTCATCCGCTCGGGCTTGCGCTTGAGGGGAGCGGGCAGAATTGCGGTGAGCCGTGCAGCCTGTTCGCGGCCCACAGTCTTGGCGCCGCTATGGTCCCAATAATGACATGCCGCATCCGCGCCATAGATACCCGGGCCCCACTCGACCACATTGAGATAGAGCTCCAGAATGCGCTGCTTGCCAAGGGCGAGTTCCGCCACCGGCACCAGCGTGGCCTCCGCGCCCTTGCGCAGGATGGAGCGGTTCGTTCCGAAGAACAGGTTTTTCACCAGTTGCTGCGTAATGGTGGAAGCTCCGCGCGATCGGCCGCCCTCCATATCGTCTTCGGCAGCAATCTGAATTTGCTTCCAATCGAATCCGTTGTGTTCGTAGAAGCGGCCGTCCTCCGCAGCAATCACAGCGTGCTGCAGGTTGGGCGAGATCTCGCTGAGCGGAATGAATCTGTAGGTTTCGCGATAGGGCTTGTGATTGATCCAGGCTTGAAAGCGACGTTCGATATGGACGGCGGTTGTCGGCGGGTCGATCCATCGTGCAGCCACGAGCGTGAGCGCGGCGAGCAACCAAAGCGCTACAACGGCGATGACCAGCCACTCGAACGCAGACCGAATCGACAGTCGGCCAAGCGATCGAAAGGGCGATCGAAACCGTGATCGGGAGGAACTCTTGCGAAACGTGGAAGTGAGCGGTTGGTAGGGCTCGGTGTTCACATTTCAGGATAGCGGCCCGGGCTGGGTTAGCCGCGAAATGTGGATTTGAAAACCTCAAACGACGTCAGGGCCATACTGCGATCGCAGAATCGCCCCCCAATTCGCCTCGCCGCCCTCTATTCCACCTCAAGCCCCACCGTGAATGAATTCGACAGCGAACCCGCGGTCGCGGTGACCGTGAGCATGTAGTTCTGCGGGGTACTCGACGAACCGCCACCGCCGCTGCCACCGCAAGAGGTGAGCCCTGCTGCCATGGCGACTCCGATCACCAGCAGGCAAACCGTGCCCTTCCATGCGCGTGCAGCCCGGCGCAGCTTGCCCGCGAATGGCAGCAGAATCAGCCCCAGCGCCACTGGAAGCGTGCCTCCGCCAAACGGCTTCTCTGCCGGGCGCAAAGCCGCGGTAGCTGGCAACGTCACCGTCATCGTCACTGTGGTTGCTCCAGCGCCTGCGGGCACCGTGGTCGAAGGCAGCCGTGGCTCCCGTTGGAAGCCCCGTCACGCTGAAGCTGATTGGTCCGGCAAACGTGGCTCCCATAGGCGGCGTCACCGTGAATGTATAAACAGCCTGCCCTCGCGGATTCGCGGTCACAGAGCTCGTTCCACCGGGCGTGCAGATCGTAAAGTTTTCGATCACCTGGCTGAGCGCGCTGCTTGTCTCGGTCAAGAAGTTCGTGTCGCCCGAATAGACAGCGGTGATCGAATGTGTTCCGGCCAGCAGTGCGGAGGTTTGATACGTCGCCACTCCCGCAGTCATGGATTCGGTGCTGAGCAGTGCCATCCCGTCATAAAAGGCGACCGTGCCCGTCGGCGTGCCTGCCGTCGAAGCGATCGTCGCCGTAAAGATCACCGGGTTCAACACAAAGGCGGATGTCGCGGATGTTGCCAGCGCGATTGTCGGCGTCGCCTGGTTCACAGTTAGATTTACAGTCGATGTCGCTACTGCGTAGTCGGTGGCATCCGTCGGCGTAAAGGTCGCCGAAAGAGCTTGCGATCCGACCGCAAGCACTGTACCAGCCGCTGGCGTGTAGGCAAGGCTGCCAGGCACCGAAGCAGTCGCGTTAAGCTGTGTCGCACTCAGCGCTGTGCCGTAGGTAATCGGCGATGGCGTGGACCAGTTGATCGTCGGAGTCGCCTTGCCGACCACCTGTTTGACTACTGTTGAGGTGCTTCCGACAAGATTGAAATCGCCGCCGTAGTCTGCCGTGATCGAATCCGTGCCGACGGTGAGCGCCTTGGTCGTCAAGCTGGCCACGCCGCTCGCCAACTGCGCCGTTCCCAACCATGTTGTGCCGCTCATGAAGATTACGTTCTCGCCATCGGCCGGCGCGCTTCCGCTTGAGGAAACCGTTGCGCTCAACGTGACCGGCTCTCCGTAGATGGAGGGATTCGGCGTGGGCGCGGGGGTGAGCGTAGTCGTCGTCGAGGTTATATTCGTGGTCAGTGCCCCCGGCACCCCACAACCGAGAATCGGATTCAAAGCCCCCATGTAATCAATTGGATACATACCGTCTTGGCACTCCAGAACCTGTGGGGCAAATTCAGGGTTAGGTCCCCCATCCACTTCGACGGTAATGCTTCGGTTGCTGTCCAAGAAGTTAGGGTAATAGGGGAACTCAATATAGTCTGAGCAATTGGCAGTCCCAGTTCCCCGAAGGCCAGGGCACGACCAAAAATCAACGCGCCGCGAGCATTGGTTGGTTAGTTGCAATTCCAGTCCGGCCGCAGCAGAATAGGCGAAATTATATTCAATACAGGGCACGCCCGGGTTGTATCCGTCCATGTATCCGGCTGGGACGTAAGGACCGACAATGGGAATCATCTGTCCGGCGTCCACGATTGCGCCAGCTCCTTGTGGGACCACATAAACGCCCAGGCCCTCGTCGTCGATCAACAGATTGTCGAATGGACTACCTCCTAAGTCAATAATTTTCGATTGGCTGAAGTAGTAGTTTGACTGGATGAGCCAGGATGCACCGCCGCTCACGACAGGAGCGGGTGCAGTAGCGGATAACTCAAACACGCTCCCGTTCAGGGAGAATGCTCCGGTGCCCTCAAAGGTTGTGCCAAACACATGATTTCCGTCTTGGCTTGCGGTCACCGTCATTGGCAATGCGCCGTCCGTTCCGTCGAAGAGGTAAATGACGGATCGCACCCACGACCCATCCTTCTGCATTTGAAGCTCATACACTGTGCCGCAGTCGCCTGGCGCGGAGCATGGCGGAAGGCCCTAAGTGACGCCGAAGATCAATTCCGAATTCACCACGCTGATGCCCAGCGGGCTAGCATACGCGGGCCCGCTTCCGTCGGTGCCCCCTTGGAAACTTACTATCTCGCTTACCGGCCAATCCGTACTGCCTGTAGAGGGCGGAGAAAGCTCGAAGACGGAGCCGAAGCCGGGACCCCCGCTTTGGGTCGTCCCATACAAATTACCCCCATAAAACTGTAGTCCCCCCGTGGCACCTCCCGTGATCGATGCGATCTGCTCAACGGCCCATGTGCCGCCGGTAACCGTGGGATATACAAGCTCGAATGCCCCTGAATAGTTTGTTCCGTACACATTCCCTTCCGTGTCGAGAGCCAGGACCGTATTCAGCCCCTGACCTTGAACTTGATAAATCGTCTCCAATGTCCAGCTTTGCGTTGCAGAAGGCGACAACTTGAAGACAGTGCCGGGGTTGGAACAGGACAATCCGCTCGTTACCCCGTAAAGAGCTCCAGATGAATCCATCGTCAGTTGGCCATCAGGGAAGCAGCCGTCGCTCTGGCCAGTAAACTCATGCAGGACTTCCATGGTCCATGCTCCAAATGATCCCCCGGGAGATGTCAGCTCGTAAATCTGGCCGCACCCCGAAGCGCAATTTGTATTGCCTCCGAATTCGAGGATCCCATACAGGTTGCCCACCGAATCGGCCACCAGGCCCGTTGGCGCTTGCTGGGTGTTGCCCGCAAGAGGCGGAAAGGTGTAAAGGTCGAGGAATGCCTGGGCGACCAGTGCCTGCGAGCCCAACACGAGAAATGCTATATATACGAGAGAAATCTTCAGCTTGGTGCGATCCATAGGTAGTCCTTTCGGGTGTTCCGAGGAGATGTTCGCCTCGCGGCGCAACTGAATCCCCCAGGGATGTCGCATGTCAGTCAGACTCTTTGCCAACGCAAGATGAGCCTGAAGGAGTTTGAGCGGGCAAGCTGTGGATGGATGATCAGCGTGTTTGGAGGTCGCGTACAGACGATTATTGGACGGTGACGGCGATGGTGCGAACCGCCGATGGGATGTAGTCGGGTGCGACGACGATGAATTTCAGCGAAAGTGTGACCTCCCGCGATCAAGTTCCCGGCTGACGGCTCGGCCACCGCGATCACGGCTGGGTGCGTACCCGTAGCCGGATTCGAGACGTTCGCGAATCCGATCGATGAACTGGGGCTGCCCCGTGACGCCAGGCCTAACTGGGCATTCTGATTGCTGGTATCAAGGAACGAGACGGCTCCAGTGGGCGGCGTGGTGCCAATGCTTGAGACTGAGGCGCTCAACTGGTAGGTTCCAGTGCTTCCGGTGACTGTCATCACGGTTGTCGAAGGATATAGCGCAGGCGCAGTCACTGTGAGCGCGCCGTTGCTGGAGGCGCTCCCGGCGCGCGCCGTGGAGCTGTTGGGCGTGCCCAGAAAAACGGCGTTATAGCTGCGGCTTCCCACGCCCGGCCTTAACTTGACCACGGCTGTCCCTGCGCTGGTCAACTGCGCTGTGCCAACAATATGAATGTCTTCGCAGTGCGCTGCGGTTGCGTCGCAGAACTTGACCTGACCCGGCGAAACGGGCGTCGCCCCCGCCGTCACTGTTGCCGTCAGCGTGACCACTGTGCCCATGGGAACCGTGGTTACGCCGTTGCCGCCGCTGGTGATTGCCAGGGTAGTCGTAGTCGCTGTGTGCGCCAGCACCGGGACACTAAAGACAGCAACGCCGCCGAGAACGCACAACGCAACGTTTCGGGCCGATGAAACGAACTGGCCATTCAGTAGGGGGAAACTGCGAACCAAAGCCAAAGAACCGGGGAAGCGGCTCATCGAACACCTCAAAACGCGATCAGGTTCCGCTTGGAACTGGACCTGATTCTTTTTCGAGCCGAGGGGAAGGGTGGGAAAAAGCTGGATAAAAGGAAGCCTGTTGCCGAAATTGTATGCCTGTTTTGGCGGGCGTGCCTTGAATTCTGGCGAACGGGAGAAGCGCAGTGGCGCCGACCACCGGATGCACACTTTCTCTGCTCCATAACCACCCCATTGTGTTCCCCATCACACCTGTTAATCGAACTCCGTCCACTTCCACCCTTCGATGGAGGCCCGCCCACTGGCATCGCAGTAGTCTGAGGCTTCCGCTTCCCCAGAAACGGAGCGCACTGAAGTGCGTGCAAGCTGGTACGACCGATTTGCTGATTCGCCGGATGTGGTGAGTTCTACACGGCTCGATCGCATCGTGGTTCCCGTCCTTGATCTTGAGATCGGCGGTGAAGACTTCATCACCATGGCCGGGCCATGTTCGGTTGAAACCGAATTCCAGTTGATGGCTACCGCCATCCACGTGCGCCGCGCCGGCGCGCAGATTCTCCGCGGCGGAGCTTTTAAACCACGCAGCTCCCCCTATGCATTCCAGGGCCATGGCCTCGAAGGCCTGCGCATGCTGGCCCGCGCCCGCGAAGAGACAGGCCTCGCCATCGTTACTGAAGTGATGAGCGAGATCGACGTCCCAATGGTTGCCGAGTACGCCGACATTTTGCAGATAGGCACGCGCAACATGGAGAACTACGCACTGCTCGAAGCCGCCGCGCGCAGCGGCCGGCCCATCCTGCTGAAACGGGGCATGGTCGCCACCATTGCCGACTTCCTCCGCTCGGCGCAGATCATCCTCGACTGCGGCAACCCCAACGTCATTCTCTGCGAGCGAGGGATCCGCACCTTCGAAACAGCAATGCGCAACACATTCGACGCCGCCGCAATTGCGCTGCTCAAGCAGATCGCTTGCCTGCCGGTTATCGCCGATCCCAGCCATGCCGCCGGCCATCGCGAACTGGTTCCCGCGCTGGCGCGCATCGCTGTTGCCGCCGGAGCCGATGGCGTCATCGTGGAAGTGCACCCCAACCCCGACGAAGCCTGGAGCGACGGCGAGCAGTCGCTCGACTTTGCCGGATTCGACTCCATGATGCACGAGCTGAAGCCGTGGCTGGCTCTGCGCGACCAAACTCAGGCGGGCGTCTCAAAAGCTGCGCCGATGGAGGCCGCGCGATGAGGCTTGCAGTCAAGGCTCTCGCGGCTGCCGCCATCGCGCTTGCTGTTACGGCTGTTTGTGCATTTGGGCCCGCCTCGCAAAACCTCGGTGACCCGGGCGCCGCAAAGCAGAGCCCTGCGAACGCGAGCCTGGCAGCTCCGCCGAGACCCCAGACCCGAGACCCGAGACCCCAGACCCTACTCCCAATTCTTGTTACCGCTGCTCCCGCGTACGAGCCGCTTGCCGCGCTCAAGGGTGGCGAACGTTTCCCCAAGGGTGCTCAGCTCATGCGGATCGAAAACGGTGTTGCGGTTCCGCTCGTGCCCGGCTTCGCTGCCAGCGCAGACGCAAACGTCTCTTGGGACGCAACCTCCATTCTGTTTTCTGCCAAGCATTCCCCCGCCGACCATTGGCAGATTTGGGAGCTCAACCTGGTCACCCACACCACGCGCCAACTTATCGCCGCCAACGAAGACGTGATCCGCCCGCTCTATCTCCCTGCCGGTCAGCTTGTCTACGCGCGCCGCCTGCCGCAGGGATATCGCATCGAGGTCGCCGGCAAAGCCAGCGCGCTCAAGCTTGCTCCCATCGACGATGCCGCCGCCGAGACC
>Ga0182024_10017248_pt1 | contig 13586 bp, 13 predicted proteins | sample P32metaG_FD_120480 | JGI IMG/M metagenome (GOLD analysis project Ga0182024, IMG submission 120480) | Permafrost microbial communities from Stordalen Mire, Sweden - P3-2 metaG (Illumina Assembly) | ecosystem: Environmental > Terrestrial > Soil > Wetlands > Permafrost | place: Sweden: Stordalen...
AACCGCACGGTCGACTGGCAGGTCTTTCCCGCTCCCATTCACTTCCGCTGCGACAAAAACGGCTCCTGCCTTCTCACCCGCACCAACTCTCACGTTTCCCTGCAGGCCCGGCTGCTGAAGTGAGCAAAGACTAGTGTGAGTGTGCAGTGTGAGTGCGCCGGACAGATCCACACTTCACACTCACACTTCACACTCACACTCACACTCACACTTCACACTCACACTCACACTGACCACCGTCTACCCACCACTGCGTTACCATAGTTGCGATGCACGTTCTTTCCGCTGCCGAGATGCAGGCCTGCGACCGCGCCACCACGGAGCGCTTTGGCATTCCGTCGCTTGATCTGATGCGCAATGCAGCGGCGGCTGTAGCGGGTTTTGCGCGCGAGCAATTCCCATTAGCGCAAAGGGTCACTGTGCTATGCGGGACCGGCAACAACGGCGGCGACGGTATGATGGCGGCGCGGCTGCTGTCTGAAGCCGGCCTCAAGGTGATTACGCTGCTGCTGGGCGAGCCGGAACAACTCAAGGGCGATGCGGCCGTTGCGTGGAGCGAGCTGAACAACCCGAAACACGGCGAGGTACGTGTGATCGCACATGCGCACGATCCGGCTGAGCACGACGACGCGTTCCGCACCGATCTGATTGTGGACGCTCTGTTCGGTACGGGGTTCAGGCCGCCGCTGCCGCCCCTCGCTTTGGCGGTGCTCGAGTGGATGCAGCACAGCTCGGCTCCCGTTCTCGCGCCCATTCTTGCTCCCATTCTTTCGATTGACTTGCCTTCCGGGTGGCTCGCCGATGAAACCCAGGCAACCCCTTCCGGCACCGTGTTTCCCGCCGACGCCGTCATCACCTTTACCGCGCCCAAACCGGCGCACGTCTTCGGGCAGCTCACCCGCCGCTGGGATCAACCTGTCGTCGTCGCGCCGATCGGCTCGCCGGAGGAAAGCATTCGTTCGCAGCTGAACCTTGACTGGGCCGGGTCGTCGCTTGAGCTCGTGCAAAGGGCGCGCCCGACGGCGGCCAACAAAGGCAATTTCGGCCACGTGCTCGTGGTCGGAGGAAGCTTCGGTTCAGCCGGAGGTAAAGCCGGAGCGCCAACCATGACGGCCCTGGCTGCGCTGCGCGCCGGCGCAGGTCTTGTGACGGCAGCCGTTCCTGCGCCCGCACTGCCGGTGATCTCATCGTTCGCCGCGGAATTGATGACCTGGCCGCTCGCGGCGACGAAGGAAGGCCAGATTGCCGCCGAGAATCTCGATGCGAAACAGGTTGCCGCGCTGACCGAGGGAAAAACCGTGCTTGCCATCGGGCCGGGAATGGGGCAATGCGCGGAAACGGCAAAATTCACAATCGGATTGCTCTCGGCCACCAGGATTCCCACCGTCATCGACGCCGACGCGCTGAATATTCTGGCCACCGACACGACGCAACTGGCCACGCTGGCGAAGGGGCGCACGCTTGTAGTTACGCCCCATCCCGGCGAGATGGCGCGGCTCTTGGGATGCACCATCGCCGAGGTTCAGGCTGACCGGCTCAATACGGCGCGCAACTTTGCGCAGCGCATGGGCGTGACGGTGGTTCTCAAAGGCGCACGGACCCTCATCGCGCATCCCGACGGCCGCGTAGCCGTGAACACCAGCGGGAATCCCGGAATGGCCAAGGGGGGCAGCGGCGACCTGCTCACCGGGCTCGTCGCCGGACTGCTTGCACAAGATCCTCACGATCCCGCGCATGCCGTGGAGGCAGCGGTCTATTTGCACGGGCTGGCCGCGGATTTGGCCGTGCGCGAAGGGGACGAGCACACCTTGCTGGCTACCGATTACCTGGCGCAACTGGCGCGGGCGTACCAATCGCACCTGCATGGTTTTGAAGTGGGCGGGAAAAACGGGTATGTTTGGTTGCAGGGGGCATTGCATGCAGCGGACTAAGAGCGCATGCAGCAGCCCAACGCCGCCCACAGCAGCCTCGAAGCGCATGCAATAATTTGAAGGTTCCTGGGGAAAATCGGTTTCGTGAAAGGGCACGACTTCAGTCGTGCCGTTAAGTCCCGCAATATAAACGGGGCTTTAGCCCCTGAGGCACGCTTCTCGGAACGACGAGGTTCAGCAATGAGCAACGCCGCAGTTGTCGCGGAAGGCAGGATGTACGAGTTCACCACGCAAAGTGGCGCGGACACGATCGCCGTGGGCCGCAAGCTGGCCGAATTGCTCGAGCCGCCGCAGCTGCTGTTGCTCGGCGGCGACCTGGGCACCGGCAAGACCACGCTGGTCAAAGGCATCGCCCAGGCCCTCGACGCCGCCGATCCCGACGAAGTCACCAGCCCCACCTTCACTTTGATTCATGAATACGACGGGTCGCGCAACGGCAAGCCGGCCAAGCTCTATCACCTCGACGTCTACCGCCTGGAGAGCGAGCGCCAGCTGGAGACGCTCGGCCTCGACGATCTGCTTTCGGCCGATGCGCTGGTGATTGTGGAGTGGGGCGACAAATTCAAGAGCATCCGCAAGCGCGCCACCGGCGAGATCCTGATCGCCTCCGAGGGCGGCGACGCGCGCAAGATCACCGTGACATTGAAAGAAAAATTGCGGGGTTAGCTGCTTTTCGCACATTCAATTCAGCACGAAAATGGGTGCCCCACATCTCGATTTTGAGATGTGGGATAACTAAGCCCTGACCAGGCATTGTCATCCTGAGCGAGTCCGTCGCAGACGGACGAGTCGAAGGATCTGCGGTTGTTTTTCTGTGGATTCCGGATTCGCCGCACGAAAGAGAATGGTGTCAGCTGGCTTCGCCGTCGTTCTAACACTGCTAACTCCGCTAGCCCCGCTAGCTCCGCTTTTTTGACACCCATGAACCGCATCCCCTTCGACGAAGTCCGTGAAACTCTCGCCGGCGTCCTGCTCAAGCTCGGCTTCGCGCCGGATTGCGCCCAGACCTGCGCGCGCCTTTTTGCCGAAACCACGCGCGACGGCGTGTACACGCACGGCATAAATCGCTTCCCGCGTTTTGTGGCAACTATTCGCAACGGCTGCGTCGATCCGGCAGGCGAGGCCGTTGCCACAGCGCGGTGCGGCGCGCTGGAGCGCTGGGACGGGCACAAAGGCCCGGGCAATCTGAACGCGCTGGCCGCCATGGAGCGCGCCATCGCTCTTGCCCGGGAGCACGGTATCGGCTGCGTTGCCATGGGCAATACAAATCACTGGATGCGCGCCGGCACCTACGGCTGGCAGGCTGCCGAGGCGGGCATGATCGGCATCTGCTGGACCAACACCATGCCTAATCTGCCGGCTTGGGGCGGGGCGGAACGCGCCATCGGCAACAATCCCCTCGTGATCGCCGTGCCGCGCTCAAGCGGGCCGGTCGTCCTCGACATGGCGATGTCGCAGTTTTCCTACGGGACCCTCGAAAGCTACAGGAAGCGAGGCGAGCAACTGCCGGTCGACGGAGGCTTCGACACCGAGGGCAATCTGACGCGCGATCCGGCGGCGATCGAGAAGTCCTGGCGGCCGCTGCCGATTGGCTACTGGAAGGGCTCAGGTCTCTCGGTGCTGCTCGACATGGTGGCGGCCATGATGGCGCTGGGCCGCGCTACGCATCAGATCGCACCCGACGCCGAGCGCGAAGCCGGCGTCTCGCAGATGTTTTTCGCGCTTAATCCCGGGGCTTTTGGCGACCCATCACAGGCAGAGAAAATTGCCGACGGAGTCGTCGCATCCCTGCACAACTCCCAGCCCGCCACGCCAAATCGCAAGGTCCGCTATCCCGGCGAGCAAACTCTGCGCATCCGCGGGGAAAACTTGGCGCTGGGGCTGCCCGTCGAGCCCGCCGTATGGGCTGAGATTCTGGCGATGTAGCCGGAAGCGCAGGCGGATACCGAAATGAAATCACTTCATCGACCGGCCCACTCGGGCCTGAGATTGTTCGATCATGCCTACCAGATTCGACAGGCGACTTGGATCTACGTCGCTGACAGCAACGGCTTCGAGCTCATCGGTGTTGAAGCCGATCACATGAAATCCCGCGTGTTCTTGAGAGAAGCCCTCGGGAATTCCGGTGCCAGCTCTCTGCCGCACAAAGACGGACACGCGGTGCTTGCCAATGCTGTAAAGCAACAGTGCGGCAGGCTGGTTGCCGAGATAGGTCAGGTTCGCTCCCTCAAGTCTTGTGTCGCCCGGCAGATTCTCCGGGAGATTGAAGCTGAAGGGTATTTTGCCCTGGAACCAGGGCTTAACCGTATGCCGGTCAGAGGAGATCACCTGCGGCGCCAAGTTCGATGCAAGAGTGGCAACATGCTGATCGCAGGCCTCAGTAACCAGCCCGGCGTACCTGGTCGACACGATGGCCGCTCGGTAGGAATTCCGCTGAACAAAAGCAATGCTTCCAAAGACCAGCAGTAACGCGAATGCGGCTACCCAACCCGCGAAGGCTAGTCTCCTGGCGGGCCACAGAGTTATGCGGAAAGGCGCGGATTTTGAAGGAGCGTTCTCATCTTCGGCCCGCAATGCCAGCCGCTCCAGCAATTGCGTCGGCGGATTGTAGCGCTGTCCCGCCTTGGCGGTTGCAGATTTGAGGAGACTCTGGAAAAGGGCGCTCGAGGTGCAGGACCGGCACTCCGCCAGGTGCTCATCCACGGTGGCGCGTTGATCTGGCATTAGCTCTCCGTCGGCAAGGCTATTGAGAAGGGCGGGAGATAGATGATCGCTCATTCGCGGAACTCCCCGGATAACATATTTGAAGCATGAAGCTCTTCGCGAAGGGCCGCTCGCGCGCGGGCAATCCGTGACATGACGGTGCCGATGGGGATATCGAGAACGGCGGCAATTTCTCTGTACTTCATCTCTTCCACATCGCAAAGGAGGATCACTTCCAGCAACTGCGGAGGCAGCTTTTCCATGGCGGCTTCGATCGCGGCGCGATCACCCAAATTGATCAGATTCATTTCCGGAGTCTGGCGATCGATTGTGCTCTCGGGATGCAAAGCCGCTCCCGAATCATTAGGATCTCCCAACTCATCTTCGAGTGCGACAGTGTTCCTGGCCGCAAGCCCGGTGCGAGAAGTCAGATGCGTGTTTCTGAGAATGCGGAATATCCAGGCCCTGAAGTTGGTGCCGGGCTCGAATGCGCCGAATCCGCGAAGTGCCTTCAGAAATGTCTCCTGCACCAGGTCCTCCGCATCGGTAGGGCTGTGGGAGAGCCAACAGGCGACGTTGTAGAGCGAAGGAAGCAGGGGCAGCGCGAGGTTCTCAAACGCAGAGGTTTGAGGGCCTGTTTCGCGAGCTTGTTGCTTCCAGGGAAGCCGCATTGTTCCATGCTAATTCACCTTCTCCCCAGAGATGGGAACTGGAAATCGACAAAATTATTCTCATTCTTGGGGAATAAAGCGCACAGAGCCTGGTTTGCATCCGTGGAGGATTTCCCATGAAGGATGCGAATCGCGTTCACGGCGCGCAGCCGATTGTTCAGTCAGTCGGTGCTGCTGAATCCCAACGAGACAACCCGGTTATCAATGACGGAATCGACCGGCGAAACTTCCTGAGTTGCATGGCTTGGGCTGGCACTGGCCTGCTGTGGACCATGGCGGGCGGCGTACCAACGTCCAAACTGTTTGCCGCTACTACCGTTGGGGGAGGCGGCCAAGCGGCGCACGCTGGCTCAGGCTTCAGCTTCGTCCAGATCAGCGACAGCCATATCGGGTTTAACAAGGCGGCCAACCAGGATGTGACCGGGACACTTAAACTGGCGCTCGACAAGATCAACGGGCTGCCGGGGACGCCGGATCTTCTGCTGCACACTGGCGATATCAGCCACGCATCGAAGGCTGAAGAATTCGACACCGCGCAACAACTCCTCAAAGGTGTCAAAGCTGGAGAGATTCTTTATGTTCCGGGCGAGCACGACATCGCAACCGACGACGGTGCAATGTATCTGGAACGGTTTGGCAAGGGAACAAAGGGCATTGGGTGGTACAGCTTCAACCACAAGGGCGTACACTTCATCGGGCTCAACAACTGCCAGCAGATAGACGCCATGGGTTTGCTCGGCGCCGATCAACTGCGCTGGCTTAAGGCAGATCTGGCTTCGCTTTCGTCTTCGACGCCTATCGTGATCTTTGCCCATATTCCGCTTTGGATGGTATATCCGGAGTGGGGTTGGGGCACACCGGACGCAACGGAGGCGCTTACCTATCTGAAGCGCTTTGGCTCGGTCACGGTGCTGAACGGGCACATTCACCAGGTGGCGCAGAAGGTGGAGGGCAACGTCGCGTTCCATACCGCGATGTCTACCGCATTCCCTCAGCCTGCTCCAGGCAAGGCCCCGCACGCAGGTCCGATGATGGTCCCCGCCGGCAAGTTGAAAAGCGTTCTGGGCATTGCGGAAGTGAAGTATGTGGGGCGACACAGCCATTTGGCGATTGTGGATTCGTCGCTGGCGGAGGAAGCATGAGACGGGCTCGTGCTGCTCTGTTTTGTGGCGCGATTGCATGCGCGGCTTCCCTGCTACTGGCTCGCGTTCATCCTTTTGGGGACGCGGGCCTGTATGCGGCAAAGGCCGTGCAGGCTCCCTTAATGGACCACTCTTCCGTCCCCCCCGAAATCCGCGCGATTCTTTCGGCCAAGTGCGCAAACTGCCATTCTGTACAGACTAAGGCGCCGATTTACGGGCGATTTGCTCCGGCGTCGTGGCTGATGGAGCGGGACATCGTCAAAGCCCGGAGGGCCATGAACTTGTCTCCGTGGGACTCCTACTCCGCGGATCAGCAGCAGATGCTCGCCGCTAAGATCGTGCGGGAAACGAGAGAGCACGAGATGCCGCCGCTTCAATACCGATTCATTCATTGGAATAGTCGCATCACCAGCCCCGACCTTCTGATGTTGTCCGCTTGGGCTCGCAATTCCGAGGGTTCCTCGTCCGCGGACATTCCAAGTGGAGAGGGTGACCCGACACGAGGAGCGGCGCTCTTCGAGAAACGCTGCTCGGGATGCCATTCACTGACTCAAAATCACCAGGGCCCAAGATTGCAAGGGGTCTACGGCCGCACATCTGGTTCGGTCGTGAACTATGACTACTCTCCAGCGTTGAAGAAGGCAAACGTGGTTTGGGATCAAACAACACTCAAAAAATGGTTGACGGATCCCGATTCGTTTATTCCGGGCAACAACATGGATTTTCTCGTAGCCAAGCCACAGGATAGACAGGACCTGATTAGCTATCTGAGGCAGACTTCAGGCAAGTAAAGGGTTTTGGCCTGCTTTACCGCCAGGAATCCTGGGCTCCGCTAAAATCCCATGATGTTGTAGCCGCAATCGACGTAGATGACTTCGCCTGTAACGGCGCTCGCCAGATTGCTGGCCAGGTAAAGCGCCGTGCCGCCCACTTCGCTCTGGTCCACGTTGCGGTGCAGCGGCGCGCGCTCCGCATGCGACTTGAGCATGTCGCCCAGCGCGCCCACGCCGCGCGCAGCCAGGGTCTTGATGGGTCCGGCCGAAATAGCGTTGACGCGGATGTTCTTCGGGCCCAGCTCGTACGCAAGGTAGCGTACGGCAGACTCCAGCGACGCCTTGGCTAGCGCCATCACGTTGTAATGCGGCACTACTTTTTCCGCGGCGTAATAAGTGAGCGTGATAATGCTGCCGCCCTCCGTCATCAAGGGCAACGCGCCGCGGCTCACGGCGATCAGCGAGTAGACGCTCACATCGTGAGCGATGCGGAAGCCTTCGCGGCTGGTGTTGATGAACTCGCCCCTCAGATCCTCGGCGGGCGCGTAGGCAACGGCGTGCACCAGGATGTCGATCTTCGCGTACTTCTCCTTGAGCGTCGCGAACAGGGTTGCGATCTCCTGGTCGTTCGACACGTCACACTGGAAACCACTGGCGCTGCCGAGCTCGTTGATCAGGTCCTCGGCCTCGGCCCGCATGCGCTCGTTCTGGTAACAGATGGCCAGGGTGGCGCCGGCCTCGTGAAGTTTTTGGGCGATGCCCCAGGCAATCGAGCGCTTGTTGGCCAGCCCGAAGACCACGGCCGTCTTGCCAGCCAGGTTAATCATGCGTAGATTGTTCCTCCGAGAGTCTAGTCCAAAGGGGAAAACGGCGGAGCCGTGTGCCAGTTGTCAGAATACCAGAGCGATTTTCGTGAGCGACTTGCGCTGCCTCGGCGCCCGCGGCGCCGTCAGCCGCTTTGTTGAAAGGGCACGACTTCAGTCGTGCCGTAACAGCCGCAAAATGAATGGGGCTTTAGCCCCTGAGGGATGGTATTTCTCCAACTTGTACTCGCGTGTTTTCCGCCACTGCCCCCTCGGCCTCCTCACCCGCCGAGATCGATCAACTCCACATGTCCCACAGGCCGCCCCAGAAATCGCGAACCGAGTCGCTCGAACTTCTCCACCGAATCCGTCGCGAAACAGCGCACCTCAGTCTCGGCCGTCGCGCCCGGAGCCGCTACGGCAACGCGCCCGTTAAACAGCTCGACCGCGGCCTGCGCCGCTGCTTCGGCCGAATCGATCACTTTCACTCCCGGGCGCACCGCGCGCTCGATCAGCGGCCGCAGCAGCGGGTAGTGGGTGCAGCCGAGCACCAGCGTGTCGGGCTTCAGCCCCTGTGCGGCGGCTTCAGCGCGCAATTCGTTCAAGTAAACGTCAATCACCTCGGCAGTCACGGGATGGTCGGTCCATCCCTCCTCGACCAGCGGCACCAGCAGCGGGCAGGCTTTCTCGAGGGCGCGCAATCCCTGCGCGCGGCACGCCGCCTCGTAAGCCTGGCTGCGCACCGTGGCTTCGGTGGCGATCACCAGCACGTCACCCGTGGCGGACGCCTGGCGCGCGGCCATCGCGCCCGGTTCGATGACGCCCAGCACGGGAACCGGCACCGCATCCTGAATGGCGTCGAGCGCCAGGGCGCTGGCCGTGTTGCATGCGATCACCAGGAACTCCGCGCCCTGTTCGCGCACCAGGAATTGCGCGCTCTCTGCCGCGTAACGCGCAATCGTGCGCCGCGATTTCGAGCCGTAAGGCAGCCGCGCCGTATCGCCGAGAAACGCGTAGCGCGCGCGCGGCAGCCGCTCGATGAGCGCGCGCAGCACCGTCAATCCGCCAAAGCCGGAATCGAAGACGCCGATAGTGGGAGTTTTGGCTGAGGTTGGGATCGCGGTCACGGGTGTGCTCCCTCGGTTGGAACCATTTCGGCAGCAAGGTAGGTTCGTGTCAGGTCGGCGTGCCCGGCCAGTGTGGCGCGCATCTGGCCGTCCACCAGAAATCGCACTTGCGTGACGCGCGGCAGGTTGGCGTTCAGCGTGGCGCAGATGGAAAGAATGGTAAGCGTTTCGGTCTCGAGTCCCGAAGGATGTCCAGCCGCAAACGCGCTGGTCAGATTCACCACGGCAAGTTGCGGCGATGTGGGCGAGGCTTTTCCACCGCCCTCCGCAATGGGCACAAGAAACACTTGCGCAATAGAACTGGCGCCGCCGGGAACCGGATGCCCGGCATCGGGTGCAGCATAGAGGTCGAGCAGCTTGCCCAGCACCGCCCGCGCGCGAGCCTCGGGATTCTGCGGCAGCGGCAAGGCGAGAATTCGCGGCTCGACGGAATTGTCCGCATCGTTGGCCACCATCAGCGTGGCTTGCTCCGCCGGAGCCACCAGCGGCGCCTGTGTAGGCGCTGCATCTTGGCCGCGCAGCAGGCGCTCGTGCGCGCGCCGCAACTGGTTCCAAAGCACCGCGCCCATGATGACCGAAGCCAGCAGCAGGATCACGAACAGCACGGTTTGATGGCGAGGGATCACGGCCGCCGATCTCCGAATTGCCCTCCGAATTGTCCGCCATCCGCGCGCCACTCCACTAATGCAGCCGCCAGCGCCTCGGCTACCTGTGCCTCGAACCCCTCATCGTCTTTGCTGGATTCGTCTGTTTGGTGCTGCGGCGCAATCTCAATCGCGACGGCAGGGCAGGCCATGCTGTCGATCGCAGGCAGCGCCGTCTGGCCGAGAGTCACCGTGATGCCGGCATGGGTGAGCGCCGAATTCAGCACGCCGGCCAATTCGGTGCTGCGCCGTATCCATTCCGACTGCGCCGTCCTCCAAGGCACAAAGGTCGCGTTGGTCGCAGGGGGAAGGGAAGAAATGAACAGGTGCACGGCGGGTCCGCCCTTGGAGTAGACCAACGCCGCGTGCAGATTCAGGCAGGCCGCGGCATTGGCGCGGTTGGCAATCTCGGCGCGACGGTCCGCATCCACGTCGGTGCCCGACTCCCGCGTCGTGACCACGGAAATGCCGCGCGCCATGAGCAGCGAGCGCAGCTTCACGCTGAGCGCCAGAGTGTAGTCCTTTTCCGATTGGTTGCCGAGCCGCGCGCCAGGATCGTCGCCGCCGTGGGCCGCGTCGAGCACCACCACGAATTTCGGCATGGGAGCGGGAGGAGCCTGCGCCGAAGCATGGAGGAATGCAAAGAGTGTCAGGAGGGCGGCAAACGATCCGGAAAGACTGCGGCGATGGTGCTTTCCTGCCATGTTTCCGCCTGTCGTGCGCGGCTGGTCACAGAACCATGCGCCGGGCTCCGGGACCGCCTGGCCGTGAACTTCATTGCAATGCATAAATCGTCAAGCCGCTCAGCAACTTGGGGAAGAAGTCGGTCGATTTCTGCGGCATCACCTCGCCGGCAAAGGCCACTTCGCGCAGTTGCTCCATGGTCACGGGGTTGGTCAGGAACGCCACGTCGGCCTCGCCCTTGCGCACCTGCTCCACGGCATCACCCGCGTCCCTCAGGTAGCGCAGATTCGTCTGCTCCCGCACCTTTTCGGCGTCCAGTCCCAGCAGCCGGTCGAGAACGATGGAATGCAATTGCGTGAGGTCGAGCTGTCGCTGCCGTTCGGGCACTTCCGCGAGCGCTTTCGCCATGGCTTCCGGCTTCGCGCGCAGCAAAAAATCGCCACCACGCGTGACCGCCACAAAAGCCGTCCCGAGCTGGCGGCCCAGCGTACCGATATAGCTTTGCGCATCGCCTGTCGCCAGCGGCTCTACATTAAAAAACTCTTCGGCCTTGGCGCGAAATGCAGCGGGATCGAAATTCTCAAGACTGTGCACCACGCGATGCGTGGGCAGAATCACCAGGCCATCCGAATCCATGTTCACGAAGGTCATCATCACCGCGGCCTCCGCATAAGGCGGCTGCGGCAGGCCAGCCACGCTCAACTCAGCTTGTGCAGTCGCGTGTCCATGCTCCTTCGCATAATTGAGCGCGGTTTCGTAGCGATGGTGCCCATCGGCGATGATCAGCTTCTTGTCATCCATGGCGGTGGTCAGCAGCCGGATGGTGGCGGGGTTGTTCACGCGCCACAACCGGTGCAGCACGCCGTACTCGTCGGTCACTTCGGCATCAGCCGCGCCATTGCCGTCGTAGAGATTCTTCTCCACGCTGCCCGAAGGGTCGGAGTAGAGCATGAAAATCTGTCCGAAGTGCGCCCGTGTGGCCTTCAGCAGGTTCAGGCGGTCGCTCTTGGGCTTGGAGAGCGTCTGCTCGTGCCGGAAGACCACTTTTTCCGAGTAATCATGCAGCTTGCCCAGCGCGATAAACCCGCGCCGTTCCTTCACGATATCGGTTCCGGGAACCTGGAAACGCTGCGCGTAGGCAAACACACAAGGATCGTGTTCCTGGATCAGCACGCCCTGTTCGCGCCAGGCACGAAGATCCCGCGCCGCGCGGCTATAGACGTTTTCACCCTTCTCCGCGTCAAATAGCTCAGGCAGTCCCAAAATGATTCGAACCAGGTTGTAGGGACTGCGCTGGTAATAGGCCTGTTGCATGGCCGGCGAGATCTTGTCGTAGGGTTGCGTGACCACGTCGGCCAAGCGGACCGTAGACGGATTGTAGCGCCAGGCGCGAAAAGGATAAATGCGAGCCATGAGGAAGGTCGAACTCCGCCATTGAAAAGGTGGATTTTGCACCCCGCCAAGCCGTTCCCGGCAGTGGGAGAGCGGGGCAATCAGGCTTGATTGTATCCCAGCGCTGTGCGCGGCCAGCTGTGGCTCATTTTGAAATGCGAGATGTGGGAATGACATTCTGCTGACAGTAAAGGCTTGCCAATAGTGGTAATATCGCCATCAATTGTTCGTGGTGCCGCATGATGACGCTCCCCCAAAAGCGTGCTCGCCACAACCGGGGCGGCAACCTAACCCTGGTTTGCCGTCGCTTGGGTTTCTGTGTGCTGGCCGCGGTGCTGTGCCTGGCCCGGACCTACGCCCAGGAAGATCCGCTCAACAAAGTTCACGTCGAGCCGCCGGGCAGCTCATCCGCTCCCCCAACCGAGCCCAAAGGCGCTGAGGCAGGTCCCCAGTCCGGGCCCGCCGCGCTCCGCATTCACCCGGGATCGTTCATTCGCATGAACGTGGATATGGTGCTGGTGCCCATCACGGTTACCGACCCGTTGAATCGCCTGGTCACGGGCCTGGAAAAAGAGGACTTCCAGATCTATGAAAACAACGGCGAGCAACGCATCGCGAGCTTCGCCAGTGAAGATGCGCCGGTCTCGATCGGCATCATTTTCGACCTCTCGGGTTCCATGACCTCCAAGCTGATCCGCGCCCGCGAATCCATCCTGCAGTTCATCAAAACCGCCAACCCGCAGGATGAGTTCTTCGTCATCGGTTTCAACGATCGGCCGGAGCTGATTGAGGACTTCACCAGCTCCGTAGAAGAGATTCAGGCGCGGCTGGCCACCGTGCACGCTGCCCATCGCACGGCGCTGCTCGACGCCATCTATTTCGGCCTGGCCAAAATGAAGGATGCCCACCACGAGCGCAAGGCGCTGCTGGTCGTCTCCGACGGTGGCGACAACCGCTCGCGCTACACCGAAGGCGAGGTGCGGGCTCAGGTGCGCGAAGCCGACGTGGAGATCTACTCTATCGGTATCTTCGATCCCTATGCGCCCACCCCCGAGGAACGCACCGGTCCGCAGCTGCTCGACGACATCAGCTCCGCCACCGGCGGGCGCATGTTCCGCGTGGACGATGTGGATGAGATGAGCGACATTGCCGAGAAGATCTCCACCGAGCTGCGCAACCAGTACGTGATCGGCTACAAGCCCAAGGACCTGTCCCGCGACGGCAAGTGGCGTAAAGTGAAGGTGAAGGTGAATCCTCCGCCGGGGCTGCCTCCGCTCACCGTTTATGCTCGTACCGGGTACTATGCGCCATTGCAGTAGGAATCTTTCACCAATCTCGAACAACCCGGCACAGAATTGGGTGCCCCACGTCCGGGGTCCCCACGGACAGGTCTTGGTCCGTGGGGTGGAGGTCCCTCGCATCTGGGGACGTGGGATAGCACGGATCGCAGTTCAGCCGATTCTCGCCGTGCTCCTCATTGTCTCCGGACATTTCCTTCTCGCCCAGCAGGCTCACGCCCAGGCAACCGCGCCCCCGGCCGCGCAGTCCCCCGCGCTCACGCAGGATACCGATCCGGTTCGCTCGCCTGACGCAACGGCCCCGGTGCCGTCCACCGGAACCATGGAAAAGAAAGGCGAGGGCTACCTGCTCCATGCCGATGTGGAGGAAGTGGTGCTCAATGCCACTGTCCTCAATGGCTCGCAACTCGTCGAGAAC
>Ga0182024_10017249_pt1 | contig 13586 bp, 6 predicted proteins | sample P32metaG_FD_120480 | JGI IMG/M metagenome (GOLD analysis project Ga0182024, IMG submission 120480) | Permafrost microbial communities from Stordalen Mire, Sweden - P3-2 metaG (Illumina Assembly) | ecosystem: Environmental > Terrestrial > Soil > Wetlands > Permafrost | place: Sweden: Stordalen...
CCTCGGCCTGCGGTCGCTGGCGGTAGCCGTCTTCGAGCAGCAGCGAGAAGGCCATCAGCCGGTCGTGTGTGAGCTGGACGGCAGGGGGGCCCATGGTCGCGTATTCGACGAAACAGCTATGTAGCAGGGCGGGATGGGTGGCGTACGTCTCGCATAGTGCGCGTGCGCAGGCCCAGATGCCCTCTGGCCAGGATTCCTGGGCGAAGTACGCGCGCGCCGCGTTGGTCATCCCCATCTCGAACCCCTGCTCCAGCATGGCAAGCGCGACGTGTTGCTTGTCGTGGAAGTGCTCGTAGAAGACGGTCCGTGAGACCGCGGCGGAGCTGACGATGTCCGCGATGCCCATCTGCGCGTAGCCGTGCTCGTAGCAGGATTGCGCGCAGGCGAACAGGATCCGCTCGCGCTGGTTGCGAGAGCGGTCGCTGACGCTCGCGCCGTGGCTGCCCAGGCGCACGGGCGGGGGCGGCGTGGCCGGCGTGAGCTGGATGCGCGGGAGCCCGCCTTGCTCTGCAAGCGTCTGGACGCGCTGTGAGTGCCAGTGGGGATCGGTGCTCGCGTAGGCGTCGAGCCAGGCCAGCACCCCCTCCGTTAGCTCGTGCAGGCCGCTCGCGCCGCGGCGCATGCGATTGGCGAGCAGGCGAAACACCGTGCCGATCGCCGCGCCGGCGGGGAGGTCGAGCGTGGCGGCGTCCTTCGCTTGGCTTTGCCGGCGGCTTTCCACGAGCCCGGCGATCTCGTCGATCAGCGCGTCGCGGCGGTCCATCGCGCGCGCTCCCCCGGCGAGCGATTCGCAGAACAGCACGCGCGCCGGCGCCTGGTGCTGATGGGCGGCCCTCTCCAGGGCAACTCTGGGACGCCGTGTCCACCGGCCTTCAAGCGACACCGCCAGCCCGACGGCAGTCAGCCATCTTGCCGAGCGAGCGGGGCTGCCTCCCACCATCCCGGGGCGGCCGATAGCGATCCACCCACCCCACCGACCGATCTCCGATCGGCCAACCCACGGCTCACCCCGCTCCGCTCGCTCCCCCCACCTTCCCCTCCGCGAGCTCCCCGGCGGCCTCCCTGCCCATCAGCGGCGCCATCACCATGTAGAACAGCACCGGCATCTGCCCGCGCACGTCTCCCGCGCGATCGTGGCGGATCTGGTGGGCGATGGGCTCCGTCATTGCGCAGATGAGCGCCTCGAGCACCGACTGGTGGATGTCTGGGTTACTGGCGCGATAGCCGGCGTGCAGGAGATGCGAGAACGCCCAGGCGCCGTCGTCGATGCGCTTGACGCCCTCGGGGCCCAGCGCGTAGGACTGCACGAACGACAGATATAACAGCGCCGGCGACCCCACGATGAAGCGCGTGAACGCTTCGCCGGTCTCCCAGAATCGCTCGGGCCAGGTGGCGCTGGAGTTGTAGAACACGCTGGTGCAGACCCCGATCATCTGCTCGTAGGTCAGCGCCTGTGCGCCCAGGAGCGCTTCGGTCTTGTCGTGGAAGTGCGTGTAGAAGGTCTCGCGTGAGACCCCGGCCGCGGCGACTATTTCGGCCACGCTCACGCTGACGTCTTTCCTGGCGCGCACGACCTCGGCCGCGGCGTGCAGGATGCGCTCCCGCTGCACGGCCCCCACTTCGGCGGCGGGTCTGCGGTGGCGCCCCTTGGGCGGCGGCAGCGGGACCGCCATCCCGGCCGCGACCTCGGGCTTGCTTGCGCACGGCGCGGCGCGCGGCTCGAGCTCTCTGAACCTGCTGGCTCTGTTGGGCGCCAGGTAGATCGCGAGCCACTCCATCAGCCCGTCCAGCAGCTGCGCATGCTCGCGCTCGCCGCGGCGCATGTGCAGGCCCAGCAGCCGGATGCTCCCCCCGAGCAGCAGCATCGCCGGTATGTCCGGCACGGCGCTCTCCTCGCCGGCCCGCTCCCACGCGCCTTCGATCGCGCTCCGAAGGCGCTCCAGCAGCTCTTCGCGCGCCTGCCATCCGCGTGGCCCGGCGAGCATCGCCTCGTGGGTGGCCAGCGCGAACGCGCCGGGCTCCCGTTCGGCGAAGCCCACCAGCGCGGCGATCGCGCTCTGCGCCGCCTCGCTCTCCTCGCCCGCGCCCACCGCCCGCTCGACCTCCGCGCCGAGGCGCTCGGCGAGTGGTGCGTGCGCGGCGATGAAGCAGTCCTGCTTGTCCTTGAACTGTTCGTAGAACATGGTGCGCGAGACGCCCGCCTCGCGGGTGAGCTGCGCCACTGTCGTCTGCGCGTAGCCGTTGACGGCCATGAGCTGCGTCATTGCTTGCAGGATCAGCTCGCGCTGGGTGGTGCGCGTGGCTTTCATCCGAGCCCTTCGATCAGCTCGACCGCGGCCTGCGGCCCGGTGAATGGGGCGATCGCGATGTAGGCGAGCCGCGGTACGTGGCGCGGCAGCTTGCTTGCCTGCCCCGCCGCGATCTGTTCGCGGAGGATCTCGAACACGGCGTCGACGATCGCGCTGGAGCAGAGGTAGGGAAGCTCTCTGGCCTGCGGCCGGTGGGAGTAGCCTTCCTCGAGGAACACGGTGAACATCGTCATCATCTGCTGGGCGCGCTCGATCGCTTCGGCGCCGGCGGCGTAGGGCGCGACGATTTGCAGGTGTGCAAGCGCGGGCTCGGCGGCGATGAACTGGGTCAGCGTGCGCAGGCCGGCATAGATCCGCTGCGGCCAGGTGGGCTGGGAGAAGTAGGCGCGGGCGCAGGCGGTGAAGGTCTCCTGCGCGGCGTGCTGCTGGGCGACCGCGAAGACGTGGCGCTTGTCGGTGAAGTGCTCGTAGAAGATGTGCTTGCCGGTCCCGGCCGCAGCCATGATGTCGCTGATCGTCACTGCCGCGTAGCCCTTTGCCTGGATCACCTCGGCGGTGGCGTGGATGATCCGCTCGCGGCGGTTGCGCTCCACGACCCCGCGGGGCAGGCTGTGGCGCCCGCGCGGCAGTGAGTCGTGCCGCGCGAGGATCGGTCCCGCCGAGGAGACGGAGCGCGCGGGGAGCAGCGCGTGGCGGCCGCTGCTCCAGCGGGCCTGCCCGCCTGGAAGCGCGTAGGAGCGAATCCACGCGACGAGGTCCTCGCCCAGCTCCGGCAGGCCGGCGGTGGCGGTGTCGATGCGTAGCTGCCACGGGGCGATCGAGCGGATCGCCGCGGCGCGGATCGCGCCGAGCAGCGCCGTGGGGGGGATGTCGAGCGTCATTCCGCCGGCGGGGGCGTGGTCGAGGAAGTCTTCCGTGCGGGACTCGAACGCTTTCAGCACGCGCCGGCGCTCTGCTGCGATGCGCGGACCGCCCGCGAGGCCCTCGACGAACAACAGCCATGTGCTCTCGGGGTCCTGCGCGGTCTGCGCGAGGATCGCCTGGACGGCCGCGTGGGGGGTCTCCCACCAGTCGCTGGAGCCGATCGCGCGCTCCAGTTCGCCGAGCACGCGACGCTCGGATTGCCGGTAGGCGGCGAGGAACAGGTCCTCCTTGTCGTCGAACTGCTCGTAGAACGTCTGTCGCGATACGCGCGCCCGCGAGGTCAGGTCGGCGATGCTCACGTCGGTGTAGCCCACGCTGCTCGCGACGTGCGTCATCGCCGCCAGCAGTCGCTCCCGCTGGCTCGGTTTGAGCGGGTTTGCCGACATGGTGTCGGAAGGTCCCTTGGAGGATTGGCGCCTTGATTTCACGGGCTGGTGGGGATATCGGGGCATATCGGTGTCACCGGCAGCATATGGCATCTCGCTAACCAAGACCATTGTGTACGGAATAGTACAGGGCATAAGCTCAGGGAATCTGATGGAAGCTTCGGCTCCATCTTTGGCCCAGGCGAATGACCAGTTTTGAGGCCCTAAAGATAGAGGCACGAGCGTATGCGCACGGTTGGGGGTAGACAGCGCGAGCGCGACCTGCTATAAAACGCGCCAGTACGAGCGGGCCGACGAGACTGGTCGTCTCAGGCCGGCGTATCCAAACTGGAGCAAGGGAGAGGTGCAATCGGAATGAAGGAGCTGGGGAGCCGAAGGAGCAGGGATGTATGGCCCGCCACGAGTTATAACACCCGAGGGGCCCTCCCCTCTTTCCTGGAGGAGACGGTCTGATGAGAATGTCATTGTCCTCGCGCGTTTACGGGTTTGCGCTCGTGCTGTGCTCCGTCTTTGCGCTCGCGGGTCTGGCCGCTGCGCTGCTCACGCTGCCCGCGTCGGCGCGCGCCGACGCCACGATCGCGCCGCCGCCCGTCCCTTCGAAGGTCCCGGGGCTCCCCGACGGCCGCGCCTACGAACAGGTCTCGCCGGTTGACAAGAATGGCAACGAGGCGGGCGCGGGTACGAACTCGAATAACGTTTTGGATGGCGCGGGGTATCACGATGCGGTAGCGGCGCTCGACGGAAATGCGGTGCTGTTCGAAGGCACCGGGGCGATGGGCGAAAGCACCGCCGGCTACGACCTATGGTTCGTCGCGAAGCGCACGTCCGCGGGCTGGACCACGCGATCGGCGCTGCCACGGGAGGACATCCCGACTCCGCCGGAAGGAACACTGTCGGTATTGCCGGGATTGGTTATTCCGTCCGCGGACCTGTCTCATATTGTTTTCTCCACTAAACTGACCGAAACGTTGCCGGATCAATGCCCTAATAATGAACATGAACTTTATGTCGCCGGGGTTGAACCCGCCGCTACGTTCGAGTGGATAGCACAGCCCGAGATCGCGAGCCCGATCTTGTCGTGTTTGGGGGGCTTCGGGGAAGCCGAGCCCGTCGGCGGAACGCCGGACTTCAGCACGGTCTACTTCACGACTCCGACGACGCTGCTTCCTGAAGACGCTTCCCGCGCGCCTCACATGATCGAACCGAAAACACCGGCTGTAGCGGTGTCGCCCTGGGGTTTCTATGAGTACAGCGATGGGGTGCTCAGCGAGGCGGGGGTGCTCCCCGACGGCTCGCTCAGCCCCTGGGGCGCTGTCCCGGCCGCCTCGGGTCACTATCGCGACGACGAAGACCATCAGGTGTCAGCCGACGGATCGCGCGCATTTTTCGTGAGCCCAGACCCGGCGTCATGCACAACCCATGAAACATTCGGACTCAGAGGCGAAAACAACTGCGCCGTCGATCCTCCGGAGTTGTATGTGCGGGAGAACGGAGAAAAAACGGTTCTCGTGTCACAGGACACGCTGATCCGCAGCAGTAACGGGCTGCCGGTGGGCGCACCGGATGGAGCACTGGGTTTCACCGGCTCGACGCTGGTCGAAGGAGGCGACTCGCTGAACACATCGTTTGTGTACGCGTCGCCTGACGGCTCGCAGGCGTTCTTCGAGAGCGAGGACAGGCTGACGAGGAGCGCGCCCGAAGGCCCGCCGCGCAACCGCGCCGCGAAGATGTATGACTTCAACCTCAACACGGGATCGCTGACGTACCTGCCGGGCGTCGTCGGACAGATTGCGGCCTCCAACTCGGACGGCTCGACGTTCGTGTTCGTCAGCCCCGAAGGCTCGGCGGCCAGCGCCGAGCTCGAGCTGTGGTCGGCCGGCCCGAACGGAGGAACCGTGACGCCGATCACGCAAATGACCGGAGAAGTAAAGAAGTACGAGCGGTTTGTCGGTCCGGACGTGCCGGTGGCGCGCGTCTCGGAAAATGGGTCGGCGGTCGTCTTCATGACCAGCCAACAGCTTCCGGGCGCCTTCAACAGCGGCAGCGGCCTGGACCTGGAACAGATCTACCGCTACGACGTGCCGGCGAACACAATCACCTGCGTCTCGTGCGCGCCGGCGGGCGTCACGCCAACGAGCAGCGCCGAGATGTCGGTCCTGAAGAGTCACGAAGGAGCCGGCGATGATAAGTCCATAGTTGAAGAGCGCGGAGTCTCCTCCGACGGCGAACGCATCTTCTTCGACACGGCCGATCCGCTGGTGCCGCAGGCTGTGAACACCGGAACAACGATCGAACGACACAACTCGGGCTCCACGTCCTTCGAAGCGCAGGGCCGCAACGTGTACGAGTGGGAGAACGGGACCATCTACCTGATCTCCTCCGGCAAGAGCCCGGAAAACTCATACTTTCTCGACAGCGGCGAAAACGGCGACGACGTCTTCTTCGCAACCTCGGAAGGCTTGGTCCCTGGCGACACGGACGGCGCGTATGACGTGTATGACGCGCGGGTTCCCCACCCCCCCGAAAGCCCGCCCGCCACGGCGGTTCCCTGCGAAGGCTCGGTCTGCCAGGGGCCTCCCAACGTGCCCTCTCCCCTCACCCCACCCGCCAGCGCGACGTTCTCCGGCCTCGGCAACCCCACCCCCGAAGAAACAACGCCGCCCCCACCAACAAAAACCACAACAAAGACGGTTAAGTGCAAGCACGGCTTTGTCAAGAAGAAAAACAAGTGTGTGAAGAAGACAAAGGCGAAAAAGCCTTCTAAGAAGAAGGGTAAGTGACAATGCGCCACCTAAAGCTTTTTCGCCACAGCTTCATATTGATTGCTCTGCTGGGTGTCCTCGGAATCGGCGCCTCCGCCGCGCAAGCGGAAACCACCGGCCCGGTGTGGAAGATCATCTCGGTCTCCAACCCGACGAACCTCGCACCGGGCGATCACAGCGGCGATGACGCGCTGGTGCTGGCCGCGACCAATGTTGGCGGCGGCGCCACCGACGGGAGCGCGATCACCCTCAGCGTTTCCGTGCCGGCCGGGCTGACGGCTACCGCGATTTACGGCAACGACAATTACAAGGATCCGCTCGCCCGTGTCGGCGAAGAAGCTACTGACGCCACGGGCGGTATGCAATGCGCACTGTCACCAACTCCCAACTGCACGACCACCTCGGTGGTCGATCCGGGCGACACGTTGATCGTCACGATTCGGGTGGAAGTCGCGTCAGGCCTGCCACCGAGTCTCCCCGTCCAAGCCACGGTGTCGGGCGGTGGTGCGGCGAGCGAGTCGGTGTCCGACCCGGTCACGATCAGCTCGGCGTCCCCGGAATACGGCGTGGCTCCGGGTGGCTCGTTTGCGGCCACTTCGACGAGCCATGCCGGCGCTCACCCGAACGTGACCACGGCGTTCTTTCTCAACACCAGCATTCAGACGCGCGCCAAGGGTCATCCGCTTCCTGCCGCTCCGATCGGCAATCCCAAGGATATCCGCTTCGATACCCCACCAGGACTGGTTGGCACGACGGTGGGGATGCCGCGCTGCACGATGGCGGCTGTCATCGATGAAGCGCACTGTCCGGCCGATACGATGGTCGGAACGACGACCGTGATCCTTTTGAGCTCGCTCGGGCGTCTTGAAAACACGGTGCCCGTGTTCAACATCGCCCCGGCGCCGGGCGAGCCCGCCGCGTTTGGCTTCAACGTGGACCTCTTCCCAGTGCGGCTCGATACGAGCGTGCTCTCGAGCGGCGACTACGCGGTTCGCGTGACGGCCCCGGATATCACCGAAGGTGCGCAGCTTCTGGCGTCCTGGGTCACGCTCTGGGGGGTGCCCGCCGATCACTCCGGCCCCGGACCCGATTTCGCGGGCCGCAATCTCGGCGCGGGCCAGCATGCTCAGACAGGAATATTTGAACCGATTGACGAAATCGCGTTTGGGGCGGCGGATGTCGAGCAGACACGGGTGCCGCTGCTGTCGAACCCGTCGCAGTGCTCGACCTCGCTGGAAGGGATCTTCGAATCGGATTCGTGGGAAGGGGCGGGGCCGGGGGTGTTCGCGAAAGAAGTAACGTCGCTGGGTACGGACGAACATTGCGAAGAACTGTCGTTCACGCCGAAAGTGTCGATGCTGCCGGATACGCTGGAAGCCGGTGCCCCCGCCGGGTACTCGTTCGACCTGAGCCTGCCGCAGAACACCGAACCCGAAGGGCTGGCGACACCGGATGTAAAGAAAACCACGGTGACGCTGCCGCGCGGCACGGTGATCTCGCCCTCCGCGGCGGACGGGTTGGGGGATTGCACGAGTGAACAGTTTGGTCTGCATTCCGGGGTGGCTGGGAATTGTCCGCGCGATTCGCAGGTGGGGACGGTGCGGGTCAAGACCCCGGCGCTTGAAGAACGCCTGACGGGTCAGGTGTATCTCGGTGCTCCGGAATGTACCGGGGTGGGCGGGGTCTGTACGCCCGCGGATGCGGCGGACGGCAAGATGATTCATCTGTACGTGCAGTTCTTCAGCGAAGGCGAAGACGGGATCGTCGTCAAGCTCGAAGGCACGGGCTCGATCAACCAGCAGACGGGGCAGATCACGACGACCTTCAACGAAACTCCGCAGTTGCCGTTCTCAGAGCTCGAACTGACGCTGCAGGGTGGCGAGCGCGCGACGCTCGCGAACCCCCGCACGTGCGGGACGGCGACGACGACCGCGGAACTGGAACCGTGGAGCACCCCGTTCACGCCGGATGCGACACCGACAAGCAGGTTCGACGTCGACGAAAACTGCTTTGGCGCGCAGTTCAACCCGTCGTTCAGCTTTGGCACGACGAGCAACCAGGCGGGTGGCTTCAGCCCGTTCTCGGTCTCGTTTGGGCGCGGCGATGACGATGGGTTCCTCAACGGTATCCAGGTTCGCACGCCGCCGGGGCTTTTGGGGATGCTCTCGAAGGTCAAGCTCTGCGAAGAACCGCAGGCCTCGCAGGGGACGTGCGGCCCGGAAAGCCAGATCGGCGAAACGAGCGTGGAGACAGGGCCCGGCGCGGACCCGTTCCTCGTCACGGGCGGCAAGGTCTACATCACGGGCCCGTATAAGGGCGCGCCGTATGGCCTGTCGATCGTCGTTCCGGCGAAGGCGGGCCCCTACACGCTCGCGGGCACCACGGGCAACGGCACGGTTGTCAACCGCTCGACGATCAGCGTCAACCCCGAAACAGCGGCGCTGACCGTGGCCTCTGATCCGCTGCCGACGGAACTGGACGGCATCCCATTGCAGCTGCGGTTGGTGAACGTGACGATCAACCGTCCTGGGTTCATCTTCAACCCGACGAGCTGCGACAAACTGGCGATCGGCGGCACGCTGACGGACACGCAGGGGGCGAGCGCGGTAGAGTCCTCCTCCTACCAGGTCACGAACTGCGGGGCGTTGAAGTTCCAGCCGAAGTTCTCGGTCTCGACGTCAGGGAAAACGAGCAAAGCCGACGGGGCGAGCCTCGACGCGAAGGTCACCTACCCCAATACAGGGCAGGGCACGCAGGCGGATATCGCCAGGGTCAAAGTGGAACTCCCCAAGCAGTTGCCCTCGCGCCTGACGACGCTGCAGAAGGCGTGCGCCGCTCAGCAGTTCAACACGAACCCGGCGGGCTGCCCGGCGGAATCGAAGATCGGCTACGCGGTCGTGCACACCCCGGTATTGCCGGTCCCGCTGGAAGGCCCCGCGATCTTCGTCAGCCACGGCGGCGAAGCGTTCCCGAGCCTCGAGATCGTGCTCCAGGGCGACGGCGTGACGGTCGACCTGGTGGGTGCGACGTTCATCAGCAAAGCCGGGGTGACGAGCACGACGTTCAAGACGGTCCCGGACACCCCCTTCAGCAGCTTCGAACTGACGCTGCCCGAGGGGAAGTACTCAGCCCTCGCCGCCAACGGCAGCTTGTGCTCCCAGACGCTCGTGATGCCGACGCAGTTCGTCGCGCAGAACGGGGGGCTCCTCACGCAGAGCACCAGCGTCGCCGTGACAGGGTGCGGAAAGCCGTCGATCAAGATCACCAAAGCCAAGGTCAAGGCCAACACCGTCCTCGTCACCGTCACGACCAGCCAGCCGGGGACCGTGACCGTCAGCGGCAGCGGGCTGAAGACGACCAGGGAGACGCTCGCCGCGGGGGGCGCCCATCAGCTCAAGGTGTCGCTGACCAAGAGCGGCAGGAGCGCCCGCAAGCGCCACAGGAAAACCAAGGTCAAGGCCGGCGTGAAGGACTCGAACGGATCGTCAAGCAAGACGCTGATCCTCAAACTCTAAAGAGAAAGTGGAAGACCATGATTCAGAGAGAGAGAAAGAATAAGATGAAACGCCTTGGGATCGGCATCGTAGTGGTGATGGGGCTCTGCCTCGCGGCAGGGTTCGGCGCCACCTCCGCGCTGGCGGCGACCAACACCTACATCACGCAGTTCAGCGGTGGCGCAATGTACGCGCTCGCGGTCAACTCGACGAGCGGGGATGTGTACGTCGGCGACAAGGAAACCGGTGTCGTGGACGAGTTCAACTCGTCCGGGACCACAAAACTGGCGGAATTCAACGGCGGCAAAACGAAAGCGGGATTGTTTCACCCGTTAGCGCTCGCGGTCAACTCGAGCGGGGACGTGTATGTCGCCGACCAGAACAACGGTGTCGTGGACGAGTTCAGCCCGTCTGCGACTGGCGAACCCATACCGCTGGCGGAATTCAACGGCAAAGGAACGGAAGCCAAATCATTTTCGCCGCGCAGTCTCGCGGTCAATTCGAGCGGGGATGTGTACGTCGGGGACGAGGAAAACGAAGTGGTGGACGAGTTCAGCCCGTCTGCGACTGGCGAACCCATACCGCTGGCGGAATTCAACGGCCGCAAAACAAAAGCGGGATCGTTTCTCCCGTTTGCGCTCGCGGTCAATTCGAGCGGGGATGTGTACGTCGGGGACCGGGGAAACAACGTGGTGGACGAGTTCAGCCCGTCTGCGACTGGCGAACCCATACCGCTGGCGGAAATCACCGGCAGCGAAACGCCGCATAAATCGTTCGACTCGGTGGCGGCAGTCGCGCTGGCCCCGAGCGGTGATGTTTACGTGAGCACCACTGAAGGAATTAAAGTGGTGGACAGGTTCAGCTCCTCGGGCCTCTATGAATGTCAGATCACGGGGACGGCCAGCACCGAACAGTGCGGCCGCGAAGCCAGCAAAACGCCACAGGGATCGTTGGAACCACTGAGCCTCGCGGTCGGTCCGGGCGGCGAACTGTACGTCGGCGATATCTCCCACGAATTCGTCGACATCTTCAGCTCGGATGTGAAGGTGGTTCTGCCCATGTACGAACTGACCGTGGCGGAATCGACTGAAGGCGAAGTCGTCGGCTCCGAAGGCGCCACAGGCATCAACTGCGGTACGGGCGCCGCTTGCAAAGTCAAAGTCGAAGAAGGCGAATTGGTCACGCTGACGTCTACACCAAAAACCGGCTTTGCGTTCAAGGAATGGACCGCAACCGCGAGTCTGTGCACGACCGCAAACCCGTGTAACTTCACGATGCCCAAAGAAAACGTCAACGTCGCCGCGAAATACGAAGTGACCCACGCACAGCCCCTGAGCGTGTACGTCACAGGCGAAGGTAAAGTCACGGGTGGCAATGGGATCGCCTGCAGTACGGGCGACACCGGGACGTGCACGGAATCGCTCGAAGGCAAGGTGACCCTGACCGGAGAAGCCGGAACGGGCTACGTGCTGGCCGGCTGGATCGGCTGCAAGAAAACCGGTGCCACCACGTGCGAAGTCGAAATGACCGCGGCACGTGAAGTGACCGCCGTTTTCTTGAAGGAAGGCGTGCAGGGCAAAAACGGCGAAGGCGTGATAATCGAAGTGGTCGCGCCGGGCGAACACGGCTGTGCCGCTGGCGGAATCGCAGTCAAGGTGGGTGCTGCCGGCGCCCCGACGTACGTGTGCAACGGCGAAGTCGGAAGGGAAGGGATAGAAGGTCTCCCGGGACCGGAAGGCAAAGCGGGCGTGCTGGGCGAAAGGGGCGCTGCCGGAGCGAACGGCGCGACCGGCTCAGCGGGCGCACAAGGTCCTCCCGGTCCAGCGGGCCAGGCGGGCAAGGAAGGCCCCGCCGGCAAGGTCGAGCTCGTGACGTGCAAGAAGGTCGGCAAGAAACAGAAGTGCACGACCAAGACGGTGTCGGGGACGGTCAAGTTCACGACCCGCTCGGCGCGTGCGACACTGTCGCGTCATGGCGTCGTGTACGCGGCCGGCGCCGCGCGCGCGGGCTCGCACGGGAACATGAGCCTGCGGCTGCTCTCGCTGCGCCAGCTCAAGCCGGGCCGCTACACGCTCACGCTGATCAGCGGAGCCGGGCGGCGCGAGCGGATCCACAGGGAGGCGTTCACTTTGGGATAAGCGGGGGGCCAAGCACGATCCACACCAACTTGAGCGTCGCCCACCCCTCTCGGGCGGCGTTTGAGGGGAACCACAGACCCAATGGCGTTAGCACCCTCTCGCGCCATGGTTCCCTACCCCACCGGGCGCCGCGGTCGGTCATCCCTTCGGCCGCGGCGCCCACTTAATAAACATCGCGATGAACCGCCCCGGAAAAGTTGGAGGCGTTGCTAAGCGCTCTCGCCTGCCACCGTACTGGCGCCGTTGCCGGCGCCGTTGCCGTTGCCGGGGGTGACCAGACCGCCGCCGGCGGTGAGGTCCCACCAGCCATAGAGCACCGGGACCTGGTACCAGCTGGAGTGGCGCACGCGGAAGTGGGTCATCTCGGGGCCGCTCCAGTAGCGTTCCCAGTCGAGATGCTCGTCGAAGCAGGCGAGCTGCTGGAACTTGTAGCGGTCATCGCGTGCGCGGTAGACCGCGTAGGTGCTCGCGCCGTAGCGCAAGGCGGTGGCCGCGGCCTCGTTCAGCGCGTCCTCGAAGCCGTCGGCGCGGAAGCCCGTGGCATACCAGGGGACGATCACCGTGCCGGCCATCAGGCGCCCACCTCCGCGTGAATCGCTCCGGGACCATCGGCGGTCTTGCCCTGGCCCTCCTCGGTCGCGCCGACGAGGATCGAGATCTTGCCCAAATGCTTGTTTTCGAGCATCAGCTGGTGCGCTTCGGCGACGCCGTCGAAGCCGAGCGTGCGCCACAGCACCGGGCGGATCTGGCCCGACTCGATCAGCTCGTTGGCCTTCGTGCACTCATACGCGTTGGCGAAGTGCGAGCCGAGGATCTCCTTCTGTCTCATCCACAGGTATGCGACATTGAAGTCGAGATCCAGGCCGGTTGTACCGGCGCAGATCACGACTTTGCCGAATGCCTTGACCGTGAACACCGATGTTGGGAACGTCGCTTTGCCGACGTGCTCGAAGACGATGTCGGGCGCGTCGCCGAGGATCTCTTTGACACGCTTGGCGAACGCACGGGACACCTTGAAGCGCGCGGCCTCCTGCTCCTCTGACTCGCCGCCCTTGCGCATCATCCCGGCAAACTCGCCCCTGTCGATGTAGTCCACCGCGCCCAGGCGCTTGACCAGCTCGCCCTTCTCGGCGGAGGAGACGACGCCGACGCACTGGGCGCCGGCGGCGGCGCAGATCTGCGTGGCGAACACGCCGAGACCGCCGGCGGCGCCCCAGATCAGGACCTTCTTGCCGGCCTGGAGTTTGCAGCGGCTGATCAACATGCGGTAGGCGGTGAAGTAGACGAGACCGTAGGAGGCCGACTCCTCCCAGGTGAGCGCGGGAGGCTTGTGCAAGAGCTGCTGGGCCTGGACCTTGGTGAACTGCGCGAACGAGCCCCACGTCGTCTCATAGCCCCAGATCTTCTGCGAGGGCGCGGCCATCGGGTCGAGGCCGTGGACCTCGGGGTCCTCATAAGAGGCCTGGTTGCAGTGTACGACGACCTCGTCGCCGGGCTTCCAACGCGTGACGCCGGCGCCGACCTTCCAGACGATCCCCGACGCGTCGGAGCCGCCGATGTGGTGGCCGAACTC
>Ga0182024_10017250_pt1 | contig 13586 bp, 10 predicted proteins | sample P32metaG_FD_120480 | JGI IMG/M metagenome (GOLD analysis project Ga0182024, IMG submission 120480) | Permafrost microbial communities from Stordalen Mire, Sweden - P3-2 metaG (Illumina Assembly) | ecosystem: Environmental > Terrestrial > Soil > Wetlands > Permafrost | place: Sweden: Stordalen...
CGAAGCGCCTCTCACCATCCGCCCCTATCTCCCGGAAGTGACGCAATCCGAATTGATGACCATTATGACCAGCGGCATGGCTCACGTTTCCGGCGGCATGATGGCCGCCTACATCGCCTACGGCGTCGAAGCCAAACACATTCTCGCCGCCGTGATCATGACAGCCCCCGGCACAATCCTGCTTTCCAAAATGATGGTCCCCGAGACCGAAGTGCCGGTAACTTCCGGCAAAGTACAACTCGCGCCCCTCGAACGCGACACCAACGCTCTCGGCGCCCTCTCCCGCGGCACCGTCGACGGCCTCAGCCTCGCTCTGAACGTGGGCGCCATGCTCATCACTTTCATCGCCCTGATTTATCTCGTAGACGGCGTGTTCGGCGCAGTTCACAACGGCCTCGCGTTGCTCGGCGTCACCTGGTTTCCCTCCAGCGTCGAGCAAATTTTCGGCTATCTCTTTTCTCCCATTGCCTGGGTCATCGGAATTCCCTGGCACGATTGTCACGCGATCGGAAATCTGCTCGGCCTCCGCATGGTGACAAACGAACTCGTCGCCTTCCAGCGCCTCGGCCCCATGAAGGATGCTCTCGACCCGCGCTCGTTCACCATCGCCACGTTCGCGCTCTGCGGCTTCGCGAATTTCAGCTCCATCGGAATTCAAATCGGCGGCATCGGCGCCCTCGCCCCAAATAAAAAGGCCGACCTCGCGCGCCTCGGCATTCGCGCCATGCTCACGGGCACCATGGCCAATCTCATGTCCGCCTCGATAGTCGGGATCATGATGCGATGAGCCCGGCTCGCACAAAATCCTCAGCGCGTGGCTCCGAATTCGCGCGCGCCGATCTCGCCGCAAAATTCATCCTCGCGAGAACCCGCCTGCGCCCAAAAATCGCGCTGGTCCTTGGCTCCGGCCTCGCAGCCTTCGCTGACGAACTGCAAGATGCCACGCGCATCCCCTACGAAAAAATTCCCGGCTTCCCGCGTTCCACCGCCGTCGGCCACGCCGGACGCCTGGTGATCGGCAAAATCGAAAATATCCCCGTAGCCGCCATGCAGGGCCGCGTCCATTTCTACGAAGGCTACACCGCGCAGCAAGTCGCGTTCCCCATGCGCGTCCTCGGCCGCCTGGGGATTCGCTCCGCCGTCCTCACCAACGCCGCCGGCGGCATTAATACGAAATATACACAAGGCGCACTCGTCGTAATCTGCGATCACATCAATCTCCAGGGCATCAATCCCCTGATCGGTCCGAATGACGACCGCTTCGGCCCGCGCTTTCCAGACATGACCCAAGCCTACTGGAAGCCTTACCGCGAAATCGCGCTCGCCGAAGCCAAAAAACTCGACATAAATGTCCCAGAAGGCGTGTACGCGGCGCTCGCCGGCCCAAATTACGAAACGCCCGCGGAAATTCGTTATTTGCGTACGATTGGCGCCGATTTGGTCGGCATGTCGACCGTCCCGGAGACCATCGCCGCGCGCCACATGGGCATTCGCGTGCTGGGAATTTCCTGCGTTACCAACATGGCCGCGGGCATTCTCGACCAAGTGCTCGACCACAAGGAAGTAATGGAAACCGGCGAACGAGTAAAAGGCCAGTTCATCGCGCTACTGCGCGCCGTCCTGCCTCGCGTCGCCGCTGATTCCAAGTAAAGGACGGTAAGGTACAGGAAAGCGAAAAATCTATGAGCGAATATGACGCGCTAATTACCGCGGCAACGCAAGCATTCCAAAATGCCTGCGCTCCAATTTCCAATTTTCGCGTAGGCGCCGCCGTGCGCGCCAAATCCGGCCGCATCTTCGCCGGATGCAACATCGAAAACGCCACGCTCGGCCTCACCTGCTGCGCCGAACGCGTCGCAATCTTCAAAGCCGTCTCCGAAGGCGAGCGCGGCTTCGACGCCATTGCGGTCGTCACCGATGTGGATCGCCTGACCCCACCCTGCGGCGCCTGCCGCCAGATCATCTGGGAATTCTGCGGCGACGTTCCAGTTCTGCTAGCCAATCTAAAGGGAAAAGTTGAACAAGAAACATCCGCCAAGCTTCTGCCGCGCGCCTTCGACGCTTCATTCTTGTAGAAAGGCTCACATGACCGTAAAGCCCAAGCTCACCTTCTCCAACCGCCGAGACCTAGATTTTATCTCTCGCTTTCATCAGTGTTCATCTGCGTTCATCTGTGGTGCCTTTCTCCTTTGTCTCTCTGCAGCCCCACCCACACCCGCGCAGGAAAAAGTGGACCTGCTCATCACCGGCGGCACCGTAATAACAATGGACGCCCAGCGCCACGTCCTCGATGACGCCGCCATAGCCGTGCGCGCCGATTCAATCGTCGCGGTCGGGCCCCGCGCCGATCTAGAATCAAAATACGCCCCGGCAAAAGTCATCAACGCGCACGGCGCCATCGTAATGCCCGGCCTAATCAACGGCCACACCCACGCCGCCATGAGCCTGTTCCGCGGCATCGCCGAAGATCTTTCCCTCGACGACTGGCTGCACGCCTACATTTTCCCCGCCGAAGCACGCAACGTCAGCGAAGATTTCGCCGCCTGGGGCACGCGTCTCGCGATCCTGGAAATGCTCCGCGGTGGCGTCACCACTTACGCGGACATGTATTATTTCGAAGACGCCGTCGCACGCGTCACCAAAGATGCAGGCATGCGCGGCGTGCTAGGCGAAACCATCATTGATTTTCCCGCTCCCGACAATAAAACGCTGCTGCAAGCCTTCGCCTACACCCAAAAATTCCTCGACCACTGGAAAAACGATCCACTTATCGTCGCCGCCGTCGCCCCGCACTCCATGTATACCTGCTCGGAAAAAACTCTGCAGGACGCTGCAGCTCTCGCCCGCCGCAATAATGCCCCAATCCTGATCCACATCGCGGAGGCTCCCTTCGAGCTCGAGCAAAGCCGCAATAAATATGGCCTCACGCCCGTCGCCTATCTTTCGCGCGCCGGCATTCTCGGCCCAGACGTAGTCGGCGCGCACTGCATCCTCGTGGATCAAGCAGACATCATCACCCTCGCGCATTTCGGCGTCGGCTGTGTTTACAATCCCTCCAGCAATATGAAAACGGCCGCCGGTGTGATGCCCATCGTGGAAATGTTGGCCGCGGGCGAAGCCATCGGCCTCGCGACGGACGGCGCCGCCAGCAACAACAACCTCGATATGTTCGAGGAAATGGATCTAGCGCCCAAACTTCAGAAACTTGCCCGCATGGATTCGCGCGCCCTTCCCGCGGAGCAGGTCGTCGCTCTCGCCACCATCACCGGCGCCCGCGCCCTGCACCTGGAAAAACAAATCGGCTCGCTCGAGCCCGGTAAAAAAGCAGACGTAATCCTGGTGGACATCTCCGCCCCGCACGCCACGCCCATGTACAACGTCTATTCGCAGCTGGTCTACGCGTCGAAAGCAAGCGACGTGCGCACCGTAATCATTGCAGGAAAGTTGGTAATGGAAGATCGCCAAATGACAACGCTGAATGAACCGGAAATTCTAGCGAAGGCAAGGGAATACCAAAAACTAGTAGCCGCGTCTCTGGCAAAACCCGCCGCAAAATAATGTGTCTCGCGCGGACGCCTGCGCTGGCAGCCTCGCGCCACCTTCCATTTTCGCTTTGTTAGCTCTCAGCTAGGCCGTGCCGAATTCCGCTGCCGCTGTAGTTTCAAAGCAGTCGAGCGCAAAGTCTCCGGCACGTTTTTATTCGCGGCAAGCTGTTTCAGGTCGGTAGGCGTCAAATGCGGCAGCAAATGCAAACTGACGTCCAGCGGTGATTTCGGATTCTTCGTCAAATTCTTCACCACGACGTAACTCTTCATAAAATTCCGGTTCTTCGAAATAATCCGCAGCACTTCCTGCGACACATTCGTCATCGCCGCGAAATTCTCAATCTCCAGGTCCGTCAGCCGCGGCGACTGCAGCACGCCGCGCTGCACAATCTTGTTGGGGTCGCGTATCAATAGCATGCGTTCCTCGCGCCCGCCTTTCACCGCCAACTGAATCCGCTGCACGATATTCATCGTGGCCATCCGCTGCAGCAGCGTCGTCCTCTTCTTCACGTCCGGCTCCGCCTCTACCGCGGCCTCCGCAATCACTTTTTCTTCCAGAAAAGCATTCGTCTCAATTTCCGCCAGCAGCTCCTTCTGATCGGGAGTCGCCGCCTCCGAATAAGCCAGCGCAATTCCCAGCGCCGGATACGAGCTCAGCCGGTCCAGATTGTCCAGCAGCGTCTGAATTCCCACGCTCGTCAAATCCGCCGACACGCGCGTCACAAATTCCGCAGGGCAAGCCGCGTTCGCCGCCATGCGATCCGCGACTTCCGGCCTGCCGCCCATATTATCCGCGCAATATTCAAAAAGTTTCAGGTCCGCATCAGGACGCGCCAGCGCCACCTGAAGCGATTCCAGCGACTGCGTCAGCAGGCAGCTTTTCGCGCGATCCGCCACGGTAGGATCGCTGTCCATCGTCAACACCGCCAGCAACTCCGCGCGATCTTCCGGCGCCAACGAAATGCTTCCCGCGCACAACGCCAGCTTTTGCTCAGGCCGCGCGCGGCCCGAACGAACGGCGGCTCGTATCTCGGCGCTAATGGGGATCTCCTGCCGCGGGCTTCAGATCTTTCTGCGTCAGCATCACCACGCCCGGCTGTCCGGGCTGCCCGCCCGCCGCCACCGCCTGCCCGTTCAGCTCCAGCAAAATCGCGCTCGATTCGCTCGAAGATATTTCCAGCGAATCCATTGCCGTGAACCGATAAACCTGCCGCGTGTCCATGTGTCCCTCGAAAACCGGCTTGCCGTCCGCCGCCACTTTCACATCGGCAGCACGCGCCGCTTCCAGTTTCAAATCCAGCGTCGGCGTTGTGCCTGATGTGGACACATCGCCGCCACTAGCAGCCGCAGGGCTCGCAGAAATCGCAGGATCAGACACCACAGTCGAGGCCGGGTCAGCCGGCTGCGCGCCATTCGCAGCAGCAAAACTCGGCGCCGCGCCACCGTCCGGCGCCGAATTCACCGGCTCTCCAGAATGTTTATGCAGCCGCGCCGCGATTTTCGGTCCCAGAAAGTGAACCGCCGCCCAACCACCCGCCAGCACCACTAAAACCAGCACCACCGCCACGACAACCCGCGCCCAATTGCGCTCCGGCTCCTCCGGCGGGTCCGCCACCACACCCGGATCAGAACGTCCTCTGGTCTCCAGCGCATATTCCGCCACCAGACTGTCTTCATCCAGTCCCAGATAACGCGCCACCGAACGTATAAACCCGCGATTGAACACGCCACCCGGCAGCAGCTCCCATTGTTCGCTTTCCAGCGCCGCCAGGAAGCGCGGCGCTATGCGCGTAGCCACTGAAATTTCTTCCAGTGAGACGCCCCGCATTTCTCGCTCGCGTTTAAGGTGTTCGCCGAAAGGTTTTGAAGGCATCCGCTGGAATCCGCAACAACAGAAAATATAGGCGTCGCTGATGGGAGTGTCAATGCTGGCCGATAACTCATCGTAAGGGTAACCCATTGCCCTTTCGTCAATCGCGCCGCGAAGGTCGTTGCAGTGTACCGAAACCGTTCACTATAATGTGAACGTTGACCTCAGACTCCAACGAACCGACGAAAAGCGTCGCCGAAGACTCCATGCGGCGATCCACGGACGCGCGCCCCTTTGCGGGCATCGAACGGCGCAGAACTCCGGGTGTGGATATGTCCATCGAGTCTTCCAACGAAGTCACCGTATTCCACGAGTTAGGCAAAGCCCTTACGTCCTCCTTGCAGCTCGACCAGGTGCTGCGCACCATCATGGAAAAAATCAACGAGGTTCTGCGCCCGGATACCTGGTCGCTCCTCTTGATGGACCAGGAGAAAGACGAGCTTTACTTCCAAATCGCCACCGGCAAGGGCGCGGAGTCCTTGAAAGATGTGCGCATCAAGGTCGGCCAGGGATTAGCAGGCTGGGTAGCGCAGACCGGCGAAGCAGTCGTTGTGCGAGACACCGCGAAAGATTCGCGTTTCTTCGGGCAAGTGGATGCGAAAACGAAGATGGAAACGCGTTCCATCGTCGCCGTCCCGGTGCGTTTCCGCGATCAATGCCTCGGCGTCATCGAACTGATCAACAGCATCGGCCCGGAGGGTTTCAGCGCCCGCGACCTCGCGTTGCTCGAAGCGCTCGCGGATTACGCGGCCATCGCCATCGAAAACGCGCGCCATGTGCAGCGCATCCACGAACTCACCATCACCGACGATTGCACCAGCCTGTACAACGCGCGCCATCTGAATTTCATGCTGGACACTGAAATCTACCGCTCGCACCGCTACGCCTTCGAATTCTCACTGATCTTCATCGATCTCGATCATTTCAAAAGCGTCAACGACACGCACGGCCACCTGATGGGCTCAAAGCTCCTGGCCGAAATCGGCCAGGCCATAAAAGACAAATGCCGCCTGATCGACTTGGCCTTCCGCTACGGCGGCGACGAATTCGTAGTTCTGCTGCCGCAAACCTCAAAAGAGAATGCCTTGGGAGTCGCCCGCCGCCTCCACAAACTAATCCGCGAAGCCGTCTGGCTAAAAGACACCGGCATCAACGCCCACGTAACTGCCAGCGTAGGCGTAGCCGCCTACCCCAGCGATTCCCGCACCAAGGCCGAACTCCTGCACCTGGCCGACGAAGCCATGTACCTGGTGAAAAACACCACCAGAGACAGCGTAGCCGCCTCCGGTGTAGGCCTCCTAGCCCAGGACAAGTAGCACCCGCCAACCTGCAATCCCGCATCTAGAACGTGGTGGTAAGCCGCAGCGCAAAACTGCGCGACGGCCCAATCGCATTGCCTGAAAACAGCCCGCCGAAATCGATCACGTTCAGCACGTTCGTCAGGTTTTGCCCATCCGCCTGCAGCCGTACATTGAATCGCTCGGACTTGTAAACGTCCGCGCCCGCCGAGACGTTCACCTGAAATGCCGGATAGATCCGCCCACGCGCGAAGTTAATTCGATCCACTACTTGTTGGCCGTACGTGGCAGCTACCCCCGCGATGCACTGCTGCAGCGTCTCGCCGTCCGGGCACTGAAAATCGAACGGAAGCCCTGTATCGTACTGAATCCCGCCCGCGATCCAAAAGCGCGGAGCCACCTGATAACGCACGCGGCCGCGAACGGTGTTGCGCTGGTCCTGCGAATCCGGCAGATGGCCTGTGGTCGGTATCACTGCGTCGTCGCCCAGAAATAATCCGCCCGTCACCGGAAACCACGCATTGCCGACGATGTACGAATAGCTCAAAAATCCCGATAAGCCGTGCGAATCGGGCACCAGCAGCTTCGCCTCACCTCCGTAAAGGATCGCCTTGCGGAACGCGATCGGATAGCTGATGGTGGTGTTGTCAATCTGATCGTCATCCGCGTAATTATTTACCAGCCGCCGAAAATAATTAGCGTCAAGCTTAACTTTTCCGAAGAAATCCTTCGTCACACCCGCTTCGTAATAATTTCCCTCGGAAGGCTCCACAGGTAGCTGCAGGGAAACAGGATTCAGCATCGTCGCTGCCGTCGAACTGGAAAGCAGAATGTCCTCGTTAGAGGGCGTCTGAAACACTCTGTCATAGGAAAAATGCACCACCAGACCAGCCGATGGAAAATAACGCGCAATCGAAAGGCGCGGGTCCACAGCCTGCCGGTTCAATATCAACTGATAATGGTCCCAGCGAATCCCAGCATTGATTGTCCAGTTTCCCAGGTGCACCTGATCCTGCGCGAACGCGGACTGTTCCAGGTCCGGCCGATTCGCCACGAAACTGAACGGAGACAGAGTGCCCGGGTCGAACAGCATCGGATTCGTAATGACGAACCCGAAATTCTCATTCAGATAGGTGTTGTCGGACTCCACGCCGAACTTCCACTCGTGCCGCCCGTGAACAGCGGTCACCACGCCCCTGAAGTATCCTTCGCGGAACCAATTGTGCTGTGAAACCAGAATAGGCGTCGCATAAATGTTGGAGTAAAAATCGTTCGAGGTGTCGCGCACCATGCCATAAAAATCGGCAACCACATTGGAAGAAAAAATGTGCTGATAAGTGGCGATGCCCATGGTCTCTAGATTGTCCGCATTCAGGCGCTGTATTCCCAACGGCGCCACGGGATCGATTGGCGTCAGATGCGGCGTCTGCTGGACCAATTCGTTGGGCAGATCGTAGCGCGCCAGTTCGTGCCGCACGCTCAGGCTCAGGCGGTCGTTGGGGCTGAGTTTCCGCGCGTAGCGCAGCGAAAAATCGCCCGTGGTGCCCGTGTTCGAAAAATTCTGCGGCACGACGGGATTCAGGTAATGATCCGTCATGGCGCCGCTGGCGCTCCCGCTCAACGTATTCTTCCCCCACACATACTGTGCACTTGCGAAAGCGCCCGCGGTGTCGAAGCTTCCGCCGGATAGCACCACGTGCCCGTGCAGGCCCGGGTCGGAATCCTGAATGGTGTTGACCTCCACCACGCCACCCATCTTGCGGCCGTATTCTGCGGGAATTCCCGCCGTGTAAATGCTCATGGACTGCACATCGTCCGCTTCAATTTCGTTGCCGAAACTCGGTGAGCGATTGTCTTGGAGCGGAACTCCGTCCACTATAAATTGCGTCTGATATTCCGACCCGCGCGGGTGCAGCACGGCATTTCCTTCATACAGCCATCCCGGCTGCGAATTCACCAAATCCTGCAACGACCGCCCGGGCAGCGAGCTCAGCCGGTGTTCAATCGTATCCGAACCGATCTGGCTCACCGCCCCCGCTTGATCCGGATCAATCAAGGTGTCCGCCGCGCTAACCGTCACGGACTGATTCAGCGACGGCAGCCTGAGCTGAATCGTATGCTCGGTGGGAATGGATGTGCGAATCTCCAAAGTCTCCGACATCGGCAAGAACCCAGCCTGCGTAATTTCCAGCTGATACACGCCAAACGGCAACCGCTGGACGTCCAGCGTCCCCTGCTCCGAGGTCGTCAAAGAATTTCGATACTGATTCGCCTCGCTGACGATCAGCACCGTCGTCTTCACGCCCAGCCCCGAAGGATCGCTCACCTTCAGCCGCAATTCTCCCCGATTGCTCTGGCAATAAAGAGGCAGCGCGCACCAGAAGCACAGCCACGCAATTCTCCGCGTAAATGTAAATGACTCAGCTGAAGTCAATGCCCGGTGCCCGTGATTTCGCAATTCATCTCCCCGTATTGCTTCCAACGCCGCCGCTTGCGATGTCGCGATCGCCCGGCCTGCGCGTGCGTCCTCCACGCCATTCAGATTGAATATTCCGCCCCCAGCACTCTTGTTCAGCTTCTTTTCGCACGCGGTGCTGAACTCAATACCCATCCTCAACAATCTTTGAACAGAAGCCCAGCGAATGGAATATACATACAGAGACTATGCTGCCGCCTCCGCGAAATTTCGCCGCCGAGTTTTCGTTTCCCATCCCCGCGTCCGCCGCGGTTTCCGAAAAGCCCTCCGAAATCGAATCCGCAGTCATCAGCCTGTTCGACCAGTTCCGCAATCCGTCGCTGCGTTATGTATTGTCGTTCGGCCTGTCCGTGCACGATGCAGAAGAAGTCACCCAGGATGTCTTCCTGGCGCTCTTCCGCCATCTGCAGCGAGGAAAGTCTCGCCGCAATCTGCGCGGCTGGATTTTTCGCGTCGCCCACAATCTCGCCCTGAAGCAGCGCGCCGCCAATAAAAGAATTCAGGGCGCGCGGGACGACGATTCGACGATTGTTCACACGAGGATCGACGTCATGCCCAACCCGGAAGAGCAAATGACCTCCGGCCAAACTCTGCAGCGCCTGCGCACCGTGCTGCGCGCCTTGCCAGAACAAGACCGCTGCTGCCTCGCTCTGCGCGCGGAGGGCCTGCGCTACCGCGAGATTGCGGCAACCCTCGGGATTTCTCTCGGTTCCGTATCGCTTTCGCTCACGCGCTCTCTGGCGCGCCTGGGAAGTGCGGAAAGAAGCCCGGAAAAAGGATCACGTTATGGTGGTTGAAGAACTCCACATATCGGACCAGGATCTTCTGCGTTCAGCGGACGGCGAACTTACCGGAAGCCGCGCCCGCCAGGTTCGTGCGCATTTGGCTTCCTGCTGGTCGTGTCGCACGCGCCTTGCGGAACTCGAAGCCACGATCGCCGACTTCGTTCACGCTCACCGCGGCACGCTCGATCCACAATTGCCGTCCGCGGCAGGCCCACGCGCCCTGCTCAAATCGCGATTGGCCGAAGCCGCAGCCAGTTCTGCCCAGCGCTTTTGGCCGAAGTTCCTGCAATTTTGTTTTCCGCGAGGCGCGCTAGCGTACGTCGCCATGGCGCTACTCCTCACTGCAACGGGAAGCGCACTCCTCATTCAACATTTCGCGCCGCCACGCCCGTCAACCTCATTCATGCCCATCGAAAACGCGGCCGTCCCCAACCCCACCCTCACGCCCGGCGCCACCCGCCCAATTTCGATCAGCGATGCCTGCTCGATGGCCCACGAAGAAGTAACTCGTGATGTCCCAGCCTCGTTGCGTCGGCAGGTCTTGCACGAATACGGAATCGCGCGCGCGCGCGCCCAAGATTATGAAATCGATTTTCTAATCGCCCCGCGCTTGGGAGGCACCGAAGACATTCACAATCTCTGGCCCGAACCCTACACCCTGCCCACCTGGAACGCGCGCGTCAAAGACGCACTCGAAGAACATCTTCACCAAATGGTTTGCCAAGGAACCCTCGACCTGCCCACCGCCCAGCGCGACATCTCCACCGACTGGATTACAGCCTACAAGAAATATTTTCATACCGATCGCCCTCTGCCAACATCTGCGACGACCAGTTCAATCCAGCCGATCCCGCCCTCAAAAAGCGGCGCCTAATCTCCCATACCCGCATCAACCCGCTCGCGTTTGGTAGCGCCGGAGTCCGGCCGCCTGTTTCTTAGTCGGGCGTCTTTGACCTCGCTTTGCTCTTGCCGCGCCTGCTCCGTCGCACAACCCAGCCCCTCCGTTTGCTAGCGGCAAACCTCTAACCTATACTCGTCGTCTAACAAACTATTCCCCGCATCCGGGAGACATCGCTCTGCGCAATCAGGAGTCAGCGCGCTACGCACGTTGGGCGGCATGGGCTGCGGCTGCCATCGTGCTCGTCGTCGCCGGCGTCTACGCACACCGCGCCATCCGCGCCGCGCGCGCCCGCAAAAACGCGCCGCCCTCCATCCCCGAATCCGTGCAGCAGCAATCCGCCGAATTTTCCTACGTGGGCACCGACCAGGGCCGCGCCCTCTTCACCATCCGCGCTTCCCATGCCACCCAATATAAGGATCAGAATCGCGCTCTCCTCCAGGATGTCTGGATCACCATCTACGGCCACGACGGCAGCCGCAACGACAACATTCACACCCGCGAATGCAATTACGAGCCCGCCTCTGGCAACGTCGTCTGCGAAGGAGACGTCAAGATTGATCTCGCCAGTGCCGCCCCAGCGGGCGATTCTGGAAAACCCGCCGACAAAACCCTGCAAGTCACGACGCGCAATCTTTCCTTCAATCGCGAGTCCGGCGACGCCACCACCACCGCGCCGGTTCAATTCCGCTTCCCGCAGGGCGAAGGTCATTCCGACGGAATGACTTACAGTTCGCAAAAAGAAATCGTCCGGCTCTCTCACAATGTACAGCTGGACCTCGCAGCCTCTGACAAAAGTGGCGGCCTGCCCGTCACTGCCACCGGCGGCAGCATGGAAATCAGCCGCAACGATCGTATGGTCCAGCTCGACGCTCCGGCGAACGTGCGCCAGGGCGGCCGCAAAATCTCCGCCGACAAAATTTCCATTGAGCTCGACGCGGAATTCCGCGCTCGGCACGCTATTGCGACCGGCCATCCGCAAGTAACTTCCGCCGACCCCCGCGGGAAATCCACCTCCACCGCCACGCAATTTGATCTTTTCCTGAACCCCGACGGCTGGATCGAGCGCGTCGTCGCCGACGGCAATGTCGAAGGCTCCCGCGAAGCCACCGGTGCCGCCGACCACTTCACAGCCGGGAACGTCGTGCTCAACATGACGTCGCAGCACAATCTTCTGCGCGAAATGACGGCGACGGGCAACGTGAAAGCCAATTCCCGCATGGGCTCGGAATCGCGCTCCATCGAAACCGAATCACTGCTCGCCACTTTCACGTCGGGCCAGCACCCCGGCCAACACGATGACCACCAAGTCATCCAGACCGTCAGCACTCTCGCTCCCGGCACCATCGAAACCAAATCAGCCGACGAAACCACCAACCTTCACGCTAAAAGATTCGTCGCGCAATTCGCCCCCACCGGACGTCTCGATACTCTGCTCGGCCACGGCGGCGCCACCGTCTCCAGGAAAATCGGCAGCGCGCCACCGCAAATCATCAAAGCGGCGGAACTCGCCGCAAAATTTTCTCCCGATGGCGAATGGCAGCAACTCGATGAAACCGGCGACGTCCATTTCCAGCAAGCGGATCGTCAAGCCTCCGCCGACCGCGCCAACATCGTCCGCTCCACGGAACTAATCTTGCTCGATGGCTCGCCGGTCCTCACCGATTCAATGAGCCGCACCACCGCCAGCAGCGTTGCTATCAATCAAAAGTCCGGCGACATTCGCGCGTCAGGCGGCGTGCTGTCCACCTACTTCCCCAGTGCTCAGAATTCCGCCATGAGCCTCGGTTCCGGCCCCGGCCACATTTCCGCCGCCACTCTCACCGGTTCCACCACCTCAGGCCAGGTCACCTACGTCGGCCGTGCGCGGCTCTGGCAGGGCGATTCCGTCCTGGAAGCAAACCAGATCGAAATCTGGCGCGAGGAGAAAAAACTCCAAGCCACTGGCAATGTCGTCGCGAATTTTCCGCAGGCCGCACCTCCCGCGCAGCCTCCCGCGAACCCTTCGCCCGCCCCGTCAACCAGAACGATATCCACCACGCCCTCCGGCCCCACGCTCTGGCAGATTCGCGCCCCCACGCTCACCTATTGGGGCGACTCCGGCAAAGCCCACCTGGAACCCGGAGTCACCGCCGACTCCCAGCAGGGCTCCATGCAGTCCCGCACCCTGGACGTCTTCCTGACGCCAGCGTCAGACCCAGCGCGGGCCAAGCCGTCCTCCGCGAGCGCCAAAGCCACTCCGCCGCCAACAGGGAACCCCGCCGAGGGCCGCCAGCTCGACCACGCCCTAGCTCTGGGTGGCGTCACGGTCCGCCAGGGCGACCGCCGCGGCACCGCCGACCAGGCCGAATACACCGCCTCCGACGGAAAATTCGTCCTTTCCGGCGGCCAGCCGACCATTATTGATGCTTCCAGCGACACAACTACCGGCCATTCGTTGACCTTCTTTGTAGCGAATGATACGATTTTAATCGATTCGCAAGATGGTTCGCGCACGCTGACCAAGCACCGGGTTGAGAAATGAACCGGCATGTTGAAACTCCAGGCTGCTGATCTCAGTAAGTCTTATCGAGGGCGGAAGGTCGTCGATAAAATTAGCTTGGAGATTCAACAGGGTGAAGTGGTTGGGTTGCTCGGGCCGAACGGCGCCGGAAAGACCACGACGTTCTATATCCTGGTCGGCCTCGCGCGTCCGGACTACGGGCGTGTAATTC
>Ga0182024_10017251_pt1 | contig 13586 bp, 9 predicted proteins | sample P32metaG_FD_120480 | JGI IMG/M metagenome (GOLD analysis project Ga0182024, IMG submission 120480) | Permafrost microbial communities from Stordalen Mire, Sweden - P3-2 metaG (Illumina Assembly) | ecosystem: Environmental > Terrestrial > Soil > Wetlands > Permafrost | place: Sweden: Stordalen...
CCGAACCTGCTTGTCTGTGACCAATTCGCCCCCGCCTCAAAGCATCGGAATCCGATTGGCCTGATTGTCAATGTTCGGGAATTTTGTTTGTCGCCGGTCGAGCTTCACTATTGTCGCCCGTCATTAAGGGGAGCTGGGACTTTCGTGCGATGCGGGGTGTTCGCACTCAATTCATAAGCCTCGAATGGGGGGAACGCTCAAGCAGAGCGGCCGAGCTCTACCCTGGAATGATGCTGGGTTTTATGAGGTTGCTCTCGATCCCGGTTCCCTCACGATTTCCCCTGAATGAAGGATCGCAACCGCCGAGACCTGAAAGGTAACCGAGCGCAACGGACGAGATCACAGATTTCCTAGCTCCGGTCGAGTAACCGTCTACATGAAGTTATATCGCGGTTAGTATCTCAAAAGTAAATAAACAATGAAATGAAGCCAATACGTGCCGAGAGCTAGGCTTGCTTAATGTGTTGCTTCAGAGCCGCCGGAATAATCTGGAACGATGCGCTCGATCACGTGTTTCCAGTAGGAGAGCTTCGGATCGTAAAAGGCTTCATTGTGGGCCTGTTTTGGAACGAGGGCCAGTTCTGTCCCCTCGGGGCAGAGAGCTGTTAACTCCTCAGCCATCCGAACTGGGAAGGCTCGATCACGTTCGCAATGGACGACGAGAACGGGAACAGAACAGTTTGAAAGCGTCTCGCGCGCGGACCACACGAGTGGCAGGACGCAAGCCAATGCACGCGGCAAGCCAAGAGCACAGGCGGCGTCTCGGAACCCAGTGAAAGCCGAGCAAAGGATCAGCTGGGCGGGTGAAGTCCGATGAAGGACGGCGCCTGCGATCCCGCTCCCCATCGAGAAGCCCAACAGGGTGACGGGAACATCTGGAACGAGCGTTCGAAAAAATGAGAAAGCAGATTCCGCATCGTCTTCACACGCGCGCCAATCGACAGTTCCACCGCTCTTACCGAATCCCGAATAGTCGAAGACGAGAGAGGCAATGCCATGGACGGCCAGGAGCTGTTGTGCCGTCAGCCAGTTCTCCACGACTTCTCCGATTCCGTGACAGATGAGAAGAGCGGCTTTCGGGCGTTGGACCGGCGTGACAAAGATGGAATCCAGGGTGTGCGCTCCTCTTTGGATTGCCTGGCGCGAAACTTGTACGCCCGTGATCTCTTGCCTGTGGCGAAGACGCCCCAGGAGTCTGTCGCGAAGAGCAAAGGCACGACAGATGAGAGTCACTGCGATGGTGAAGACAACGTTTTGCATGCTTCGAGAGAGAACTTCCTCGCGGTTTCGCGATACTTGCCATTCCCACGGCCCAACACACGACAATACTGCGGAACTTAGGCGGATACGGCTAGCGAGGCTGCTAGACTCTTTACGCCTCTCAGGTCCACCTTCCCCGTTCCAAGGAAGGGGATTGTGTTGACGCGCACAAATTGATTGGCCTTGGGTTTCCACAGCGCAGGAAGATCAGACTGCGCAAATCTCTCCAAGGTTTTCCCAAGCACATCGTCGGCAAGAGTATGCACCACAAGGATGCGCTCGCCTTTCTTCTCATCTGCGACAGAAGTGACCGCAAACACTTGCTCGGGTGATTCGGAAAGCTCCTGCAGCTTCTCTTCGATGCGAATGTGTGGCACCATCTCGCCGCCGATCTTGCTGAAGCGCGAGAGCCGATCAGTGATGGTGAGAAAGCCATCCTCTTCCATCGTCGCGATGTCGCCAGTCGTATACCATCCATCGCGCAGAACCTCGGCGCTCTTCTCAGGTTTGCCGAGATAACCGCGCATGACGTTTGGTCCTTTGACCAACAACATTCCTTGTGTACCCGGCGCAACCGGCAACCCAGTCTCGATGTCCACCACCTTCACGCACACCCCGGGTAGCGGATGACCGATCTTTCCCCGCCGAGCGGCCACCTGGTGAAATCCCGGCGCGCGAAAATCTCTCCCATTCACCGTCACCACTGGCGAACACTCCGTGCAACCGTATCCTTCTAGTGGGCGAATACCGAAGCGATCCTCGAAGGCAAGAGCGACGCGCTCCTGCAATTTCTCGGCGCCAACGAGCACATATTGCAGCGAGCCAAAGTTCTCTGGCGTGCACCGCCGCATATATCCCTGCAGAAACGTCGGTGTGGCAACAAGGAAAGTGACCTTGTACTTCTGCACCAACCCACCGATCACCTGTGCGTCGAGAGGATTGGGATGGAAGACCACGCCTACTCCCTGGACCGCGGGCAGCCAGAGTCCCGCCGTAAAGCCGAAGGAGTGAAAGAACGGCAGAATGCCAAGCACCCTGTCGCGCCCTCCCAGCATGAATACCTGACTCACCTGGCCTATGTTCGACATGACGTTGTAATGCGTCAGCATCACACCCTTCGGATCGCCAGTACTGCCGCTCGAGAAGATGACTGTCGCCAGCTGATCCATCTTGGCAACCGCATTCTTCGTCGTGGTCGGGGCATAGTCCGCAGTTTGCTTCACCTGAGTCGCGCCGAGCGCACGCTTCAGCAAGCCCGCGGGCAAGAGCCACGCCAACACCACTGCAGCCAGCTTTTCCGTCAGCCGTGGCGCACTTAGCGCATCTTCCAGCATTACGGTCCGACCTGGGACTTCCATGCCTGGAAACCTCTCGAGGAAGGCCTTCGACGTGATCACCGTGTCGATCTCGCACTGACGGGCGCAGCTCGCAATCACCTCGTTCGATGACGTGTAATTCAGATTCACCGGCACGCGGCCCATCAGCATCAATGCATAGTTTGTGAGCGCCCCACCGACTGACGGCGGAAGTAGAAGGCCAACCACGGGCTGCTCTCCGATCTGGGGGCGCAGCCTCCGTGCAATGTATACAGTTTTGGTTAGAGCCGATCCAAAGGAGACCTGCGGTGTCTTGCCGTCTGCCATAAAGAACTTCCACGGCCTCTGACGGGCAGCTTCGACGAACGCGCGATCCAGGGTTTTCATGTGGGGCTTGCGCTGTTCGAACGCTTCCGCATGCAGTTCCTGCACTGCGGCACGTATCGCAATCGCTGTCGAGTCGGGAGCCATCGCCTCGCCGAAGCTCACCGTAACGCCATACGGAATCCTCTGCGGTACTTTCCACACAAATCTTCCACGCTCGAAACTGAAGATGCTTACCCACACCCCGTCCAGATTCACAGGAATAATCGGAACATCGACGCCTTTCACGATCCGCTCGAGTCCGCGGCGGAACGGGAGCAGTTGTCCTGTGCGCGTGATCTGCCCTTCCGCAAAGATGCACACAATCTCGCCGTCGCGCAGCGCGTCACTGGCCACGTGCAATGACTGGAGGAGCTCGCGCGGATGCTGTTCGCTGGAGATAGAGATGGCCCGCACCATCCTCGCGAAGGGCTTGACCACTGGGTGGTCGTAGATGTCCCGGTGCATGATGAAGCGGATTGGCCGATCGGTTGCCGCCACCAGAAGTGCCGCGTCCACAAACGACATGTGGTTGCATACCAGGAGGGCGCCGCCCTTCTCTGGAAAGTTGTCGCGCCCGATCACGTGGACGCGATATACCGTGCGTGTCGCGAAGAAGAGAATCAGCCGACCAAACCACTCGGGAAGCAGATAGAGCACATATGCGGTGCTGATCGCCGTGATCGAGGAGGCTGCAACAATGACGCCGCGCGGATCGAGGTGAATGTACTTGGTGAAGACCAGATAGACGCCCGAAGAAATCGCGATGCCAACGAACGACAGCAAATTTGCTGCTGCGATGATGCCGCCTTTGTTTTCTTCCTGCGGCTCGTGCTGAATCAGCGCATTGACCGGCACCACAAAGAATCCGGCCCAGAAGCCGAGCGTCCCAAGAAGCAGAGCCGACCCCGCCATCCCATGAGGCGTGATGCCGAGAGCAAACCCGGTGCAGGTCATGCCGATCGAACCGAGCGGAATCAACCCATATTCAATCTTGTTGTCGCTCACCCATCCGGCCGCCATGCTGCCCAGGCCAATCCCGACCGCCAGCATCGCGTTCAGATAGCCCGTCTTCGTCTGTCCAACATGCAGCACGTCGGGACCGTAGACCACGATCGTTGAAAACAGCAGAGAGCCGAGGAACCAGAAATACGTGTTGCCCAAGACAGCCAGAAACAGCGCTCGATTGCGGCGCATGATCCCGATCTGCTTCCACAAATCGCCGACGATATTTACCCGGAACCGTTTCCCTGGAGCGGCGGCGGGCACTTTCTCAATGCCGAGACTTGTCGCGAACCCTAGAACCGACAATCCCAGCAACACGTAGCCCGCATATTGCTCATGACCCTGGAACCTCTCCCCCATGCCGGCTCCCGCGACGGTGCCGACAATGATCGCCAGGAACGTGCCGAGTTCGATGACTCCGTTGCCCCACGAGAGGCTCTTCTCTGGCAGAAGCTCAGGCAACAAGCCGTACTTGGATGGACCGAACAGTGCAGCTTGGCTGGCCACTAGTGTCAGTGCCACAAGGGAGAGACCCAAGGTGTGGGTCATCAAACCTGCTGTTGCAAGCAGCATCGACCCGAATTCCATCACCTTGGTCCAGATGGTGATCTGCCGCTTGCTGAAGCGATCGGCCAGCCAGCCACCCGGCATGCTGAAAATGAGGAAAGGGACGGAGAACAGAAACGTCACCACCGAGATGAAGGTCTCGCGCTCAACGGCCTTCATCTGCATGCCCACGATCATCGAGAGCAGCAGATTGCGAAGGATGTTATCGCTGAAGGCGCCCTGAAACTGCGTCGCGATCAAAGCCCAGAAGCCTCGACGGCTCGGTTCAACCCCGTTGGTGGTCGCTACGCTTTGGTTCACTATGGCCGGATTTGTTGAGAGAGAACCCATGGCTTTTAATCTCCTCCCCTGGAACGTGATGGCATGAGATTAGCCATAGCGGGGCCCCAGAGGGAGTACCTCCATACAGTTTTCAGAGTGTCACAACAACTGCGATGCTTCCGACAACTGACGTAACTCCGCTCGACCCGCGTCTGCGACAACCGAAAACACAAAGATGCGCGGCCCTTTCGGAAGTTCCCGTGTCGCCGCAGTGAGAACATCGCAGATGATTCCGCCTGTCTGATCGAGACCCCGCTGCCACCGTGGCCGCCTCGGATTGCGCACCACAAGAAGGTCCGGATCAACACCCGCCGCGGCGAGCATCGTCTTCGCGATTTCGCGAAAATCGACCCAATGAGAGACCACACCAATCAACTTGCCTTTGAGCGATGGCAGCTCCGGCGCCAGCCATTGATTTGCCGAACGTATTTGCAAAGTAATTAACTCGACGCCTACTGGAAGCAGTGCGCGCACGGCTTTAGTCTTGCTCGGCCGGCACAAAGGAAGCGCCCCGGCCAGTGCCTGCGGGTTGGCAGCTTCTTCGAAAGGGATGGCCATCGCGGGCCAGCTGGTCGCCTGGCAAATCTCGCTCAGGAGAATCTCCCGAGCGTCTGGATCAGGATCAATGAGAAGGAAGTGATCGGGCGGTGGAGCGGCAATCCATTCGGCAACCCGCGCCCGAATCGCCTCCGACGATAGTTTGAGTTCGCGAACCGCCCGAAAGAATGCCGCGATGTGCTTGTCGAGAATCTGTTCCGGCGTTGAGGGCGAAGCTGCATCTGTTTTTACATAGACGCCGCTGCCGTGGCGATATTCGGCCCATCCCTCCTCGGTCAGCTGCCGGTACCCCGCACTCACCGTGTTTGGGTGAATGCTGAAACGACGCGCAAGCTCACGCGTACTCGGCAGCCGATCTCCAGGCTTAAGATCGCCGCTGAGAATCGCCAGCACGATCTGCGTGAACAGTTGGCGATAAATCGGGACTTCGCTGGCCGGGGAAAACCAAAGCCTCAAACGATTGCCTCCGAGCCCTTGAATCTACAGAGGCGCGCCAAGGTCATTGGCTCTCCACAACGATCTTTTCCAAGGGACACCACGCCGCTCCAACTATCTGTCAAGACGAAACTTAACTCAATCACCAATTCGGGGCAGTGTGCCAGGATCTCTACTGATTGCGAGCGCTCCAATCGGCTCAAAGCTTCGGCGTCTCCACCAGACCGCTAGTCAGCCTTTCTTGTGACACTTCTGAAAGTGTGCGGCGACCCCATTTTAACGGTCTCGGACGGAGCTAACGTCATGCCTATCCGGTCCCCGGAGGAGGTTCAACACGATGGCCGCTCACTCGACGTTCCCATCAACTCGCCAATCACAAGACAGTTGGTTCGCATCAATCGTCCAGATCGGCACTCTCGGCTCAACCATCCTTGAGGGCCTGGGAGTATTCGGGCTTGCTGCAAATGGGATGTGTCCCACACTGTCTGTGCAAGCGGTTCCTTCGCTAGGCCAGACAGCACCAAAAGCAGCGAATGAGCCCAGGCGATGAACTCAAAGAGAGAGATATTGCATGATGTCGCAGTTTACAACCAAGGAGCACACCATGAGCCGAGACAACCGAATTGAGGAGTTTATCCAGAAGTCGCTCGACGCAGGCATTCCTGTGCCGTCGTTCGTCGGCCTTCTGACCGCCCGCGGCTGGACCGAAAAGCAAGCCTATTCCGCTCTCGCCGACCATTACCAATGCCAAACTGGGATTGAGGTGCCGCCCCGTCCCAACAGCGGCGCCTCCGCCCGCGACGCGTTCTTTTACCTGCTCATCTTCTCCACGCTCTCTGTTTGGACGCTGTCCTTCGGGTGTCTTACGTTCTCGCTTATTGACCGCTGGCTCGCCGACCCGCTCTTCCGAAGCTACGGCGAAACCTTCAGCACCCATACCGTGACGATGTCGCTGGCTGCCGTGATAGTCGCCTTCCCGCTTTATCTGCTCGTCTCGCGCGTGGTCCTCCGCGAGGCCGCGGCCGACCCGGACAAGCTCGAGTCGGGTATTCGCAAATGGCTCACATACATGGCTCTGGTCATCGCTGCGTCGGTGTTTATGGGTGACCTGATCACCGCGCTCGCTTATCTGCTTCGCGGCGAACTCACCTCGCGCTTCCTAGCCAGGAGCTTTGTCGTCCTCGTGCTTTCCAGCGGTGTCTTCTGGTATTACTTTGGCGGTCTGCGCAAAATGGAGACCGCAGCGTGCCGGTTCAGCCGTGACCGATTTATGGCAGTTGCAAGCGCCGTGGTCGTGGCTATCATGATCGTCCTCGGCTTCATGCAACTAGGTGCGCCCAGTGCACAGCGCAAGCTCGTTGCGGACGGCCAACGCGTGCAGCAACTCTACATGCTGTCGAACGCCATGCGGAACTATTGGCTGGCTCATGCATCGCAGCTTCCCTCCAGCGTGTCCGAGGTTCCGGGCTCCTACCTCGACCCAATCACCATCGAAACCTTCGAATATGTTCCGGCACAGGGTAGCCAATACCAGCTCTGCGCTGTTTTCGCCGCGCGCAGTCCGCTGGAAGAAAACAATCAGCCGCCCCGCGGCGATCCCAATGAGTGGACCCATCCCGCCGGTCGCCACTGCTTCCTGCTCGATGCTTCTGCTCTTCCTCAGCAGCCGAGCTACAACTACTACACTTACTAAAAGCTCCGCTCCTGCGCCAACCCACCGCTGTGCGAGTCGTGCGGTTGGCCGAGCTTCGCAACCTCTGTGACTGCGCCATTGCAACGTGAGACTCAACCAAGCGCGGGGAAGGGCTTAGACAATGAACTCAGACGTAAAGCTATTTTTCAGACTGCAACCACCCGTCAGGAGACCCGCTGATTTTCAAACCTGGAGCGAGTGGATCTCAGTCCAAGTTTCGCGGCGGAACAAGATTCTGATTATGCTGACTTGCATCCTCATCGCGGCTTTTTTGATCGTGGCGCCGCCCTTGCTTCAGAGTCCGAGCTACCACGACTTCGCCGACCGCCGTACCATTCTCGATATCCCTGATTTCTGGGACGTCATCTCGAACTCGTTCTTTCTCGTTGTTGGTCTTATGGGCCTGCTTAAGTTCCGCGACCGAGCTTCACGCATTTTATTCTTCGGGGTCTTCTGCACTTCGCTTGGCTCGGCCTACTATCACCTCGCGCCCGACAATGCGCGGCTATTCTGGGATCGCCCGCCGATGACGATTGCCTTCATGTCGCTCTTCGCGATCGCGATCAACCAACGCAAACTCGCCGTCCCTCTCGTCCTATTGGGAATCGGTAGCGTTGTTTGGTGGAGAGTGACGGACAATCTGTGGCCTTACGGCCTGGTTCAATTCGGAACAATGGCTGCACTCTTGGTGATCGCCGCCCGCCGCGAGCCTGGCCTCTGGCCCGTCTTCATGTTCTACGGCCTGTCAAAGATCAGCGAGCATTTCGATAAACAGATCTACTCCATACTTCTACTCAGTGGACACACGATAAAGCATCTCTTAGCCGGGATCGCTACCTTGTATGTTTACAGATGGATCTTGGCTCTCGATCTGCGCCTTCCCACACTTGATACCAGACGCAGATTAGCTGCACTTCCACGGTAGTGCTATCGCTTGTTGCTATGTTGCACGGAAGATCGTCGCGGAGTCAGTTCACGATGCAAGGAGGCGCGGTGACCGAAAGGAATTCTGGGAAAGTCAGGATTGCGCTGGCAAAACCAGCTGATCGTCCCTCTATCTACCGTATGCGCCACGATGTGTACGCCAATGAACTTGGGCAGCACATGGTGCAACAGGATGCAATGTTGTCCGATGCTCTTGACGAGAGCAATACCTACATAGTCGCGACAATTTCTGGTGAGTTAGCCGGTTTCATCAGTATCACGTCGCCCGCAATCGGTCGCTACTCCATCGAGAAGTATCTAAATCGAGACGAACTGCCAATCCGGATTGATGATCGCACGTACGAAGTCAGAATCCTCACGGTCTCGCCGGCCCACCGGTACAGCCGAGTGGCATGGTACCTCATGTACGCCGCCTTTCGCTGGATTGATGAACAGAACGGTGAGCAGATCATCGCGATGGGAAGAACCGAGGTTCTGGGTATATACGAGACTTTCGGTGCGCAACTCCTTGGACGTCAAATTGTGTCGGGCGCAGTCACATTTGAGCTGATGAAAACATCTGTATCACATTTGCGAAGGCTCTCGATTCAGCGGCGTTCAATGGTTGAGCGGCTTAGCGATCGCGTCGACTGGCATATGGATTTTCCGTATCTCAAAACTTCCTGCTGCTTCCACGGCGGAGCATTCTTTGAGGCCGTCGGGCCAAGATTTGACACTCTGGATCGGCGTGAAGCCATTGTGAACGCAGACGTATTGGATGCTTGGTTCCCGCCGTCGCCGCGCGTGCTGGCCACATTGCAAGAGCACCTTCCATGGCTGATGCGAACGTCCCCGCCCACGCAATGTGAGGGCCTGCGCGAAGCAGTCGCCATGCACCGTGGAGTACTACCGACAAACATTCTCCCGGGTGCAGGATCGTCTGATCTGATATACCGTGCGTTTCGCCACTGGCTACGCCGCGAATCGCGCGTCTTAATTCTTGACCCCACCTATGGCGAATACCAGCATGTGCTGGATCGGATAATCGGATGCCGAGTGGAACGCCTAACACTCTCACGTGATGACGGATACAAAGTTAATGTAGACGAACTCGCCCGGCGGATAGAAAAGGGCTACGATCTTGTCGTTCTCGTCAATCCAAACAATCCAACCGGCAGGCACGTCCGCCGAGCAGAGCTGGAACGCGTGCTCCACGGAGTGCCGCCCGAGACAAGGGTGTGGATTGACGAAGCATACATTGATTATGTTGCGGCCGCCGAATCATTGGAGCGCTTCGCAGCGGATAGCGAAAACATCATTGTTTGCAAATCGATGTCCAAAGTTTACGCCCTGAGCGGGATGCGAGTGGCCTATTTGTGCGCGTCTCGGCACCAACTGTCGGATCTGGTCTCGCTAACGCCACCGTGGGTTGTTGGTCTGCCAGCGCAGGTCGCCGCGGTCCGAGCGCTCGAAGATACTTCGTACTACGAAGAGCAGTACAGGAGCACTCATCTACTGCGTGCCGAAATGCATGAAGGGCTACACAGCATCGGAATCCGTGAAATTGTGCCTGGTGAAGCCAACTTCCTGATGTTCCATCTTGAGGAATCCCAGCCAACCGCTCCGCAGATAATCAATGTGGCCCGCAAAGAAGGCGTCTTCGTGCGTGATGTCGCAAGCATGGGTGGCAAGCTGGCTTCGCACGCCCTTCGAATTGCCATCAAAGATCCAGCGGGCACCAAACGAGTCCTGCAAACGCTGCAACGGGCTCTCCTTCAACACGAGAGGGCAGCGAAAGTCACACAGGCCGTTGCGGCCGCAACATAGTCTGGCCCAACTTCTTCACGAACCGGACAGAATCTGAGTCATTGTGCGTAGTGCCTTATAACCGAGCGACTACCGCTGGGTTCGAGCTTCTCGATTTCAACCCGAGTGGGAGAGCGACCTAGCCATAGCACGAGCCTGAAGGCTGAGATCGGATTTGGTGCGTATGTAATCTGCGGCCGCATCTGGGCACTTGCGGATCTTCAACCCAAAAACCAACCCATCCTTGAAACTCCCTGAAGTTCCTTTCCGTTTCTCTGGATTTCTGTGGGCAACCGGTTGCATCTGCCAACTCCTTCAAATTGCTAGATTTGAGAACTCATAACCCAAAGGTCGCTGGTTCAAATCCAGCCTCCGCAACCAAATAAATCAATAACTTACGATAATTGGCCGCTTCCGGTAAGTCCCCGTTATCCCCCAATAGGAACAGACTGCTATTTACTGGACCGTCGCAGTGGCCGCATCTGCGGGCAAATCCTGCGACAGCGCATTGGCACCGAATGTCCATACCCACGGTGTCCGGCGTTCCTGATACCTTTTGGTGCTGAGGTAGACAGCAGCGGTGCAAATCAATACCCGCAGCAAAACGTAGACAAAGTAAGGCCAGCGCGCAAAGGCTGCAACCAGCAGCGCAGCGACGCATACTCCAAGCAGAAGGTACTCGTTGTTTATGCGTTTGGACGTAACGATCTCTCCTTTGCAAGGGCTCGATTGTGGGTCATTCCGACGCGAAATCATCATAGCGATTGCTGGTCGAAGATGCCGGCGGACGGCCAAGAAGTTTACGCTAAGCAATTTCTTCTTGGGGCGACCAGTACGGGATGCATTGCCCCGGTGTCAGTGACTCACGGGTTGAGCAAGTCTGTGTCTCTAAGCAGGAAGAGCCGTTCAGCAGGGTCTTCGGCAAGTTGCTGAAGCTCGGAAGAGAAGCCGGCTAAAGCAAAGAGAATGTAACGGGGCTGGTTGCGCCAACGGGCCTCGGACAGGCTGGCGACCTTGGCCTGCAAGACACTCAGGTCGTTAAGACGTGTAACACGTTCTGTGCGCCACTTACACTCCCCGAAGAGAAACGTTCCGTTGTCGAGTTCGGCCATGAGGTCTATCTCTGTGCGGCCATCCCGGCTCCAGTACCGAGCCATTTCTCGAACGTTGAGGCCAAGGCGCTGTTGAGCGTTCCGTTGGAGCCATTGGCCGCATATCTCTTCGAAAACCGACCGCCCCATATATTCGGACAGGCGCGGGGCGACCTGTGCCGCATAGACCGTGGTCGGGTCCGAGAATTGCAGGGCGCTGGCCAATGGCGCAACGAAGCGATACCAGAAGGTCAGAAAGGAATCGGCAACACGATACAGCGCTCTGCGCTCGGAGCTTTCGCCGAAAGGAAACTCGCGCCGAATCCAGCCAAGCTCTAGCAACGTTCGCAGGGAACCGGAAAGTGCACCGCGCTCCACGCCAATCAACTGCTGAATGCCATTGAATTTCGTTTCGCCGCCTGCAATCGCAGCCAGGATGGCATTGTACGGAGCCGGGTCGCGGATTTGTTCGCTGCCGAGCAGGAACCTTACTTCATTTTCCAGTATTGCTCTTGGCTGCATTAGGAGCGTGACAATCTCCTCAGCTGGAGGGTGCGACGTATCAACGAGCGCGTGATAGCGCGGCGTTCCTCCAAAAACGCCGTACATGAGCAGCTTCTCGACGACTCCGTAATGGGGGCTATCTGCGTAGAAGGCCGCCACGTCTTCGTAGTGAAGCGGATCGAGGTGAAAGATTCCGGCGTTGAAGCGTCCGAGCAGGGGGGCGCTCTCTTGCCCGAGAGCGGCCATGGCCGAGAGCTGCGATCCGCAGAGAACTATGAATAGAGGAGAATGAACGGCCTCGCGATCCCACCAAGCTTGCAGGATGGAAGGCAACTCCGGAGTCTGGTCCACCAAGTACGAGAATTCATCGAGGATCAGCGCAAAACGCCCTGCGGCTTTCTTCCGCTCCTTCGTTTGCTGTGAGGCGTAGCGAAGAAGAGCGTTCCACGAAACGGCAATATCCTCGGCGGCGACGCCTTCGGAGGGCAGGGCTGCAATCAATTGGCGGGCGAGCGTGAGCCGCTGTGTGGCGGCAGTGGACTGCTCCGCCAGAAAGTAGCAGTGGGGCTTTTCGTGCTCATCGCCGTCTACACCAGCCGTGAAGTAACGCTGCAAGAGGAATGTCTTGCCCAACCGCCTGCGTCCATACAGGAGCAGCATCTGCCCACCTGCTCCGTGGCGCTTCCATGCGCGGTCCAAGGCTGCGAGTTCGAGCTTCCGGTCATAAAAAGGATCTGGCTTGATGGTCATGTCGGGCATTGGCTAGGTGGCCATTCCTTCCAATACACATTATCAGTTGTCAGTTTATAAAATGTCAACTTATATTCAGACAACTTCAATTATGACCAGTCAGGGTGTGTGACTTTTGGCGATACCGGCATGAGCGATAGAACAACGCTCTATCGCTCATGCTCTGCGCCGGGCTTTGAGTATCCGCTGGACGTGCTCCCCACTCACTCGAGAGTGAATGTTGCGAGAAACGGGCGCCCACTCGGCGAACGACACCGGTGAAGGCATAGCCTTTGGTCCCAGCCGTAATGGAAGATCAACAAGGGTTAGACCTGCAAGACATCACCATCATGAGCGACCATCTCATACAACACTGGGTTCACGAAGAAACCTAGAAAGAGCCGCGAAACGAGGCCCGCTACAATTACGATCGCAAACGGCTTCTGCGTGTCAGAACCAATACCGGTGGAAAGTGCTGCGGGCAAAAGTCCCAGGCAGGCGACGAGGGCCGTCATCATGATTGGTCGAAGACGCAAGAGTGAAGCTTCGCGAGTTGCTGTGCGGATGTCTTTGCCTTCGAGGCGAAGCTTATTGATGTAGGAGACGAGGATGACGGCTGTTTCAACCGAAACGCCCATCAGCGCAAGCAAGCCGAGCGTCGAGGAGGCGCTAAACGAGGTGTTGGTCAACTTGAGTGCAATCAAGGCGCCGACGGGCACGGTGATGATGACACCGATGGCAATGGTTATGGGAAACTTGAAGTTTCCGTAAAGGGCGAACAAGATCATGAAGATGATTAGTATGGCCATCGGGCCGATGTATTCCAGTTGCTGCTCTGCCTGAAGCAATTCTCCGTACTCCCCACCCCATGTGAGCTGATATCCGGGCGGTAACGATTTCGCGATGTCAGCGATGGATCGCTGGCCAGCGAGCACGGCGCTCTGGAGGTCGCGCCCCTCGATGCTGTACTGCACTCCGATATAGCGCGAGTTGTTCTCGCGATAGATAAACGAC
>Ga0182024_10017252_pt1 | contig 13586 bp, 10 predicted proteins | sample P32metaG_FD_120480 | JGI IMG/M metagenome (GOLD analysis project Ga0182024, IMG submission 120480) | Permafrost microbial communities from Stordalen Mire, Sweden - P3-2 metaG (Illumina Assembly) | ecosystem: Environmental > Terrestrial > Soil > Wetlands > Permafrost | place: Sweden: Stordalen...
CTGTCAGCCTTATCCCGAGGCCCGCCTGGCCGTCATGATCCAAGGCAAGAGCCCGGTGCGGTAAACCCGCCCGCCGGGATCTGTGCGGGGGGCGGCGGGCAACCGCCGTCCCTACCGCGACACGTTGACCGACCCGGCCCTGTACCCGGCCGAGGAACTGCTGGAACTGCGGCTGCGAAGGTGGGACGTGGAAACCAACATCGGATCCCTCAAGACCACCATGGGAATGGACGTGCTCCGCGGCCTGGAAGACCCTCAGGCGTTCTACCGCCATTTGCGGGGCACGCGGACGGATTGCCGAAAAGGATTGACTTCGCTTCAGGGGAAGTAGTATCGTTGTCGTTCTGATCACATCTTGCAGACGAGCAGGCGGATGTCATTGCCGGAGAAATGAAGTCGCAATCGGTGCTGCCTGCACCGGCGTTTTCGTGCCGGCCACTTTGGAGGATCACATGTCCCATGCCCGTTCGGACGCTCGCCCGCCCCGTGCATTCACGCTGGTCGAGTTGCTCGTGGTCATTGGGATCATCGGGCTGCTGATCTCGATCCTGCTGCCGGCACTGAACAAGGCGCGGGAACAGGCCCGCAGCGTCGTGTGCGCGAGCAACGAGAAACAGCTCCTCCTGGCATTCACGATGTATGTGGGCGAGAGCAAGGGCTGGACGCCGCTGTTTCCTCCCGTCGGGTCGGGCTATCCGCCGAGCCCCAATACGCCGTATCTTCGTTCACTTGCTTATTATATGAACCCGAACACGGCGGGCCGGGGCGGCACGATCCGCTACGATGTGGGAGCGTTCTGGCCCTACGTGAGCAACGGCTTGAAATCGAGCGGCGACCCGGGCTCCAACCCGACCATCGCCCCCGAAATCTTGCAGCGCACCATGACATGCCCGTCCGATCTGGATGGGACGCTGGTGGCCGGCAATGGCGTGATTGACCCCAACGCGTCGATCAATCGCAACTTCAGCTACTCCTGGAACGGCAGTTTCTGGTCCGGTGGCGCAGCTTCTAACGCCAGCGCCAACCTCTACGGCACAGACAGGCACGCCGTGAATCGGATCACCATGATCCGCCAGTCGGGGCACAAGATCATTCTGTGCGAAGAGGCCCACCCCAACGACGGCTGGTCATACGTGGGCTGGCCCGGCGCCAACGCCGACGACACCCCGGCCTTCCGCCACCAGAACCGCGCCAACTGGGGCTTTGCCGATGGGCACGTCGATTCGTACGGGCCCGAAGAACTGGGCTACTCGAAGGTCAACAACCCCAGCGACATCTCCGTGCCGGTCGATATCACGCTGAATCAATTTTACTTCCACCTGCAGTCCGATTCGAATTGAATGCGGCTCATCTGCAATCCGGCAGGCGGTTGACCGGAATCAACTGATCCGACGATCTATTGAGTTGCCGTCACTGACCGTGTCACGCTCGGCCGCGGTCGAATTATCCTGGAGGCAAATCGAAGACCCGGTCTTGAATTTCAATCGGTATCGTCCTTCGGAGCGTCGGGTGCCGCCAGCACTTTTTGCAGTCTTTCTTCCCAGAGCTTTCGGCGACCCTCCTTGACGTTGGGGTCGGCGGATTCGGCTGCGCACGCATCGGCAAACGCCGCGATCGTCGCCTCGCTGGCCAGGCCGTCGAAGGGCGCGTGGCGAAGCTGCTCCCATTCGCGGGCGAAACTTTCAAGTGACTGTTCGCGCGCCAGCTTTGGGAAAAGCGCCCGGCACATCAGCGTGCCGATGATCCGGCCGTGGGCGGCGCTGGCGTAGATCTGAATGTAGGGGTACGAGTAATACGCCAAATGCTGCATCACCTGCGCGACGCCCACCTGACCCGCGCCCAAGCTGGCGATGATGTCCAGGCAATCGGGGTGCGATTTCACTTCCGGCAACGGCGAATAGACCGCCGGCCCGCAATCCTCGAACTGTTTCAATTCCAGCTTCGACTGATGTTCCGGCGCCGCTTTTCCTTCGATATGAATTCCCCGAAAATAGTGCTTCTGCCAGCCCTCTTTGAACTCAGGCGTCTGAGGTCGTCGGGACGCTTCGATGAATCCGCTGCGGGCCTTGGACCAGTCTTGAAATTGCTGATCGAGCTCGGGATTCTCCCGCACGTCGCGGATCTTGGGCTGAAAGGTTTCCAGGACACCGCGTTGCACTGGCGTCACCATGCAGATCGGCTCGTCCTTTTCGAAGATGATCGGCACGTTGGGCCGGGTGAATTTCCAGTTCATGGTGAAGGTCGCCACCGTCCAGTCGGTCTCGACGATTCCTTCGAGCGGCTGGATGGCGTCCTTGGGCAGGTTGGCCGGGCCGTGGACGTAAAGGTTGTAGCCGGGTGGCGTGCGGAAGAGGAAGGGGATGTTGAACGTCAGCACGCCCTCACCGAAATGCCCGCTGGCCGGGACGTTGGTTTCGCCGTCCAGGGATTGGATCCGCACGCATGTTTTATCCCACCCGCCGGACCAAACGGCTTGAATGGGGTGGCTGTTCAACACCCACCAGCCGGCTTGATTGGCGATCAACAGAGGGAGGCAGCGATACGCGAAGCGCACCTGCGAATTGTCCATCCACTCCCGCGACCGCCCGGCCGAGACCAGTCGCATCGCAGGCCAATTAGTCACGCGATAGGCGATCAACTGGGGAGAATCGACTTCGATCTGATCGCGCTGGGGCGCAGACATTTCACGATTCGGTACGTCTTCCGCATGCATGGATTGGGCCTGTGACATTCCGTGGTCGGATCATATGCGGAAAATGAAGCAGGCAGAAGGAGGAAGGCAGTAGGCGGACGGCAGAAGGCAGACCGATCAATTGTCTCCTCCACAAGGCGTTCTGCCCTCTGCCCTCTGCCTACTGCCTACTGCCTACTGCCCTCTGCCTACTGTCCCCCCGACTGTGCCGCTGCCGGGTCCCAGGGATCGACCCAGTCCTGGAAGTCGTGCGGAAGATCCGTTTCGACGTGAAGGTCGAGGAAGAGGTAGTTGGATCCAACGGCTGGGCCATGGCGATAGAACTCGACCTTCTTGGTGTAATCGCCGTCGGAGGCGTCCATGTAGTAGTCTCCGACGGTGGTGACTTTCTCGCCCATCACAATTACCTCCGTCGGAGCAAGCCCGGGGATTTGCGTGTTGGAATAAGTGACCTTGTGATCGGTGAGATGATTATTGAGGATGTAGGAATGCCTGTCGGTCGGCTCGGGATCGCTCGGGCACGATAATTCCGGCGGATCCCATCGCGCCGGCTCGAAAACAAAATTGGGCCAGCGCTCGGCCTCGGGCTTATCGTCGCCGCGATCGGGGGGAAACATGCAGCCACTCCAGTGCTGCGAATAGGTGAGCAACGACATGCCGACCTGGCGCATGTTGGACATGCAGTTGACCTTGGCTGCTTGCGCGCGAGCTTTGCTCAGGGCCGGCAACAGGATGCCGATCAGCAGCGACATGATGCCGATGACGATGAGCAGTTCGACCAGTGTGAAGCCGCGAAGCCTGATGGGGATCCGTCGCGCCATCATCCACGTCTCTTTCCGTCAAATCGATGCGTCTGCTCGGGAAGGCGAGGCTACCGCCGAGCCGGGCATCGTCCGGGCACGCCCGGCTCGGCGGACTTCGGTGAGCTCAGTCGAACCGGAGCCTCGCCCTCCCAAATCCATCTGCACCGGGATTATAAGCACAATCGCCGCGGAATGAATTGATCTTTTTGTCCCCGGCGGCATATTCAAAGGCCATGAAGTTACATTGCGGGTTGTTGGCGGGGCTGATGGTGCTTGGGCTTTTGCCGTTGTTGGGCGCGTCCGCGCCCTATGGATTGGAGGATCGCAAGCCGATCGGGCCATTTTTGGACGGGAAAATGCCGGAGCTGGGCCCAGGCATTTCGGGGAATTGGCAGACTGTCGTTGCATTTCCCAAGTTGCTCTTCAAGAACGCGTTGGGCCTCTGCCCGCTGCCGGGCAGCGACCGGTTGGTCGTCTGGGAGCGGGAAGGACGGGTCTGGTCGTTTCCGAATCAAGCTGATACCTCGGAAAAGAAACTGGTTCTGGATATTAGCGACCGCTGCCAGGGCTGGGACGATTCCGGGCTGCTGGGCCTGGCGTTTCATCCTGACTTCGTCAAGAACCACTACGTGTACGTCTGGTACGCGTGGGTGCCGCCGGGGACGGTGGAAGGGGATCCGACTCATCGGCCGCGCACGGATAAGCCGAACCACGACCGGCTCTCACGGTTCACGCTTGACGCCAACGGCGGAGCCATCCCCAACTCCGAGTTCGTGCTGATCGATCAGGAAACCCACGTCGTCTGGCATAAGGGCGGCGGGATGTTCTTCCACCCGCGCAATGGATTTCTTTACCTGACCATCGGCGACGACGAGGATGGCAGCAACTCGCAGCGGATTGACAACAACCTGCTCGGCGGCTTGTTCCGCATCGACGTGGACGAACGCGGTGGGTCGATCAGCCATCCCATTCCGCGCCAGCCGGCCAACGGAAAAACCGCGCATTACATGATTCCCAACGACAACCCGTTCGTCGGCAAGCCGAAGGTGCTGGAAGAGTTTTACGGACTGGGCCTGCGCAGCCCGCACCGCATGACCTATGACCCAATTGGCGATCGCATTTTCATTGGCGACGTGGGCGATGCGCAGCGCGAGGAAGTGGACGTGATCGAGCCCACCGACAAGCCGGGATCGAACTTCCAATGGCCGATGCTGGAGGGCCTGCGCGGAAACCTCACGCCGCCTTTCATCGGAGTCGATAAGCCGCCGATCATCGATTACGACCACGGCGAAGGGAACGCCATTATCGGCGGATACGTCTACCGCGGGAAGAAGTGGGCCGAGGATTTGGGTGGCCGGTACATCTTCGGAGACAACGGCAACGGAAAGATCTGGGCGCTGGACGAGCGCACCACGCCGCCGTCGAAGATCCAGCTTTGCCAGATGCCCTTCGGGCCGGGGCCGAATTCCGGGAGCAATTACACCGGCCTGTCGTCGTTCGGCCTCGATCAGGCTGCGGAGTTGTATGCCTGCCAGATGAGCAGCGAGGGCGGGCACATTTTCCGGCTCGAGCGCACGGGGCCGCCGGCGGTTCGCAAGCCGTTCCCGCGGCTATTGTCGCAGACAGGCGCGTTTGCAGATACGGCCACGCTCCTCCCCGCGCCGGGGCTGGTGTCGTATTCAGTCAACTCTCCGTTATGGAGCGATGGGGCGGTCAAGACCCGATGGATCGCGCTCCCGGCGGGGCAGAAGATCGGCTTTGCCGAGAAGGGCGAATGGCAATTCCCCAACGGGACGGTCTTCGTCAAGGAATTTGAACTGCCGGTGGATGATGCGCACCCGGAGGTGCGCCGCCGCCTTGAGGCCCGACTGCTGGTGCGCGACATGAGCGGATCGGCTTACGGCGTGACCTACAAATGGCGGCCGGACAACAGCGACGCCGAGCTGCTGCCCGATTCTCTGACGGAGAATATCACCATCCGCACCGCCAACGGCGGTACGCGAACGCAAGCATGGTATTACCCGAGCCAGAACGATTGCATCCGCTGCCACACGCCCGCCGCCGGGTATGTGCTGGGGCCGAAGACGCGACAGATCAACGGCGAAATGACCTATTCGCAGACCGGTGCCAAGGACAATCAGCTCCGCACCTGGAGCCACCTGGCGATGTTCAATTCGACGGTCGAAGACGCGAAGCTCGCGAGCCTCGATCGGATCGTGCCCGCATCCGATGCGAGCGCCCCGATTGAAGTGCGCGTGCGATCCTATCTCGATGCCAACTGTGCCCAGTGTCACCGGCCGGGCGGAGTGCATGCGCTGTGGGATGCGCGGTTCGACACGCCGTTGATCGGCGCGGGCATCATCAATTCCACGTCGCTCAACAAACTCGGCGTGGCAGGCGCGCGGATTGTGCGGCCCGGGGATTTGGATCATTCAATGCTCTATAAACGGATCGACACGCTCGATAACACGGCCAAGATGCCCCCGGTGGCGCGGAACACCATCGATCCGGCGGCGGTGGCGGTCATCCAGAAATGGATCGCCGACATGCCCCCGGCGGGCGCATTGCCCAAGCCGTGGATTGCCGACGACATCGGCGGCGTCGGGCAGCCCGGCGACACCGTCTTCGCACGGAACGCTTTTGCCGTCAGCGGAAGCGGCGCCGACGTTTGGGATAATGCCGACGGGTTTCAATTCGTTTCCCGCCCACTGCATGGCGACGGCTCCATCGTTGCCCGCGTCGTTTCCATCAGTGACGGCGACACCTGGGAAAAGTGCGGCGTGATGATCCGCGAGAAGCCGACTCCGGATTCCCGCCATGCCTTCATGCTCATCACCCGCGATCAGGGGGCGGCCCTTCAGCGCCGCGCCGACGCCGGCAGCGCAAGCGAGACCACCGCAGGCCCGGGCGTCCATGCGCCCTCGTGGGTGAAGCTCGAACGCAAGGGCAACACCTTCACCGGCTACGTCTCGGCGGATAGCCGCGAGTGGCAGAAGGTCGATCAAGTCACCATCAACATGGGCCCGGATGCCCTTGCCGGGCTGGCGGTGACGTCCCATAATAATGGGGCGATCTGCACGGCGGTTTTCGATTCGGTCAGGATCGAGCCGACGGGGAATTGAAGAATCCTGAGCACGCCGACAGCGTCCGTTTAATGCAAAATGCAAAACCGGCAATGCAAAATGCAAAACCGGGAAGCCATCCGGCATTTTGCATTTTGCATTGCCGGTTTTGCATTTTGCATTCCGAGACTTTACCTCGTCATAAGACATTCATCCGATTTTCATTTGTCCCTCACCAAAAGTCCGATATAATCCGTTAATCAGGGTCAAGGAGAAAGGAGGCCCGATGAGTCAGGTATACAATCCCGAGTCTGAAACCATCGCCGAGATTGAGCGGCTGGAAATCGAGGCTCGGTCGATCCGTCGGCGTGTGGAACACGCCCGGAACGAGCAGGACAAGCGCGTGCTCAACCGCCAATTGCAGGAGTTGAAGGAACAGGTCGAGTATCTGAAGAATCGGTTGCCGTGACTGTCCGCGGCACATCATCGATCAAGCAAAGACTCCTTTCGAGGGGTCTTCTTTTTTGCCCCTTTTGGGAAGGCGCAGCCTTGCCGAACCAGCTTGGTAAGTTTGAAGTTGCAGTTTTGATTTGGAAGAATCATCATCGCGCGGCCGGAAAGCAATTTGTGGCTTGCCATGAGCCGCGCCAATCCGCATGAGCTTGCGCGAAAACGCGTTGTTACCGGCCATCGCATGATCCTGCCCATTCTGAGCCTCGCCTTTCTAAGCTTCGCGATTTCATGGTTCGGCACGTTGACGATGAAGCGGGTGGCGCCGCGAATCGGATTTGTGGACAAGCCCGGCGGGCGCAAGATTCATGGCCAGCCCAAGCCGCTCGGCGGGGGCGTGGCGATTTTTTGGGCATTCGCGCTACCCATGCTTGCGGGGCTCGCGGTAGTCCATTGGGGCCATCCACCGGCGTCTTTGCAGACGCGAATTCCTCATCTGAATGACTATTGGGCCGGCATGCGCCAACGAATGCCGCTTGCGCTGGGCATGCTGCTGGCGGCAGCGGTCATGCACGTGATGGGGCTGCTCGACGATCGAAAGGCAATGGGGCCGTACTCGAAGCTGATCGTGCAGCTCGGCACGACGACCGCCCTCGTGCTCTACCTCCCCGAGCTGCGAATTCTGCCGGCCATCGGCCCGGCGCTGTCGATCCTGCTGACGATTCTCTGGATTGCGGCGATCACCAACGCATTCAATTTTCTGGACAACATGGACGGCCTCTCTTCTGGAGTGGCAGCGGTTTGTACTGCCGCGTTCCTGGTGGCAACGCTCAGCATCCATCCGCCACAGTTGTTTGTGGCGGCGGCCCTGGCGTTGCTCCTCGGGGCACTGTTGGGATTTCTCTGTTTCAATTTCAACCCCGCCAGCATCTTCATGGGCGATAGCGGGAGCCTGGTGATCGGTTTGCTGCTGGGAATCTTGACCGTTCGGACGACGTATCTTCAGCCCGGCCAGAACCTGGGAGGCGGCTGGTACGAAGTGTTCGCGCCGGTCATCGTGCTGGCCGTGCCGCTGTACGATTTGATCGTGGTCAGCACCATCCGAATGCTGCGCGGTCAGAGCCCGTTCAAGGGCGACACCAACCATTTCAGCCACCGGCTGGTGGCGCGCGGGATGTCGAAGCGGACGGCGGTGCTGTGCCTTTACCTTGTGTCGGCGGCGACTGCGGTGGCGGCGATCATCCTTCCGCACGTTCCCAATACCTTCACCGCGGTGCTCGTTTTCGTTCAGACGGTTCTCATTCTGGGCGTGGTGATGCTGCTTGAGCAGCATCCACTCCCGATGCCCCGGGAAGGTGAGCCGACGGGTGGTTTGTCGGCAACGGTTATACCGACTTCCCCTCACCCCAACCCTCTCCCAGGGGGAGAGGGAGAAATGCGCGGGGTTGGCCAGGTCGCGGGTGGTACAGCCGGCGGGGGTTGATTCATGGCTCGCACCGCCTCCAAAAGAGCGCGTAACGCGCGCATCGCTCACGCTGCAACGATCGCGGCGAATGCTCCCTGGCAGTGTCGCCTGACGCAGTTGGCATTTCTGCTGACGCTCGTGCTGGTGATCGTGCGGATGAGCATGGAGGAGATTCTTCGCGGCGCGTGGCTGGCGGCGCCGGGCAGCACCCCTGTGCCGGCGATGCCGGGGCCGGCGACTTCGATCGCGCTCGATCTGCTCTGCTGCCTGCCGGCGATCCTCGTGCTCGGCCGGCGCTCCTTCGACGGGAGCTTTCGCCTCCGCTTCTCGTGGTCATTTCTGCCGATGTTTCTGCTCGCGGCGTGGACGCTGGCCAGTGTGTCATGGGCCAGTGACCGGTTCGCCGCCTTGGTGAGCGCGTTTAACTGGTCAACCGCCCTTGTTCTGCTCTGGTCCACGTCGCAGTTGGTTCATAGCGGCCTGCGTCTTCGACTGGTGGCTGCTGCGGCGTTTGGGCTGCTGCTCGTACTCTTGGTGCAGGGCTATTACTACCGATTCGTCGATCTGCCGGACCTACAACAGAATTGGCAGTTGCATCACGGCGATCTTCTCAGGGAACAAGGCGCTGCGGCCGGCAGTACCCAAGCCGGCCAACTCGAAAAGAACATCATGGGCGGCGTGCCGACCGGCTTTAACGTCTCGCGCAACACCTACGCCGCCGTGCTGGTGCTGCTGATGGTGCTGGCTGCGGGGGTGATCCTTCAGCGCCGCGCCGATGGGGATGCAAACGCGTCTTGGATGACGATTCTCCTGGGAATTGCGCTCGGACTCGTCATGCTGTACGCGTATGTGCAGAGCAAAACGGCGTTCGCAACGCCGCTCATCGCGGCAGCGCTGCTCGCGCTATTGTGGTGGCGGCGTGCTTGGATCTCAGCACACGCCAAGCGACTCTATTGGTGGGGCGTCGGGCTCGTCGTCTTGCTGGTTGCCGCCGTGGTGGGGCACGGCTTGAAGCACGGCACGCTGGTCCACGTCAGCCTCACATTCCGCTGGCAGTATTGGGTCGGCGCCGCCCGCGTCTTCATCCACCATCCGGGGCTCGGCACCGGCTGGGCAAATTTTGGTTCGTGGTACACCGCCTATCGACTGCCCCAGGCCGCGGAGGAGCCGAGCGACCCGCATAATTTCCTCGTCAAAGCGTTCGTCGAATTGGGCATCCCCGGCGGAGTGCTCATGATTGCCTGGATGCTGCGGCTCTGGTGGGAATGGACTGTAGCGGGACGCAACGATGCTTCCGCGTCGCTTCCCCCCCACGCCGGGGCAGAGCGCAGCGCCGCCCCGGATTCTGCCGTGAAATATCCTGGAATTCCGTTTCTGATTGCATTGGTTCTGATCGCAATGCTCGCTAACACGGCCGTTTCGATCGACTGGAACTCGCAATGGGCATTGATCGTCGTCGAGACGTTCAAGCGATTTCTCTTCGTCGTTGTGCTGCTGGCCGGCATGTGCCTTGTGGCGATCCGGTCATTTGGTCGTCAGGAGCTCGATGACCGCCCCGCGCCTTGGATTCTGGCCGCATTGCTCGTGGGCCTCGGTCTATTCCTGGTGCATAACCTGATCGACTTTTCGATGTTCGAGATTGGGCCGATGTTCTTGTTTGCGCTCCTGGCCGGCGCGGCCCTCGGCACGCGCCTGCCGGCATCCACCGCGCCGCGCGCCGGCCGTCCGACGGTCATCGCCGCGCTGGTCTGCGCGGGCGTCGTCTGGACGCTGGCCTTTGCCTTGGTCTGGAGCCCCATAGCCCGGGCCGAATCGCTAGCGCAGGACGCCGACGAATCGATCCGAACTGCAAGGCCCGCCGCCGCGCCCTCAGACGTTCGCCCCGATCCGGCGAAGGTCAATCGCGCCCGCGACGCGCTGCTCGAGGCGTTTCGGCTCGTGCCGTATGACGGCGATTACGCATTTCGGGCCGAGCAGGCGGGGCTGCTGAACCGCGGCGCAGACCTTGGCATGCTGCGAGAATGGCTGGACTTCGCGATTGCCGCCGATCCGCGGAAGGTCCGCTATCTCAATGCCCGCGCGGGTCTGGAAGCGATCACTGGCGCAACGCCGCAGGCGGCCGCGGATTACCAGCAGATCCTTCGGCTCGACCCCCACAATCTGGAGCTGCGGCTTCAGTACGCCGCGCTCCTGCAGAAGCTCGGACGGCGCGGGGAGGCGATCGAGCAGTATCGAACGGTCCTGCAATATAATGACCGCCTGGCCGCCGACGAGATTCGAAGATTATCCGCCAAAGAGGTGGGGCAAATCCGAGCGAGAATTCAATCGGGTGCTGCTGGTCAAAGCGGTTTCTGACGTATCGGGCTGGCGCGAGTGTTTCAAGGGAGGGCGAGGCTCCTGCCGAGCCGGATTTTCGAGCGAGCTTCGGCTCGGCGGGAGCCTCGCCCTCCCTGGCAAGCTCCCAGATGGATTATGCGGATGACGCTTGCAGATTCCGCTTTGAGAGCAGGTGACAAATCACTGCCAGGACAAAGAGCATTAAACCACCGAGGACGAGCATGCCCCCGAGAATGGTCTGACTCACTTCGTGAAGGCGGAAATCGATCTGTTGAAGTTCGTTGCGGACGGCGTTGTCGGGCCAGAGGGCCAGGACCAGCGCCAGCACACCGCCGAGGAGTAGCGCGCCGCCAATGCATCCAAGCACGACCGGGCCGGCGGATGATCCACCGGCAGCGGGCGTGATGGAAGGAAGCGCCGGGGCCGGCTCGAGGGGTTCCGGGGCAGTTTCAGTCGGGGCGTGGACCTCGACGAAGGGCGTCGGTTCAACCACCGGCTCAGTTGCATAGTGCAAGTCGCGTGCAGACTGCGGCTCTGCTATTGGCGGTTCGGAACGGAACTGGGGCTCAGGCGGCGGTTCCGGCTCGGGCGGCTGGGGAGCGCTCCAGTCGTCGGGCCGCGCGACGCGGACCGCCGAGATCAGCAGACCTTGTTGCCGGGCGAGCTTCTCGGCGTGCGGCTTCGTCGGCGCTTGCAGCACCAGGTAAGTTTCTTCTCCAGTTTCCTGGTCGGCTCCATCCACCCGGAAAAACTGTGCGGATACTTGCGGCTTCCTTGCAGTCCGGCTCATTACTTCGTCTCCGGAACGAACACGAACGTCCCCTTTTTATTCCCCACGACAATCGACGGATATTTGTCGCCGTTGCCACGTTTGGCGATGACCTGCGTTCCCACGCCCGAGTTGTCGTCGATCTGATGGGCGATGAACCGGGCCGAGCCATTCTCGCGTCGAAGCTCGAACCAGTAAAGGACCGCCGGGGCGTTTGCTTCCACGTCGCCCTTGGGGCCATGCGCCCACCATCGCTTGCCGGTGATAAAATCGGGCAGGCCGTCGCCATTGACGTCGATCAAATCCATCGCGTGCGGCTCGGAGAACTTCACGCCCTGCGGGTTGTCCGATTCTTTGCTGCCGACGATGAGGTGCTTCTCGAATGTTCCGTCCGGCTTTTGCTCGAACCAGCAGATGCCGTAGCCGTGGGCTTCGAGACTGGTCACCACGTCGGGCCGGCCGTCTCCGTTGACATCGAATGCATACATCTGCGCGCCGCCCTTGCCGAAATCGGCGGGGTGGAACTTCCATTCCGGGTCGCCTTCCAGGCTCGCGGGTTGTTCATACCAGCCGTCGTGGACCATGATGTCATTGCGGCCGTCGCCGTTCACGTCGCCCCAGCCAAGGCCGTGGGTGAAGCGTTGATATCCCTTCTTCGGGCTAACCGCGTGGAATTTCCAGGGAGCGGTCGGATCACTCGCGTCGGGGGTGGCATAGCCGGCTTTTCCGTCGGTCATGCAGATAAGGGCGGGCTTGCCGTCCTTCAGCAGGTTGCCGAATCCGGGCGATTCATTGTCCACGTGGTCGATGACCTTGTGACGCGCCCAAGGGCCTTCCTTGCCCTTGGGATTTTCATACCAGTAAGCCTCCTTGCCGGGGAATCCGACGACGAGAATGTCATCCCATCCGTCGCCGTTGAAGTCGGCCACGAAGCAGAGAAAGTTCTCGGAGTATTCGTGCGGGTCATACGCCTTGACCGGCATAAACTCGTGCCGCTTCTCGGGGTTGAAATCCGGCCCCTCATACCAGAACGGGCCGGCCACCACGTCCATTTTGCCGTCGTGATTGAAGTCGCCGAAGTTCGCGCCTTCGGAATAGAACTGGTCGGTGAGCACGATCTTCTTCCACTTGATCTCCGACCCTTCCTCGGCTCGTGCAAAGGATGCCAACAGCAACAGTGACATGGCGGTCAGGCAGAGGGTTGGTTTCATGGGAACGTATCCTGTTCCGCGCGGGCCGGGCGGTCAAGCACCGCCGACATCGAGACGACCAATTTCCACTCCGCAAGACGGGTTCGATTATCCCATCACGCTGATTGGCAGAGCGGGTTCTGCCTGTCCCCCGCGTTCCGTTCATTCGTTCGTTCGCGTCCTTATAGCCTACGGAAGTAGGTGTTGTTCGTGATAGTGCATAGGACCGGCGTTGAGATTGTCGGCGCGGCGCTTCCCGGCTGAGTACCATTCGACTACCGCTCATGGAAGTCAGCCGCCGCTGTCCGCGGTGGTAGCCAATCTCCCCTGTGCTGTTGGAAGTAAAAGGATAAGGAACCGCTTCGCGGCGGCAGACGGTGGCGCAGTTTTGGTTTGTCTCATCGCCTGACGGTCACCGCGCGCTACGGCCTGCTCCGCCGGAGCAAGTCTCACGCCGCGGACGGGAAGGTTACTTGTCGCGGGCCGCCCGTGTCCCCGCCCGCGTCATGAGCCTTGCTGCGGCTGCGCGACGGCCTCCACTGCACTGGTGTCATCGTCCTGGTCCCGTTTCCTTCCGTCCCTGCTTCTTTCGAAGGGACGGAAGGAAACTTCAATGTGGGGAAAGCACAGGATCGGGGGATGTTCGCAAGGAGCCGAGGCATCTGGGCCGGTAGATCCTCCGAATGCTGGAATGCACATGAGAGGGAGTTTCCCCTGCTCCCCGCGATCGAGGGGGAGCGGGGGAAACGAACCGGCCCGGCGAAAGCAGCGGAACGCCGGCCGTCAGCGCAGCGGCAGCGACCGGCATGACACGGGCC
>Ga0182024_10017253_pt1 | contig 13584 bp, 14 predicted proteins | sample P32metaG_FD_120480 | JGI IMG/M metagenome (GOLD analysis project Ga0182024, IMG submission 120480) | Permafrost microbial communities from Stordalen Mire, Sweden - P3-2 metaG (Illumina Assembly) | ecosystem: Environmental > Terrestrial > Soil > Wetlands > Permafrost | place: Sweden: Stordalen...
GGACTATGTGGAGACGTTGGAAGGCGCGGGCTTCAAGTTCGAGAACCCGAACGTGAAGAGCACCTGCGGTTGCGGCTCGTCCTTTAGCGTGTAAGGTCGCGACGTTGACGCGGAAAATTCGTGAAGAAGAAAACGGCCCCATCCTGCGATGAGGCCGTTGCTTTTTGGCTAAACGTTGATTCGCCGGCGGCTATTGCTGCTGCGGCGAGCTCGATGGAGGAGGCTGCGACGGCTGCGAGCCGAAAGAATTGGAATTGTTGTTCCCGCCAGGGGACTGGCCGAAAGAACTTCCTGAGGAGTTCCCGAAAGAATTTCCTGAGGAGTTCCCGAAAGAATTTCCAAACGAACTTCCGGTGGAAGTACCGTTCGTTCCCGTCGAACTTCCGGGCTGTGAGTTCAGGTTTTGTCCGCCAAGGTTTTGCAACGCGGGCTGGTAAGGCGTGGTGATCAACCCGCCACGGTCGGTGCTGGGATCGTAGACAAACTGCCACTCGTTGAACTTTTTCTTGTGGTTGAACTCATGCAATCCGGTTTTCTTGCTGGTGCTGGCAACGCCCACAATCGCCCCGCCAGAGACTAACTGGCTCCCGGAGCTGCTATCTGCACCTGATCCACTGGCTTGCGAAGAATCTTGCGGGGAATCCGATCCGGGAGTGGAGTTGCCCGGAGTGGAATTGCTGCCTTGCTGCGACGAACCGTTTTGCGAATTGGAATTCGATCCGAACCCGCCGCTGGAGTTTGATCCAAAACCGCCGCTCGAACTTCCTCCGAAGCCTGAAGAAGATTGCGCGAACACGCCGTTACTGTTCACGCCGGAGCTCGAACCTCCAAAGGACGAACCTCCTCCGAAGGACGAACCGCCGCCGAAGCTTGAGCTGCCACCGAATGCCGAACTGCTGCTGTTCGATCCCGAGGGCGCTCCGACGGGAGTCGCGCCGGGTATCGTGCCGCCGCCAATGCTGCCAAGGCCGAGTTGTACGCCGGGCTCTCCGTAGTAAAGCAGCTTGAAGTCTTTTCCCGTGAGGGGATCTTTATAGTGGTGGCGCAGGTAGCGGAGGTTGTTGGTATTGTCGAGGTCTTCCAGCTTGGTGGGATAGCGCGAGTACTTCTTGTAATAGGCGCGGATGGCGCGCGAATACTGCACGCCCCGGTGAATCATTTCCACTTCCTGGTCGCGCTTAATCTGGTAGGCAACGGGCAGCAGGATCGCCGTTGCGGCAATGGCCATGAGGCTCACGGTGAACATGATCGTGAGCATGATGTAGCCGTCTTGATTCCGGCTTGACCGTTGGCGCGCCTGGCGCGGCTTGGCGAGAAAAAACATATAAATTGCGGAGAATCTTACTTTCTGAATCTTATCCCAGCTTAATCTTACCCCAGCGTCAGCGGAATGCTTTGCGGAGGCCCGCTGCCGACTACATCTTGAATCTCCACCGCGTTGGGAAGGATTCGCACTACTTTGTAACGGCGGTCGATCACCTCTCCTTCGCCCGCGATAAAAACATCGTCGCCTTTGGAAAGGAAAATCTTCTTCGGTTCCCCGGGCTTGCTGGCGAAGCCAAAGAATTTCAGCGGAATTGGTGGCGGCGCGGCAACCGGCGGCGGCGTATAGATGTGGCTGCCGGTCGCAACATCGGTGGTGCCGTTGCCTTGCGGAGTGGGGATCGGCGAATCCGCCTGCGCTACAAAGATATTTCTTCCCGAGCCTTCATACTTGATCTGCTCTGCAGAGGCGAGTTTCGCCAGATGCAAGGTTGGGTCCAGACTTTGTGCCGGCGGGGATTTCTTTCCGCCCGTACTCGCACTGTGGCGCGGCGCCGGGTGCGTTGTGGGAGCGGCGATTTGAGTCTCCCATCCCTGGGGGGCCGTGGCGGGTGCAGTCGAAGCGACGGTCGAGGAGGAAGGCATGAATTCATTGACGAGAATGGCAATCAGCACCACGAGCAGAATGCCCGCCGCGATCAACTGCTTCCGGTTTTCGGTTCCCAGTTTCACCACGATGCCGACCTTAAATAAGTCTGAAGCTTTAGTTGCAATTTTATGGGGCCGTTTTGCTCTCCCACCAGCGCAATTTCTTCGATGATGAAAAACATATCGTCGCGTTCCAGCGCATTGATGAACTTGGCCAGCGAAATGTAAGAGCCCGAGAGGCCCGCATCCAATTCCACTGGATGCAGATGACCGACCTCTTCTTCGAGCGTCCGGTAGCGGGCCTGGTCGATGGTGACGCCGTTGGCGGCGGCGAGCTTGCCGAATTCAGTGGCAATCATCGAATCCTGCGAAGGGAAGCGTTTCTTGTAGAAGGCCGCAATCTGGTCGTTGGCCAGGACTACCTTCTTATCAAGGTTCTTCAGAGGTTCGACCTGCCGGGTCTTGGCCTGCAGTTCACTCCACAAATGGTTCAACTCCTGCCGCCGCGATTCGGTCGAGCCCACCACAGGCGAAAACAGCACCACGATGGCGACCACATCGAGAACTCCCAGGATCGCCAGCGTGGCCTTGATTTTCTTGCGGGTTTGGCGCAGGTCAGGCATCAGGGATTGCTCCGCTTTGCGGTTCCGGCTTTTGGCGGGGGTGCAAGCTCCGCAGCGATCTGGGGAAGATACACTCCGCTGATATCGAACTCAAACCGGTCTCCGCTTCCCACGGGAGTGAAGTGCTCGGATTGGATGTAAGTTTCGGTGAAGCGGTGCGACTCTTCCATGCGTTGGGCCAGTTCAATGGCTCGATCCCGGGAATCGCCCGCGACCACTAACTTGAGCATCAGCTGATTTTCTTCCCCTATTGCGGGGCGGATGGAAATCAGGTGAACCCGCGCCGGCATAACCTTTTCCAGATCTTCCAGAACGTGGGTCCAGGAGAGCGACTTGCGCTCGATCAGGCCGTTCAGGAACTGCGACTCGTCCCGCGTAGTACGATTTTCAGGCTTGTTCAAATACGCCTCGGCCTGCTGGCGGGTGCGGTCGCGCTGAGCGATTTCGGCGCGGTAGCTGGCGATCATGGCATGATCGCGCCGCGCCGCGAACCAGCCAGAGACATCGATGGCAATCAGGGCCAGCGTAACGATCGCGGCAATGGCCAGCGCGGTTCCCCAGCGCAGCCAGAACTGCCGCGCATCCTCGTAGGGCTGGCTTGCGAGATTGATTTCAAGACGCATAATAATTTCAGTTGCCAGTCAGCAGTTGCCAATTCCTAGGAAATCAACGCTCCCACCACTCCCGCCATTCGCCAGCGCGGCACTGAACCGCTGGCGCTGATTCCCAACTGCGAAGAGTTAACCAGTTCCTCCACTTCGGCGCCGGTTTGCGATTGCAGCGCCGGAGCCGCGCTGCCCAAATCCGATATGCCGGCTACAAATATTTTTTCGATGTTCAGCCGATACGTGTCCTGAAAGAAGACCACCGAGGGATAAACTTCCTCGGCCAGTTGTTCGCCCGAAATCGTAACCCCCCGGGTATTTTCCAAGGTGCGGAAAAGCTGAAGCTGGTGATTGTTTAGAATGGCGATGCTGGTGGTGCGCGCATCCACTTTCACCACCAGGGTGGGACGTTCGCCCGCTGCAGCGCCCAGCGCCGCCAGCATGGAAGGCAGCACCACGCCTGGGCTGAATCCGGCGTCGCGAAATGCGGTTTCGTAATCCTCAATCACGCTGGCTAGAGCAATGGCCGCCACAACTCGTACCCCTGAATCCGATTTTTGAGTGTGGTAGGAAACTCGGGCCTTATCCACATCAAAAGGCAGAGACTTCTTTAAGCGAAAGCGCACTACGCTGGCGGCCTCGTCCGAGTCGGAAGGTAATGTATCGAATTCCAGCAGTGCCACCCGCACCGCCGCATCGGGAACGACTGCGATCACATCATGGGTACGGGCCGCCACACTTTCCAGGGTGGTCGCAATGGCTTCGCTTACGGCGTTGCGCTGGCGTAGATTGCTCTCTACCAAGTCGGGAACCACGCTCCCTGGCGCCAGTTCGCTGGCCGCGCAAGCCTCCAGGCTGCCGCGATCTTCGGCCAGGCGCCCCACCAGTACGCGGTCGGCCGCGATCTCGCAGGCCAGCTTTGGTCTTACCGAGTTGGCATTGGAGCTCATTCGAGGAATCGACTCTCTCTATAATTCAAACGCCTTGGCTCGCGAAATGCAATAGCGGCGGCGGCACTTCAGGCTCTGCTCGTTACGCAGGTTGCAGGCTGATTCCATGCATGCGAGGAACTGTGCGGATTACCGCATGGCCTCGATGAAGGTAACCTTATTAATTTCCTTCAACGTGGTCAGCCCCAGCCGGACCTTATCCAGCGCCGACTCGCGCAGAAAACGCATGCCTTCGTCGCGCGCGGCGCGGCGGATTTCCGACGTGGGCTTCCGCGCCAGAATCATCTCGCGGATGCGGTCGCTCAGATCGAGCAATTCGTGAATCGCGGTTCGGCCGCGGAAGCCCGTACCTGCACACTCGATGCATCCCGGCCCTTCATAGAGCGCAACCTTCGACCACTGCGCAGGATCGAGTCCGCTGGCCTCGAGGACTTCGGGTGCGTAATTCACCTGGGTGCGGCAGGATTCACAGATCAAACGCACCAGCCGCTGCGCCAGAATGCAGTTCAACGCTGACACGAAATTGTAGGGCTCGACGCCCATGTTCAGGAAGCGTCCGATCACGTCCACGACGTTGTTGGCGTGAACCGTGGTGAAGACCAAGTGCCCGGTGAGCGCGGATTGAATCGCGATCTGGGCCGTCTCCTGGTCGCGGATTTCGCCGACCATGATTTTGTCGGGATCGTGGCGCAGGATCGATCGCAAGCCGCGGGCGAAGGTCAGTCCTTTTTTCTCATTCACCGGAATCTGCGTAATCCCGCGCAATTGATATTCGACCGGATCTTCGATGGTAATAATCTTGTCTTCATCGGTCTTGATCTCATTGACCGCGGCGTAGAGTGTGGTGGTCTTTCCGCTGCCGGTAGGACCCGTGACCAGCACCATGCCGTACGGCTCTTTAATGTAGCGGCGGAATTTCTTCAGGTCATCTTCGTCAAAGCCGACCACTTCCAAAGTCAGCGAGCGGAATTTCTCGCTCATCGATTCTTTGTCGAGCACGCGAAGCACGGCGTCTTCGCCGTGGATCGAGGGCATGATCGACACGCGGAAGTCGATGGCGCGGCCGTTATACTTTACGCGGAAGCGGCCGTCCTGGGGCACGCGGCGCTCGGAAATATCCAGCTCGCTCATGACCTTGATGCGCGAGATCACCGTCGAGTGGTGTTCTTTGCCGATGGGCGGCATGGCCTGCGTGAGCACGCCGTCGATGCGGAACTTGATTACGACAGAATCGTCGCGGGTCTCGATATGAATATCGGAAGCGCGCCGCTGCAACGCAGTGAAAATCGTAGTATCGACCAGGCGAATGATCGGGCTGGTGTCAGCCGCGCCCGTCAACTTGTCGATGGTCAGGGTCTCTTCCGCGCCGGTGGCCTCGTCTTCGCGGATGATCTGGAAGCCTTCGCTGGCTTCTTCGAGAACGCGCTGCGACTGCTCGGTCTTCTTGAGAATGTCGCTGATCTGCTTCAGCGTCGCCACTTTGGTGACGATCCGTTTCTGCAGCAGGAGGCTGATCTCGTCGATCATCATCAACTGGCTGGGGTCGGCAATGGCAATGGCCAGCTTGCCGTCGGCCGTTTCCTCGAGCGGCACGAAGTTGTAGCGGAACATCAGTTCCGGCGAAAACTTCTTGAACAGCTCATGATGAAGCTGGAAGTCGGTGAGGTCGACGAATTCGCAGCGATAGCGGCGCGCCACGTCCTGCGCGCGCTCCAGGTCGGTGATGGGATTGCCCGTGCTTACCATCTGCCCGCCGTTCTGACCGTTCACGAAAAGTGATTTCTTTTCCGCCATTGCCATCTCAAAACCCCGTCATCCCCGCAACTTCTTAGTGGCTGCCCTGCATTCCTAAGCTGAAGATCGGCAAATACAGAGAGATCAATACTCCACCCACAAAGATCGCCATCACGATCAAAATCAACGGCTCAATCAGCGCCATCGCCGCGCCCAGCGCGGTCTGCACATCTTCTTCATAGAATTCGGCTACCGAATTCAGCATCGCCGGAAGCGCTCCGGTGGATTCGCCGACCTCGATCATCTCCACGGCCAGGTCGGGCATAATCTTCTGCTCTTCAAGACTTCCCGCCAGCCCCTGACCCTCACGGACTCGGATACTCCCCGCCATGATTCCTTTCCGAATGCGCCGGCTGCTCATGGAACTGCTGGCGGTCTCCATGGAAGGCACCAGGGGCAGGCCGCCCTGCAGCAAAGTCGCCAGCATCCTGGAAAAAGTCGCCACCTGATGCTTCAACCGAATATCGCCGAGCAGGGGCAAGTTCAGAATGACGCGATCGATCTGGTCGGCACCGCTGTCCGTCTTTTTCCACTGCCAGAACAAGAATCCCAACAACGCCACGCCGATTAAGATAAACGGAAAAAACTTCTGCGCGTTCACTCCCACCGCGAGCATAAACACTGTAACCGCCGGCAGCTTGGCGTCCAGACTGTTGAACAGCTCGGCGAACTTTGGCACTACATAGGTGAACAGGAAGAGCACCATAATGGTCACAACCGTGACCAGCAGTACGGGATAGATCAGCGAGACGAAAAGCTTCTTGCGGAAGGTCATTGTCATGCGCTGAAAGTTGATGTAACGGGTTAGCACCTCATCGATGTTGCCGCTCTTCTCGCCCGCCATCAGCGTGGTGGTGTAAATCTTCGGCACCATGGAGTGCGCTGAAAAAGCGTCGGAGAGCAACTCGCCGCCTTTTACCCGCTCGCGTACATTCTCGAGAATCGATCGCAGGTTGGCGTCCTTCTGCCGCTTAATGAGCAGGTCGAGCGAATTCAAAATCGGCAGCCCCGCTTTAATCAGCGTCAGGAACTGCTGGTTAAACACCAGAAATGAACTCTGCTTGATCTTGCGCGCGCGCCTCGTCGAAAAGCCGCTGGTCAGCAGACCCTGGGGCTTTACCCAGTGAACCAGATATCCCTGGGAGGCGAAGCGGTCGCGTACCTCGGCCACGGAATACCCCTGCTCCACCTGCTCATGGGTATGGCCGCGCTCGTCCGCGATTTTTACAACAAATTCCGCCATTTATAGTTCTTTTCAGGTCTTGGGATCCGGTTGATGCAGATCCGTAGATAGTCCACTAACTGCTCAGTTTAACATTGCAAACAGTAACTCTTAGGCTAAGATCACAGCGAGTATCCGCAAATCCAGTATCGCAAGTAACCTCCGCATCTCCCGTGGCCTCCGTGCTACCTAGGAGCCTTTGTAGTTAAGGTTTTGGACCGGTGACCTTAAGGCTCCAAACTGCCTTCCACGGTCTCGGTCCCGGGCGGAGGAGTGAAGCGGAACTGGCTCTCTGCGATCGCCCCATTTTCCTTTTCGTCGTTAAACCTATATTCGGTGGTGGACCCATCCACGTCATCGATCACAATCCGCACAATACGATGTTCCGGAGTAACCTCCAACCGAATCTCACTCACCCGGTCTGCCAATGTACGCGGCACCCCCCGTAACACAAAGTCGCCAGCCTCCTCAGGTTGCAGATCTGGAGCGAACGACAATCCTTGTAACTCCTTTTCCAGCTTGCTCTTGCCTAGCAAGAATGCAAGTGGTGAGCGAACGTCCTCCAGCTTCCGCGCCTCGGTTCGACGGGCCTGCCGGTCGCCCGGGACGTAAAACCACGCATCGTTCCCATCGCTCACAAAGAGCTTCTCCCTCGGAGAACGGTACTGCCAGCGCATCTTGCCAGGTTTTTTAAGACCTCCCTTAGCCAGCCAAAGTGTGCCCGATTCGGTCCGCTCCATCCCGGAGCCGCGATAAACTTCCGTGAACTGCGTCTCCAAAGTGCGCAGGTGGTTGTAATGCTCATCAACGGCGGCGGCAAAGGAGTGGATGTCTTCGGCGCTGAGGTTGATGGAGGTTACTAAGAGCAGCAACGCCGCTGCGCAAGAACCGATCATCGATGGGATCACAGATAGATTCTACCCCTGCAACTGGGGCTCATGGCACTTGTGCGCTATCCGGTTCGTAACGTACCGCATCAATTCGAGAACGCTTCCCAAGAAATTCCAGCGAATCCATTCGACACCTTTGCTCGAGTTGTGGCAAACTTCCGACGCCGAGCGCCGTCCCCCGTACGGCGGCGCGGCTGAAAGGTAAGATCCGAATGTTCCGGGGTGCCCTCCGATGGCTTGCGCTTTGTTCGATTGCCCTGTGTTTTGGCCAATCTGCTCAGGGACAGACGCCCGAAACTTCGCCCGCAGAGCCAGCGCTGCCGGCACGCAGAACCAAAATACCCCAACACATTGTTCTACACATTTATATGTGTAATAATGCACACATGGCGACTAACCTTGCTTTAGACGACAAACTGATCGAAGCGGCCCGGCGGGCCGGGGACCACAAGACAAAAAAGGAAGCAGTCACGGCCGCGCTCTCCGAGTATGTGAAACGACACGAGCAGCTTCACATCCTGAAAGCGTTTGGATCGATCGATTTCGATCCTGAATACGATTACAAAGCAGAACGTCGAAGAAAGCGCTCGTGATCATTCTGGTCGATACGCCGATTTGGTCGCTGGCCCTGCGGCGACACGCTGATGACCTCGATCCTCGCGAACAACGGTGCGCTGCGGAATTGGGGGAGCTAATACGCGGTGGCCGTGCGCAACTGATCGGACCGGTTCGCCAGGAATTGCTCTCTGGAATTCGCCACGAGGGGATGTTCCAAAAGCTACGCAAGTACTTGCGCGCGTTTGACGAACCTCAGCTTGGAGCCGCTGACTATGAAGATGCCGCTACCATTCATAACCAGTGCCGCTCTCAGGGCATCGCGGGATCGTCGATTGATTTCTTAATCTGTGCTGTTGCCCTCAGGCGCGACTGGCGAATCTTTACCACCGATCAGGACTTTACCCGCTATGGCGGCATAGTCCCGTTGAAACTTCACCAAACAATCTGATCCACTCCAAACTCCTACACCAGTTGCTTCGCGATCCCACAGTACAAATCGATCGCATCAATAAGCTGCTTTTTCTCGATGAACTCGCCTTCAGTGTGCGCAACGTGAATCGATCCCGGACCAACCAGCAGCGGCTCACCCCAGTTTGTGAGCTTGGGAATGTCCGTAGTAAAGGCCGCGATCATGGTGGGCAATCCGTCAACCGTGCGCAGACGCAAGAAGGGAAGCTCCAGCGGGAAATCAAGCTTGACTTCGTTGCCCGCAGTCGAAAGAATCTGCCGGCGCAACTGCTCTGAGGGACCGACCAGGCGATAAAGCAAATCCGCGTGCGCGTAGTCGGGAATCACGTTGGGTGCGCGTCCGCCTTCGATCAATCCAATGTTCAACGTGCACGGGCCGACTTCTGGATCGGATGGCAACGGCATCGCGCGTAGGCGCGCTAAAGCGGGAATCAACTTGTCGATGGCCGATTCGCCGAGTTCCGGATACGCCGAATGTGCCATGCGGCCGGAGGCGGTAACTTCCACGCGCAGTGTTCCCTTCGAAGCGAGCGCAATGTGATTTTCAGTGGGCTCGCCGTTGACCAAAAAGCGGCGGCCGTTGGATCGATGCGATGCCTCGATTGCGGAACGCTCGACGGCCGCGTAGTCATTCGCAACTTTCGCGCCGAGGCTATCGCGCTCTTCGCCGACCACAAAAAGCAATCCGACATAAATGCCCTGCTGCCGTAGCCGTTCCGCAGCGGCGATCTGCGCGGCGATGATGCCTTTGGCGTCGCACGCTCCGCGGCCAAAGATGCGCGTGGCGTCTTCCGAAGACGGAATGAACGGAGGAACCGTATCCATGTGCGTGGAAAAAACCACCGCCGGATGCGGCTCTTCGGGCGAAAGCGCATAGACGTTGACCCGCTCGCCTTCAACGGGCATCTTCTTGGTCTGATAACCGAGGCGGCAAAGTTCGCGGAAGAGAAAGTCACCGGCCTCAGCCTCGTTGCCGGTGATGGATTCGATGTCGATCAGTTGGCGCGTTAGCGCGATTGCATCCATAACAGAAGCATAACCCACCAGAGGTACACCGAACGTGGATCATATTGTCCTCTGCAATGTGCTCGCTCCAAAAGCGCGATGAGGCCTTTAACCGCGAAGCACGCAGGTCGCGCGAAGGACGCGAAGAAAGATGAATGCACTGGCGGCGAGGGCCGGTAGCTCGGCGGCAAGCGGGCATCACTCGTGTAATCTGAACGTGGTGATTGCCCAGAACTCAACCATCCGGTCGTTCTTTCTCGATGGTCCCGCCGGCCGCCTGGAAGCTTTGCTGAACGCCGGCGCAGAGAACGCGACGCATGCGACCGTCGTGTGCCATCCGCATCCGCTGTTTGGCGGGACGCTGCATAACAAAGTCGTCTTCCATACCATGAAGGCGCTGAACACCTTCGGATTTCCTGTGCTGCGCTTCAATTTTCGCGGCGCCGGCCTTAGCGAGGGCGAGCACGATCAGGGCGAAGGAGAAGTTGAGGATGTTCGCACCGCTCTTGACTGGATGTTTGCGGAATTTCACCTGCCGCTGCTGTTTGCGGGATTTTCTTTCGGCGCGGCGATCGGACTGAAGGCGGCTTGCGCAGATGAGCGAGTGAAAGCCCTGATCGGCCTGGGTACGCCGGTGGTCCCGGTCGCTGCCGATACCGAAACGCCGCGCGTATACACTCTGGATTTTTTGCGTGATTGCGCGAAGCCGAAGCTGTTCGTGAGCGGAGCGCGCGATCAGTTTGGTCCGCGGGTGAAGTTGGAGGCTTTGGTGGAGTCGCTGCCTGGGCCGAAAAAGCTGGTGATCATCGAAGGCGCGGATCACTTTTTCGAGGGACGCCTCCGCGAGCTTCGCGAGACGATTGAAGCGTGGGTGAAAGAAACGGTGCGCTATTAGCTGTCAGCCATCGGCTAAACCTTTCAGAACAGTCTTTATAATCCCTGTATGAACGCCGACGAACGCGAATCGCAGTTTCGCCAAATGCGCAAGACCGCGCGCGAGATATTTCGCTTCGCTCTCCAAGAGGCTTCCATCGCAAAAGCTTTTGAGCGCCATGTGCACTGTGAGCGCGGGGTTCTCCGCATCTGCGAAGACCTTTACGAATTGCAGTCGTACTCGCGTTTCCTCGTAGTCTCAATTGGCAAGGCTGGACACACCATGGCCGAGGCCCTGGCGCGTCAGGTGGGAGAATCTTTTTTCGGCGCGTCGCTCGATGGCATTGTCGCGACATCAGTGGATGCGCCCGCGCAGGTGCGCGGCTTCCGCTATTTTCGCGGGGGACATCCCACGCCGAACGCTGAATCGATTCAGGCGGCGAGCTCCATTCTGAAAGGGCTCGACGCGCAGACGGCCGCATCGCTGGTGATTTTTATGATCAGCGGCGGAGGTTCGTCGATCGTCGAGAAGCCGATCGACGACGAAGTTTCTTTGCAGGATCTGATCGCGACCTATCGCGCGCTTGTGCTGTCGGGCGCGCCCATTGCCGAAATTAATGCCATCCGCAAACATCTTTCGCTGGTAAAGGGTGGAAGGCTGGCGCGAGCGGCGTTTCCCGCGCAGCAGGTTTCGTTGCTGGTTTCCGACGTTCCCGACGCCACGCCGGATGCGCTGGCGTCTGGTCCGACGATGCCTGACTCGACCAATGTGGAGGATTGTTATCGCATCGCCGAGAAACACGGCTTGGCTGAGCAGTTGCCGCATTCCACGCGCGAGCTTTTTGAGCGAAGAGCGCTGGAGGAAACTCCTAAGTCTGACGATGAGTCGTTTTATCGCTCGCGCTGGTGGACATTGCTTTCCAATCAGACCGCGATGGAGCAGGCGAAAGTGGCAGCCGAGAGCGCTGGGTTTACGGTGCATGTGGATAACTCTTGTGATGATTGGGACTACGAAGACACGGCGGCTCACCTGTTGAAACGGTTGCGCGAACTGAGAAAAGAATCTGGTCGCGTGTGTTTGCTCTCCGGCGGGGAAGTGACGGTTAAGGTGACAGGCGACGGAGTCGGGGGGCGTAATCAGCAATTTGCACTGGCCTGCGCCGCGCAGATTGCAGGAGAGAACATCACGGTGCTGAGCGCGGGAACGGATGGAGTGGATGGGAACAGTCCGGCGGCCGGAGCGGTGGTGGATGGAACGACTCTGCTGCGAGCGCAGGGATTGGATCCTGCCGCGGTGTTAAAGAAATTTGATGCGTATCCGTTCTTCAGTGCGCTGGGCGATTCAATCGAGACGGGTCCGACTGGAAACAACTTGCGCGACCTGCGGATTCTGCTGGCGTATTAGCCGCAACCTGGCAGTGTTTGCAATCGCCTATGCCGCTTCGCCCTTTACCTGCACGCCCGCCCACTTTTCCAGCAAAGTCAAAGTAGCGGCGTAATCCTCATCGCTATGTCCCTCTTCGCTCGCCATTTCGTAAACCTCTTCCACGGTTTCGAGGGCAGGGAGCTTCACCCGCGCGTCTTTTGCGGCTTCGAGCGCGAGGCGGATGTCTTTGTGCATCAGGCGCAGAGGAAAGTTGGGCGTGAAGTCGCGTTGGAGAACAAACGGCGCTTTATACTCCACCACGCCCGATTTCACCATCGTGGCCTCGATCAGCGAGACCAGTTGTTTCGAATCCACGCCGAGCTTGGTGGCCAGCGTGAGCGCTTCGGCGAAACCTTCGAAGATCAGGGCAATCTGCAGGTTCATCGCCAGCTTGGTGGCTTGTCCCTTGCCGATTTCTCCCATGCGAAAAATCTTTTTCCCCATCGCGGCGAACAAGGGATTCAGCTGCTCAACGATGGATTCTTCGCCGCCAACCATAAAGATCAAAGTTCCATTGGCCGCGCCGATTTTCGATCCGGTCATGGGAGCGTCGACATAGTGAGCGCCTTTGTTCCGCACGCGCTCGGCGAACTTTACGGTTGCCGAGGGCGAGATCGTGCTGGAGTCGGCGATGATCATGCCCTCGGCCAGCGATTGCTCAACGCCCTCGGAGCCGAACAAAATCTGTTCCACCGCAGCGGTGTCCGATACGCACATCCATACCACTTCGGCGCCCTGAGCCGCCGCTGCCGGCGTGGGAGCCACGCCCGCGCCTTCCACCAGTTTGCCCGGCGTTCGATTCCAAACCGTGACCTCATGGCCGGCCTTGACCAGATTCGTGGCCATGGCATGACCCATGATTCCCAAACCAAAAAAAGCGACGCGCATCGGTGGACTTCTCCTCGTGCTGAATCGACTTTTGGATTAGATATGAGCCAATAGATCAAGGTCAAGCGAATCACCTGTAAATAGTGAGGAATCGCTCAGCGAGCCAGCAATATCCGTGCTGTTATGTGCAGAAATCTTCACATCGACAGGCTGTCGTCTCCGGGGTATAGTTTCCGGGATCTTTGTTAGCACCCTGCGATGTTCGATCCCATCGAGAAAAATCAAGAAACCCCCGATAAGGAATCCTGCATGAAAATGACAAGCGGTAATTCGTTCACCGTAAAATCCTCTCTTTTTCTGCTCATGATGTTGGTTCTGTCTCTCGCTTCACCCTCGCCGGCCCGCGCTCAGCTCGCGAGAATCAGCGTGGA
>Ga0182024_10017254_pt1 | contig 13584 bp, 14 predicted proteins | sample P32metaG_FD_120480 | JGI IMG/M metagenome (GOLD analysis project Ga0182024, IMG submission 120480) | Permafrost microbial communities from Stordalen Mire, Sweden - P3-2 metaG (Illumina Assembly) | ecosystem: Environmental > Terrestrial > Soil > Wetlands > Permafrost | place: Sweden: Stordalen...
GGTGACCGGCGTCGCCGATAACGCGAGCGCGACGACCGCGCTCGCCGCGAAACTCCTGATCCATCCGCCGGCCGCGGTGCTGGGCACGTTGGGCGACCCCGAACTGGATCGAGTCGTGGCACGTGACGCCGCGGCAATGCTCGAACGCGGGGTCTCGGGAACGCGCCACTACGGTTCGCACGGCGAAGCGCGTCGCGAGGAGATCGAGGTGTTCGTCGAGTCCTTCGTATCGCCCCCGAAGTTGATCGTGTTCGGGGCCGTGGACTTTACGAGGGCGCTGGTCGAGATTGCCCGGGTCCTCGGCTTCGTCGTCACCGTCTGTGACGCGCGAGCGGTGTTCGCCACGCGGGCGCGATTTCCCACGGCCGACGAGGTCGTGGTGGACTGGCCGGATCGGTATCTGGAGCGAGTGGGGGCGTCGCTCGGAGCGCGCGACGCGGTGTGCGTTTTGACGCACGACACGAAGTTTGACGTGCCGGCCATCGTCGGTGCGCTCTCGACCAGCGTGGGATACATCGGCGCGATGGGATCGCGCCGAACTCACGAGCAGCGATGGGCGCGGCTGCTGGAAGCGGGCGCGACAGAAGCAGAGCTTCGCGCGCGTCTCATGAGCCCGATCGGTCTGGACGTCGGCGCCCGCACGCCCGAAGAGACCGCGGTGTCGATCGTCGCCGAGATCATTGCGGTGCGCAGCGGTCGCGCGCAGGGCGCGATGACGCCACTGCGCGACGCGAAAGGTCCGATCCATTAGCGCCCGCGGCGTGGCGATCGCCGCCGAACCGATCTCCGCGAGATGTCGACTCGCGGCGATGGGTCAGATCGTTAGGCTGGATCGATGTCCGTCGCCGCCGTGATTCTGGCCGCCGGTGGCGGTAGCCGCTTCAATCGTGGTGAGCCCGAAGCAATGCCCGGCGACAAACTTCTGAGTATGGTCAAGGGCCGCGCCCTCCTGTCCTGGGCGCTCGCCCCCGCACTGGAGGCCGGACTCGACGAGGTGGTCGTCGTGAGCGGCGCCGCCGACCTCCGAGCCGTCATCCCAAGGTCGGTCACCCTGCTGGAGAACGAGGACTGGTCGAAGGGCCAGGCGTCGTCGCTACGGGTGGGCCTCGAGTGGTGCGCGGCGCGGGGACACACCAGCGCGGTCATTGGTCTGGGCGATATGCCCGGACTCACGGCGCAGGCCTGGCGAGCGGTCGCCGACGAGCCGCAGGGCCCCATCGTCTTCGCTACCTACGAAGGAAAACGGGGCCATCCGGTGCGCCTCGACGCCGAAATCTGGTCGATGCTGCCGCCGGAGGGAGACGAGGGCGCACGCGCGTTGGTGCGCCGACGTCCCGAACTCGCACGAGAAGTGGCGTGCGTCGGGGTGCCCTCCGACATCGACACCCCTCAAGACCTGCAACGATGGAGTGGAGAGCATGGAACTGACCAATGAATTCGAGGTGGCCGTACCCGTCGAGCGTGCCTGGGCCGTCCTGACCGACCTCGAGCGCATCGCTCCGTGCCTACCCGGCGCGCAGCTTCGCGAGGTGCAAGGTGACGAGTATCGCGGATCGGTCAAGATCAAGGTCGGCCCGATCACCACCTCGTACGAAGGTGTGATCCGTATAAGTGAGCTCGACGTGGTGGCGCATCGCGCGGTGCTCAAGGCGGAGGGGCGCGAAACGCGCGGTCAGGGCAACGTCGCCTCCGTGATCACGGCGACGTTGTTCCCAACCGGTGCCGGCACGAAGGTCGTGGTGATGACCGATCTCACCATCACCGGCAAGGTGGCGCAGTTCGGTCGGGGAGTGCTCGCCGACGTCTCGGCGAAGTTGCTCGACCAGTTCGCGGTCAATCTCGAGTCGATGGTGATGGTGACCAAGGACGACGCTCCGACGGGCAAAGCGGTGCCGCAAGGCTCGGGCGACGCCAAAGCGAGACCAAAGAAAAGGGCGGCCACGAAACCAAAGCCGCCGGTTGACGTTGCGCCGTCGCCCGACCCCGAAGAGATCGATGAACCCGGCACCCCGGTCGCGGATCCGAAAGGCCCGCCGGACCCGGCCAGTGAGGTCCGTCGGATTGATTCGATACCTGCTGAGCCCATCGATCTCGTCGACCTAGCTGGGGGGTCGGTCGCACGTCGTGTCTCGAAGCCCTTCATCGTTACGGGAATCGTGCTTGCGGTGGTGGTGCATTTTGCGCGGCGTCGCCGAAAATAATCGCCCTCCCCTGGCCCTAGGCCGCCAACCCAGACTTGGTCACGAGATGGCCGTGAGTGAGGACTCCGCTCAATAAGTTACCGATATAGTGTTATCGGTAACTTATAGAAGGGCCGTTGGTGGAGCTCGCAGGAAGGGAAGTGCAAGCCATTTGGAATGGGCGCCGAATTCGCGCGTTCGTGCCGACGTATCTCGCCGATCGCGACCTCACGCTCGACGCCGCTACTGCCGCCAGGGTCGCCATCGCTGCCACCGAAGTCGCGTACGCGGCCGAGGCGCTGGACGCAGCGTACGAACCACTCGCTCGTCTGTTGTTGCGCTCCGAAGGAGTGGCCTCTTCCTACATTGAAGGTGTCTCGGCTCCCGTGGTCGACGTGGTCCTCGCCGAAGAACATCTCGGTCGCGGAAGCGTGGCCGCCGCGTGGGTGGCCAACAACCTGGCGGCCGTCTCCGATGCCGTCGAGGGGGCGAGCGGCGTGACCGCGCTCTCGATTGAGACCCTTTGCCACTGGCATCGCACCCTGATGACGGGGAGCCCTTCTCCGGAGCGCTATATCGGAGTCATTCGAAAGGAACAAGGTTGGATCGGGGGGACGAGTCCGCTCGATGCGCACCTCGTGACACCTCCGCCGAATGAACTCTCGGCACTGCTCGACGATCTCATGGCCTACGTGAATCGCGACGACGTCGACCCCGTCACCCAGGCGGCGGTGAGTCACGCGCAGTTCGAGATCATCCATCCGTTCGGTGATGGCAACGGCCGCGTGGGTCGCGTACTCGTCGCCTGGGTGCTCACGCGACGACTCGCTCTCCTCGTGCCGCCGCCGGTCAGCGTGGCGATTGCCGCCGACGTCGCGGGCTACTCCTCGGGACTGGCGCTCTTTCGGCTAAGTGATCACCGTCGGTGGATCACTTGGTTCGCCAATGCGGTGGCTAGTGGAGGCGGAGCCCAGCGCGCGCTGATTTCCAATGTCCAACACATCAAAGAGCAGTGGCGGCACCTGCTCACCACGCCGGAGCGCCAACTTCGTAGCGACGCCGCGGTCTTCGCGGCCCTCGATCTCCTTCCTCGTCATCTCGTCCTCACGTCACGGGTACTCGCTGACGATCTCGGGATCTCTCGCAAAGCCTCCCTAGCAACACTCCACCGCCTGGTCCAACTCGGCATTCTCACCGAGCAAGGGACGATAACCAGTGCGACCTCCGGCCAGCCTCCGTCACTGTTTGTCTCGCGCGAACTGCTCGGACTGGCGGGTGCTAGACCATTGCGCTCGCAGTGATGTATCGATCAAGATTCGCTCGGTGGAAGACGTTAATCTAGCAACGACGTAGCCAGAGGAGGCTTTGTGTCGTACGACTTGGAATCAGACCTTCGAATAGATCCCCGCATCAAGGCGATGCTCAGCATGCTCCCCGACTCCGAAGCAGTCGACACCGAGAGTCGTGAGCAGTTACTCGCCGAAGCCGCGTCGCCGGAGGGTGTGGCGGAGAACGAGATGGTCGAAGGCTTTATGAACATGGGCGGTAACGAAGAAGTTGCGCCGTCTCGTGGATTGAGATTCACGACCGAAGACATCGTGTCGTCGCCCGATGGCAATACGATCAAACTGCAAATCATCCGCCCGGATAACGACGAGACCTTGGCTTGCGTGTACTACATTCACGGCGGCGGGATGGCTTCGCTGTCGAGTTTCTTGGGCAACTACCGCGCGTGGGGGAGGATCATCGCCTCGAAGGGCGTGGCGGTCGTGATGGTCGAGTTCCGCAACTCGATCGTGCCGTCGGCGGTGCCCGAGGTGGCACCGTATCCCGCGGGCCTGAACGATTGTGTTTCGGGACTCAAGTGGACCGTGGCCAACGCGTCGAAATACGGCATTGATCCATCGCGAATCGTGGTCAGCGGCGAGAGCGGCGGTGGCAACCTGACGCTCGCCACCGGCCTCAAGCTGAAGCGCGACGGTGATCTCGGTCTGGTGAAAGGCCTCTACGCGCTCTGCCCCTACATCGCCGGGAGTTGGCCCGATGCTCGCTATCCGTCGTCGGTCGAGAACAATGGCATCCTCTTGAACCTGCACAGCAATTACGGAGCGATGGCGTACGGAATAGAAGCGTTCAAGAACAGCGATCCCTTGGCGTGGCCCGGATTTGCGACCAAGGATGACGTGACGGGCTTTCCTCCCACGGTGATCAGCGTGAATGAGTGCGATCCCCTTCGCGATGAAGGCATCGCGTTCTATCGACTTTTGCTATCGGCCGGTGTCGCCGCGCGTGGTCGCACGGTGCTGGGAACGAGTCACGGTACGGAGATATTTCCTACGCTATGTCCCGAACTTAGCCACGGTGCCGCGGCGGACATCGCGGCGTTCGCGATTTCGTAGGTCGCGTCATCGCACACCGATGACCTCATTTCGACGGCTCTAATACGTTGGGGGGTCGGTCGACGTAGGGCTCGTCGAACGATCACAACCTCGATATGGTGACGGGATGGAATTGGAGTTCAGCGGCAAAGTGTGGGAATGGCGAGGTCCGTCGCCGTTTTACTTCGTAACGGTTCCCGACAGGGAGAGTGCCGAACTCGAAGCGATGTCGTCAGTCGTCACCTACGGCTGGGGAATGATTCCGGTCGAGGTGGTGATCGGATCCACTCGATGGACGACCTCTTTGTTTCCCAAGGATGGGCTCTACGTGGTACCTCTCAAAAGCGTCGTACGCCGGGCCGAGGGCATCGAGACCGGCGATGCGGTGACGGTGCACTTGGGCGTCGCGCTCTGATTCATTACGGTCGACGAACGGCGTCGACGTGTTACTTCACACGACCTGGATCGCCCAGCGCGACGCCACGGGGTGGCTCAGGAGTTCACCTTGTCGCTGCGGTGCGGCAGCACCCAGTTGGGTCGCGGGAAATGACAGGTGTAACCGTTGGGGTAGTGCTCGAGGTAGTCCTGATGTTCCGGTTCAGCCTCCCAGAACGGTCCCGCCGGACTGACCTCGGTGACGACCTGGCCGGGCCAGAGTCCCGACGCGTTGACGTCGGCGATCACGTCATCGGCGACCTGACGCTGCTCGTCGTTGACGTAGAAGATCGCCGAACGATAACTCGTGCCCACGTCATTGCCCTGTCGATCCATCGTGGTCGGGTCGTGAATCTGGAAGAAGAAGGCGAGGATGTCTCGATACGAGACAATCGAAGGGTCGAAGGTGATTTCGATCGCTTCGGCGTGTCCTTCGTGATGACGATAGGTCGCGTTCACCACACCGCCGCCGGTGTAACCCACGCGAGTCGTGACGACGCCGGGACGTTTCCGGATGAGGTCTTGCATTCCCCAGAAGCAGCCTCCGGCGAGGACCGCGGTCTCAGTCTCGTTGGTCATTGGGTCGCCTCCTCTTTCGATGCATCGTTGTCAAAGAGATACTTGTACTCGCCGTAGCCCGACGCCTCGAGCTCGTCGTACGGAACGAATCGTAACGCCGCGGAGTTGATGCAGTAGCGAAGTCCTCCCTCGTCTTTGGGGCCGTCGTCAAACACGTGTCCCAGGTGGCTGTCACCGTTCGACGATCGCACTTCGGTGCGCGTCATGCCAAAACTGCGGTCCTTGATCTCGACGACGTTCGCGCTTTCGACCGGCTTCGTAAAACTGGGCCACCCGCACCCGCTGTCAAACTTCTTGGTCGAGGTGAAGAGTGGCTCGCCGGAGACGATGTCGACGTACAGTCCCGCTTCGTGATGGTCCCAGAACTCGTTGCGGAACGCCGGTTCAGTGGCGCTCTCTTGCGTGACCGAATACTGATGGGGGGTCAATCGAGAGATTGCCTCGGGGTCCTTCACGTACTTTTCGCTCATCTCCACTCCTTCACTCCAGGTGCTCACTCACCCTTGGGTTATTGCCTTAATAACGGTATCGGGGAGAGTGCAATTCGTTACAGGGTCCCCCCAAAGGAGAGGACCCTGTACCTCGATCGAAGTGTCCAAGCGGTTATTCGACCATGGCCAGCGACACCATCTCCTCGGCCGTCTCTTCAGCGTTGGAGGCGATCGATTGCGTTGGTCGAATGGCGAAATAGGCGATCAGGAAGGCGACGGTGATGATGCCCGCACCCGTCAACAGCGCGTCCGAACGACCGTGGGCCGCGGCGATGCTGGTGAGGGCGGCAACGCCGACCGCGGCGCCGGTTTGCTGCATGGTCTGGAGCATTCCCGATGCCGCGCCGGCGTCGGCCCGGGGGACCCCGGCGAGGATCGTGACGCTGAGGGGCAAGAAACAGGATCCGGCTCCGATGCCGAAGAGGACGAGCGGTCCGAACAGGCTCTCGAAGTAGCCCTCCGACGGCGTGGCCTTGGAGATCCAAAGCGTCGCCACGCCCAGCGTGACCAGACCGAACAAGAGAATCGGCCGAGCGCCGACGCGTCCGATGAGTCGCGGGGTGATGCGTGAACTCATGAAGATCAGTCCGGTCATCGGCAGGAACGCGAATCCCGCGTCGATGGCGCTGAAGTGCAGGTCGCTCTCGAGGTACTGGCTGATGAAGAAGAACACGCCGTACATCACCGACGGGACCAACATCATGGTGAAGTACGCGGGACCGCGTAGACGATCGGTCAACAGCCGCATCGGCAAGAGCGGCTGGTCCCGTCGCTTCTCCACCCGCACGAAGGCCGTCAGCAATACCGCACTGAGAACGAAGGAGCTAAGGGTGACCGACCGGCTGCCGTGTTCGGCGAGCCGGATGAATCCGTAGATCAAGCTCCCGAGACCACCGGTGACCAATGCCGCTCCGGCGACGTCGAGGCGACCGCCATTGCGCGGCGGTTCCGGGACGAAACGAGGGGCCAGGAGAATGATGGCGATACCGATGGGCACGTTAATGAACATCACCCAGCGCCACGACACCCACGACGTCAAGGCGCCACCCAGGATGAGACCGAGTGATCCGCCACCGGCCGACACCGCGGTGAAGATACCCAGCGCCTTGTTTCGAGCGGGACCTTCTTCGAAGGTGGCGCTGATCAAGCTCAGCGTGCTCGGTGCCGCGAGCGCGGCGCCCACTCCCTGGACGGCTCGGGTGAGGAGCAACATGGTCGACGTCGTCGCCATGCCACCCAGCAGCGAGGCGGCCGTGAAGATGGACAGGCCGATGATGAGCATCCGACGTCGGCCGAAGACGTCGCCCGCCCGACCGCCGAGGAGTAAGAGCCCACCAAAGGCCAAGCTGTACGCGTCGATGACCCACGAGAGACCGGCCGAACTGAAGTGCAAGGAGTGCTTGATGGGCACGAGTGCGATGTTGACGACGGTGGCGTCGAGTACGACCATCAGCTGACAGGTGACAATGATGGCTAAGGCGACAGTTGAGGCCCGTTTTTGGGCGTAAGTGGTCAGAGGCACGATGGCTCCTTTTTTGGAATAGAGGTTTAAAACTCCGGAGAATTGGTGATCCCACAACCTCGCTACCCGAAGGCGTTGCTTTTGGTCTCCGGAAGACCTAACATGAGGGTGCCTCCACATACTATACGGAGGTTGCCTCCGGTTGCAAGTATTTCTTGAAAAACTTTGGGGCGGTCCTTTCAAAGGGGTGGCGATGAGCGAAACAGTGGTGAGGAAGAGTCCTCGCCGAGCAGATGCTCAGCACAACTACGACGTGATCTTGGCCGCCGCGCGCGCCGCGGTCGCTGAACGAGGTGGCGACATCGTGCTCGAAGACATTGCCCGAAACGCCGGCGTCGGGATTGGGACGCTCTATCGTCATTTTCCCACTCGACAAGAACTGCTGGAGGCCGCGTTCCTGGACGAAGCTCTGGAACTACGTCAGCGCGCCGAAGAACTGAAGGCCGCGCCGGCGCCGCTGGGCGCGTTGATCGATTGGCTGCGCCTACAAATGGACTTCGGAGCTCACGGACGAAGTATGGGTGCCGCCGTCATGAACGCGAAACACACCGAAGGTACCGAGATTCAAATCGCGTGCGTCAACATGCGAGAGGCGGGAGGCGTCTTGCTGCGTCGAGCTCAAGACGCTGGTGAAGTCCGTCCGGACGTTGAGATCATCGACCTCCTTCGATTGATGCACGGGATAGTCATCGCCAACGAACAGGCGCCCGATCAATCGCGCGTGAATCCGATGTTCGACCTCGTGATCGCGGGCATTCGAGACTGAATTAATTCTTGGGCGGACTGGGAACCAGTTCGACAAAAGAAATCGTGCGATCGGTCAGTTGTTGATAGTCGCTCCAACCTCCGTAGTGACTCACGAGCTCGCTCCAACGGATCGGATCGTCGGTCGAGAGAATTGCTCGGGCGGTGGCCCCGAACCTTCGTGAACCGACCTGCACGTTAACTACAGGATTCTCTCGAACGTTAAGGAGCCATTCGGGATGCTCGGGACGGCCCCCGTTGGAAGCCACGACGAAATAGTGATGATCCTTCTCGTAGTAGAGGAGCGTTACCGAACGCGGGAGTCCGCTCTTGCGACCGCGCGTCTCCAGAATCAACATGGGGCCCACGGGGCTCTTATGACCAATGAGTCCTCGGGTGAGTCGATAGAGATGCACGTGCCATCGGTAGATCGTTCGTCCGATGCTGCGATCAATGGCCACCGTGAGTTTCAAAAGTCGCGTCCTTCTCTTTCAGATTCTCTTGTGAAGTCTTTCACGCTCACTCGAACGAAGGAAGGGCGATCAAGGGCGTACGTCGTCGCCGATTGTCAACGGGGGAGCGCCCTTTAGGTTGGGCGTAAAGGGCACGACGTGAGGTCCAAGAGGAGACGTGATGGAGATAGTCCGAAATGCCGACGGGAGTTTGCTGGTACCAATTCCCGAGGGCCGACATCATGACGGCGACGACGCGACTGACGGGGCGGCCGACGACAGCGCTGAGAGTGTCGAGGCACCAACGACCCGGCTGCTGCATCCCGGTGAAGGCGGCTACAACGAAGCCCTCGCCGAATGGGACCTTCAACAAAACCCCGACCGCGCTCCCGCAGTATCGACCGCGAGCGGCCGTGAGGAGGCGATGAACGTGGTTCACGCTGTGGCCGAGTCGCCGGACCATGACGTCGCGGGCGCGCTGAAGGACGTGAACGACTCTGAGGCGAGCGGAGAGGCGCTGCGACACGTGTTGATCGGCGGGACGCACTCCGTGGAAGCCTTCTCCGACGAGGTGGCGGAAGCCGAAGGGGGAGAGCCGCTACCGGCGCACAAAATGACCAAGATCATCGGCGAGGTCCTGGCCGAGCTTGATAAGTAAGGATCCCCTGCGATTCGTCGCAATCGCGCGGTTCGCTCGAGTCGCTGAACGGCGCCTACATTCGAAGAGTTGACCGTAGCGAAATAAGGACTGGTGTGAAGTGGACGTTCAAGCACTGTTGGGCAAGGTGGGTCAGAACTTGTCCGTGAGTCGCGCCTTTGGCACGGCCTACGAAAAGGACGGTTCCTTGGTGATACCGGTAGCGATCGTGGCCGGCGGCGGCGGCGGAGGTGAGGGAACGTCGGGTTCACCCACGGCCGACGCCCCGGACGATGTCGAATCCGAGGACGGCGGTACCGCCCCGGAAGCTGAATCGTCGGGTTCCGGGGGCGGATTCGGCGGGGTGGTCATGCCCGCGGGCGTCTACGTGGTGAAGGACGAGCAGGTCCGTTGGGTGCCCGCGGTCAACGCCAACCTGGTGATTGTCGTGACCTTTCTGACGTTGCGAATGATCGCGCGCGCCCGACGTAAGGCTCGCCGTCACGCTTCGTGATTCGATCGGTGGGACCGTACTCATTTCTTGACGCTCCTCGCAGGCTCTTATGATTGAGCCATGACGCAGATCGTCGGAACCCTCGCGTCACCATTCTTCCGTGGCTGAACGTCAGTGGTTTGCGCGGCGCCGTTACGGCTTCGGCGTTCGTCCCGTGACCTGGCAGGGCTGGCTTATTACGGCGGTCGCACTCGGTTCCGCGATCGGTGCTCTGACCGGTGTCAAGAAACCCGGCGGCGACATTCTCTTCGTCGGTGTTTTCGTTCTCTACCTCGCCGTCGCCTACAGCCTCGGTGGTGCCAAAAGGCAAGTCGACGCCCACGTTCGAGAGAGTGACGCCGACGACGACCGCTCGCTCGAGGACGGTGTCGCAACAGTCACCGTGCCGCCCGAGATTTACGGTTCGCAGACGCCCAGGGAAATCGCCAACGCCATCGTCACGCGGTCCGGCAACTTCTCGAGCGCACCGCGAGACGAGGTGACGAGTGATTCAGTCATCGTGGTCGAACACCTGACGAAGCAATTCGGTCAGCGTGTGGCGTTCGAGGACGTCACCTTTAACGTCCGTCGAGGCGAAGTCTTCGGGTTCCTTGGTCCCAATGGTGCCGGAAAGACCACGACCGTTCGAACGCTCAGCACCCTGGTGACCCCGACGTCCGGCAGTGCCGAGGTCGCCGGAATTCCCCTCGACGGTGTTCACGACATTGAGATTCGTCAACGGATCGCGGTGATGACCGAAGTTCCGGGCCTGTATCTTCGCTTGAGCGTCACGGAGAATCTGGTCTTCTTCGCCGGGCTCTATGGCTACCGCGACGCCCAACCGAGAATCGATCGAGCGTTGGAGGCCGTCAATCTCTCCTCGCGGGCTAACGACCTCTGCGGCAGCTTGTCCAAGGGACTTCGTCAACGCGTGGGATTGGCTCGGGCGCTTTTGAGTGACCCGGAGATTGTTTTCTTGGACGAGCCCACGGCCGGTCTGGATCCCGTGGCTTCGCTCGAAGTGCAGAATCTGATCAACGCCCTTCGAGCCAAGGGCGTCACCGTCTTTCTTACGACGCATCGACTGGACGAAGCGGAGAAACTGTGCGATCGGGTAGCCATCTTGAACACCACCCTGCGCACGGTCGGGCGCATCGACGACCTTCGTCAACGGATGTTTCACAAGTCGATCCTCGTAACGACCGTGGATCCCTTGCCCGACCCCGATCGACTGTTCTCCGCCATCGATGATGTTGCCAGTTGGACGAAGGACGACCACGGCGGCTACGTACTCGTGGTGAGCGACGTACGCGTGGCTGCTCCGGCGATCACGAGGGCGCTAGTCGCCGGCGGAGCCGACGTCCTCTCACTCGCCGAGGGTCATCATTCGTTGGAAGAGGTCTATCTGGAACTGGTTGGGGCGGCCGGCCAAGGCGGTGAGCAATGAACCAGAGCTGGATCAGAATTCGGGCCGTGATGCGAAAGGAGTTCCGGGAGTACCGGCGCAATCGGTTCATCATCTACACGATGGGCACGTTGCCTTTGATTTTCACGGCGCTGCCGGTGATATCGCTCTTCAGTATCTCGAGCGCGACAGCGCCATCGGTGGTGCGAACCCAAGTGGGGATCACGCTCCTCTTGTTGCTCGTGATACCTGTCGTGTTGCCGGCGACGATCGCCGCGTACTCCGTCATCGGCGAGCGAGATCAGGGCACCCTGGAGCCGCTTCTCACCACGCCCATCAGTCGCGAAGAGTTCCTCCTCGGCAAGTCACTGGCGGCCACCATTCCCACGGTGGGTGTCGCGTACTTGTTCTTCATCGTGTTGGTGGTGGCGATTCGACTCGGCGCGTCGAGCGTTGTCGCACATGCCGTGTGGCAACCTTCGTGGTTTCTAGCGGAGTTGCTCTTCGCGCCGCTGTTGGCGGCGTGGTCGGTGTGGGTGGGCACGGCCATCTCGGCCCGGTCCTCGGACGTACGAGTAGCCCAGCAGCTCGGAACCCTGGCGAGCCTTCCGGCACTCGTATTGCCCCTGCTCATGTCGCTCCAAGTCTTCCAACCAACCGCGACCGTCGCCATCGTGATCGCCGTGGGGTTGGCGGTGATCGACGTCGCGGCGTGGCGCGTCGTGTCGAAGATGTTCGACCGCGAACGACTCATTACCGGTGCTTCCGCGGTGACCATGCGAGCCGAAGCCGGCACCTAAACGCCGACCTCATGACCGGTCCGGCGCGCAGTTATCGCGGTGTTCGTGCGACCGCACACCGACTACGGTTTCTCAATTTCTGCGCAAATCAAATGAGTCGCCTCAACCAACGGTTGGCGCGCATCGAGCCTTGAACGATGTGACGGCCTTGAAAGTCTCACGAAACTCAGGTCGACGAGACACGGTCGCGGTGTGGGACGTGCAGTCGCGCCGACATCGGTCAAGTACCGATCACCCCGTGCATCTTGAGAGTGCGCAACTGGAGTCGAGAGTGAACGCGATGAGAATCCGAGTCGTCGTTTCCAAGTGTGTGCGGTGGTCGTCGTGAGCGCGCGGTGAGGAGAGACTATTCCTCTGAAATCGCTATTAATAGGTCACTATCAGGCGATATGCACACGCAACGCGACTGTCACCTGTGCCGCGAAATTCATTCGGGACGTGGACCATCACGCAAGGGCATGCTGGTGGTCCACCTCAGAGAGTTCTGAGAAGTGCCCTCGCGTGACGCGAGGCACCATGAGTGTGCCATCTGATTGTGCTGTTTCTGCTGACTTGATTGGAAATTGCGAGGAGATTGTCGCAGCGTTGTCGCGCTGCATCAATTTCGGAAAAGTTCGCTCACGACGTCGTGCGTGACGTTTTTCGATCACGCAACATCGACCGTCGTGCGGCGGCCTACGACTTTATGAGCGCTGTGAACACGACAATGTTGGAGAGGTAGTGACCGGTGCTCGGATCGAAAATACCCCCACAGGTAACGAGTTGGAGGGCCGGGTACGTACGTGAGCCGTACACCAGCTTGTCCGGAAATTTCGACTTCTTATACATACGCACGCCAATGACCGCGAACACTAACTTTCGCCCGTCGGCCAATGTGACGTCCACTCGATTGCCGAGTTTCAACTTGTCTAAGTAAAAAAAGACCGCGGGTCCGTGGGCGTTGTCGACGTGTCCCAAGATGACGGCCGAACCCTTTTGGCCTGGCGATCGGTCGCCGTTGTACCAACCGGGAACGGAAAAGTTCGTCGGAACCTTTATGGTTCCATTCTTGTTGAGTGTCAACGCGGACAACGGCACCGAGACACCAATTATCGGAATCGAAAGATGCACCGGTCGCGACCGCGGAACCGGACGTGCCACGTAGGTCGGTGGTGGAGATTTCGTATGCGCCAGACGAGTCGAGAGTGCCACTGTTTGAAACTGCGGCGACGCGCCGACCAGGCTCGATGCGGGCTTGATGGTTGTGGTCGTCGTTGGCGCTGACGCGGCGGGAGTGACTTCGATCGAAGTGGACGTCGTGGACGTCGTGGGCGAAGGAACGACAACTCCAGACGACGGCAAGGAGACGACGCCTAACGACGAAGTGAGGGTCGGACCTTTGGGTTGGTTGTGGGGAATAAATATGATCGCCAAAATCCCAAGGCTGACTAGAGCGAGAGAAACGGCCCACCACACTTTCTGTGGGAAC
>Ga0182024_10017255_pt1 | contig 13584 bp, 13 predicted proteins | sample P32metaG_FD_120480 | JGI IMG/M metagenome (GOLD analysis project Ga0182024, IMG submission 120480) | Permafrost microbial communities from Stordalen Mire, Sweden - P3-2 metaG (Illumina Assembly) | ecosystem: Environmental > Terrestrial > Soil > Wetlands > Permafrost | place: Sweden: Stordalen...
GATGGACAATTTGGCGATTTTTCCGTAGGGCTGAATTTCCCGGGCGTGCTGGTGAAGGACCGGCTTTGCGCGTTGCGTGCCCTCATCCAATTGGTTGATGCGTGTGGCAACGTCTCGCTTCTTTGTGCTCATAGCGTGCCTCCTCGAAATTCTGTAGCGGTGACTAAGTCCATCTCCCATATACGCCCCGATTCCCCGGGTGTCAATCAGGAGCGCCCGTTGGGAAACTGCCACCGATGCAAAATGGCACAGAGAAAATCAGGAGAAGAGTCGTGATTCCTCTCCCGGTTTTCTCTGTGCTCTCTGTGTTGAAGGTTTTGCCGTGGAACTTAGTTGGGCAGAAGCACGGAGTCAATCACATGAATGACGCCATTCGATTGATAAACATTAGCGATGGTGACCTTGGCCATGCCGCCCTTTTCATCAGTCAGGATTAGGTCTTTGCCCTTCATGCTGGCCCAGAGCTTGCCGCCGCTGACGGTGCTCAACTCCGCCTTGCCGTTGCCTGCCTGGATGGCCTTAGCAATTTCTTTCGAGTCCATCGATCCGGAGACGACGTGATAGGTCAGAACTTTGGTCAGCGTGGCTTTGTTTTCCGCCATCAACAAAGTATCCACTGTGCCCGCGGGAAGCTTGGCGAATGCTTCATTGGTAGGCGCGAAAACGGTGAATGGTCCCGGCCCCTGGAGCGTATCCACCAGGCCAGCTGCCTTCACGGCAGCCACCAGAGTGGTGTGATCGTCGGAGTTCAGCGCGTTCTGCACGATGTTCTTGGACGGAAACATTTCATGGCCGCCCACCATGGGATTAGTGGCGGCGAAAATGGCCGTTGCCGCGATCAAAGTGATGGCGCACATCTGCATGATCTTCTTCATTTCGTTTTCCCTCTCTTTTCGTTTTGTTTTGCCCTGCAGCTTGTACTACGGGGTTCGATTGGGATTGGATGACGCGCGGGCAAAAGACTTAACACAGAGGGCACGGAGGAAAAGATGAGAAAGGCTGAGAAAGAGTGGAACCTTGAGAGATGTCGCTTTCATGGGCTTACTTTCAATCCCCGCCGTCTATTCTCTGTTTTTCTCCGTCTATTCTCTGTGTCCTCTGTGTTAAGTTTTCCTTAGCAATCGCAGCCACTGTCCCACATGGAGCCGGGCCCGCCCACGTGCTATTATTTCCCCATTGCCGCAATGCATTTCGACAATTCTTGAATTTGGGGGGAACGGATGCGTTCGTATCAACGGTATATGTTCTGGTTTGCCGCGCTGGCAATCGCCGCGTGGACGGCGCCGCGCGCCTTTGTGTTTGCCGAGGATACCCCTCCGCTGAAGCTGGTCAAGACCATTGAGCTGTCCGATATTCGCAGCGGCGAACCGGAAGTTTCTTCCGACCAACTGGCCAAAAATCTGACCACCACACGCATGGTCGGAGTGCAGAACCACTTTGACCATTTGACGCCGGACCTGAAAAATGACCGCCTGTTCGTGGTGCCGGAAGATAATAAGACCGTTGAAGTTTACAACATCCGCACCGGCAAATTTGTGCACAGCATCAAGGGTATCGGCGTCGGGCATTCCGTGGTCTACCGCACGGACATTGACAGACTTTTCATTACCGATGGCTCAGACGGCGACGTAAAAATTTTCAATGGAACAACTTACGAGCTGCTGAAGAAAGTAAAACTTCTTGCCGATTCAGATGCGACCGGCTACGACCCCGACACGCACTACCTTTACATTGCGGACGGCGGGCTGGATGCAAAACTGAATTATACGTTTTTGGAAATCGTGAACACGGACACCGGCGAAAAAGTGGGTCAAATTAAAATTGATTCCAATCGCCTGGAAGCTATGGCCGTCGAGAAGGGCGGACACCGGCTTTTCCTGAACATGACCGAAAAAAATTCCATCGGCGTGATCGACCGCAGCAAAAACGTGGTGGCCGCCGTCTGGCCGCTAACCGGATGCAAAGTGAATGCTTCCGTAGCCATCGACGAAAAAAATCATCGCCTGTTTGCCGCGTGCCGCGATGGCAACATGAATGTGCTGGACTCGGATACCGGAAAATTTCTACAAAACCTGCCCATCTCCACGGGGGTTGACGACATGACCTTCGATCCCGCGAGCCAAAGAGTCTATGTTGCCACCGGCGAAGGTTTTGTAAACGTCTTCAAGGAAATCGACGCGGACCACTACAAGGCCCTCGGGAAAATTCCCACCGGCCCGCTCGGCAAGACTGGCCTGCTGGTCCCGTCATTGAATGAATATTTCGTGGCCGTTCCGCCGCATGGTGCCAAGTCCGCCGAGGTTCTTGTCTTCGCTGTGCAATAGTTGAATTCAAATCAGGATTTATTGACGGTGAGCAATCGTGGGCTTAAACAGGCTGCGGAAAATGTCCCAAAACATTATGTCATTCCGAGCGGAGCGAGGAATCTCTCTTTCTTTTCGTGCGACTAAACCGAGGAGAGATTCCTCGCTCCGCTCGGAATGACAAAATAAACTAACTTGTCAACAATCGCTTCTCGGCCTCTTGAACCGCCTCGTAGATCTGATCGAAGCTCTCGATGGCGAACAGCTGCTTCTGTATCTCGTCGACTTTGACCGGAGCCGCCAGGATCTCATCCAAATTAAAATCCCTGATCTCGCAGCCTCTTTCGATCACATTGGTACACTCACGATGGGAGCTGATGACGCCACTTCCGTACACCTTGATTTCCCCTCCTTGCCGGATCAACCCAAACTCAACCGTATACCAGAATAAGCGGCCTAATTGTTCGAGCACTTGCGCGTCTTTCGATTTTGCGCAGACCGCGCCATAGTGCTGCAAAAAGTCCGCAAATACCGGATGCGCGTGCATCGGAACATGTCCGAAGACGTCGTGAAAAATATCCGGCTCGGGAATGTATTCGAGGGAATCGTGACTGCGCAGCCAGGTCGTTGTTGGAAACTTGCGCGCCGCGAGCATTTCAAAAAATGCTTCCCCGGGAAGAAATCCGCTTACCGGCGTTGTTCTCCAGCCGGTTCTTGGCCCGATCCGATCGCTGATGTCATAAAGATTCGGGAGCCGATCGTCCTGCAATCCGATGATTTCGTATCCTTCGAGGTACTCGTGGCAAGCATGCGTATCGATCTGAGGACGCCGCCGGCGGACCAGTTCAGCCCAGACAGCGTGCTGCTCAGGCGTGTAGTCCTGATATTTTTGTTCAATGAGATAGGGTGCCGCGGCCACGAGAGGTTCGCTTGGCATGGCATCCCTCCTCTCGGATTCCATCCTGCCTTAAATCATATCAAAGGGCAGCCGAAATTCATGGCACGGAACGCTTAGCTTTCCCCAAACGGGCACCCCCTGAATGGAATATTTTTACGGCACGATGGGCACGAGAGCTGCTCCGGCCGGCCTCCACTTTCCGTCTTCCTTGGCAAACATGCGCAGCACCCGCGTATCGGTTCCGGCAACTTTTCCATTCACATCTTCGCTTCGCAAGAACGTGTGATCCGTGGCCAACGCAAAGTTGCCATACACCGCCATCAGCTTGAATTCTGCGGGATGCGGACCCACGCCTTTGGAGGGGTGTACTGCTCTCTGTCGGGTGATCATCTCCGCCTTGGTTTGTACTTCGCCCTTGATGGAAACTTCAAAAAATTGATTGGTCCAAAACTGGTTGCGGAATTCGATGCATTCCTTGTAATCCTGGTGATAGGGGGTGGCGCCGCCGCTGCACAGCCATTGCTGGTCCACATCCCACAACGTCTTTTCCAGTTCGGTCCATTCCTTGCTGCCCATTTTCGGCGCCTGCGTGGCAGGGTCCTGACCGAACGCCATGGCCGAAATGCACATTGCCGCAACAAAACACAGCAAACGAATCGCTCTCACGGTAACCCTCCAAGGCTAGTTTCAATTTATTTTCGCGGCAATGCGAGCGCTTCGCCAGCCTGCCGAATGACGATACGTTGCAGGATATCATTTTTCCCCTGTGCTCAGCGGCGCGTTGTAAAGCAAGTGTGGGGAGCAACGCATGCTTTGAGCAATTGGCGTTGGGATGCAGCAAGCGATGAGGGAATGAAGTCAATTCGCTTCTCGGTGCGCCGCTAGACACGGATTGATGGACGATCGAAGAAAAAAGCTTCAATACAGAGGGCACAGAGAAAACCGGGGAGGAGATTTTCTCTTGGTTTTCTCTGTGTCCTCTGTGTTAAGCCTTGCCCGTCATATGCCACGATGCTCACCTGTCCGCCGCGCAAATACTGCAACGGAAGCAGAAACGAGAAATCTCCTTAGTTCGATCGCAATTGGGCGAGAAATGTTTCACTTGTAACAATCTGCTCATCATTCGAACGCTATAATTTAATTAGATTTTATATTGATAAATATGTTATAACATCTTCGTTACGAGACAGAGGCGGAAGTACCTTACTTCTAAACGGTAGACTAACCCAGCCGCCTCTGTCTTGTGTTAGGAATCGGCCGCCCCCAAATGTGGCCCCATTGCAATTGCTCCCCTGACCCTCAAAATAACTTTTGTAACGCCGGGACGGCATTCTTACTCTAAGATATGGGTGACCAAACTTGCCGGAGGGGCTATGTCGTTCAAATCGCTTTTAATTAGCATGTTTGCGGGTTCCCTGTTGGTGTCCATACCCGCGCACGCACAAATGCAGATGGGGCCGCGCACGCCGGTGGATTTGCCTGCGGGCGATGCCAAGCAACTGGTGGAGGACTCCTGCTCGGTCTGCCATAGCCTGACTAACATCACCAACTCGCAGGGGCACACGCCCGAAGAGTGGAAGACCACCATCTCTATGATGCGCAATGTCGGTGCCGCCATTCCAGACGACAAAATCGACATGGTCACGAATTACCTGATCAAGAATTTCCCGGAGAAGCCGGGACCCAAGCCCGCGGAGATCCCCGGCAACGTGGAAGTCTCTTTCAAAGAATGGAAATTGCCCACGCCGGGAACGCGGCCGCACGATCCGCTGGCGGCGCCTGACGGAACGATTTGGTTCACGGGACACATGGCCAACTTGCTGGGGCACATCGATCCGAAGACAGGCGACATCAAGGAATATCGCACGGGCAAGCCGATGTCCGGCCCGCACGGGCTGGTGATGGATAAGGCGGGCAACATCTGGTTCACTGCGAATTTCAAGGCTTACATCGGCAAATTTGAGCCGAGCACCGGCAAATTCACGCAATATCCGCTGGATCCCGCCGCGCGCGATCCGCACACGCCGCTGTTCGATCAGAAGGGCACGCTGTGGTTCACCGTGCAGGGTGCGAACATGGTGGGACGATTGGACCCAGAAACCGGCAAATCAAAATTAGTGACTTCGCCGACGCCGAAATCGAATCCCTATGGCATGGTGATCACGACCAAAGGAGTTCCCTACTTCGTGGAATTCGGCGCGAACAAAATTGCCAGCATCGATCCGGAAACCATGGAGATTCACGAATACAATCTTCCCAATGAAGCGGCCCGCCCGCGACGCGTGGCCATCACACCAGACGATATGCTCTACTACAGCGATTATGGGCGCGGCTACCTTGGCCAGTTTGATACCAAAACCGGAAAATTCGTCAAGGAATGGCTCTCGCCGAGCGGCCCGCAATCCCGCCCCTATGGAATTACCATCGTGAACGGCATCGTGTGGTACAGCGAATCCGGCGTGAAGCCGAACACGCTGGTGCGCTTCGACCCCAAGACCGAGAAATTCCAAACCTGGCTGATACCCGCGGGTGGCGGCGTGGTGCGTAACATGATGCACTTCCCCGACGGCAGGCTGGTGCTGACCGAAAGCGGCGAGAACGCAGTGGCGCTTGTCACTATAACCGGCGACAAGATCGCCATGGGAACGAAGTAAAAAAAATTTCAACACAGAGAAGACAGAGAAAACCAAGAGTGAGTTCTCTTCTCCGGTTTTCTCCGTGCCCTCTGTGTTCTCTATGTTAAATGCTTTTTTCGATTTGGCCGCGTGAATGGCCGCTGTGCGTCAGGACTTCCCCTACAAAATCAGCGAAGCCAGGGCACGAAAAAATTCAGCGGGAGTGGCGATGCGAACTCCCGCACGTTTTGCGACGGCCTGAGTGAAATGCCTGGCGTTGTGAGTCAGCAGCCAATCCGGTTTGCAGGAAATCGCAGAGAGCAGCACAGGGACGTCCGCTTCGTGTCGAATGAGATGCCGGCTGGACCGCACAATCGGCGCTGCGGGGTATGGGACAATCTCGGGATTTGTGAGCGCAATCAGACGGCGATACTGTTCGATGAGAGCGTCGGCATCGAGTGCCGGTAACCGCTCGGCGTGCAGCACTAAATTCTCTTCCACCTCATCGCGTACAACTTCAGCCAAAACAAGCCTACAGAGCCGCGCCGCGCAAATCCATAGCACCGCTTTGTCGAGGCCCCAGGGAGAAACGATTCCTCCCATAAGAACATTGGAATCGAGAAAAAGTCGAATTCGCCCTCGACGGGACACTTCTATTTCGAGGCGCGGGAGCGGCGGGTTGTGGATTTCGCGGGGTATGGTGCTTTCCCATAGCGGCGTTGGAAAACACGCTCGCGAGCTTCGGGCAGTGTCGCGAGAACATTTTCAGGAGTAAGCCCGGCAGAGGTCATGGCCGCACTGATCCGATCGCAAAGATGTTGAAAGCGCTGCTGCTCCGGCAAGAGAATAATGCCATCACCCAGACGAAGAACCACGAAGGGTGCGCCATTTCCCAAGCCAAGATCTTCGCGAAACTCCTTGGGGACCGTAAGCTGCCCTTTTTCACCAATTTTTGTCGTCGTCAGATATTCGACGGTTAAAGATCGGCTGGACATATATTCCTCCTGGTAGGAATATCCTACCTTACTTTTGAATGTGCGGCAACGCAATTTGGGATTCGTATGCAACTCGAAATTACCGGTCAAATGCCCATCGAGCGGCTGACGGAATGCGGAATGGCTTTCACACAGAAAACACAGAAGGCACAGAGAAAACCAAGAGTGAGTTCTCTTCTCCGGTTTTCTCCGTGCCCTCTGTGTTCTCTGTGTTGAATCTTTTTTTCAAACCCGCCCACCAATGATATTTTTTCACCAAACCACCACGGACGGTTATCCCGCAATCGCAGCATTGATGCTTACCGGCGTGAGTGGCACCAGGCGGCTGCGCGCGCCGTCCGCAAAGTATGTCAACTTCTCACCCTTCGATGGCGCCGATCATTGCCAGCGGCCAAAACACAATTGCCAGCAGTTTGCGCCAGAGAGGTACTTTCTTTTCGCCTTCGCGCCTTGCGCCCAGGCCGCCTATAGATATAAATCCAAAGAGCCCAAACGCAAAATAAATGACAATGCCAATATGATTTCTGACCATGATTCACTTCGCTCCAGGCCCATTCTCAGAAACTGGAAACGTCGTTCCCCCTTATTCTTCCTTCGACTGAAATTGTTTCGGAACAGTCATGCTGCCGAGATTTTCCAACCGAGCTCCACGCGGTGCCACTCGTCTCCATGACTGGTAACGTCCGACGATGAGAGTGCATTTCGCCTGCCACCCGGCAAGGATACATCTCTTGCAGAATCAATGGGTTCCGAGGAGGAGCACGGAAGATGACGCAGCCGAAATGGCCTTATCTGAACCAGTGTTTCACGCTGAAGCATTCGAGCGAACGAGGCCAAGCAGCGCTTCCCTGTCTACAAGGTTCGCTGCCCAGCCTTAACGGCTTGAGGAGAGGCTTTTTGAGGGACGCCTAAGGTCGCAGCAATCAGCCCGCGTTCGGAGCGATCGCGGCTTTGATGCGCTCCGCGGTGAACGGCACCTGGCGGATTCGGCCGCCGGTGGCGTCGAAAATGGCATTGCCGATTGCCCCGGCGACCACGGTGATCGCGGTTTCTCCTGCGCCAGTCGCGGGCATGTCCGGCCGGTTGAGCAGCACAACTTCGACTTTGGGGACGGCGAAGCCGAGTGGCAGTGAGTGATACGTTTTCCAGTCGATCGAAGTCACGTTGTGATCGTCCCAGGTGACTTCTTCGCCCAGGGCGCGGCTCATGCCTTGCAACGCGCCTCCTTCACTTTGATTGCGAAGACCGTCGGGATTGGAGATCGGCCCGGCATCGATGGCCACGACCAATCGCCTCACGGTGAGTTTTCCTGTCGCCACTTCGACTTCCACTTCGGCTATCATGGCGGAGAAACCGTTGTCGCCTTCATAGGCCACGCACGAGATACCGCGACCGCTGAGAACGGCGAGGGTCGCCGTCTTACGAATTCCCGGCGAGGGGCGCGTGACCCAGTTCGCAGTTTTTGCGGCGGCCTTTACCACGTCGATCATCCGCGGCTCGCTCAAATGGCGCAAACGAAATTCGACGGGATCGGCTTTGGCGCGGGCCGCAAGCTCATCCATGAAAGATTCGTGCGCAAAAGTATTTTGCAGGCGCTGCGGCGAACGCAAAGGACCGGTCCAAAATGGAGACACGACATTGTGCAACAAGACGCGCTCCGACTTGATTGTGCCTGCGCCATGATCGGCGCCTCCCACGTGGCCCACAACATACGATGGAACCGCGTTGGCATTGTTGCTGAACGCGTTGGGGTCAGGCGCAGGCGAGCGCGGCCTGAATTCGTCGGGCTGAAATCCGGCAAGAAATCCGGTAACGACGTTACCCGGGGCTGTGTAGCCCGGGCGATTGCCCAGCACGGGAGACCACGCTTCATGATCCCACGCGACGATATTACCTTGCGCGTCGAGGCCGGCGCGCTCGTCGATGGCAAATGCAAATCCGTAATTCTCCCCCCAGGCCATTTCCTCTTTTCGTGTCAGTTGCACGCGCACCGGTTTGCCAACCGCTTGCGATAGCAGCGCGGCATCGTAGGTAACCGTATCGGCGCCGTTGATTCCGTAGCATCCGGCGCCGCGGCGAAAAATCACACGCACATTCTCTGGTTTCAAGTTGAGAAGCATGGCCAGCGTCGCGCGCTGATGCCAAACTCCCTGCGTGGGCGACCACGCAGTGGCCTTGTCACCCTGCACGTCGGCCACTGCGCAAGAGCTGCCGATCGACCCGTGCATTTGGTACGGGTGATTATAAGTGGCCTTCACTACCGTGGCGGCTTCGGCAAGTTTCTGGTCTACGTCCTTGGAATTGACAGACATGGTGTCGCGTGTGGGCTTTTGATTCCGCAAATGGTCATAGAACGTTTCCTGCTTGGGCAGTTCGGGGGCATCCGACCAGGTGACTTTCAAAGCCCTCGCAATTTGCATCGCCTGCCAGGGTTTCTCCGCCACCACGCCAACAAAATTCTTTTTCACCACCACTTTCACGAAGCCCGGCATTGATGATACGGAGCTTTCGTCCACATCCATAAGATTCGCGCCCACGGCCGATGGACGAATCACCATGCCGTGCAGCATGCCCGGCACGCGCACAGTCTGCACATACTCGAACGTGCCCGTGGCCATGGCAGCCATGTCCGGCCTCCCAATGGGTTTTCCGAGCACGGTCCATTCGCTTGCGGGCTTACGCTTCGCGGCGGGATTGACCTTGAGATCGAATTTCTTGCCAGCCACCAGATCGGAGTAAGTCGCCTTCTTGGAGGCGTCACTCTTGGAGCGAATTGTCCCGTCGACAGCAACTAGCTCTTCCACGGGAATATTTAATTGCTTCGATCCCAGCTGCAGCAACGCCTCTCGCGCCGTGGCGCAGGCTCCCGCCAAATTGTTGCGATTGAAATTCGCTGGGGAGGACTGACTGCCGGAAGTGACGCCCTGATCCGGCGTCATGGAAGTGTCGCAGACGATCAGGTTGACGCGCTGAAACGGCACGCACAATTCTTCGGCCACAAGCTGGGTCTGGGCCGTGGACATTCCCTGCCCCAATTCTTCTTTTCCGGTGTAAGCAGTCACGCTGCCGTCCGAACCTATGGCCACCCAGGAATCGACTTCGCCGGCAGGTGGAGAACCCGCTGCACCAGTCCCCCCCTCGCCCACGGCAGCGGCACCGGGGCGATTTTGGGCTTCGAGGGTTGCAAGCGCGCCGCCCATGCTGAAGCTGACGATCAGCGCGCCTGTTCCCTTGATAAAATTGCGCCGCGAAAATCCGGCGCGGGCCAGTGCCTCGGCTGCACTCTGCGTCATCGGCTGTTCAACCGCTTTGAGAGTTGGGTTTTTCATCGCGCCATCCCCTGTCTGGCGCGCTCGATGGCGCGAAGCATGCGAGTGTGCGTGAAGCAGCGGCAAAGCACGCGCGACATGCCTTCCTGAATTTCTTTTTCCGTGGCCTTGGGATTCTTATCCAGAAAAGCCTTGGCGGTGAGAATCACGCCGCTCAGGCAATAGCCGCACTGCGCGGCCTGCTCTTCAATAAAAGCTTTTTGAATGGGGTGCGGTTTGTCGGCCGTACCCAGCCCTTCGAGAGTAATGATGTCGAGGCCCTGCACGGCTTCCACCGCCGTGATGCAGGAACGCACGGCCTGTCCCTTTACTAGCACCGTGCAGGAGCCGCATTGACCGAGGCCGCAGCCGAACTTGGGGCCACGGAGGCCGAGGTCATCGCTCAATATGTAAAGCAGTGGAGTCGTGGGGTCGACGTCCATGCTGTGGGTTTTGCCGTTTACTTTCAAGGATAGGAGGCTCATATGCTTATGAAGGTATTGCGAAGCCAATATTTCGTCAAGTACAGTGTTCGCAAACGTAGCCGGGGGAATATTGTCCACAGTCAGAGCGGCAAAAACCAAAATGCTTTAACACTGAGAACACCGAGAAAAACAAGAGAAAACCGGAGAATGAATGGTTTTCTCCATGTTTTCTCTTGTTTTTCTCGGTGTTCTCTGTGTTGAAGCTTTTTCCTTAATTTATTTGCATTTCGTAAGCTAACAATTCAACAACTTCATATTTTCAAATTCTAACTATTTCCCATGTACATCACGTGCACGTAGGTTCCCATGCGGACGTTGTACGCCAGATACCATCCGTCATGGTCGGGATCTTCGTAAATCACGATTTGGTCGGTACCCCAGAGCCAGTCGTTGCAGTATCCAAAATCATAGGGCGCAACCGAAAAATAGAAGCCGCCGAACCAGAAGCGGCTGGGGCCTCCGCCTTCGATGCGAAATGCGTGCCCTCTGCCGAAACCGCCGGTGAACCGTCCATGCTCAAAGGGATGATCGACATGGTAGTGTGCGTCGTCCTTGCCGGTATCGTGCCCCACCCACTTGTCGCCGCTGGCGTGGACGTGTGGCGCTTCGGGGTGGCCCTTCTTATCGCTATAGGTGCGAGCTTGTTCTTGTTGCGGTGCTTCTCTCGATTGCAATGGAGCGGGCTTCGCCGCGGGTGCGGGGCCTGGATGAGGCGCCGGGCCATGCGATGGAATATGTCCTCCGCCGACTCCACGCGCGCCGCCGCGATTCTGCGCCCATGAAGGAATTGCCATCAGCAGGAATGCAAAAAAAATTCCCAAAGCGTTTTTCATTTCCATCTCCTGAATGTGAATTTGAGAACGAGTTGGAGTTATGCATGGAACAATCCCTTTTCGGGCGGGCATTAATAAGATGACTGCGGCCGCAATGCGGTTGCATATTTAGCCCGTTTAGCAGAAATGTACAGAGTTGTCCCCTGCCACCTCTCAGGTGAAAATTTGGAAAATCACCTGTCTTCATGCAGACTACATTAGGACAATGATTCGCTCCCACAAACGGTGCAATCCATGAAACTCGACAAAATTTATACGCGCACGGGCGATGAAGGCAAGACGTCTCTCGGGGACGGATCGCGCCTGCCGAAATTCCACCTGCGCGTGAGCGCCTATGGCAGCATCGACGAAGCCAACTCCGTGATCGGCGTGGCCATTCTGCATGTATCGGATCACGATGTTCTGCAACTCCTGAGGCACATTCAGAATGATCTGTTCGATGTGGGCGCCGATTTGTGCCGCCCGGAGCAGCCCGGCGCAGATAAGCCCTCGCTGCGCATCACCGAAGAGCAAGTTAAATGGCTGGAGAATCAGATCGACCGTTTCAATGCGGACCTGGAGCCTCTGAACAGCTTTGTTCTGCCCGGCGGAAGTCCCGCCTCCGCATACTTGCATTTGGCGAGAACGGTTACGCGTCGCGCGGAACGCGACGTGGTGCGACTTTTCGCCGATGAGCCTGTAAACCCCGCCGTGATTCGCTACGTGAATCGTCTGTCCGATCTTCTTTTTGTTCTGGCCCGATATTTGAACGATAAAGGCAAGGAGGACGTTCGCTGGCAGCCAGGGCTGCATCGCTAGAATCCCGTCGCACGGAATGTTCCGAACAGCCCTCACCGGCCTTTACATTCTTACAGCGTGGTGTAAACAACCCGCGTAAACCCATCGCCCTTCAGAAATCCTTTGCCCCAGACCGGATCGAGGTCGCTGAAGGGTTTTGCCGCAATCGTTTCCTCTAACGATTTCCCGGAAGTTTTCAGCTTCTGCACGCGGTCGCTCGCTGTGACCAGCATGTCGCGGAAGGCTCTGAGGTCTGCTTTGTTTCCCAGCGGGCCGTGACCGGGAACCACTTTAGTATTGTTGTCGATCATGGCCAGCATCTTGGTCGCGCCCACGATCATTCCGTGGATGCTGCCGCCGGTTCCCTTATCAATGTAGCAATAGATGCCGTTGAAAAATACGTCCGCCATGTGCAGCACGTTGGCTTTCTGAAAATGGATGTAAATGTCAGAGTCGGTGTGCGCAGGAGCGAAGCGTCCCAGCGAAACGTGCTCACCGCTGAAATGCATCTGATACGACTCCTTGAAGGTGCGTTGCGGCAATGCTTCAGCAGGCGACGGATCGAAGTGCAGGTTGATCACGTCCAGGTCGTGCGATTCCGACAATCGCTTGAGTGTATTTTCGTGCGCGATCAGGCTGGCTCCCGCGGCACGAACGTTTATGTTGTTATCCGTATGATCCCAATGCCAGTGCGAATCGATGGCCAATTTTAGCGGGGCTTTGCTGATCCCGTCGAGCGCCTGTTTGAAGCGGTCCCAGGCGAGTTGCGTGAATGTATCCACGATCAGCTTGCCGTCCGAACCGTTCAGCACCACAACGTTTCCTCCCGGCCCCATCAGTAACGTGAGACTGTCCGACAGTTTGACCGACTCGATCGGCGTGTTCTCAAATCGCTGCCGAGCTTGCACCACGCCGTCGATAGGAGCCGCAGCGGATGAGCGTGCGAATCGCGGCGTTGCGCCAGCCAGTGCTCCAGGAAATAGATGCGACACCGCCAACCCGCCCGCCAGCGCTCCTGCGCCTTGCAGAATTTCCCGCCGCGTGGATCGTTTGAGAATTTTGCCGGAGTCCATTCCGCACCTCGCTGGAATATATATTTTGATTGTGCCCCGACGACGGATGGAGACTATAGCAAATTTAGGTTTTGCGCATCATTTGTGTAATCGTGAGGGCAGCCCTTAGGCGCGGTAGTTCCCCAATTAGCGAGGCAGTGGAGTGAAAAAATTCCTGAGGAGGGCGAGGCAAAAACTTTCCAATTATGGCGGCACATGTCTGTCCCTGAGATTGATTCCGGCCGACAGCACGCGTATCATAAGGTGTTCATGATCCATACTAAAACCGGCCACCGAGGACCGATTTCCCACGCTTGC
>Ga0182024_10017256_pt1 | contig 13583 bp, 9 predicted proteins | sample P32metaG_FD_120480 | JGI IMG/M metagenome (GOLD analysis project Ga0182024, IMG submission 120480) | Permafrost microbial communities from Stordalen Mire, Sweden - P3-2 metaG (Illumina Assembly) | ecosystem: Environmental > Terrestrial > Soil > Wetlands > Permafrost | place: Sweden: Stordalen...
ATTCGCCGTGCTGCGAGTAGTTCCCGGAATCAAGGCTCGCGTGTGTACCAGCGTCTTGAGGATTCCTTTGTCCACCAGAACCGTAGGGTGCGGAGTGACCCCGTCGTCGTCCACGTCGTAGCCGCCGAAAAGCGGTTGCTTGCGAAACTCCCGCGCCGATGGATCGTCGGTGACGGTCAGAAAGTCCGGTAGAACGCGGGTGCCAATTCGTTCCGCAAAGCCTCCGTTGGAGCTATACAACCGCTCGAATCTCAAATCGTCCACCACGACTCTCGGGACTCCCGCCAACGCCGATCCCAGAGCTTGCAGAAACAACTCCGCCGCGGCATCGCTTTCAAATAAGACCGGTCCCGTGTAGCGATCCACGCTGGTTGCTTTGCGCAGCCGTTCCAGACGGGACTGCAATGCGCGAATCCGATTGACAATTTCGTCGCGCGGAGGAAGTTGATCGATCGAGTTTGCGTGAATGACCTCGAAGTCCGAAATCGGCATGCCATCGGATGCTTGGGCATCCGCATTAATCGTGATGGTCGCGCCCGTCGCGCCGCGAACGTAACTGGTTCCTTCGGAATTGACGTAGCGGGTAAGCCACACGTTGGAAGTCAGCGCGACGGATGACCCGTCGATACTGGGGGTCTCGCGAAACAGAGCCGAGAGAGACTTCACAGTCTTCTCCAATTCCGCGCGGTTCCACGCGATGGGAGGCCTCGGCTGCTCGAATTTAACGACCTCCTCTTTACTGAAATCCGGCGCGTCCTCGGTGCGGGTTCGATTTTCAAGCGCCGCCTTCTTCTTCGCATAAGTATCCAGCGCGTTCTTATACGCGCTATCGGTGGAGAGCCAGAGCTGGCGGCGAAGCTCGTCGTAGTTGTCGTCGATCGGCACGCTGGTGCCACCGGTTCCCAAAGGCCGTGCGACTCCTGCGTTCATCATCGGCGCAAAGAAGTTAGTGTTATCGCGAGTGTAATCGCCCACGCGCACTTCGACACTCAGGTTGCGCGAGCGGGCATGGCCGCTGGTGGCCGGTTCGCAGTAACTGTTGGTGAGCGCGCCAAAACTCGCCCCCATCGAGCAACCCTGATTTTCCACCGACCGGTAGGAGATGAAGTAAGGCTTCTGCAGGTTCTCAAGCTGAAGCTTGCGCATGGACCGTTCCAACTCATCGCGCATGGCGCGCATAACCACATCGTCCGCGGCGAACGATGAAACTGAGGCGAGCAGTGTGATTGCCAGGATCTTCATATAGGTCCTCACGGTTTGCGATCGTCGAACGGCGGCGGGAGAATCGGAGAAAGCTCCTGCGATTTGGCCTTTTTCTGCACTTCGATTTCGCTGAACAACAGACCGGGTCCTCCCGCGGAAACGGGCACCGGGCCGGATTCGGCTCCGCATGTGCCATTAAAAGCCTCGGAGCGATTGTCGGCGGCGACGATCTTATTGAATGCGGTCAATGCAGTACCGATCAAGTCCACGCCGCGAACCAGTTCCTCATGGCCGTCCGGATAGATACGGTAAACCATTACAGGAATGACTTCAAAGAAATTCGGCATGCCGCGGCCAACCGCAGTGAATCCGCCCGCGATGTCTTCAAAGTAAAGTCCGTAGGGAAGACTTTTCTTCTTAACTTCTTCAATCAACTGACTCTTAAGCTGCTCCGGCGTCACGGTCTTCGAAGCAACTACTAATAGGTTAGATTGGCGCCCGGCAACGTTATACCCGGGCGCGCGCCTGCCGTGGCCGTTCGATACAGGGAAGCCATCGACGGGGAGTCGGGACATTAGAAAATTTTTGAGGACGCCGTTCTCAACCACAGTGACCTTCTGCGCTTTCACTCCTTCGTTATCGAACTTGTAATATCCGGCAAGCAAAGTAGTTCCGTATTTGCGTTCGGTCGGATCGGAGTAAACGGAAATGAAATCAGGAAGCACTTTCTGGCCTACGCGGTCGCGAAAGGTCTGACTTTGATTTTCCCTCTTTTCGCGCTGCCCCTCGATCCGATGGCCAAAAATTTCGTGGAAGATAACGCCGGTGGCTCTAGGAGATAAAATCGCCGGTCCCACGTACGGCTCCATCACAGGGGCGTTTTTCAAGGCCATCAGATCGGCGATCATTTTCTTGACTTTTTCAAGCACTTCATCGTCGCCAGGCAGCCCATCGAGCGTCGGCGAATAGAAATTCTCATACCGAGGCAGTTCCATGCCGTCGGATGCCTTGGCGAAAGCGGAAAGCCTCAAGTGATAACTCGTGTCGGCAGTATGAATTGCCGCACCATCGCTCGATACAAACCAGCGAAGCTCGCGCTCTGCCGTTAGCGAAGCGTTCACTGAATAAATGTTTCCGTAACGCTGAAAAGGCGCTGTATACTTGCGAACTTTGTCTTCCCACTGGCTGCGATTCACGGCTAGAGCGGCGGGATTCGGCTCGTCGAAGGTTTCGGCCTTGGAGGAAGAGAAATCTCCTGATTTATCTGTCTCTTCCGCCTTTACCTTGACGTTGGTTTTCACCGAAATGAATTGCTCGACAGACCGCTTGTACTTTTGATCGGTGTAATACCACAGCATTGCCCGCAGCGCGTCCGGATCGTCTTCGATGGGCATTTGATAAAAGCTAAAAGTGTCGAACATATTGCCCATCGCGCCGCGGATTGGGTGAGTGTTATCAAGCTGATAGCTTCCTACCCGGAGATCGATGCCGAGCTGGCGCCGGCGGGTGATCGGGCCGCTCGAAACCAGCGCGCCGAAGGATCCAGAGACGCCGGTCGACTCGGTCTCGATCAGCTCATAGCTCAGGAAATAGGGAGGCGTCGGCTGCTTCTTGAGATGTTCCATAGAACGGGTCAGCTCGGACTTTAACGCGTCCGTAATAACCGATCCATTCACGGGGAACAAGACCAGCAGGAAGAGGGGGACGAAACGGGTCCAATCCGGCATGATTTTGAAGAAGACGCACGGGAGCGGAAAATGCGTACAGCTTAAATGACCTTAAAGTGCCAAAAGCACAGCTCCAGGGAGCCTTAAGGGAGCCTTAAATGACCATAATTTTGCCGTTTGACGGACTTTGCCTGCCTTTGCGACATGTTCATTGAAAGAGGCGGCGGTCATCGTCACATGTCCGGGCTGCGCCCGGATGGACCGATTAACAATCGGTCCGCAGGTTGCCAACCTGCCCCACAATGCCCCGTCCAGAGTTGTGAGTCATAGACCGAAGCAGAGGATATTTGGGCCGGCGGCCACTGCTACGTACTGATTGCCGCCTACGGTGAAGGTCATCGGGGAGGCTTTCATGCGCACGTTGGTCGGGAATTGCCACAGCGTTTTGCCGGTTCGGTGATCGGCGGCGGTGAAGCCTCCGTTGGGCTGGCCATAGAAGATCAAGCCTCCCGCGGTTGAGAGAATGCCGGACCAGGTTTTGGCGCGCGCGGGGCCGGGCTGCGGGACTTCCCAGGCGATTTCGCCGGTCTCTATGTTGACGGCGCGGAGAAAACGCTGGCCGGTCTGATCGGGGTAGCCGGTCGGCTTGCCTATGCATTCTTCGAGCGCCATGAAATAGTAGAGGCGCGTTTCGGGAGAGAACGCGGTTGAATCCCAGTTGGCGGCGTCGCTGGGGCAGCCTCGGGGATCGGTCACGACGGGTTTGCCATCGGGCGCGATGCTCGACGCCCAGTCGACTCGGCGGAGGAATGGCTTCGCCAGCAGCACTTCGCCGGTGGTGCGGTCGAGCACGTAGAAAAAGCCGTTACGATCGGCGTGAAGCAGCAGCTTGGATGGCGTGCCTTTATAAACGGTGTCGACTAAAACGTTGGGCTCGGTGGCGTCGCGGTCCTTCAGGTCGTGGGGAGTGAATTGATAGTGCCACTTGAGTTCGCCGGTTTTGGCATTGATGGCGAGAACGCAGTTGGTGTAGAGATTGTCTCCGGGACGGTCGCGATCGTCGCCATCGGGCCACGGATTTCCGGTGGGCCAGTAGAGGGTGTCAGACGATGGATCGTAAGAGCCGGTGAGCCAGGTGGAACCGCCGAGCGTTGGTGTCGGGACGGTCCAGTGGCGCCAGACAAGAGCGCCTTTATCGGGGCTGAAGGCGGCGATGAAACCTCGAATGCCGTGATCGCCTCCGGCGACGCCCGCGATGACTGTATCGTCGACGATGAGGGGCGCGGTCGTGCCTCCGTAGGGTTGATGCTGGTCCGCCGGCATGGGTGTCTCCCAGAGCAGTTTGCCGTTGGAGCGGTCGAGGCCGAGAAGGAGGGCGTTGTCGGTCACGAAAAAGACCTTGTCGCGCAGAATGGCGACTCCGCGGTTGGTGCCGAGTTTCGCATCGCCGACCAGACCGGCGGTGGGCGGACGGGAATAATGCCAGATCGCGCTGCCGGTTAGTGCGTCGAGGGCGAAGACTTCATTGGGACCGGTGACGTAGAGCATGCCGCCGGCTGCGAGAGGCGTCGTTTCCAGACCGAAGTAGGAAATCGGGAAAACCCATTTCAGTTTGAGGGAAGCGACATTCGCGGTGTTGATCTGCTTCAGAGGACTGTGGCGATTGCCCGAGTAATCGCCGTTATAGGTTTGCCAATCGCCGGGCTGAGGAGGTCCGAAGTGGATCTTGGGGATGGCCGTTATCGGCGTCAGGATGGTATTCGCGTTCATGCGGCGAATGTATTTCGCGAGCGACGCGATATCGTCGGCGGCCAGGTCCGAGAAGGACGGCATGCCGGCGGCGACGTTGCCTCGCTTCAGATAGGCGCGGAGTTGCTCCTCAGACTGTTCGGCGACGCGCGGATTCGTGGCGAGGCCGGGACCCTGTGCGGTACCTCGCGCATCCTCGCCATGACAGGCTGCACAATGTTTGGCGAACAATTGCTGCGGGAGCAACTGCCCGGCGGACAGAAGAAGGAGCAGAACCAGTGCGATCACGCTGAAGAGAAGATATCACTATGAGCACACCGCGACCGCTCTCCTTGCCAAACTAGGGGAGCGTGCGATATACTCCTAGTTTAGCTAGGAGACTTATGCGAAAGTCCACAGACCTGCTCCCGGGAACGCTCGACATGCTGATCCTGAAGGCGGTGTCGTTGAAGCCGCTCCATGGATACGGGGTGTTGCTGCGCATTCGCCAGATCTCGGGCGACGCGCTGGAAATTCCGCAAGGGTCGTTGTATCCGGCGCTCTATCGTTTGGAGCATCAGGATCTGATCGTCGCGGAATGGGCGCAGAGCGACAACAACCGGCGGGCGAAGTATTACACCTTGACCACAGCCGGGCGGCGTCGTCTGCGGGAGGAAACGGCTGGCTGGAACCGGCTGGCGACGGCGATTGGCGCGGCTTTGAAGACGACGCCGGAGGAGGTGTGACATGTGGAAACGCATTCGTTCGCTGTACCGCGTTCTGACCTCGCGGCGCGATTTCGAAGGGGGCATGACTGAGGAACTCGGCTTCCATATCGAGCAGGCCGTCGACGATCTGGTGCGCTCCGGCGTGAGTCGGGAAGAGGCGGTGCGGCGCGCGCGGATGGAGTTCGGCGGGGTGAATAGTGTGGAAGAGGAATGCCGTGAGGCTCGGGGGTTGCAAGTGTTCGATGAGATTAAGAGGGAGCTGATTTACGCTGCCCGGTTGTTGCGCAAGACGCCAGGATTCACGGCTACCGCGCTGCTGACGCTGGCACTTTGTATCGGTGCGAATCTCGCGATTTTCGCGGTGATCGATGCGATTCTGCTGCGGCCTCTGCCGTTTCCCGATGCGAATCGGCTGGTGACTGTCTTCAACACTTACCCGAAGGCTGGGGTCGATCGCGACGGGTCGTCGCTTACGAATTACTACGAGCGGCGTGGGCGCATTTCCGCGTTCTCATCGCTCGCGATCTATAATCCAGGCACGTCGATCGTCGGCGAGGCTGGTGTCACGGAACGCGTTCCGATCATGCGTGTGTCTCCGGATTTTTTCGCCACGCTCGGCACGGGTCCGGCGATGGGACGCGCGTTTACGGACGACGAAACGACTTTTAACACCGACAATGTTGTTGTTCTTACGGACGCTTATTGGCGGCAGCGGCTCGATGCCGATCCACAGGCGATCGGCCGGCAGATTCGTGTGGACGGTGTTCCGAAAACTGTGATTGGCGTGTTGCCGCGCGAGTTCCGCTTTCTCTCGTCGGAGGCGCGGCTTTATTTTCCGCTCGCCTCGCGTCCGGAGGATCGTACGCCGCAGAATCGGCACTCGGGGGGAAATTCCAAGCACATGATCGCGCGGCTCAAAGCGGGCGCGACGATTGGCGAGGCTCAGTCGCAGATCGACGTGCAGAACGCAACGCTAGAGATGGATGATCCCCAGGCGAAGATGATGGCCGATGCGGGGTTTCGGTCCATCGTGACGTCGCTGCGAGGCGATCATGTCGCTTCGATTCGTCCTACGCTGCTGCTGATGCAGGGAGGCGTTTTCGTTCTGCTGCTGATCGGCGTGGTGAATCTTGTGAACCTGCTCCTGATCCGCGCGAACGGGCGCGTGAAGGAGTTGGCGGTGAGGCAGGCGCTGGGCGCGAGCCGCCGGCATGTGGTTAGCGAGGTGATGGTCGAGACCACGCTGCTTACGTTGATGGGAGGGCTGCTCGGATTCGCAGTCGGGGCGGGAGGCATTCGGCTGCTGGCGATGATGGGTGTGGATGATTTGCCACTAGGAGCGCACATTGCTGTCGATCTGCGAGTGGGATTGGCGGCACTCGCCGCGGCTATCGTGATCGGAATTGTGCTCGCGGCGCCGATCGCGTGGTTCAACCTCGGGCATATGACGAAGGGGCTGCAATCGGAGTCTCGCGGCGGAACGTCGGGTCGCGCGGCGCAACGGTTGCGGCATGGGTTCACGATCGCGCAAGTTGCGCTGGCATTCGTTCTATTGACCGGGGCGGGATTGCTGGGGCTCAGCCTCAAACGCGCGATGGAGGTTTCTCCGGGCTTCCGCGCGGACCGTGTTCTCACCGGGCAAATTTCGCTGCCATATAGTCATTACACGGACGGAGCGGCTCGGCTCGGGTTTACCGAGAAGCTGTTGACGGAGCTCGGGCGCCAACCGGGCGTGCTTACGACGGGCGTCGTGACCAATATTCCGCTCAGTGGGAATAGCGGCAAGAGCTCGGCCAAAGTGAAAGGATATGCCGTTCCACCGGGGCAATCGCCGCGCGGACATTATTCGTATTGGGTCACCGGCGATTACTTTAACGCGCTCGGATTCTCCCTGCGTGCGGGACGCTTTCTTACTGCCGACGATTCGCTGCGCGCGGCGCGAGTTTGTGTGGTGGACGAGGATTTCGCGCGGTTCTATTGGCCGAATTCCAGTGCAATTGGTCAACGATTATTCGAGGGCTCGGCGGACGGACCGGACGCGGAAGCGTTCACGATTGTCGGAGTGGTTGGCAGGGTGAAGCAATCGCAGCTCACCGACGATGAGCCACAAGGCGCGATTTATTATCCTTACCGATTCCGTACCGACAACAGTATCTTCGTGGTGGCGCGCACGGGGCTGCCGCCGGAATCGCTGGGGCAGACGGTACAAAGAGTTGTTCGTCAGATCGATCCCGATTTACCGGTGAACGATCTGCGTTCAATGGATACTCTCATTTCCGACAGCCTGGTTCCGCGTCGCTCACCGGCTCTGCTGGCTGTCCTGTTCTCCGCGATCGCCGTGCTGCTTACCGCGATCGGAACCTATGGGGTGTTGAGTTACGCGGTGGCGCAGCGGCGGCGCGAGATCGGTGTGCGCATGGCGTTGGGTGCGCGTCCGGGGCAGATCCGCAGCCAATTTTTCTTTGTCGCGGTACGGCTGTTGGGGAGCGGCATGATACTCGGGGTCTTGGGAGCGTGGCTGACGGGGCAGACTATGAGGTCGATTCTGTTTCATGTGCCTGCGTTCAGCATCGCGATACTTGCCGGAGCCGCGGGTGTTATGGGCGTGGTGTGTCTGGCTGCTTGTTTGTTGCCGTCGGACCGGGCGGCGCGGGTTTCGCCGGTGGAAGCGCTGGCTGATCAGTAGATGTTGCTGCTTTTCGAAGCCGTCAGTTGAGGTCCAAACCGGTGATATAGGTTTGGCTTTTCAGTCGACGCTACAGGGAAAAGAATCCCCGGGCTTACGCCGCGGGGTTATAATCCGGTGCGTTGGAGACTGGTCGCAAATGGGGATGAGGAGGCGAACTATTGTGAATCGGGCTCGCCAAGGCTATCCTTAAAGTTGGACCCGTATCGCCACGAGCGAATCTCCGAGAGCATCCGCGAAGAGCTGGACGAGCTGATCGCCTACGAAATGTCGGACCCGCGCGTGGGCAGCGCCACGGTGACGGAAGTCCTTATCGCTCATGATTATAGGAAGGCCGTGGTCCGCCTTGCGCTGATCGGGACGCCTAAGGAGCAGGCTGAGACTCTGGCTGCGCTTAATCACGCTAAGCAATTCTTACGGCATGAGTTAACTGAACGGCTCCAGCTTTTCAAATCACCAGAGCTGCACTTCGAGGCGGCGCTTGCGGCCGATTTAGCGGCCAAGGCGGCGAAAATCCTCAAGCGGATCGAGCGTGGACGGCCCAAGGACAGCGGCCCTGAAAAAAATCCGATTTCATGAAGTGCGCTGTGCTAACTTTGTTGTTGGGGCAGGTCTTTTTGTCCTACGCCGGGTCGCCGCAAGATGCGCTGACTCAGCGAGTTGAGGCCAATATCGACGCCATGGGCTCGACCTATTCGGTCGTGGTTTATGGCAGCGATGAAGCCAGGTTACGGGCGGCTGTCGAGGATGCTTCCGAGGAAGCGCGCCGGCTGGACCAGTTGCTTTCCAACTACATCCCGGCGAGCGAATGGAGCCAGGTAAATCGTGAGGCTTCGAGCCGGCCGGTTCGTATTTCGACGGAGTTGTTTCAGCTACTTGCGGCGTGTGTCGAGTATAGCCGCGAAAGCGACGGGGCTTTTGATATTACGGTCGGCCCCCTGATGAAGGTCTGGGGGTTTTACAAGGGGTCGGGACATTTGCCGCATCTGGCGGAGGTTCGTGGGGCGTTAGCGCGCGTTGGTTATTGGAATATTTTGCTCGATCCGAAGAACGGCACGGTGCGATTCGCGAAAGAAGGGGTCGAGATCGATCCGGGCGGAATTGGTAAAGGATACGCGGTAGACAAGATGGTCGCGGTTTTGAAAGAGGACGGGATCACTTCGGGGCTCGTTTCGGCGAGCGGAAGCAGTATCTATGGGATCGGTGCGCCTCCGAACGAACCGGGCTGGAAGATCAAAATTCGCGACCCGAAGGACGCTTCGAAATCGGTGGCCGAGGTCGTGCTGCACGATAATTCGCTCTCGACCTCGGGCAATTACGAGAAGTTCTTTTTCGCCGAGGGGAAACTGTACAGCCACATCATGGACCCGCGAACCGGCTATCCGTCCGAAGGAATGCTGGCTGTGTCGGTGGTCTCGCCTAAAACAATCGATAGCGAAGCCTGGTGCAAGCCGTACTATATTCGCGGCCGCGCGTGGGTGGGGCAACACAAAAAACCGGAATTTAAAGTCTTCTTATGTGAAGACCAGCCTAACATCAATAAGACTGGGAGTAACAAATGCGCGTGGCTCCAATGAACAGCCGCTTTCTCGATGCCTGCCGGCGCCGGCCGACCGATGTTCGTCCGGTGTGGTTCATGCGGCAGGCGGGACGGTACATGAAGCCGTATCGGGACATCCGGCAGAAGTTCGGGATTCTGGATATCTGCAAGCGGCCCGATCTGGCCGCCGAAGTGACTTTGCAGCCGGTGGAGATTCTGGACGTCGATGCGGCGATCATCTTCGCCGACCTGCTGCTGCCGGTCGAACCGATGGGGCTGCGTCTGCGCTTCGCCCCCGGCGAAGGGCCGGTGATCGATAATCCTGTGCGGACTTCGAGCGATATCGATAGCCTGTCGATCTCGAATACCGACGACTTGGGCTATGTCGGCGAATCGATCCAGCAGGTGGTGAAGGCGCTCGCCGGACGCGTTCCGGTGATCGGATTTGTGGGCGCGCCGTTCACCATGGCGAGCTACATGATCGAAGGCGGGCCTTCGCGCACGTTCCTGAAGACCAAGACAATGATGTATCGCGACGAGACTCTGTGGCGGCGTCTGATGGGCAAGCTCGTTGACGTTTTGGGGTCCTTTGCGGTGCTGCAAGTGGCCGCGGGCGCGCGCATTATTCAAGTTTTCGATAGCTGGGTGGGCGCGCTCGGGCCGGACGATTACGTCCGTTATGTGGCTCCGTATTCCCGCGCATTGATCGAACGGATTCGCGCTGCCAGCGTTCCGGTTATTCATTTCGGCACGGGCGCGGCGGGATTTTTCCGCGAGCTGCACGCAGCGGGAGGCGATGTTATGGGCGTCGACTGGCGCATCAATATCGATCAGGCGTGGATGGACATCAGTTACCGGTCGGCGGTGCAAGGCAATCTGGATCCAGCGGTGCTGATGGCTCCGATTCCGGAACTGCGCGCCCGCGTTCATGAACTGCTGAAGCGCACCGGATCGCGGCCCGGGCACATTTTCAATCTCGGGCATGGGATTCTGCCGGAAACGCCGGTCGAGAGCGTGAAGGCGTGCGTCGAGATCGTGCGGGAATTTAAACTGTAAAAAATCCGCTCCCTATGGTCGCGGCTCGTTAGAGCGGTTACTTTGAGCACGAGAGCATGCCACAGCACGTCGTCATCGTCGGCGGCGGGATTTCCGGCCTTTCGGCCGCGTACGACCTTGCGCGGGCGGGTATTCCTCACACATTGTTCGAAAAACAGCCGCGCCTGGGCGGAGTGATCCAAACCCGCGTGGAAAACGACTGCGTGCTCGAATGTGGTCCCGATAGTTTTCTCGCCGCCAAGCCCGACGCCCTCGCTCTGATTAAGGAGCTTGGCCTCGAAGGCGAGATCATCGGATCGAACGATCATCAGCGGACCACGCACATTCTGAAACACGGCGTGCTGGTGCCCCTGCCGGAAGGCGTCATGATGATTGTGCCGACGAAGGTCATGCCGATGGTCAAGTCCAACCTCTTGAGTTGGGGAACGAAAATCCGCATGGGCTTCGAACTCTTGCGCCGCCCGAGGCGCTATCCCGATCGCAGCGTCGCGGAATTTGTGATCGATCATTTTGGGCAGGAAACGCTCGACTATCTGGCCGAGCCTCTGCTCTCCGGCGTCTACGGAGGCGATCCGCTTCAGTTGAGCGCAGCGAGCGTCCTACCGCGTTTTGTCGAGATGGAGACTACGAAGGGCAGTCTCGGTCGAGCGGTGATAGGCGCAAAACGTCCTCCGTCCGCAGGCTCGTTGTTTAAGACGCTGGCCAGCGGTTTGGGCACGCTGATCGAGACCATCGCGACCTACGCCAACATCCGCCATGACGCAATCGACTCGATCGAACGCCGCAACGGTGGCTTCCGCGTAAAGACCGCAGGTGAGTGGATCGAAGCGAGCAATGTGATCGTCGCCACGCCGGCGCCTGCCGCCGCATCTCTGCTGAAGGGTGTCGATCCGGAACTCGCGAAGCTGCTCGAGGCGATTCCTTACAGCTCTTCCGTGGTCATGTCGCTGATTTTCGACGAATCGAAATTTGACGGCCAGCGCGCCGGCTTCGGTTTCCTGGTGCCTAGGCGCGAGCGCGACCGGCTCGCCGCCTGCACTTTCGTCGGGACCAAGTTTCCGCATCGCGCGCCGAACGACCGGATCCTGCTGCGCTGCTTTTTCGGAGGCACCGGCGACGAAGCGATCCTCGGCGAGTCCGATGAATCGTTGCTCACGATCGCGCGTGAGGAATTGCGGCGGATACTGGGCCTGACCGCCGCGCCCCTCTACACCAACATTTCGCGATGGCCCAAGTCGATGGCGCAATATACCGTTGGACACAGTGTGCGCATCGCGGAAATCAAGAGGCGGACCGTGGCGATCCGCGGGCTTCATCTGGCCGGTAATGCGTATGATGGAATCGGGCTTCCCGATTGCGTGCGTTCCGGAAGGACGGCGGCGGCCGGCATTTTTCGTACATAGGCATCCTCGCGCATAAATGAAGATTCTGGTCAGCGACGATCAAGCGGATGTCCTCGAAGCGATCCGCCTGCTGTTGAAGGGCGCAGGGCATCAGACGGAAACGGCGGACTCCCCCCGCGCCGCGTTAGCCGCGGCGGAGAAGGGCCCGTTCGACCTCGTATTGATGGACATGAATTACTCGCGCGATACGACTTCGGGCGACGAAGGCCTCGCGCTGCTGGATAAACTGCTGACGCACGACGCTCATGTTCCGGTCATCGTGATGACCGCGTGGTCGAGCGTCGATCTTGCCGTCGAAGCCATGCGGCGCGGCGCGGTCGATTTCATTCAGAAACCCTGGGACAACGCGCGTATCCTCGCGACCATCGAGAAACAAGCCAACCGTTCGAAGGAACGCAAGAAGGCGCGCAGCGAGCTTGAAATCGCCCGGCACGTGCAGCAGCGCCTGCTTCCTCAACACGCCATTGCGCTCAAAACCGTCGCCTTCGGTGGACGATGCCTGCCGGCGCGCGAAATCGGGGGCGATTATTACGATTTTCTCGACCTCGGCCCCGGCCGACTCGGCGTGCTGTTAGCCGACGTATCCGGGAAAGGCGTCGCGGCAGCGCTGCTCACCGCGAACTTGCAAGCGTCTTTCCGGAGCCAGCTTGAGCTGGGCATGAAGCTTCCCAAGGCTCTGCTGGCGTCGGTGAACAAGCTGTTTCACGAATCGACTCCGGCGGAATATTTCGCGACGATGTTCTTCGCCGAATATCGCGATCAGACGCGGGAGCTGCGCTACATCAACTGCGGCCATCCCGCGGCGCTGCTGGTTCGCGCTAACGGCAAAGTCGAGCGTCTCGAAGGGACTGCCCTCCCCGTCGGCATTTTCGCGACGTGGAAATGCGATGAGAAGTCGGTCATCCTGGCGCCAGGCGATGTGCTGATCGCGTTTTCAGACGGCGTTCTCGAAGCCGGCATCGAACGAGGTGAAGAGTTCGGAGAAGCGCGCTTGATCGAGGCTCTGCATGCGGCGCGTGGAGGCGAGATCGAAGCCTTGCTCGATTCGATCATCGGCGAGGTGCTGCGGTTCAGTCCCGAGGTTCAGTCGGACGACGTAACGTTGATTGCGTTGCGAGCGGTCTGACCACGCTCATGACTCCGATCCAAGAAGTCCTGTCGAGTCGCATTACGTCCCTGGAGAAAGAACTCCGCAGCGTTCAGAAGGAAAAAGCGCAGCGAATGGAAAGCGAGGTTCGAGGAAAGCTTCCTTTCACAGCACCAGGACTCCAAGCGGTGGCTGCGGAGCCTGACATCTAAAACCACGCCTCCATCCCAATCCCGCTAGCCCGCACCTCGACCGTTTTAAAACCGGACCTGTCCAGCATTTTTTCCAGCTCCGGTTTCGTATACGCGCGTTTGAGGAGCATCAGGCGGAAGGCTTGGCGGGTTAAGAACCCGTTCCAGAAGCCCAGGTGCATCCCTTCGACCTCCCGCTTGATCTCCGTCATAGACGCGTCCCGCCGCAGATCGATAATCACGCCGGTCCCGCCCGGACGAAGGACGCGGCGCATCTCTTTGAGAGCTCTCTCC